>Ga0247609_10001182_pt1 | contig 32184 bp, 34 predicted proteins | sample 172DNAGHGlowgp2_FD_193487 | JGI IMG/M metagenome (GOLD analysis project Ga0247609, IMG submission 193487) | Sheep rumen microbial communities from Palmerston North, Manawatu-Wanganui, New Zealand - 1728 DNA GHGlow gp2 | ecosystem: Host-associated > Mammals > Digestive system > Stomach > Rumen ... | reverse complement strand
CCATAATTCTTTCAAGCTGTGCAAACGACTGAATGATTGGCACAATTTGAAGTCTTCTTGAACGTGAAGCAGAAAACATCATCTCTGCACTTTCTATCTTTGGCAACGTGCCGAACTCATCACAGAAGAACACACATCGGTTCTTTAGTTTGCCGCCATTATCATCTGCAACAGATAATATCTCTCGGTATAACTGTTGAATTATGAGAGATATCATAAAGAAAGTATTGGGATTCTCTTCCGGCATAACAAGAAAGATTGCCGACTTTTCATTGCAGAATTTTTCCGCATCTATCTCTGTATCAAAGCACAAGATTTGCTCAAGTTCAGAATCGAGAAATGTATTCAGTCTTGAAAGAGCAGTTGACATTACTGATGCCATGCTTTGCTCTGATGTGTTCAATGCAGCTCCTGCAAACCATTTAGCTTTATGATCATCAGGTAATAGTTCCATTAAAGACTGAAACTGATTATTATTTTTTCTTTTATTTGTTTTATCCGGAGCAAGAAGCTCTTGTATAATTTTAAATACTGAAACAATATGTCTTTCTTCCGATGCGCAAAACTCTGCAACTAAAAGTATGGTAGCGGTTAGCAATCCCTCTGCAGCATCATAGAAATATGCATTCTGACCGAAGGATGTTGCATCCATACCTGAAAGAATAATCGTCTTTGAGATTATCTTTGCATACTTTTCCGACTTCGCTTTATACGCTAATTGTTCAGGATGTTTCTTATACAAATCCATATACTTGTTTACAAGATGCAATAGATTGTTTCCGTTGCTTTTGGTTGGATTTCGCAGATCAATTACCGATACATTATATCCATAGCATTCTTTGGCTATCGTACCATAATTGCGCATAATATCACCCTTTGTGTCTGTCGATAAGAAACTCATTCCGCTTGCAAGAGCATATTCTATGCAAGGATACAGCCAATAGGCTGTTTTGCCGACACCGGCTGCGCCAATCATCAACGTATGAACATCTCCCGTATCCACAAGTGCTGATGTGGTTCCTTTCGTTCCTTGACAACCAACAATTATTCCCTGATCTTCAATTTTAGGCAAAGACTTGCCTTTGCGCCATTCATTTGGAATGAACGAAATGGTTTTATACATCTTTCGTATTTCATTTTTTAAGGCCCACCTAGCAGTTCCGTGCTGACCGTCACCTACGGTTTTGTTTTTAATTCGGTTCAAGCTGTACATATGAGACAATAAGGTTACTCCACCTAACACCGAAAACATAACTGCCGCAACAATAATTACTCCAATAATGTTTTCTGTTTCCATTTTGCACTATCTCCTTTCTTTAACATAAGTAAATCCTCGTTCCAGTCTTTGTTGATTGGTACGAGGATTCTTGTCTCTATATTCATTTTATTTAGTTTATCTTTTATTCGCTGGGTTGCTTTAACTCCTGCACTATCGTTGTCCAAACAAAGATAAACGGTATCAAGTTTTGGATTATCCTTAAGACATTGAAAAAGCACTTTATCTGATACACCGCAAGCTGCAGCATAAGTATGTTGTTTCCACTCTTTGATGTTAAGAGATATATATGATAACATATCAATTGGCGCTTCAAAAAGGTAAATCTCATTGCTTGATCCATTCCAATGAAAAGCATATTCATCTATTCCACCTGAGACATTTCCTTTGAACGATCCAACTACGCCTCTTAGGTGAGCGTGTGTAGGCAATCCTGATGAATCTGTTCCGACAAAAACGATATTGTAATAACCTTTGTTTGTTGTGGAGAATATGAGTCCAGCATCAATAAAATCAGTAATCACATCTCTGTTTATACCACGAACATGGTTTAAGTAATCAAATACAATAATCTTATCCCCATCATGCGCTGGCAATACAAACATCTTTCTCTCAACCATTTTAGGAATAGTAGGTGCTATTTCTACGATATCTTCATCTAATAAGAACTGTACTGCTTCGGGGAATGATTTGTTATAGAACCGCATAACAAAGGAAATGGCATCACCACCGACATGGTCGTATTGGTGATACCATAGGTTGCCTCTTATTGTAACTTTCATACCGTTATCTAACCACTCGTATTCTGTACCTGATTTCTTTACTGTTTCACCTTGTAAAACTAGCAACTCAACGATGTCGCTATTATGTGCTTTTTCTTTTTGAGCTTTAGTAAAAAGTTTGAAAATTGACAAGTGCTCCTTTCAGAATAGAAACTTGTTAAAGGTTCTTTATTAGGAATAGTAAATAATAAATTGCATTTTTATAGGTGTCAAGAGTTTAATAACTCTTGGCACCTATAAAGCATTAATTGTCTTCAATTGCTTCATCTTCGGGATCTGCTTTTTCAAAAACAATGTTTTCAAAAAAGCTACACAACTGAGCTGTTTGCCTGTAAACGGCCTTACAAAGTTGATAATTTTCTAGCATAATAATTTCAAGCAATTGCCTTGAGTTTTCATTATATATATCCCAAAGAAGTTCCGTTTTTTCCTTGTCAAATCGAAAATGTTCAAACATCTCACTATGAAAGCGCTTGTTTGTATATCGTAATGAAATTATAAATTCCATTATGGTTTTCAGAAACTTTACCGTGCATTTAATCTGTTGTTCATTAATATTTACTGTTTGCATAACATCTTCAAGTTGATCACATTTAATTATTGAATTATTAAAAACAGAAATAATAATAGTTGAATATTCTTCCAAACTCATTTCTCTCAAAAAAGATGTTTCTTCAAAAGGGAGTGTCTTTGAGGATATTATACTTTTAAGAATTGAGACAATATTGTCATTGCCTATTTCTTTTGTTAATCTTCCAAAAACAATATCCTTTTGTTCTCCATCTTTAATTGCATTAACCATCATTTGTATTTCCTTGTTTGTTTCAGCATCTTTTTCGATAAATTCTATTACCCCTCTTTTTGGGAAAGAATCGTTTATTGTTCTTTTTAAGTTGTCAAACATAATACTTTCCTCCTAAACATTTACTGCTGAATCCCATAGTATTTCAAAATCATATGATTTATCAAATTCTTCATCTTGAATGTTGTCAATATAACAATCGACCATATCACTTTTCTCCTTAATGGCAAATTTAAGTCTTTGCTCAAAATACACATCTCTTGAGAAAAAAATATTATGAAGTTTCTGTCGAACTAGTTTCTTTTGTTCGTAGTTAAGGTATAACTCGGATTCAAACATTATTTTTGTAATTGATGGCTGTTCCTTGGTCAATTCTTCTGAAATGTTACCTAATAAGGATAATAGGCTATGAACACTTACAAGGCTTTTAGCTGTTTTATGACTTTTTTCTGAATTGTACATATGCATAGCCCTTTTTCCTTTAGGCGTTAATGAGTATGTGTTAAAGTGACCTACTCTTCTAACATCTATCAATTCATATTTATTAATTCTTTTGACGAAGTTTGACAGATTGCTTGCTTTAAGACCTAAATCTTCCCTCAATTGTGTTCCAGTAACTGTTCCTCGTTTTTCTATGCTTTCTAAAACGGGTAGTAACAATGGATAGTTTTTGTTTATTTCAATGAAAAAATAATTACTGTTTTGTTTTTCCGCAACATCAATTGCTAAATTAACCATAGAATGTAAACTTCCATAGTAATAGTATAACATATGCTCCATGTTGTTTGACGAACTTTTATTCAAAAAGTTTGTTATTCTTTCGAAGTTACTTTCGATAGACAATAACTCATCAAGCAAAGTGTCTGTTTCTTGCTCAGTAATGGCACTCACTATAACAGAGTATAAATTGTCTAATTGAGTTTTCCATTCTTCCGGTGCCATTCTTGTTAAATCAACAAGATTAATAGGCTGTAAATGTGTATCCATCTCATCCTCCTAAATGAATTTCACGCAAACTTTACTTTGTCTACATATTTTATCATACAATCAAGATTATTTCAACTTAAATTTTTGTTTATGGAAAAATGTTTAATGCATTTACAACAAGTAGATTTGCTACAAGAAGATTTGTCAAAAGAAAACAAATCATTTGCAATCAGTTTTTTACCTTCGGCTTTTGGAACAAAAACAGCGCATATTTTTTCTTTAATATTTGAATCGTCGGTTATGGCGGCACATGAGTTGCATATTATGGTCGTTACGCCGTTAGTGGATGCGAGAGATTGTGCGTTTGTTTCCAATATGCCCAACTGATTTGTATATGAAGAAATAATAATAAAATCCGTCCTCATAATCTTGCATATCATTTTAACTGATTCATCTTTTAAATCTGCACATATTAAATAGGCAATTCTACCAACACCTGTTATATCAACAAAGTTTATTGTATCATTTTTTTGAAGAGGTTCAACTAGTTCTTCATTTTCTCCTTTTATAAAAGGTTTATATGGTACTGATTTCTTTTGCTTAAATACAATGGTGCCACTATTAGTCATTAACGTTGCTTCGTTTGTTTCACCCCAATGACTTCCTAAAAACAACAGCTTTGGAACGCCTACATTATCACATATAATTTGTTTCATAAGAGTTTCTTCTGTTTTTTTGTTCATAGCTAATTCTGGTAAAATAAAAAAGTGCAAATCTTTGTTTGAGCATTCTCTTATTGTAGAAATTATATTATTATTATGGTCTTGTTCTTTTGTATTATCATATTCGATAGAGAATTGTTTTAATGCAAAGTCTTTATCAACATTAAACCATGGTTTGCAATTTATAGGTGATAAACCTATTCCAATTATATCGTGACAAAAACCCCTTACGTTGTAACTAGTGATAACGGGTTTATATCTTCCGCATATTTCAAGATTAATAACCATAAAACTTTTAAAAGAACAATTTATAGAGTTTTCATCATATATGTTTTTTTGTCGACCATCTCTTATCTTGTTCTTATTAAAATAATCTGAAAAAAACGGTTTTGGAGGAGTAAAATACAATGCATATTTTTCATTAAATACAAAAGGACCTCTATTCTGCGTTGTCATTTTTTGAGGAACAAGGTCACTAAAATAATTATCAATTAATTTGAGCGTATGGTAACACAAAACAGACAATTCCGCATCCATTTTGGAAACTAATGAAATCCAGCATTCTATCCAATCATTAAATTCAGTATTAATATTACCGGACAGTAATTGTTCAAACAAAGTGCTTATTTGTTTTGCAAGTTCGTGTTTTTTATTAAGAAATTGTAAATATTCTTTATCCGCTTGTGCTCTACCGTTTTCGTCAACCTGCAAAAAAAGCATTATTGTGAAATCATATATATTATTTATATTTTTAATTGAGCTTAAAAAGTCATTTTTCATCAAAATAAAACCTTCCTTCATTTTGAATATACTTCTTAAATGATATAGTATTTTTTTGTTTGGTTCAACACATTTGTCAAAATTATGCTAAAAACCGACCAAAAAAAGTATTTTAAGAAGGAAATATTATGAATAGCAAAGAGAACTTGTTGAAATAAGCTTGTTTTAATTTACATTTTAATTCCTTGTGATTTTTTTCCATTATCCCGTTTTTGTTCTTTTTTACCGATTCTACCCATATTTTTCTTGCTTTGGGCAGAATTGTTGTTTTGAATCAACCCGGACAAGTAATACATAAGGCTGATTGAACTTTGTGCAATGTAGAAGTCTTTATGTGCAGTTATGTTTTCAAGCATTTGTGAGGCATATTCATTTCCCTGCTCTGATGCAAGGTTAAGATAATCAAGTCCAACCTTTGCATCTCGTTCTATATCATCATTGCCAAAGTAAAAGATCTTTCCAAGTTGAAACGAAGCATAGTGATTCCCGTATTTTGAAGCTTCTTTTAATTGTGAAATTGCTTTTGTATAATCCAAAACTAACGGGCATGTTGAATGAAATCTTCCTAATAAATAGGCGGCAGATGAGTCATTTCTCTCTGCCGCCTCTAATAATGTTTTGTACGCCTTATCGAGTTCTTCCGTTGGAAGATCGTTGTCATGAATTGCATTAACAACAATATGCTTTGCTTTTGATAACTCGTTTTCACTCGTTTCATTGCTTTGTTCAACAACTAATATATCACTTGAAATGTCAAGCGCAGATGATATAATCATATTCTTAATTGATTTGAATTCTTTGTTCTGTAACAAAGGAACCTTCTCCGGTATCTCATCGGTATATGTTTTTAGAATCGCATACCTGTTTTCATACCACAAGTCATATAGTGCTGATATTCTATCATTTCGTTCAAGCATATCAACAATGGAGTCTATTATTCCCTTTATACTCTTGTTGAGATAACCATATTGTAGTTTGCCTTTTGTCTTAACGAGTTTTTCAGCAAGGGCAACAAACTGCAATTGCAATTCGTGATTTGAATACGTACCTGAGTTGATTTCCCGAACAATTTCAGAAGCAACACATTTCGTGGTGAGTTTAAGCTCATCACGATTTTTTGTTTGTGCCTTATATTCTGATAATAGTTCTTGTTCAAAAATATCATTTGCAAGTGAAGACCGCATTTGCTCTATTCCGGTTTTTGACAAGTATCCCTCGTTTTCAACGGTTGAATAAGCAATTAAATGAATATGCGGATGATGTGATTCGTTATGAAAAGCAGCATACCATTTCAGGTTTTTCATAGGGACTTTCAGACTTTTTGCTAGTTGAGGCACTTGAGAACGAAGCATATCTTTCCATCGATCCGCTGTATTAAATCCTAACCGTTCAGCATCCTCTCGTCGCAAAGATACTATCATAGTCCAAATATTTCCGTTGTGATGTTTCAAGTCATCTGAAACTCTAGATAAACTAATTTCTAATCCCTCGTATGAAAACAGACCGTGTGTGCCGACCTTTTCAACATTTGGTCTTGTTGCAATATAGTCTGCATAGGTCTTTGTATCTTTTAATTCACACATGTTTTCTTCTATTGTACGAGAAATAAATTCAGAAGCATTTACAGCAGTTGGATTGTTTTTGTAGTCTGCATATTCAAGTGACTTCTTTGAATCGGGAAAATCTTTGAGCAATTGAGATAATAAAGATAGTTGCTTAGGCGTAACGGGTGCAGACTTATCCTTGTCTTTTGGGATCATAACACCTTCACGTGTTGCAATATATTTCACATATCCGCTGACATTTTTTGTACCGTTCGGTTTTATATATCCGAACTTTGTAACCAGTTTTGCCACAGTTATTCACCCCTTTGCCATTCAAGCGCATCATTAAAACTGAATGAACCGTTAAGAGATTTTACCTCTTTAACACATGAACCTCTAAGCTTTTCCAAAGTCAGCTTATCAATATCTGAATCCGAAGCTATAACATTCATTGTCACAGCTAATTCAACAGCCAATTTGAACAGCATTCTTGAAGTTTTATTCTCGCTCTCCTTGACTATACCTTTCAATGTAGATGTAATAACTTCAGGTAAGTATTCCTGATTTTCATTTGAAGAAAGGTAGCCTATATAAAAGAGAATTGCTTTTTCAATGAATTCACTTTGGCTTTTGCAATTATCTTTTTCATACCATTCTTTTGTTCGTTCCAAAGTAGAATCCCTCGCCCAAAGTGCAAATTTCCGTTTAAGCTCCTTTCTGTTGGAACTGTTTTCCATAATCATTTTCAACTCCTGTTCTGACACTATGTTTCTGCCGTATGTTATGCAGTTTATCAAATTTACAACCCATACCATACAGCCAAGCTCATATTTATAACCCCTTATGGTCGTTAGCGTAACAATCGTGTAACAGTCGGCGTTGCCGGCTGATGTGAAGAGAGTCGGGATGCTACTGCAACCCCGACTCTTTCTCCTGCTTGAAAATCGGACTGTAAAACCGACCGTATTTTGCAACTCAACAATTCTGTAAAACGCCCTTCTTTGTCTTGCAACTGTTTTATGGGCTTTACTCCCTGCTTATGAGTTGAAAGGCTCAAATAACCCCGTTAAAGCGCCTACATTTGCATTCCCTGATCATCTCCGGACATTGACAGTTCGTTAAGATTTAAGTATGTGCGAAACGCTTCAAGCTGATCACCGTAATATGGCGAGTCAGATTCCATTGCAGATGTAGCAGCGTTAAAGAAAGTGTCGAGTGAATAATGATGGTAGTCATTATCCCCAACTTCTTTTACGTTTACAATATCGTTTTCCAAATTGATTTTCACAATTGCGTTTATTCTGTCATCGCTCTGCATTGATTTACACATAATATCAAATGGGACATCAGGTATTCGATTCCAGTACCCAAAGTTGCTCATGTATGAATCTGCAGAATACTCATATACACCTTTAGGATCAAAGATTTGCTCTGCGAATATTTTAGCAATTTCAAAAACAGATTTGTAATCTTCGCATGCGATATTGACAGGATCTTCGTCATTCGCAATTTGGATGAGTGCAAGTTTACCTTCAGGATTCGTTTCATCTTCAAGCTCAATGTCTGAAAGAATGAGTGTCTGTTCTTCCGGCGTGACATACAGGTCGAATAATTCTCCGAGTTTATTTTCAAGATAGTCTTCGAGTGTTCCGTTATAAGCATCACTCAACGCTTCATAGATTCTGTCATCTATAGTTAATGAAATTGTATGATACTTCATTTCTCGTTTCCTTTCTTAACTCTTTTAGTTTGATCGCTTGACGATTCTTCTTCATCCGAATCCTCAATATAGTCACGGACAGCGACAGGAACATATTTCTGATACATTCTTTCAACGCATTCTTCAAGCTCTTTTTTGAAATCAACATTTTTCTTTTTAGTGAATCTTTTCAGAGCTTTTATCTTTTCTTCATCAAATTGAATTGAAATTGTTATCTGTTTCATTCCTGAACAACTCCTTTACCTAATCCTGACTCCCACTCCTCAGCATCATCTGTTGATCCATACAAGTCGGGGAGTAGGTCTGTTTCATCTTCCCCAAGCGAATCAAGGATTTTCATCCCTGCAGTAAGCGACCTTACAAAAGATGTACTCTCGAAATAACAATTTGAGAATGTTGAATCTGTAAAATTTGAATGTGTAAAGATAGCGTTGTTAAATCTGCAGTTTATAAATCTGCAATTAATATATTCGCTTTCCTCGGAAGTAGCAGATGAAAAATCACAGTTTCTGAATACTGCATTCTCTGCTGATGCGAAGCACAAACTTGCATCTTTGAAAGAGCAATTATTGAATTTGCCATTTGCGAATTTTACACTATTCAGAGACTTACCGTCAAAATCAATGTTATCGATTCTGTGATTTTCAAAGTCGGCTTGTTCGCCTGATGCTTCACCGTATATCCAAAGAATATGTTTAGCGCATTTTAATTCAATGTCATCATTACAGGATTCATCGAGAAAGATTACATCGTAGTCGCTATCTGATTCATCTTCAAGATACTCCTTTTTAGGATATACGATGATATCATTCACATTTGTTTCTATATGCTCAATCTCATCTCTTTCACACAGGAGTTCAATGAGCAGATGCTTGTCGATTAAGTATTCTCCGAGCTTCGGCTGTATTTCATCAAAGTTGATAGTAAGGTGGTCATACTCGCATTTGAATAAAATGTCCTTGACCAACCGATTCACTCTGTCCTGAAGAGTTTCAACGAAATCTTTAAGTGTAGGACTCATCTGCTCCTGCATAAGTATCTGTCTTGCATTTGGAATAAAGGCAGAGTACCAAGCGTAGCTTGAGCCTTCGCTCTCGATGAGAATACCGTCATCTGTATCTTCGCCTATGACTAAAATGCAGTGCGCCTTCCCGTTGTCATCAAAGCCCATCAGGTCTTTATGAGATTCTATGAACGGATAATCCTGTAACAGGTTATTCTTGAACAGTTCAAATCCTTCACCACCAAGTTCAATTACTTTATCGACTACACAGCTCTGTGTGTCAATTCGATAATCTTTTTTGTTGAGTCTTGCGTTTATAATCACGCTGCTTCTCCTTTCTCGTAATTAATATACGGAATCTTTAACCACTCTTGCCATCTGTTGTATGACAGCTTGGTCTTTATGACTCCGTCAAAGGTGTTTGCCGCCTGGATGACATAACCGTTGCCGATATACACCCCTATATGTCCTTCTTGCCAGACAGCAATTCCGGGGATTTCGGGCATTGTACTCATTGGACCTTTTTCGGTTGCAGCAGCATGCATTGCATTAGCACCCAGGTCAGGCATCCCGTTTGTTCCGTATTCAATATTTCCGGTGTCCGGATTGTACCAGCCGTAACCTTTTATGAGGCCGACGCAGTCCGAGGTGCGTCTGCCCAGCCAATGTGAGCGAATGTATTCTTCGTAATTCGTTACATGTGTTCCTGATACTCTCTTGTAGATTTCAAGTTGATTTTCTGTCAGGACATGTCCGTAGCTTCCCCAGACATATCCCCAGCCGTTTTCGTAAGCAAAGTTTGCCCATTCAACCAAGCCGATGTTTGTTTTGTCAGGAGATATATCTCCAATCTCAATGACATTGTTTTTGACTATGCCCATTAGATTGTCAAAGTCCTTTTGGTCAATGCTTTTTCCGAAGGTAGCGGACAACAGTTCTACAAGTTCTTCATCATCAGCGGCCTGCTCATAGCAGTCTGCGAGTTTGGTTACGAAATCTGAATCGCTTTTTTCGGTATCATAGAAGGCACAAGCATATATTGCCTGTGCCTTCTTGATGGTGAGTGCATCAAGACCTCTGTCCGCGAATTCCTCACTTATTCTATTTGTAACGTCATCGACATGCTGAATTTTATCTTTTGATTCCTGTGTCATATTCGTGTCAACTATCTGATACACATCGTTTATATCAAACTGTGATCCGCTTATGTCATCAAGCACACTTGATAAGACTATGATTGGCAGAAAGAATAACATCAGCACTCCGGCGATAATTGAAAGAATTAAGGTTCTGCCTCGTTTGTCGCTTGCTACGGTAGCAGCAGTTTTTGCCGCAACAACTGAAGCACTCATATTTTTGTTCACCTCACAAAAAAAGTGATTAGCTTAGCTAATCACTTTAATCTTAATTTTTTATATATTAGTTCTGGTAGATAGTTTAAAACACTTATTAGTATTGCAAATAATGATAAATAAGAAATCTCACAATTTTCAATGTTAATAATACTACTAATAATTGCACAACCAAAAAAAGGGAAAGATATTGATATAACATTCAATATATTATCAACAAATATTTTTCTATTTTCGAGTTTTTTGTAACAATAGAATCCATAAAGAGTGTTTGATAAAAAAAGCGATAATGAAATAAAAAATGACAAAAAATCAATGGATGAGGACACCAGCCCTGTTTTTGAAACCAAAGTACGAACAGTTCCAACAATGGTTATAAATGCTAAGAATGCTGAAAATAAGCCATAGGAATTTATAAGATGTTGTGTAACCTGTTTCTCTCTTTGTCTTATAATAAAAGCACAATTAGAATCATTTTTGATTATGTGTTCATTGTACATTATTGGCACCTTTTTTAGTGCTTTGTTTAAGTTGCTATCATAGTATAAAACAACCACATATTCCTGTTCGTTGGTTTCTTTATTAGTTATACTTTCAACACTATATATGTTCTTTTTTATCTCATCTATTGTTATTTCTTTTTCAATAAATAATTCTTTTAATACATTTTTTGAAATGTCATGAGTGTTTATTCTAAACCTTTTTTTACTTATAGCAAAATGAGGTAAATAATAAGTATTATTTTTATCTTTTTTTTGAAAAACAAAATAATTATGGTAATCATATAAAACGATTTTAAATCTTGTGTTTGTGTTTTGACGCTTTATATTAATGATTTCTTTCACAAATAAACATGCAGACATAACAATTACGATTAAAATCCCAATCCCATTGAATGCTCTACTACTCATTACTATCACCTCAAACTATTATTCTATGTTGTGCCGTAAAGTTTGTCAACAATTATCTGCCGCCAGCCTTTCCGAACATCTTCTGCTTGAAGTCAGGTGCTATTACCTGAAGCAAGTATCTCTCGTTACCGCATCTGTAAAGGCAAGTACCTCTTTCCGGATATTTGATGAGTTCAAACTCCGAAGGTTCAAGCTGCATGACATCGATGTATGTTTTTGGCTCAATGTTACCTGCGTTGAACAGAAACTGATGCGTCGGAATTGAAAATAAAGGCTTTGTGTATTCTCTGATTCCTTCAAGCATAAAGTCCTCAATGTTTTGTGATGCGAGAATGACGGCACTCTCTTTCTTTCGTACACGCTTGGATGCATTTCGGATGTATTCGATTGCGGTCATGTTTGTTAAGAAGAGATACAGCTCATCGATGGCTGCAACCGTGTTTCCTTTGCTCAAAAGTTCATTTGTCATATATGAGAGTATGTTGAAGAGCATTGCATCCTTGAGCCGTCTGTTGGTATCAAGCAATCCCTTTACGCCGAAGCAGAGGAAGTTATCGTCTGCGATGTTTGTATGTCCGTTGAAATACTTTGACTCTGTGCCGATACACATCGAATTCAGACCGAGACAAAGCGATTGGAGTGTTTCCTCTGTGTAAATCTGCTTTGCTTTCCTTGAATCGTATTCTTTGAACTCTGAATCAAGGAGTTCGTAAAGATCAGAGAGAATGGGATAATCTGTCGGTTTGAGCTTATCAAAGTTGGTATAGTCCGTAATTCCGAAGTTCCTATATAACTTGGTTATTATGATTTCAAGCGTGTCAAGTTCCGTATCGCTGAAGTCCTTGTATGCTCTGAAGAAGTCTTTGAGGTATGCAATGTGCTGTGAGAGCCTCGTAACCTTGTTGAAAGCCTTTTCAGGATCAATAGGCGAGTCATCTTCCTCATCATATTCTCCGAGCGATTTCGGCTCCAAAGGATTGATGATATATTTGCCTGACATAAAGTCAATGTAGCAGCCGCCGAGTGCTTCCGTCAGTTCTTCGTATTCAGCTTCAGGATCAAGAGATATGATTCTCTTTCCTGATTCACGAAGATTGGTAAGTATGAGCTTTAACAGATATGATTTGCCCTGACCGGAGTTGCCGAGTATGAGGCAGTTTGCGTTTGTCTTGTCTTCAGCTCTGCGGTCAAAGTCAACGAGGATGTTTGTGCCGTACTTATCTCTGCCGATGAAGAAACCTTTTGGATCGGTTTTACCTGAATAGTTGAACGGATAAAGGTTTGCTACTGACGATGCCGGAAGGACTCTTTCAAACTGTTCTCTGAATACATTCCAGCCCATAGGCAAGACAGAGAGGAATCCTTCCTTCTGACGAAGAGTGAGTCTGTCAACTGTCATCTTTGAGCGAGTGAGTTCCATCGTTATCTCCGACTGAATCTCACGGAGTTTATCCATATTCTCTGCTTTGAGTTCAAGAAATACCGCACAATGCAGTAAAGGTTCCTTGTTCTTACGAAGGTTTGCTATGAGCGTTACAACATCCTCAAGGTTTCCTTCTGCAGTTATGTTTTCAAGTGCATCGTCTGAGCCGGTATGAAGTCTGTTTCTGCGTGTGGCATTTTGAATAATCTTTCTCTGCTCTGTTGCATCGACAAGTCTTGTGTACATTCTCAATGTGACATTGTTCCGGTCTGCGAGCTGTGAGAACAGAGCGAGTTCTTCCGTTGTCGGAGGATACTCTTTAATTGCCCAGACACATCTAAAGGTATCACCTACGATGTAGTGATCGGACATAAACTTGATTGTTGACGGCAGAACTCTGTCAAAGAAGTCCTTTATGCGGATTTCTTCCTGTTCTTCTTCGGTAAGTTCTACCTTTTTCTTCTTTAACAATTGATTTCACTCCTTCTTGCTATTACTATGAGCCTTCCGTCTTTCTGCGAATATTCGCAAGTGGAAAGCGTGAGATAAAAGTCCTCATAACTCAGTTCTCCGTTTATGAGGTAGAGTGCTTCATCCTGAAGCTTTGCTTTGATTTTGTTGAAGATTTCTTCGTCTGTTTCGTTGATGTATGTGTACCAGTCATCATCGGGTTTAACCTTTGCTACTGCGCAGACGATATATCTGTTACAACCGTTGGGTGTTATGAGTTGGATTATGGGATTGTTGATTCCATAATCTTTTCTTCTGTATTTCATTAAATCCGAGAACATCGTTCCGTCTTTCATGTTGTGACCGTATATGATGATGTTCTTACTGTACTCAATATCACAGGCAGCATCTGCAAAAGGTGTTCCGAGGTTTGAATGTTTCTTGTTGAAGTTTCTTCGCAAGTAGTATTCGGGATCGTTCTTTGTCTGCATAACGGGAAAATCGATTTTTGTGTTTTCAATTCGTACCCAGCCGACACAGTCCGTGTTATCCAGCGCAAGTTCAGCTATGCCGTTATCAGTGTTATCATCATTCTCGTCATAGGTTATTTCCTTTGCCGTTTCCGTGTACCACTTCTTGTCATCCACATCTTTTTTGAATGATAAGTACATCTTGCTTATGGCAAAAACCGATACTCCAAGCATCAGAATAATCAGGATGCTAAATAACCATTTCGTTGAGCTTTTCATCGTCAAATGCATCCTTTCCGTCAATGTCGGGAATCAGTTCTCCCTGCATGGAAGCTCCGAAGTATATGGCGATAAATCTCTTTATGTCGTCTTTTGACATACGCCTTACCTCAAAGCCCTGTTCTGCAATGAGCTTTTCGATTCTGTTAATCTGATTGAAGACCTGTTCATCCTTTTCTTTCTTGAAGCGTACAGAAAACATAAACTGACGAGCCGTTGACATTTCAATCTGTATATTGTCAAGATAATCAATATCTTTTCTCAGGCATTCCTTGACTGCCTTATTCTGTTCGCTTGACAGTCTTTCTAGCATATTTGCTTTGTTATCGTCAAAGCGCTCACAGGAGTCAATGCAGGATATTTCGATATCGGGTTGACCGGACAGTACCTGCATCAAGTGCCATGTTTTGACCGTAATGTTCTCTTTTGAAAGAACTGATATGTTTGTCGGTGCAACAAGGAAATACACAAGCTCGCCTTTGTCGGTTTTAAGCCCTCTTTTTGTGAAGGTCTGTATGCCTATGAGTTCCTGAACCGAGTTCTTATTCTTTCTGCTTTTCAACTGCCTTACCTTCTTTCATTCTTTTCTTATCCTTGAGTTCCCATTCAAAGTATTGCTGTGAGGTTATGAAATACCTGACTGCGTATTTTATGAAATCAAGAATAGTTACATCCTCTGTGCGAATGCAGAGAAAGGCATATACTGCCGTTGCAATCGCCGGAATGAAAAATCTTGTTGTAGCGAATGTTATTGCGGAGAGCAGAGCCGCAACTACGATTATGGCAAAGTGTTTTAACGACCAAAGCCATATTGTTGCAGATGCTCTCATATTCTGCGGATAAATAAATTGTGTGTTCATATATTTCTCTCCTTACTTTGCAATGGTTCTTGCGAGGCTTACTGCCGTGGATGTCATATGAACCGCACTTACCATATTGAACCTTACGCTTGTATCAAGACCGAATCTTTCAGCAATCTTAGGCACCTCTGCGGCGGACATCATTATTCCGATTCCAAGCAGCATATGGTCTTTCCATGTGAGAAGTCCGAGGAACAGTAATGTAGTCTGCATAAATGCCGTTAGGCACAATGCAATTACCTGTTTTACCCAATTGGTAAATCCTTCGCTGTAACCTCTCGGAATGGAAAACATGTACAGGCTGCCGACTGCAATCTGAATCAGGAGTATACCGCCTCGTTTGATGTTATCGAAGAATATCTTTATGACGCAGTATCCGAGTGCTATTAACGATACAAGAATGAACAGCGTGTTCTGACCGTTTACAACATTTCCGGCAAAAGAATTTGTCAGTACGAATGTTGCAATTTCACCTATTGACGTGCCTTGCTGTGAGGAGAATATGCTTGTTAGGTCATGTGAGAAGGTATTCTGTAAGGTGACACAGAATTTGTACAGTTCAATTGGCGTAACCGAGAACAGCGATACTGCAATAAAGCCCTTCAACCAGTTCAAAGCAGTACTCTGTATGTTTGCTCTGCCGTTCTGGTATTCCATTGCAAGATCAAATGCAGATACAACCAAGCCGACAGCGAACAAAGCCCAGCCGAAGAATGAGAAAAGCAGAACAACCGCTTTAACCCAATCGAGGTCGAAGATCTCTGCACCCATTCCTGTAATGCTTGAGAAGAAGTCTGCAAGTGCGTTGTATATGATTTCATAAAACCATTGAATGATTCTGTTAAGTATGCTATCTATGAGAGACTCTGCAATGTCCTTTATGACACCGCCGATTCCATCAACTATGCCGTCAATTAAATCTTCGAGCCAATCAAACATTTGTAATCATCTCCTTTGCTTGGTTGAAGGACACCTTGCGGTGTCCTTCTTTTTGGTTACATTCCGACAATTCCCCAAATGTACAAGGGAGCCGTTAATGTGAAGATAAGGCAAGCAAAGAGGATTGCGGGAGCAGCGAATTCAAACTGACCGTGTTTTCTATAGTCAAAGTACGCAGTACCTATCTTTACGAAGAAGAGGACTGCGAGGACAACATCGACCACGGGAAAGACAACGTTGTTGACAACAGTCTTAATCTGACCTTTGGCTGCATTCCATGTCTGCTCAATTGCCGTTGAAACATCTCCCGCCGCAAATGCGGTTATCGAGAGAAACGACATCAGGCAAACAAGAGTTAAAATGAAGATTGCCATCTGCTTTTTAGAGGGCAATTTCATATTTCTTAATTTGTTCATTTGCGTAACCTCCGTATTGGTTTAATATTTCTTTACATTGTTCATCGCTGATATAGTGGATAGCTCGTTTCAAGGATTCTGCCAATCGGATTTCATCCTTCATGCCCGGAGTTATATTATCTCCGAATACCCACATATGTTTGGCATCGAGTATCATTTCAAGTCCGAGTGAGGTTCCGATTTTCCTTTCAAATTCAATGTCGTCATCCAGTATCAGCACATAGAAATGCGACATGACCGGAATCATGCCGCATCTGTCAAAAACGAATCTTGCGTAAGCAACAGCGTTTTTGAGATTTTCTTTTGTGTTACCGCTTAAAGGACTGCAGATGTACGCTTTCTCCATAATTACTCATCCTCATTCTTCTTTTTGAATCTGAGGATAACGAATGCAATGCATCCACCTATGCCTATAGCGGCAAGACCGATCCAGAAGCCGTAGTTTCTTTCATCGCCGGTCTTGGGCGTTTCCTTTTTGGGAATTGTAACCTTGACTGTCTGACCTTCATCATTAATATCTGCATGAACAGCGATATCAACATTGTCGCGGTAGAGAGTTTCAAAGACTACAAGTTCTGTTTCCTTTGTCAGTCCTGAAGCATCAAACTTAAACTCCAGCTTGACTGTACCGCTTGACTTCTTGGGAGTGAATTTGGCTTCTGCCTCAACAAAGTGACCGTTAACCTCAAAGGGCTTTCCTGTGGATTTATCCATAAGGATTCCTCTTACTACATATTCCTTGCCTACGGTGAGGTTGGTATATGTTACTGTGTCAACAACAGTCAGTTCGCCTTTGGCTTTGACCTCTTTCTTGCCGTTAACCTTTGCCGATGTTCTGATTTCAGGGATTCTGACTTTTACAGTTTGACCTTCATCGTTTATATCTGCATGAACAGCGAGTTCTTTTCCGTCCTTGTACAGTTTTTCGAAGACCACGATATCTGTTTCTGCCTTTAAGTATTTACTGTCAAACTCGAATGTAACATCAACAGTACCTGAAGGCTGTTCGGGGACAAAGGTCGTTTCAGCAGTTACCTGACAACCGCCGATTATGAGTGCCTTGCCTGTTGACTTGTCCATGAGGATTCCCTTGACGACATATTCTTTGCCGGGGATGAGGTGCTTATATTCAACTGTATCTGTCAGAGTGAAGACCTCTGTTGCACAGATTTCCTTTTCTCCGTCAACTGTAGCTGTCGTTTTCATTTCGGGTATACGGTCATTTGCAACATTGATTTCGATTACTTTTTCGTTTTCATCAATTTCAATGTGATGGATATCTGTGTTCTCAAGATAGCCTTCAGCGGGTTTCATTTCTCTTACTGTCCAAGCGCCGAAGGGAATGTTGTTAAACTCAAAGATACCGTTTTCATCTGTTTCAGTAGTAAGGATTGCAGTTTCTTTTGTAAACTCAGTTTCATCGCCTTTGAACAGACCGAATACAGCGCCCTTTATGGCTTCTTCGGTTTCTCTGTCAAACTTGTATCCCTTGACTGAGCCGTAGATGAGCTTGTTCTCGATTGGTTCACCGTCATTGAGCTTAATTTCAATGATATCCGTATCCTGTCCGGCATACTCGGTATTGAATTCATACTTTTTGTCAGAGAGAATGTAGTGTTCATCAGTTGCTATTTCCTTTACATACCATTTGAAGCCAATGGGAAGGTCACAGTTGAAGCTGATGTTGCCATCCTTATCACAAGAGCCCGTACATACAAGTCCGTCCTTCGGGATTTTGGTTCCGTCAGCAGCAGTTATTTCTTCATCTGCAAAGATGCCGAATGTTACTGACTGGATTTCGCCGTTGTCACCGAGCTTGAAGGTTTCATTTTTCTGCAATGCCTTTGTAAGTGCAAGCGTAACTTTCTGTCTTTCGTTGAATACTGAAAGTGCTGACCTTGTTACCTTAATGTTCTGCCCGGCATAGACAAGTTCAACACCGAATTCTTCCGCATTCAGCACCATTGTGTCGGGTGCAGTTTTCTCTTTGGCAATGTATTTGCCGAGATAGAGCTGCTTTGACTTTGCAATGCCGTTGTCATTGGTCGTGACCGTATTGACAAGAGTGCCTTTCTTTGCTCTGACTGTGCCGTCAAGTGTAACGATATCTTCTGCAGCATAAATTTCGTATACCGCACCCTTAAGGTTCTGCACCTCGTAATTTGGAGTATATGTTGTCGGGATTTCGGAAACAGTTCCGTCTTCGTTAACGATTGCTCCTGCAAGTGCAGTTACTGTCGAGAAGACTTCGCCTGACTTGGTGATTTCAATAATGCCTTTCTGCGCTATATTATCCCTCTGTACCTTCACGATTGTGAGCGCATCTTCAAGAGTTGAATTACCTCTTGTGATGTCAAACGAGATGGGTGTGCTGTCGAGGACATATCCGTAGGGAGCCTGAACCTCAACGAGTTTGTATCCTTTTCCATAATCGAGCTTTTCAGGAGTAATCAGATAGCCCTCATCATTCGTATAGAAGACATCGATTGTGGTTTTCTTGGGATAGGTGAAGGTCTGTGAAACCTTTTCTCCGTTGGGAGCGTAAATCTCAAATCCCGCACCTGCATAGGCGACAGTTTTACCTGTTTCCTTATCTACCTTTGCGACTTTAAGGTATGCCTTGAAGGGAGCGTTATTAATGAGGTATCTGTATGTGTTTTCATTTTCTGCAATGTACACATCAAAGTCGCTCATGAACTCCGAGCCTTCTTTACCCTTTGTCTGGTGTACGGTGTAAATACCGTAGGGAAGATTCTTGCTTTCTGCAAATCCGTTTCTGTCGCAATTGAGAACATCTCTTTCGCTTGGCTTTGCATTTGTATATGAGCCGGCAAATTTCAGATATATCTGGAACTGCGCCTCTGATTCGGGTGTTTCAATCTGTGTAGAGCCGTCATCGGAGTGCTTGATAATTGCAATTTTGCCTTTGATAACCTGTTCTTTAACCGTATTCTTTGTGCTGTTGTATTCTACGGTATAGTCCTTAGGATCAGCACCGACATTGTATGATGTTGAATTGACAAGATAGCCTTCACTTGCCGATATCTCTTTAATCGTCCAGTCAGTTCCGCAAACATAGTATTTGGTTGTAAACTGTCCGTTTGCATCGGTAGTATATCTGTCAATCAAGGTACCGCCTTTGTAGATTCCGTAAACTGCTCCTGCAAGCGAAGCATCGCCCTGCTGAGTTTTTGTTTCGGTATCTTCCTTTGTTACGGTTACACGGAACTTCTTAAGTTTGTTTTCAAAGCTTTTGTTCGTTACCTTATTCCACTCAATATTGCCTATCTGATTATCGGGGACAACATATTTTGTCGCTGTACCGATTTCCTCAATTACATAGCCCGTACCGATGAGAACGTCTTTGAAGGTTGCAACGCCTGAAGCGTTTGTTGTGGCAGTCAGGTTAATTGCTTTTCCTGAAAGTGAGGTTCCTGTCAGCTTAAACTTAATGCCTTCAACGAGACCGTCTTCAGATGTCTTTGTAACCTTGAGGTCGCCACGCTTGAGAACATTGGAGAAGGTTACTGTTGCAGTCTGTCCGGACTGAACAGTGACCGTCTGCGCTGACTGTGTTTCATATTTGTCGGCAGTATATTCGGTTATGGTGTACTTGCCGGGAGCGAGGTTATCAATCTGTATCACACCGTTGCTGTTGGTGGTTACATCTTTATCAATGTTGCCGCCTTTAATGTGGAACTTTATATTGTTTACCACGCCATCTTCCGATTCTTTTACAATCTTACAGGAGCCGTATGAGACTTTAACCTTGAGGTATCCTTCAACGGGATCGATAACCTCAGCGCCGTATGTTGCAACATCCTGTATTTCGCTTGTCGGACTGACAACACCATCTGTCCAAGTTATTACTCCCAATCTCTTATTCCCGGATACTTTGTTAACTGTAACTGTTACATCATTTTTAGGTGCAGTTGAAGCACTGATAGTCAGTTTGTTTCCGTTCTTTAAGAATGAGAGACCGGATGCAGTAAAGTCATATTTTGAAAGGACGCCGTTTGAGTCTGTCAAAGTTGTTGTGTATTTACTGCCATCCCATACAAGCTCAACAGTCTGTGCAGAGTTCTGTGAAGATTTAACAAAACTCGGCATAGTCCTATGTGTTTTTACACTTGCCTCAATACTATTGTAGTAGGCAAAGATTTTCGATCTCAAAGGATGATTTGAAGCAATTATGTCAGTAACCTTGTTGTATCCGCTCGGTACAGTTACATGGTTAAAGCTTTCATCTCTTTCGCCGATCAAGGTTTCCCAGATGAGCAACTGTGTGGCAAGATAATGCGCACACTGGTCAGCTCCGGTTGCATTGTCCGATCTCCACTCTGTACTGATGTTACCTGTGTATCCGTAGAACATGATACGACCAACATACGCTTTAATTACTCTCGGAGACAAGACATCGTTATATGACGAGGGATAATTATCCCAAAAGGTTTCATCCTTCTTTGTCAACTTATCACCTGTGTAGATGCTTGCACCTAATTCAATGCAGTAGCAAGCCGGACCTGTGTATGAATCTATTGATTTTGCAGTAGTGAAATCACTTTCATGCATAAACCAACCGTTTTTAAATGTCAGAGCAGGGTGTCCCCAGCCCGTCTTGTTCGGTTCGTTTCCTCTCGGCAGATCAACCTGATAAACCTCGCCGATGGTTTCAGCGTAGGCTATGAGACCTATGCTGAATGCAGAAAGGCAGATGATAACTGCCATAAGAACCGATAATACTTTCTTATATCTTGTTTTCATGTTATACCTCTTTTCTTAAAGTTGGTAAAAAAGAAGGCACACCGTTTTATCGATGTGCCTGTACACATATTCAATTTTTATTAAGCGTATCCAATGAATAGGTTGTAGTTCCCATCACTACGCTTTTCAGCCCATACGCAGAAGTATTCATCGCCCTCGACATTTTTGTAGAAGTTTAACGCATCTTTGATATCCCTTATAACGGTATCGTGATTTGTTGCCGTCACGCCTATTGGCGTATCCCAACAGGCAGTTGCTGATGAGTCATACTCAAGTCCAATGCTCTTGCCGTAATTTTTGGCATAATTGATGTAGTAGTCTATATCAATTGTCTGCGCTTTTGTTGTCGGCTGTGTTGTGGTTGGTTTCTGCGTTGTTGTTTCGGGAGCTTTGGTGGTCTGAGGCGGAGCCTTTGTTGTAGAGGGCGCTTTCGTAGTTTCGGGTTCTTTCGACTTTTGTGTAGTCGATGGAGCGGAACGGTAAGCAGCCGTTGTTGACTCTGCCTTCTTTGTTGTTTGCACTTCGGTGGACTTTTCAGTCTGCCCAAGCTCTGTGGTAGCAACTTCAGTAGTTTCGCCACTTACGATAACTTCGTTTGAAGATTTTTCTTCTATTACCGTTAGGATTTCTTCATTTGTTCCGGTTACGCTTTCAGATTCGGGTAATACTGTGTGCTGACTGCAAGAAGACAATACGCATATTAATATAATAATTGCAAGCGTTATTGCAATTAAAGAACTTTTCGCCATATTCTCCTGCTCCTTTCAACACACAGTATATATACTTAATCCCAAAAGTCCAGAAATATTTTAACATTTCAGTTAAAATATTTCAATTATTTTACATTGTCTGTACAAACCCTTCTGATTCGCCATCATCAGAGAGATCTTCTTCCTCATTTTCGTTTTCATCTTCAGACTCACCAAGTGCCTGCTGATAGGCATCAAGAACCGCCTTGTTCAAAGCATCATGCGCTTCTTTGCTGACTGAATGAAAAACATCATTATATTTCTTTTCTCCTGACCTGTCTGTATAAGAGCGCTGGGGCATAGTTACGAACAAGCCATTCTTGCCTTCCACAACCGAAATGCCATGCACTGCAAAAGCACCGCCTATATTTACCGAAGCGTTTGCTTTAAAGTGTGAGCCATCATTTCTTAAACTACTAATCCTTGCATCAATGCTGGGAAGATTGCTTTCACTTTTTACCTGTGCATTTTCTTTTGCTGCCTTTGTGTTTGTTTTCTTGTTAGCCATAATAAGTCTCCTTTTTTTATTCCATGCCGTATATTACGAATCCCATATCAGCCTGAGTTTCCTCATTCGATATGTCTTCGGGTTCGGCATATTTCTGTACATATTTGTTTGCTTCATCATCGGTAAGCGAACGGAAATCTTCTCCGTCATCACCGATTACAAAGAACGGACCGGCAATTATTGACACTCCGTTATCGAGATGTCTGTTGCCTTCCATTCCTATGAGTTTTGCCTCATCGTTTCCGACAAGGATTGTGCCGTCATCGTTGTATATGAGTTCAATCATACCTTTGACGGCTCTGCTTTCGCCTTCGTATGAATCTTCCATATCTGATTCGTAAGCCGGGCGATGCGGTTCAACATAAACGATCCTGAAAAGATTATCAGGTATCGTTGCCTGTGACTCGTCGAAGTCAATGTCTTTGAAACCTATTGAATCGCAGAAGTGAGCTTTTCCGTCTTCGGTTACGACAACATCACTTACCGACATTGAAGAACCTCTGTAAAGAGGGTGCCCGTCTGTATTGAATCTTCTGAATATATCTTCGAGATCGTTTTCATCAATTACGGCATTGAACACCTGTTTGTATATTGACGGATCAATTTTCATCTTACCGAAAAGGTTTTCGTGTTCGTCAGAGCCAAGAAAACGGACTCTTTCTGAATCCAATTCAGAATCAATTTGGTAAATCTTAATCCTCATGATATACCTCCCATTCCTTCATCTTCTGTATCTGAGTATTCTTCATATTCGTTGAGTTTGTCATACGCCCAATCGGGAATACACTCGTCTTTTATAACACCAAGGAAATCACCTCTTGCGAAGTGGGTATCCTCTCCGTCTTTAAGAAAGAAGCCGAATACCTTTCTACCCATCTTTGTTGGATCACAACCGAAGCCTCCTGTTGCATAGAACAACTGATCTTCAGGTGTTTTGTACTGGTCCTTAAGAACATTCGGTGAGAGAATGAGCAGTTTTTTGGTATAGTCCATAGGAACATCGCTGTCAACGCAACTGTCCGAATCAAAAAGACCAAGCTTGTTCCATTCTTCTCTTGCCTGTGATATGAAGCCGTCAACAAGAATAGGGTGTTTATTTATTCGATATTCATCCCGAAGATTGCTTCTTGGAATATATGCTTGATTTCCCCATTCTCTGTTTGAATCAGTCAATCTCGGATCAGCTTTACTCATAAGCTGTGCATTTACGGCGAGGACGTAATTCACTCTATCAAATCCGAACTCGTCTATTACTGATTTTGCACAACCGTCTGCGAGATGATTGTCCGAGTAATTTCGGTCAATAGCTTCCTCGATTGCTCTTATACAATCGAGGTTAGCTTTGTGACTTTCACGCCATAAATCAACTTCGTTGCAATGCCTTGCATCTTCAAGAGAGTGTCGGTATAACTGCGGTAATTCTTTATTCAATTTGAAGCCCTCCTTGCTTTGCTGCCCATTTGTATGAAAGGTCAATGAGCAACTGCTTCTGCTCTTTTTCCGGCATTTCGCTTATGAGATTTTCGATATCAGTTCTGTTAATTATGCTATGGCAATCGTCACAGAGTTTTTCTCTTTTTATGAGAATCGAATTGTCATCATTAAGCGTAAACGATACAACATCGTTATACTTAAATCCTGATATCACTCTGATAGCATAGGGAATAGTTACTCTGCCTCTGTGTCCGAGTATTCTCAATATTTTAAGCATGATATCAGTCCTCCGCTGTACACCTGTTGTATGCAGGGCAGTAGAATTCGCAACCCTCACATTCCGTTTGTTCAAGAGCCATCAGTATCTCAGGATCTATGGTACGAATGTGCAGAAATCCATCTTCGTAAAATGCTTCAATAACGCTGTCTTCGGTTATGCCGAGATCTTTTGCTGTTTCCTTCGGCATCTTTATTGTTAATTCAATTCCTATTTCCATGGTTTACTCCTTTTTAATAGTCATAATTGTAATCAAAGAGCGATAACTGTCTTGTTTGCTCAAAGATATATGCTCGGTTTGCCTCTGCCTGAGCTTTTAAGTCATAGTTTGCTATCAACAGTTCCTCAAACATCTCTCCCGGATTTATTGATTGCCGCATATTGTGAAGCCTTTTGATAACATGCATATCAAAGCCGTATTTTTCTGCGTACTTAACAATTACAGGATCATTGTTGTATGTTATGAGACATTTGCAGGAACCATTGAACCTTTTATCAAGTTCTGCGACCTTTTTGAAGAGAACAGCATGCTCGCTATTATCAAACTTCGAGTTTCTGTAATACTTCTCCGTCCCACGATACGGCGGATCAAGAAAAATAAAGGAGTTTGTTGAACTTTGTTCATCAATGACTCTTTTATAATCTCTGTTGAGTATGCATACTCCGTGCAGACGGCTGTTTGCAAGATAAATCCTCGGCAGTCTACTTTCAATGTTTCTGTTGTCGATTCCAAAACTGTTGCCGGTTGAAGAAAAACTGTAAATCTGATTTTCAAAGAAAGCTACGGCTCTATTGAGTTCTTCATCGGTAACTTCCAATATACTGTCTTCCTCACAGGTAACCTCAACGGGCTTAAAGTCTTTTGACAATAGTGCTTTGTTTTCCAGAAACAGTTCTTCCGAATTAGCAGAAAACAGCATGCGCATACTGAAATCCAGAAATGCTTTGTTATGCTGAATTACTCTGAAGAAGTTGACAATATCCCCGTTGTAGTCGTTGATAATCTCTCTTTTTGCTCTTGGTTTGCTTAATAGAAACTCTGCACTTCCGCAACAAGGCTCAATATACGTGTCGTGCTGCGGCATAAAAGCCAAAAGAGAGTCAGAAATGCATGCCTTATTGCCTGTCCAAGGCAGGGGACTTACATTTCCCGACATCTTTTCACCTCCTTTTATCAAAGGTGATTTGCGGATAACAAAAAAGAGGCTGATTTGTATTCGCAAATCAACCTCATATTTGTTTTTGTTAAGTTTTATTTATCATCTATGCCAAGATGCTCGTCAGCGGTCTTTGCCGTGAACATAAGGCACATTATGATTACTCCGAGTGTGGCACCCACGCAGGCGCCGATTATGAATGGTAGCATAATTCCTCCAAAAGAAAACTCCAATCGGTATTCTAACCAATTGGAGTTTATATATTAATGTTCCTTAGCTTAAATCTGAGAATGTATTTGATTCGGTTTCCTTAATATCCATCAATGCATTGTAAGTTGGTTCTAATATGGTTTCCTTTCTTGCATTGATGTAGGTCTTATAAAACTCTTTCTGCAAGTCGGATAAGTACTGCTCCGAATCAATAAAATCAAAGATTCTATTCATATCTATTCTCTCATAGATACGAATTAGGGCTTCGTTGCAATCTTCGTTTTCCATTGAAGAAATGAAGTCATAGTAGTTCAATTTATCATCATTGAGTTTAACGGCGGAACGAGGAAAGGTAAATATTCTCGCATCTAATTCCTTTTTATCATTGATGACTGCTTTCATAATTTTTTCATCAGCCTGGGGCAAAAGGCAACTTCCGCAATCAAAAACAGGCGCTATAGAAAACTCTCCGGTTTTATCATTCTTTAAAAAGCCCCAGTTTCCGTTATGACGATCAAAGTTTCCAAGTAGAGCATCAACAATAAACATTTCCCAAAAATGCTTAAGCAATTCATTCGGATCAACAAAGGTTTGCTTTTCAATGGCTTCCAGAATATCACTCAATTCTGTCCCCATACCATTACTTTCCGAGTCAATAATGGTGTTCTTTATTGAACAAAAATCAAAAAGTGAATTTCCATCGGAAGTAAAATCCTTACAGGCACAAACAATCTTTTCCTTGCCGTTTACATAGAATATTCCGAGCATAGTCTTCTGTGCTTTTACTCCAAGCAAATTAAATATTGAGCACGAGATATGTTCGCTGTAATTGCTGTTGGAATATGATAATTCATTTGGCTTGGATTCAGCCGACTTTGGGAACTTCAGCATATATACTTCGCCATTGTATTCAACGGCAATTTTGCTTCCGTTGGCACCATTGTATGCCTTTGCTATTCTCTTACAGTTGGTAAAATCTATCTTATTCATTTAATTCCTCCATAGATACTTATTCCTTAAATACTCTGCGTGTTCATGAGTTATAACGCCTTCAGATATTTCAGCCATATTAATGCTTCCGTACAGTTCTCCCCAAAGGCAGTCCATAAGAGTGGAATTATTCTTTATTCCTTCTTTATATGCCTCAAGGTCATGCTGCAAATATCTTGGTAATCCGCACTCAAAAGACTGCTCTTTTCTTTTTCTGATTTCTGCTTTCTTTATTGAATCCTCGATCAGATCTTCTATGCTTACATCTAATACCTTTGCAAGCTTATATAGAGTTTCAGCAGAGCATTTTTCGATTTGTGCCTGACCGGAACAAATATTGTTCAGTGTTGCATGCGGTACACCGCTTAGCTTTGCCAAGCGGTACATTGTCATATTCTTCCTTTTGATAATAGCATTTATATTCATAACAATCACCACATATATTATATCGGTTAACCGACATAATGTCAACACCTATATATTTTATGTCATTGTCTGCTCATTATCCGGCGTTATAGCATATTCTTCGGCTTCTTCACTGAGTTCTTTGAGAATATTGTTAAAATCCTCGGTTGATGAGCAATCTCTGATGCCGAAATCTGCACATGCCTTTACATACGGGCGAAGTTCTTTAACAGTCAGCTCATCATACATATTTTGTGTCGGCTCAATCCATGCCTTTTGAGCATCCCAACAGGCACAGAGGACGGTTGGACAGCCAAGAGTTATATCCGACTGAAAACTTGGCGTAATATATACATCCTCATAGTAGTCATAATCAGCCAATATCTCATCGACCTGATCGTGATACGAATCAACGGCATCGACAATCTCTCGTTCTACTGCCCATCCTGATTTGATTTTAGAAGTAGCATAGAGTCTTGCGAATTCACAAGCTGCTTCCGTAATGTTCTTTATATCTCTGCTTGTCGGGTAGCGGTACCATTCAAGTTCACGGTACTTCCATATGTGCGGAAGAATCTTATCGCCGAAAGCATTTTCCTGTTTGTCGAAGTAGTCCTCGAAGTTGAGCTGAAGAGTATCAACATCGTGATCGTTGTTGTAGACATACATTTTCAATGCTTCATACTTATCGATGTTACTTCTCGTTACAAATTGAACCTTGAGCTTCATTTTATTGCCGAGGTCAAGATAACAGGCTCTGCCGACATATTCCGCATTTACGAACTCAGGTTTGCTGTCAAAGAACCGTTTTAATTGTGTTTGGAAAAAGTTGTTCATGCTGCACCTCACATTGACTGAATAACTCCATCAGAGGATTCATCTATACTGTCAAGATTCATTCTCTGTAAGAATTCTTCTTCCGTGTCGACAAAGTAAGCAGAACTGTCGCTTGTCCACATGTGAAGTTCCATAAAACTGTCATCGTTAATGGCAATATCCTGCTGCTCAAATCCTTCGCCTAAACCGTCAGAGTTTTGCCCGGTAATGTAATCTTTAAGATCCTGAATTGCTTCGTCAGAAACATCACCTGAGAGCGTTACAGCAACCTTTCCGAAGAGTTCGTAGTTTATATCAACAAAAGACCAGTCCATTGACTGAAGCTTTGCCGCAACTTCTGCATTGTCATCTGCATCGAAGTATTTTGCCATATCATCTCCGTCCAGGTAATCCTCGAACTTTTCTTCAATGGCTTCTTTGTATTCTGAGAGTGTGCCGCCGTAAACTTCGTAGGGGTTATCATAGTCAAAGCCGTCATCATCACGGCTGATTATGTCTGCTCTCAGGGGGAAATAGAAGTTAATTGTTTTCATATCTGTACCTCCTATGACATTGCCTGACCGATATCTTCGTTTACGGTGTATTGATCGTCAATATATTCATGCATTGAAATATCGTTTCCCGTGAAATTGGGACTGTTTTCCTCATTGAAATCAATGTAACCGGATTCTCCCAGATCAATTGGTTCTTTTGTGAGGACTGAACCGCCGTGATTTACGGTTACGCTTTCTTCAATTGCACCGAACTGCTCTCCGTCATCTGTCATTCTGATATGATAAAGATACAGTCCTTCGGGTACTTCAGATTCGTTGAGCCTTTCGTTTGTAAAGAGGGCATCCTGTCCGAACAACTCGACAAGTTCAAAGTCATCTCTTTCAGTAAACACATATCCATCACCGTTTTTGTTCGGGAAATATCCTAATTCCTCAAGGTCGTATTCCCAGACATCAGATGCAAGTTCAAGGCATTCCTTGCTTGCTGAAGGCGTGAGATCCATATATATATTTCCATTCCTATACATTACATCTCCGACATTATGACCGAAGTCCTCGTCAGCCCATTTGTGATGAATATCAATTTTTGGAAACATTTCCGAAAGTTTTGTAAGTACGGGTACAGGCGCTGACCACGCTGTATCAAACTCAAAGTGTTCAAATTCGCTGTAGTCAATACCTTCAGAGTAGCCGCATGCGTTCCACTTGGTTCCCCAGGTGTCAACGCTCCAATCATACCAGTTCGGGTATCCGAATTTGACGATGTTTACTGCGGACTTTACGCCGATATCCCATGTATCCTGTTCAGTTTCGGGAAGCTCTGCGGAGTGCTTGTTGAGGATATCCTTAAGCTCATCTATCCTTGCCTTGCAGAGATAGTCATTAAGACGGTTATCTTTAATGTACTGATCAACTGCTTTTAAGCCATTTGTTGTGCGGCTTCCGGATTCAATCATGAGTTCTTCCGGCATAGGAATTATCTTATTGAAATCAATCGTTCCGATTCCGAGTTCATCGTTCTTGATAGTTTCAAGCATCTTCTGAATGTCGTTTTTAGGACCTGCAAAGCTTAATCTGTTTCTTACATAATTAGGCATATTCTTACCTCCTGTTACATTGTCATTTCCATGCCAGATTCTGTTCCCTCATCTTCATCGAAGCCTTCGCCATTCTGTTCTTCTTCAAGTTCTTCAGGCGTAAGCGTTCTGTAGCTGTCTTCGCCATAGGCGAGGCCGAGCCTTCTTCCGTTATCAAAGTCGGTAAATACCGTTCCGATGTCGTCTACAAATGCAACCGTACCTCTTGTACCTGAAGGAATAGGATGAGGATCATCTCCCATATGAAGAAGCATTATTCTCGTTCCTTCGGGATACTGTTCTTTGAGTGAACCGGCAATTCTGCTTAATCTTTCAAATTCGTTCATTTTATTAGTTCCTTTCTGTTAAAGTGCATCATATATGTTTTTAAACTGTTTTTTCGCTGCCCTAAGCATTGCATAAACCTTTTGATATGACATGCCGTGAAGATCGGCATATTCTTTTTCGGTTATGAGATCAAAATATCTTGCAATAAGAATATTTCGATGTTCATTGCTCATCAGCGAAATTGCCATATATACCTTTGGATATTTGCTTTCGTTTCTCTTTTTTTGTTCGTTAAAGCATGAGTATGTCATAACAACTCCTATAAACAGAAAAAAGGCTAATCTTTACGATTAGCCTTTCAACCACATTCTTTAATTGAAATCAAGATTTGTATTTGTCCCTTCCACCTTCCCGCTGTCAATGGTGCTGACAGAGTCCACACGGAATCTGTCCACTCTGTTGCCGATAACTCATTTGAGAACCATTTTGTTTTATCACTTGCAATAGTTGCTTCGATAGGTGACTTCTTGTCGACTACAGCATTCTGTTCTTCAAGGCTGAATGTTGCCTGTTCAGGTGTTACGGTAATCTGCCTTGTTGAATCTATTGTTCCCATTACCGAAACAACACAAGAGCCGATTCCTGTTGAGCCGTCAAGTACAACTGTTTTCGGGATTCTGACCGAATACATATTGTTTATTGTGTGATTCTCAAATCTGACACGAATAACATCTCCGTCTTCTTCAATAGAAGCGGTCTTTATATCCGTATTCCTCATGTATCCGTTTTCGACTGATATCTGAACTATGGTGTATTCTCCATATGCCAGATTTCCGTATCCCGCAGTTAATCCGTTTGATGTTGAGAGTCTTGCAACTTCATTGCCTTCGCTGTCATATATGATGTAATCAGCTTCAAGTTGCTTTGATGCATCATTTGAGTCAACCGTTTCGATTTCGATGTTTCCTCTTTTGAGCCTTAAATATATCGTGCCGGAGTATTTGTCATCTGCCGGTTTAATCTCAACTGAGTTGGGAGCAACATATCTGTCAGGTATATCCGTCAGGTATGCAGTATATGTGTATGAATCGAAAAAGTTCAAAGAAGTCTGAAATGGATTTGTCTGACTGACTTTACCGTATTTGTTTATCTGACCGTCAAAGCTTGTGTTTGCCTGAACCAGCATGTTGAAGAACTCCATATTTTCTTCAAGTTCACTCTGTGTAATATTTGGATCAATTGAATGAAGCAGTTCAATGAACGGACCTTTAGCAGCTTCCGCATTTTCAGGAGTCGTTATAAGAACAAATGAAGCAATAGAGTATGCTAACATAAGACCTTCTCTTGTTTCTTCAAGATTAAGAGTGTTCTGATCAGCTATGATTTGAAGCTTTGCCTCAATTTGTTCCTGTTCTTCAGGTGTGAAATTGGGCGTAAGATTCATTTCCTGATCAAGTGTTATTGCACCACTTGAGTAGTTTTCAATGTATGATTTTTGCCATGCAAAGACTTCGCTTTCACTCACAAGGTACTCACCGGACTCCACGTCTATAATGCCGTCCCTGATCATGGATAATTCAAGAGCTGTGCTGGTAAAATAGTAATCGGGGTTTTCATCAAACCATTGGGTGTAATAAGGAATCATAAAGTCAACCATTTCTGATGTTGAACCTGTGGGATTACCGTTTTCATCTATCAGACCGGCCGCAAGTGCGTCTTCATAAGCCCTTTGAGCGACCTGATTAAATCCAACTTCGCCCTCTTCCGGAGGATCATAGAAGAAGTTAATCTTGTCCTCTATTTCCTTGATTGTCATTCCAAACTTATTCATACACAGTTCTTCAATGAAGTTTTCTTCTGGATAGTTCAGTTCCATAACCAGGTATGAGATGTAGTTTTCAAAGTTCGTATTACCGTATGCATATATTGGGAAAAATCCGCCGTACTCATTGTAAACAGCGTTGAATGCTGCAAAAGCTGATATTCTTTCAACTTTTCTTGGAATTTCAAGTCCTATATTTTCAAGGGCGAGGTTGTTGTAATAGCTCATGGCATCAAGTCGGGCAGCACATGAAAGGAATAACAGTGTTTTATAGTCTTTGTCATATAACGAGCCGCCTCTGGAGACATAGTTTTTGTTTCCTTTCTCGACAACTGCATAGGCTAAAGGCAGGTACACAAGCGGAGTACAATTATTTGTGCCTGATTCTTCAATTGTTAGTGATATTACATCCTCGTAGTAGGCAAGTATTGTTTCCTGTTCTTCCTCGGTCTTACCCTGCGAAGCAAGATTTGCTCGTATTTCGTTATACAGGTTATCTTTATACTGTTCGAGTATT
>Ga0247609_10001178_pt1 | contig 32259 bp, 18 predicted proteins | sample 172DNAGHGlowgp2_FD_193487 | JGI IMG/M metagenome (GOLD analysis project Ga0247609, IMG submission 193487) | Sheep rumen microbial communities from Palmerston North, Manawatu-Wanganui, New Zealand - 1728 DNA GHGlow gp2 | ecosystem: Host-associated > Mammals > Digestive system > Stomach > Rumen ... | reverse complement strand
TGTATTTTCCCATTTTTAAAACAAAGTATTCATTTTTTATTGACTAAAAACATCACTTGCATCAACTGAAGCATCAATGTTTCCTGTACGTTCTTTCTTGACCTCAAATTTGACGTTCTTGTTGTAATTGTCCTTAAGGCTATAGAATTCCCATTGCTTGTAGATTTCATTGTTCTTGTTGTATGTTGTAAGCAATCCGTTGTCCAACGCTCTAATCTGATTACCGTCAATTGATGTGGCAAGTGTGTCAAAATCATTCTCACAAATTTCTATCCTAACACAAACAGGGTCGAATTTCGTATTTGTTATTATAATCTGTTGATTTGGACTTCCAATATAAGGTTTGGCATTCGGTTTGAAACTAGGACCGATGCTTGGTGTCAATGTGATGAAGCACAAAGTTCCGCTTTCATTAAATCTGTAAGCATTCGAATTTGTGTTTGCTGATGTCAGATTTTGTGTTATAGGTTCTGCAAGGTTGCAACTTGTTATAAGTCTGTAATAGTCTTGGCGTTTAACACCGCTGTCCTCATATTGCAAATATTCAACCCTATAGCCTGTAAGGTTGTCATTACTGAAAAGGTTTCTATCTTCGGTTATGTTGTTTGTATCAAGAATAATGCCACTTATATCAGGATAAGCACCCAAAGCACCAACGTCTTTTATTGTACAGTATATTTCCTTTGGCCGTATAAATACTGTATAAAATCCTTTTCTCCCAAAAAACCTAACAGGCAATGAAAGATTGTATATACCAGGAAGAATTGGGTCAGGAAACGTTTCATTATTTGAATTTCGTTCATAAGATGATATATTGACTGTTGAGAAAACGGAAGACACATCTTCTATTTTCTTGAAATCCTTGTATTCATTGTCAATGCTGTTTAATGTCGGTCTGTAGTGGTAAAATATCTCCACGTCTTTTATTGGGTCTATAACAGCACTTTTTACATTTCCGTATGTGTTGTTCATTGTTTAAAATATTGGCATTTATTATAAATAATGCTTTAAATGCTTTTTCTTTTCAAATAGGTCTGAATTTATCAAGTGCCCTCACATAAATTATGTCACCAATGTCATTCAGCATTGAATCATATTGTATGCACACACAATAATTTATACCTATGCTGTTTGAAATGAATGAGTCAAATATAACTTTGTATTCCTTTCCGTTCTCTTTTGAAATCATTGACTGACCGTAGTTCATAAGATACTTTTTAAGTGCCATCCTCTCCTTGTTCCATCTTTGTGTTTCAGGATTGAAATTGCCTTCATTCAAATCATACAGTTGGTTTTCATTTATTAAAAATTTCATATCTAAATCAGTTTTTATTGTTTATTAAAACCAAAGAAAGAACCATTCTTAAAGTTCTCCATATCCTCCAAAGTCTTTACTTCAGAAAAAGCAATAAGTCTGTCAAACACACTAGTTGATCCTCTTTCTATGGCAACATCTATGTCCTTTGACGGACTGTAAGTTATTCCACACAAATACTCTTCTCTGAATAATTCAGTTTCGGTGAATTCCGAATAATCTTTTCTATATACTTCAAAATCTGTTAATGTAGAAATTATGTTCACTTCTTGATTCGCTATTGTCTTGTTGTAAGAGTTTCTGTTGTTATATGTTATGAATTCAAACTTATAGTTACTAAGAGAAATATCATATTTGCCTTCTATATAATCTTTAAAATTAAAAGTGGTTTCATTAACACCATCAACAATAAAATTATTATTTGCGAGTTTGTCCAAATCACTGTCTTTATCATAATTATACGTTTCTTTGTATTTTATGCCTGATTTGTCTGTATCATCATAGACCAATTCAGACCATTTATACAATTTATTACCGTCATCATCAGTAACAACTTCAGGTCCATCTTTGGGTTTTAAATGAACCCCCAAATGATATGTGAAAGTGATAGTACATTCATCCCTGTCAACTGTTATATCCTCCATATAGTCACCGTATGCCTCCAATTTATCACTTGAAGATGTGGCAGGCTCTGTTTCACCTAATTTTAGTATGTTTCCAAGCCAATCATTTGATGTCTTTATATTCAAGATGTCACCTTTTCTGTAATAGAAAAGCCAGTCATAACCACTATCAGGTCTTGAAGAAACATTGTCAATGTCAACATATGTTTCTAAACGTCTCAAGTCCTTTAATTTTGAATCCGTTTCACCTTTCTTCAATGAAAGACAAATATCTGTAATTTGTTCATTTGTTTCTATTACATTATAATTTAATACTTCCTTACCAATATCAGTTCCTTTAGCAACGTGTTTTACTGCACATCCATCATACCATACATCATCAGAAACTAATCTGATTTTTTTAAAGTTATCAGGGTCAGTTGATGAATTATCATTATCAGCGTTATCTGTTTCAGTCTCATCTTTTTGCATCTTTGTGAAATAACCATTACACTTTTCCCATTTCTCTTCATTAAAAGTAATGAAATTATCATTTTCATCAAATTCTTCCTTGCATATCCATATGTCATCATCATATACAACCTTGTCACCTTTTTCATATTTTTTATAAGGAATCCATTGTGGCGCATATGGAGAAACTATACCCATATCATTGTATGATGTTATCAAATCAACAGAAAATTCCAAATTCATTGAATTCTCTTCGTCTGAATAACTTTCATAAACACGTGCAATGGTATCTGCCTTTGGTATTAATTTCCCCAAATATTCTACAAATAAGTCACCACCCATTTTCTCATATTTCTCGCATAAACAACACAAATATTTATCATATTTTCCCATTTTTTCATAAAATTTGCATTTTTTACCCATTTTAACCATTTCATTATATAGTTTTCGTGCATTTGCTAAATATATAAATTCTGGAACCAATTCATAATCCTTTAATTTTCCAAATTTGTCTTTATCTTCTTGTTCATCTTCATCAAAAATTGACATGTCACTGACCTTTATCCTTCCTATACCATTTTCAATAAAGACCTTGAAACCATTGTCATCACTTAAAAGGTCTTTAAACTGATAATAATAATCCATCAAAGTCCTATATGTATATGTTTCTCCTTCTTTTATTGAAAGATTTACATATTCATCTGTGGTTATATAATCTTTATTGGTTCTTGTGTCAACATACATTACAAAGTAAAAGTTCTTCTCAGCATCATTTCCTAAATTATCATATTCTTCTTTTGTTATAGATTTTGGTGTTTCAGTTATAATATAACTTTCTTTTTGTTCATCAGTCAATGAATTATACTGATATTGAGTTATTATGTCCAATGGGTTGTTGATATCGGCAAACAGATATGTCAAATAGCATTTTTGAAAAAACGGATTGTCACATCTACAATTTGCAGGAATTTTGATGTTCTCAATAATCTTTCCATAACAACCGTCAATACTGTCAGTTGCCTTATGCAAATAAACATTACCAAACTCATCATCCTCCAAGTATGCAAACAAACCTGGTATTCTTGAAATCATATTCTCAAAAGAAACTTTATATTCAATTGTCCTCATATCCTATTCAACCTTTGCCTCATATAAATTGATTATTATTTCATTTTCTTTGTTTTCACTTTGCTCACCATATGTGTCAGTGTCAATATAATAATAGTGTCTGTCATTTTCCTTATCATATTGGTATTTCATATGAATATATGAATATTTATTGTATTGACGTATACCATAGTGTCCATCCGTGTTACTACTCCAATCAGCATAGTATTTCTGTTTTTCATCATCTTCTAAAACTTTGTAATCATCCTCAGTTATTGTTGTAGTCGGGTCGTCTTTTTTTCTATATATTCTTTTTGCATTCCAATCATCCAAAATTTCTTTAAAACTCTTAATTCCCTTTTCTTTTGTCCTAACAACACTGTTATTCATTTTATACTTTTTCGAATCCCAATATGGCATCATGAACGGTATTGTTCTTCCATATCCAGCGTGATTGAACTCAACTTTCATATACAAGTCTTGAGCAATAGTGTTTTCATTGTCTTTCCATATATATAAATAGAAACCCTCACTTGATGATGTTGATGTGTTCTTGTCTTTAACCACCAATTGAGAACTCAATCTCTTGCTCTCATCAAATTCATATATTGCCACATAGTTTTGTTTTACAGTATCATCTAAATTTTTGTATTCATCCTCAGTTATTGTTGTTTCGTTTGTTTTGTGTTTATAATAGCACATATGATACTCTCTGTCAACTCTTATGCCTCTTTTGTTATATGATAAAGAGTACTTTCCATAGTCATTCAATCCAAAGTTTATTGTTTTGTAGCCTTTTGTTTCAATATGCTTTATATATTTTGCGAAAAGATTCCCACTGTCAAAAAATATTGTGGAATAACCTATTAGATTTTGGTCAGCAGGATTGGTTGAATCATAAAAAGAGAGTCTTAAAAACGATTTTTTAAGTTTATTTTTTTGATAATGGATATCTTCATTGGTAAAATTCAAAAACTTCATTAAATCTGAAACGTCATCGTTTGTGATTTCATTATTTATTGATGCTGTTCCATCAACAGGTTCATCACTTTCTATATAATTGCTTTTAGCCTCCTCGCTGAGTAAATGATATTCTGCTTTTCTTTTTTTATCATCACTGTCATTTTTGTTTATATAATAAAACTCCTGTTCCACACCGTTCCACAAACTACTATTTTCAGTTATCCAATCATTGGTTCTGTGTTCTCTGAAATGCAAATTGAACTTGATTGTATATATATCTTGGAAACTATCATTAAGTTTAATGCAAGGATAATAAACATCTTTTTCTATGTCAACTATCCTGTTTATAACTTTTTTCATTTCAGCACCAACAAAATATTCGTTAAGCAATTCCGTCTGAAACAAATCAGTTTCAAATTTATTGCTTATTGGCACTGTGATGTTTGTAAATATTGCATCTATGTTGAATTCATAAACAGTCTTGTCAGTAAACAGAAAAGTATTTCTATATACATCAACACCACTCAAACTACCGATAACTGCCTGTGGGTCTTGCATTGCATCAATGTCATATTCACTTGCTTTATCAACCCATGCATAATACATTAATCCATTATGTTCTATTGATGTTGATTTTAAGCCATTAGGATGTGTTTCACTGTCTTCATCAGGTTTTTTTGGCAAAACAATTGCATATTCAATTCCATTTTCTTCATAACTTGAATCAATGCCAAACAACATTTTAAAAAAACTTTCATTCTCTTTTTCACTACCGACAAACTCACTTAATGAGGTTGTCAATGTTGAATAGTCATAATATCTGAATTTTATTACCTTAGTGACAAATCTTCCATATGTGTCAGAATATTTAAAATAAATTGGTATTTCTTGTTTTCCTTCTTCGGTTATATCATCATTTGAATCAAAATAATGGAAACTCTTGCAATGAAGAAATATGTTGTCCTCATCATGTCCTTCAAAGAAATATGATGGATTTGCATACTCATAACCACATACAATTTTTACAACATCCAGTTTTGTATACTTGTCAATATAGAAATCGAATGTATTTTCGTTGTTGTCAACATTGCTTATCTGAAAATCATTTCTGAAAGTGTATGTCTGTTGAATTGGGGATTCATTCTGATAAAACGTCAATGTTAAGTAATTTGCCGTATTTATAAAATTACTGTTATGCAATCTATTAACATCGTCACATTTACAAGTCACCATCAATTTGTCTTTTTTGTCACCGTTGTATATCTCTTCCTCATCAGACAAAAGTTTTTCCAAATCGGTAAACCTAACTTCATTGACTTGTAATTGCTCAAAAGTTTTTTTTAGATTTCTTCCGTTTATTCTATATTCTAACATGTGGAATATGTTATATCTTTATATTCATAAATATTCTCTTTCTTTATATTACCAGCAATATCATTTGGTATTAACTCATAAGAATACAAACCGTTGTCACCTCTTGGGTCTTGTCTGTCCAAGAAGAAGTTGATTTCCTTATTCACATAAAAATGACCGTTTGCAAAAGGATACTCTGGCAAATCAACTGCATTACTATCACCAACTGTCAATAAATCTCTCCATAAGTATAGGTTCGATGACACTTTATATGCATAATACGGTATCTCTTTGTTTCTTATTCTAAGCACATATTTAGGATTTGAATAGTCAAAGACTTCTTTATTAACATCAGTTGGTATAATAACCTCATTATTATCATTCATTACAGCATCACTTGCAATGTGTACTGCACCATTCTCGTCAACCCAAGAATAACCTTCGTCAATGTCTTCTTGTGTTATTGTTTTCTTGTCTGAATGCAACAGTCCTTCAACCATTTTGTAAACATTGATGTAATTAGAGTCAGTACTGTAAACCATTGGACTGAGTAAAAACCTAACGTTGCTTAACACATCATTAACAAACAACGGAATGGGTTTGAAATCATTGTCTGAATTGTCATACAAATATATGACATCACCGCTTGAAACACCACTTCTCAATGATGAAACAACCTCAACAAACAATCCATTTGCTTGTACTGGCTTACACGATGAAACAATTATTTCCTTGTGTGAGCCTTGTTTCATTTCTCCAAATTGCCTAACCATTATCGGATAATGTGCCTTATAAAAATACCCCTCAGGACGTTTTATTGGGGGCTTATCATCATTTGTTGCAGACATATTATATTCTTTGCAAACAAAGCCATGATAATCATAATCATCAGTTTCTATTTCATCATATATGAAATTTCCACAATTTATTTCATTTTGTTTAAAATCGTGTTCTCTTTGTTCTGTGTTAAATCTGAAATATACATCTGATAATATTGTCTCAACCATATTATAACAATTCAATTCAACAACATCACCATAAAATTCATTATCATCAATAGTTATGTCGTTGTTAGGATAATCATCATCTTTTTCCAATAAACTAACATCACCAATTTCTTTTCTATATTTCAAAATAAAATTATCAGTGTTGTCATCAGTCCATTCACCATGTACATATATTCCACTATTAACTGTTCCAAAACAATGTGAAAATTCAATATTTTTCAAATCTTCTTCAGTCTTTGTTTCATTATACCATAAGTCATGACCCTTGTTTCTTTTAATAATTGTAACAAACAATTCTGTAATAGGTCTGTTAAGGTTGTCTTTCAATTTATCAATATCAATCGTATCCGTAAACACTATTTGTGTCTTTGAATCGCCGTAAATTGTTCTTGAAAAAGCCAACGGATATTGTTCTTTTGAAAAAAGAAACATATTGCCATTATCATCATAACAATTGTTTTGAATATAATTACCCAAATCATCTTCTTCTGTCAATTCTTGCTTTTTGAATTTGAAATTAGGAAGTTTTTTGAATTTTCTGTAATAATACTTACAATTTATGTTGTTCTCAACTTTAACGTATCTGAAATAGAAATTTTTAGTATCAAATTCAAACCCTTCTATTTCATTCAGAATATCCTCAACATCGTTTATGTAAAAATAATATTCTTGTTCTTTATTCTCAAGGTTTCCAATATTGACAACTTTAAACAATTTGTCTTTTATTTCATTAAAGCCTGTTCTTGGATTTGTTGAATAAAACAGTTTTATTTCATCACCAACGGTTAAATTGTGCTTAACATAACTTCTAAACATTATTATAGGTTGTTCAGAAGTACCGTTTGTAAGTTCATGACTGCATAATAGCAACGCATTAAAATCATCTCCTTGTTCTTGAATTTTAATATAATCCGCTATTTTATTATTTGGAGGTGTATATGTTTCAATTATGTTTATTAGTTTATATTCGCCGCTATCCCATTTATAATACAATCCATTAAACAGTATAAAATTTTGATTATTAACCTTTTGTGTTGGTAATGTGGCATCATCTACAGTATAAAAATTTATAACTTCATAATCAGAATCTGAAGATTTCCATTGATAAAAAACAAATTCGCCACCAAACTTTCCACTTACCAACAATTTATCATAATCATTTTCACACGGATATGTTATACATATATCCCAATTGTGTTCCTCTCTGTTCTGAAATTTGTTGTATTTTGGATTAAATGAAAACAATGTTGAATCAGGATACATTTCAATAAAGCCGCAAGACATTGATTTCTCATCATTGAATATTTTTGAAATCTTCAAGTCTTGCCATCTCTCATCTTCTTCAACATATTCACTTGATGGTATTGAAGAACGGTTGTAAAACCCAAACCATCCATTTTGTTCATTAAGATTTGCATTGATAGAATCAATGTATTCCAATATATCATCTTTCAAATACAAATGTCTGGCATCATTTTCTCCTTCATTTGAATTAGTGCCAATGATTGTATTTAAATCATTTCTTTTCCTCAATGTTATTTCTTTTCCGTCAGCATAACGCATAAAATCACGAATGGTGTTGAAATTCTCCTTTATTGATTTCTCATTATCCCTTCCCTTTGTGTTTTTATGCTTGAAACTTTCTCCATCAACAATTGGATTTACCAATTTGAATGTCTGATTTCTCAATATATGGTTGTTGAAAATATCATATCCACAATGATATACAAAAGGCTTGTCACCATTTGCATATTCGGTATTCCTAACCATATCAACATTGGTCACATCATTTGTTTTCCCCTTAATGACATAATCATCACCAAGTATACCTTTTTGTCTCAAATCAAGTCCTGTGGTGCTTGCTATCCTCAATTCAGACGGTTTATCAGTACCCTCATTTTGAACTATCTCTGTGACCGCATTAAAAAGAATATTTGAACAATATGGATTTATTGTCAAAACCAACCTGTATTTGGTTGATTCTGAACGTTCCTTTTCAAATTGTTCCATCTGGTCAATTGTTGAACTAATAGATGGAAACGGGAATAACTTTGTATGATGTTTTATATTGACATCAATAAAATTATCCTTATTCACTGACATTGTTGAATTTGTCTTTGTCAATCTAATTCTTTTGTCCATCGAAAAAACATTAATTAATAATTAATTTATAAGTTTCATTTTCATCTAAAGGGAAATTACTCAAAACAGTGTTACTAGCATCTTTTACGACAAATAAACTTGTTGTTGTCCCATCCTCACTGTATTTAATACTTGTTACAGTAGCATTATCAAAATAGTTGTACAAACTACAAATAAAATGCTGATTTATGTTTGGGTCATCACTTGGATTTGAAATAATGTTTGTAAATATTGCAGAATTGTTACTATTTCTGAATGTTATCGTATGTGTTACGTTTTGTACTACAAGTTCAATTTGAATATTATTGATATCAACATTTGTATTTTTATGATTGTATATTCCAAACGAAATTAAAATATGTGGTAAATCACATATCTGTTTGACTTTAAACTTTAATGAATTATTGCTAATGTTTTGTGTTAGATATATTATATTTGATACTCTTGTGTCATTTTGTATAAAATCATTGTTGACTTTATAAACAGAATGTGTTGTAAACGGAGATATATTTATCTTAAAAGCACCAACGTTATTGCCTTGTGCTGTCGGTCGTTGAGTTAAAAGTGTTATCCACGAAGATAACCCAGAAAGTGTTAATGAATCATAATAATCACCATTTCTTGTTGATACGGCAGTTATGTATAGATCTCCACCAAAATGGTCAATTTCTTTTTCGACCCAACTGTTTCCTGTGTCATCAGGAACTATTGATGGAGAAACAATTTCATGATTATTGCTTTCTTGTACAGGTGTCTCACCGTTGTATTCTAATTCATATTCACTTTTACGTTGTACGATTGTTATATCATTACTATACATTCTATTCCCATAGTTGTCTGTATACACCCTAAAAGTATAATATTTCTCATACATTTCATAATTCGGTAAAATATTAACTCTTTTAACATTATTTTGTCCATTTTGTGTACTAATAACATTCGTTGTTGCACTTGATGGTTCAGTATCGAAATCTATTTTAACAAAATTTATATCTGTAATATCTTCAAAATCAATATTGTCTGCAATTTCCTTACCATTTTCTGTTTTGGCATAATATGTAAATTCAAAATTGTTAATACCATCATATGAAACATCTGTATTACCACATCTACTTATTAATGAAACTTGTTCCCAAACAGCATATATGTTGGTGTCATTATCAATTGGTCCAAAAGGACTTGAAGATGCATCAGTAAACGGTGGATAATATGTTGTGTTTTTATATTTCCAGGCAAGCAAATATCCGTTTTTAGTTGGCTTTTCAACACTATAATGACTATCATATGGCCATATAGCCTTTTGCCCTTCTCTAACTTGTTCCTGTTTGTATTCTATCATATCCTTATGATTATTTATCAATTATTGTTTGGAATTGCTTGTTTACTCAACTCACATGCAGCAACGACAAGACTATTTCCTATAATTCTATAGTCATAAGTGCCACTTATGACAGGAAAATTATGCTTACCCATCCATAGCCACTCAGAATTGTCAGCATTTGTCGCAAATTTCATAAAATTATCAACCTTACCTTTATAAGTATTTGAAATTGAATAATAAGTTGATGTTCCTGGTGTCAAATATTTTGTCCATTCATTATTGTTTATTATCATTGTAGAATGTGCCATTTCGTGTATGAATAAAGCAATAACATTCTTGAAATAGTTACTATTAATACCTCCACTTATAGTAATGCCATCCAATGTATAACGACTAACATATAGTTTATTCGTTGATGCAACCATTGCAGCACCTCCATAGTCTCTTGTGTTTACAACCAAAACGGAATAACTCCTATTTCCGTTGAAAAACATTCCATAATAATAATTTATATTGTTCAATATTTGGTTTAACAAATTATTCAGTAATATTCCATATTGTTCATTATCATTTATTTCTCTTTGTAAATCTTGATCATAACTTATCGAACTGAATCTTATTACGGATGAACCATCAATTGTTGTTGTTGTTTCATTGTTGTAGTATACTTTATTTCCTTCACAAACATAATAACTTTCAACGTCATATGAAGTATTGCTTGTTAATCCGCTAATCAAAACATATATTGGATACAAATACTTGTTTTGGTCATCAACATATTGCTCACACACATATATACCGTTATCAATGCTTTTAGAATGTCCTGGGAGTATTTCACTATACAATTGATAAAATCCATTTTTTTGATTTATTATTTTTTCTGTCCATGAAGACGAGGAGGATTCTTTCCATCTGAAACCAATTTCATTTATTTTATTTATATAATTACCTTTTATATTAACACTACCAGCATTAAAAAGTTCATCCAAATGAACTTTATACATTAAAGCTGTAGTACCTGCCCATATATTTATGTTTGACATAATTATTTCTTTATAAATGTTATATTATTTCCTGTTACATTAACAACTGTATATGATTTGTCACCCCAGATATAGTTGTTGTCCAAAACTTCATATGTTCCGTTGATATTATAATCAAAATACACTGAATTTGGATATGCCATCATCTTGTTCTGATAACTTATATTAATTGTTATGTTATCATTTTTCAATATTTCACTTGTGCAAGTCTCAAACCATGAATGATATTTGTAATCATTGCTGTGTGTTTCTCTGTAATTGTCATCGTAATCCTTTATTGCATACATACCGTTGCCATAATATATTCTGTTCTTAACATTGTATTCTTGAATAAAATTCAATATAACACAATTGCCATCGTATAATTTATCCAATGTTATGTAATCGGTTGAGAAACAAATGAAATGATATTTATAATCAGATGTATTGTTTGTATCAACATCATAATAAAAATTGTATATCAAGTCACTTTCAGTACTTTCAAGTCTGCAATTAAATCCATTCACACTGAAACTGTCACTCATTATGTTACTAACAACAAATTGTCCATCTTCCGTACCTGTTATGTATGTTATCTTTGGTTTTTCAAAGAAATAAGTGCTGTAAAATGTATAAGGATATTGCGTTAAAGTAATCATACCATCACAACCACTATTAGGTATTCTCATACCCTTATTAATTATATCACCATACAAGAACAAACTGTTGTTTTCATCAATCGTACCATACATTTGTATTGTAGTTTCTAATGTTGTGTCATTTGTCGGATAAACAGTGATATTCTCTTGATAAGTAGTGTTTGATAATGCACCTCTCCACGACCCGAATCCAAGAGGGTTAATAAAAAACATTCCATAGTCATCTATCAATGAATAATATTTATTATTTCCACTGACATTTATTCCTCCTGTGTTGTTTCTATCAAACCACGAATACATACAACCACAACCAACAGAATAAAGCATATTGTTGTTTCTTATATTACCAGAAAAATACAAGTTTCCTGGTCCATTTTCAGAACTTTTACCAGAATCAATTCCAGAAAATTTTAGTTGTAAACTTGTATTTCCTGTTGTGTTTTCCTCAATCGGTTCATAATATACATCATCATCACCCTCAGTGTCAATCCAATTTACCGTAAAATAGTTATATCTTACAAATGTCAAATTACGATTAACTATATAAGGGAAAGAAATCTCTGTTTTTGTGATATCATCAAGCAAATAGTAGTTATAATTTCCATATTTTTCAACGCTATTTCCGTTTTCAACACTTTCACGATGTAATTCTGTAACACCGTCATTATCCATAAATATTACTGTATAAAATACAGCAGCCTCTGTCCAGTTACCATAAAATACATGAGAACTACTAACAGGTGTATAAGTATTGAAATCTTGTATCAAATGATTCAAATCAGGTTTGTTTTCCGACCATCCAACAAAATTACTTCTAAAATTATTAGACACATACATAACTGGTGATGCTATGTCTGTTTCATTTTCTTCATATATAATTTCAGTTGAATCAACATATTCGTTATTTACAAATATACCACAAGTGTTTATACCAGGTCTTTCATCATCATTCAGAGGCAAATTCCCTCTCCAAATGAATGTATGCCATATCATATCTTTAAAGTCACTTTTTTTGATACCACATATATGTTTCAATGAAGTATAGTCAATAGCCGTTATTTCTGTGTTTCTTGCAATATCGTTGAATAATTGTCCTATTATTCCATTATTAAATTTATTTCTTATTGTATTATACAAATCAGCACTTATTGAAGTGAATATATACTGATTTGATGAATAAAGTGTCTCTTCTTCTATCCTTATCGTATTAGAACTGTCAAGTGTGCAAACACAAGACAAACTATATGGATAATTGTCAATATAATAATGACCTTTTTTAACTTTAACACCAAACTTATACTCACTTGTTTCTGATTCAACCCTATAAGTTGTTTGTTCTGTTGTTTCATTATATATTTCAGTTACATCAATACGTTTAAGTGTTCCATATCCAACAGAAGCAGAAACATCTGAATAATCATAAACAGGACTTAATGCACGAACATGATTGTCAGTCTCGGCAACTACAAATATAGGATAATCAAATTTTTCAGATATTGTTCCTCTGATTCAAAATTACCTGTTGTTCCATATCCTTCAGAATCCTCATATACCTCTTCTTCACCTTCCGAACTGACTAATATCTCTGACTTGAATTTCGTGTCTATTATATTGTTCTTTCCCCTAAGATACTCACTTTTCATTTGGAAAGAGAATAAATTCTGTGGATTTGACTGACTGTAAATTCCGTTAACTTGTTCAGATATTTGCCATAAAACACCGTTTGATTCTGCCAAATTCAATGGATAAGGATTCGTTTCAGCATTGAATATTGAAAAATACACACCATTGTCTTCTGCTGTGAATTTGACTATCTTGTTTCCACCACTACGGCAGTCATTAACAGCCTCATCAGACAACTCAACTGTCATTCCACCATCTATTGTTTCCATTATGCCACAACCACCCTCATCTTGCAATGTGAACATTGTTTGCAACGGCAACACAAAAGCATATTGCATATTTCCTTGTGCATTGTCATAAACTATATAATTGGTAAAACTAAGAACATATGATAATATGTTATTAATATTTGTCTTATATTCCACATTACTAATTGTTATAATGAATTCATCACCAGAAAATGTCATATTTGACAATACATTCCTGAAAAATTCTTTTGTTTGGGTATTTATATTATTTGGATCTATTATGACAACATTGAATATGCCATTGAACACCTCAACAATTTCTCTGTCAATATCAATATCCGCATATTTTTTTAGTATTTCCAAGCACCTGTTTCCAAGCAATTCATAGTTATAGCCATTTACAACCCTCTTCTCAATATATGTCTGTGTTGCATCACATACATTATTAGATAATTTCAAATCAAAATCATTCAATTTCTGTGTGTAAAACCTGTCATTTGTAACATTTCCATTCACAATAACACTTGACAATAAACCATTCATTGTCACACTTTCAATAACATATTCTTGATTTGAATTTTCCTTCTTATAGAAAGGTATATTGACAAATGATGACCATGCTATATACTCAACACTCAGAATTTTGTCAATTATAGGAAAACTAAACAAATCATTATACTTCGTCAGACTTTCATCAATTAGTTTTCCATAGTCATCAGATACTGAGTCAAATGGTCCATTATTACCATCCTTTGGTATGCTCATACCAGAACTGTTCATTATTCCTGCTGAATAAGGTTTCTTTTGTATATTGTTTACCTTAGACAAACAAGGTGCATCACTGTCAGTACCGTCACCAAAATTGACACTACTTCCATATGTTATTGTCGGTATCTTTACATCGTATATTGTGCTGTCATTTGTTACTTTTGTATTAGCACCGTCCAATATATTGTAGTCCTCAAATTCAACTGCTTTCTCAGGATGATACACAATTGTTGTGGTGCAAGGTAATTTGTTTGTGGAATAAGTAACTGATATGTCCAAACCGCCATCCAAACAATACAAGAAGAATGCATTCCTCATTTTTCGTGGCAAGTCTTTCCTGTATTCCAACACACTATTTACTTTTTCAATGAAATCATCTATGTCATCATATTCCTCAACTATGTAGTCATCAACCCATATATATGCAACTTTATCACTGTCAGGTTCTCCCATGTATTCTCCAATTAATGCCCCTTCATCAACTTCATACTCTTCATCGTTGGCAGTAACGGCATATATTGTATATTCCTCTTTGAATAACAGTCTTTGATTGTTTGTTAATGAAAAATATTCATCCTCATCTAATATATTTTTATCAAATATCAATTTATATGAACCATAAAGATTTCTCTTATTAGTATTTAAAGCATTATATTCTGTCTTTGTTAAAGTCTTTTTTGTATTTTCCTTTAATTTATATATTTCCCTATAATCTAAATGTTGTTCAGCAGGCAAAGCATTATATGCACTCGGTGTTATGAAAATCTCTTCATCATCAATTTTCTGATACATTTTTACATAAAAGGATTTTTCATCATTGTTGGCAAGACTATTGTAATCATCAACAGAAATGATATCATCTTTTATAAAGTAATACAATAAATCATAAAGTGATTTTTGGTCTGTTTCCAATGTGTTATAGACATCCTCATCAATTATATCATCCAACTTGAATTTATGAACAATTTCATAATTTTCTTGTCCTTCTGTTAAATCATTATACTCATCTACTGTAATAATACTTTCATCATTTGTATTTTGGTATACTTGTTCGTAAAGTTCCTTTTGTTTATCAGTTAGGGTATCATATTCAGAATTAGATATTATATTGCCTTTTTTATACCTATAATAACTCTTGTATATTTTCTTTTGTTCATCAGTTAAATCACCGTAAGTACTATCAGTGATATTCACAGTTTTATCCAATAATTTAAAATTACGTTGATCATTTGTTCTCTTAACTATGAATTCAACAATTTCATTTGTAAGATTTATTCGTTCATTATTCTCACCTTCAACCACGACCAAATCAGTTGAGAAAATATTGTCAATTTTACTGAACCACGGATTTGACATATTCAAAACAGTATTGTTATTAATAACTTCCTCTGCACGGTTTGAAATGTAGTTTTTCAATGTCCATCCTGTATTATTATCAAAATTCTTTATAACATCATAATCAACATCATTAATGTACATTTTGAAAGGTTTCGGACCGTCAACAAACACATTCCTTGAAACAGAATTTGCAGCGTCATAAGCTTTATCACACAATTGTGTTACAGTAATATTATATTCAAATTTGCCCTTTGGTAAACCAAAAGCATAATGATGGTCATAATCAAAATAAATCACACTATCTTGATGTTCTTCGTTTTCTACTTCTTGACCGTTTATTTTAATACTTCCATTATTATAAATCAACTCAACTCCTCCATATCCTTCCATTTCCTCATTTGGTCTTATTTCTATTTTATAGAAATCTAAAACCTCACCTTCCATTAAAATGTCATAAACTGTTATAACACCACCAATATCTCTAATTACATTCTGTGTATCAGTATAATCCAAACCTTCATAATCAGATGCAACTTTACTCAAATCATTATTGAATATTTGCATCAACACATTATTTGGCTGTTCAAATGATTGCGTATTTGCTTTGTATGTCAGATATTTTCCAACTATTTTAAAATTGAACTCAATTATGTTTCCATTTCCATCAGTTATTGATGCCTCATAACTACCATTTGGAATCATTGGAATAACTTCTTTATCATTCGAATATTCATAAACATGAGGTTCAAACTTTTTTCCTTTTAAAGGAATATATTCATCTTGTAATTTGGATGGAATATCTTCAATATTATTGATAAGAATTACTTTGTCTTCAGTAATATCATTAATCTGCAATGAGTAATTCCCGCTTACACTATTTATCAACAATGAAAATGGTGTCATTATGCTGCTGAAATCAAAAGCAACATAACCATCATAGTCATCTTCATTCTGTGAACACCATCCATTTGCCTTGTATTTAATCCCTATTTGCTCAGAAATGTCATCATGGTTGCTGCACGTTGCAAAATATTTCGAATTGAATTTCTCTATTGCTGTCTTTCCAGACTTTAAGCCAAAATAAAAATAGAATGAATTCTCATAACGTGGGAATGAATATATGCCAACATCACCGCCATCATAAAAATACGGATAATTACCCATTCTGAAAAGATAATAATCCCTGCTCTTGTCCTCCAATTTCCAATTGTTCTTGTAATTGATTTCAGAACTGTATTTCTCTGTCTTGTTCTTCATCACTTCCTTTAAAGAACCATCAAAATTGTCAGGATATAAATATCTGAAATCATACTCCAACAAACCTGTATTGCCCAATTTTGTTTTGAGATTGTTTCCGTTCATTGTTGCAAACATACTTCTCTCATCCAAATTATACAACTCATCCCACGATATGAAACCGTCAGTAACCAATTTCTGCGAATATTCATCAGTATTGTCAATTTCATTATCAATGTCTTTGTTCTCTTCAACATCTTTTAATTTCGGTAAATCTTCAACTTCCTTTGTCTGGTCCAAAGAAACACCATATTCACAAACTCTTGACAAATTTATACAACTTGCAGTATCCAATTTGATACTTCCACTTGTACAAGCAATACTGTAGAACAAACCACCGTCATATTTTCCAAATTCATTTGGATTGCCCCAGTCACAACCAGCCATTTCAGAGGTTTTCACCAAACCGTCAACAGTATATTCCATCCTTTCTGCCTCGCCTGTTTTGGAGTTGACAGTCATTATAAAATCATAATCAGTAAACAACAAATCACTTGGCATATTGTATGTTGTGCTTTCAAGTGACTTGAAGAATTGGGGGATTCCATGCTTGTCACATTCATTCAGACTACCAAGCAAGACAATATCAGTTGCAAACAGCAACTTGACCTCACCTTTTTTCTTATCATTAATTTCATGTTTGTTTCCGTTCTTGTCATAAAAGTAATTCTTTGGTAATGATGAATCATGTTCAACAGACTTGTAATAATACACTGTTTGGCCTAACATTGTCTGTTGTGGCACAATAACGCCATTCATACCCTTTACTTCTTGCGCATTTTGATGACATTTACTGCCACAAACGTTTTTCACATTAACATATTTGAAATCAACATTTTCATTGTCAAGATTATTAATCTTATCAGGTGATTCCCTTTTTAAAACACACTGTTGTATAATACGTAAGCCAACATAATTTCTGTTTGCTGTACACCAATCATCCTTTGCTTTTCTTTTGATTAAGCCAAATAGATATCTCCTTTTAGGCTTGATTTTCCTGTACCAAAGAGGTGCGTATAAAACACCATTAACCCAGTCATTATTAAAATTGAATGACGTAGCATCATTTTGTTGCGCCAATTGATTCTCAATACAATTGTAGAGTTGTGCTGTTGCGTTTGATGCTTCAGTCAACGTTGCCTCACATTCTTCAGCACTAAGTTTATCTTTTTTGCAATCTTCTAATTGTCTTTTATAATGATTTTTTTCAGTGCCACCATCACCACTCCATATACAATCAAAACTATGTCCTAATATATTAATATCACCGTAATCAAATAAATTGAAAAAGAATTTTGCACAACCAGGATAATATTTTGTCTTGTTGATACCATCATCACAAAATTCAGAAGATAAACCAATACAATTAGGCATAAAAAGTCCTATCACATATCTGAAAGGATAAGTGAGTGCATTATATGCACTTTTTATAGCCCTTACAACAGCTGTTGGCAATAAATGTACCCTACCAATGCCAAGTGGTAATTTTATTGTAAGCAAATTATAAACACCGTCTAACAATAACATTGGAATGTCAATAACCAAAAGAATTAAGCACAATATAGCACCAACAAGACTTATAATCTGATTCACAAATTCAACCAAGTTTATAAAGACTTTTGTTAACGAACATATGATTCGGTATGTGAAACCAAGTTTGATTGTCAATGAATTATAAGGCATTGGATTGTTGTCACCATAATGGTTTATGAGTTTTATACCTGTATGCTTTCTGTTTGTTTCTTTTTTGTTCTTCTGTAGTTTTGGTATGTAGTTCTTCACAGTATAAACCTTGTTCCAAAATAAATCACAATACGATTCATCTTTTGTCGCTGTACCAAACTCATAATCAGCATCCAATTCTTCATCAAAACTTTCTTCACCCATTCTAGGATTGTTCGGAACAAGATACCTCGCCCTTTTCCTCGCAGCAACATCACTCGGGTTCTCATCCAACGTAATCCTAAACCTAACCCTCGCCCTTGTTGCAATACCCTTGTTTGGGTCATCACTTGGAACTAAATTACCAAACTCATCAGTTTTTACATAGTCAAGGTTCATCGGTATTTGATAACACCACACGCCATCACCGTCAATCAGTCTGTTTCCATTTATTGGAAATTCCTCAACCTTGTTGTCAACGGTTTTCCTTATCATTTCGATTGTACCCTCACCAGCAATTAAGTCTGACATTTTTCCACTGATTTCGTTTGCGGTACAATCTTTTCCTATAGCGTTGCTCCCTTTATCGGTCACAATGCTTCCAATGAACACTGCTGTCGGTTCAAATTTATATTCGATGCTGATGTCACATCTTGTAATGGAAAAATCATTAGAACCTTGTGATATATCACCCCAATAAGGATAAACGTATATACCCTTGTCTTGTGTTATTATTTGTGCCAATGAATTGAGATTTTTGGATGTTTTGAATTTGTTTGGACTCTCAAACATTTCTGCATTGTACCCTTTATAGACCATATCACGTGGTCTTTGTGACAAAACACCACAGTCAGACAAGTCAATATCGCAATGCAATGTTTGTGAACCTGTTGGAATACCAAAAATCATATAGTCACCAGAACTATTTGTGGTTGTTGTGTATTTCCAATATTTTTCAAAGGTTTCTATTACATCCTTATTGTCCAAAACATATCTTTTGTTTGGAAAAGTTCCAACATCTTGATGACATTCATCATCAACTTCATCTGATAGAAGATTATATCTAACGCCGCTGTTGTCTGTGCTTGATGTTGAGGAAAAATTATAAAGCCACCGTTGTTCCAACGTGTCATCATCCGATACCTCAATGAAAATGCTTATTTTTGCGTTTGGAACACCAACACCACCATTTGCAATAACACGTCCGACCACAACACCATAATCTGATTCGTAAGTTTTATATGTGTTTTTTTGTTCAATTTTCAAAGAAAGTATCTCAAACATTTCATATGTTTGATTCATTGGCACATGTATGACATTTGGTGAATCATCACCTACATTTGTTCTAATTCGGTAAACTTTATTGGTCTCTTCCATTATTTTCTATTCCATATATATTTTATTAGTCCACAATCATAAATACGATAAAAATTAAGTTTTTTACACATTTCTTCTTCTGTCATTGTTAATGGCAAGCCATATTTCTTATGAAGTTTCTGTTTTCTGAAATTAAACTTGTGTATCCGTTGTCCTTTATACACATAATGATAATCAGGTTTTAGAATTTTATCTAATTTGAATCCCAATTTGATATAAAGATTCTCATTGTTCGTGCTCCATCTCCTGTCAGCAAAACTCTTTATTTCACTTGGATTGTAATTCTCAACAAAACATTTGAATAATTTCCCTGCCACACCAACACAATGCTTGTTTATATCACTTGCAAACCTTGTTAATTCCCATTTATCTGAATCATTTCTTTCTTTTTTAAATGACATTGCACCAACAATATCATTATTATAAAAACATCCAAGATAAATGGTTGATTTTGTAAAACCTTGTATATGATTTTTTTCCAAAAATAACCTTGCTTCTTTATTTGTTATTTCTTTGACAACACATTTCCTTGCAAATACCTTTGGTAAATCATTGTCAAAGCCCAATATGTGTTTTAACTTAGTTTTAACTATCTCGCAGTGTTCCTGCCATTCATCTTCAAATATATGTATGAGTCTTATGCCTTGTTTTTCACAAAGTTCTGTTTTATTTAAATGGTAATCTTTGTTTTCATTATATTCATAAGAATGCCATTTTAATCCATTATATTCTATAGCAAGTTTTTTTTCTGGGATATATATATCCAATTCATATGGTGGTATTATAGTTTTAAGTCTTTCTTCAACTTTCAAATTAGATATTTCTGTTATAAATTTCTTAATTTCATCTTCTGCTTTTGAACATATATGACCGCACTTTGGACAACCTTCACCTTGCAATAATTTATCAGGTCTAATCCAAAAACTGCCATGTTTTTTGCAAATGACTTCTATTTTTTCTTTGCTCCCATTATAAGTTATTTTTGATGTATCATATTTGTCAGGAAATAATTTGTTTATTTTTTCTATAAAAATGTTTTCATCATGCATCAATTTCTTTGACTTGTCGTAAATTGCGCATTTTGGGCATCCACGATGTCCTTTTAAATGATTATGTGGAGTTTGCCAAAACTCACCATGTTCCCTATTATTTTCATCTTTTTCCTTGCAAAATAAACACACCTTTTCATCTACTTTTCTAAAAACTACTTTTGAATAGTCAATGTTTTTGAAAAGTTCTTTGGATTTCATTATGAATTCTTCAGTTGTTTGGTATTTACCAACACATTTTGGGCAACCACATCCACTTAAATGAACACTTGGTGTCTGCCAAAACTCACCATGTTCTGGGCAAATAATACATACTTTAATATTGTTTTTAACATATTCTACTTTAGAATAGTCATATTTGTCTTTATGGATTTGTTTTGCTCTATCAACAAACCACATTGTTGTCTTTTTTTTGTTTTCCGATATTCTTTTTTTTCCACATTTAGGACACCCCTGTCCACGCAATAAATTATTAGGTGTAATCCAAAACTCACCATGTTCAATACCTTCATCATTCATTTCATGACAGATAAGACATATCTTTGTTGAAGAATTTACATATTCAACCTTGGAAATATCGTATTTATTGCCATGTATCCTCAATAAATCACTTACAAACTGTTGGTACGTTTTCTTTTTGCTCATATATTATATATAATGCAAAACATAATGTAAACCTAATAATTCTTTAAGTTTCTGATTCTGAATGTTGGTTCTTTTCCAAACATCATACAAATTATAACATATAGAAGCATTGGAACTGCCATAACAATAATTAACAATCCACATAATATTCCAAAAAGCATCTGTATGATGAAACGTAATACTTTCAGCAAAAAAAATTCATTTTCTGAATCCTTTCCACCGTCACCAAATTTCTCGTTGATTTTATCAACTTTTTTTTTGCAATTGCACCTCATCTTTTTTAACTTTATTATAATAATAAGATATATTGTGTTTTAAAACAAAATAAACACCCCTTATTGGAGTGCTTATTTGATAGGTATATAGTTCCCAAATTATTTCAATATACTATCTTTTCTTATATAACCATGTGAGGCATCCGAAGAATTAAACATACTCAAAATTAGCATTAATTTCTTGTCATTACCTCAACAACAATGTCAGTGTTCTTAAACTTGATTTCGAACATACTGTTTGCTTCGCTGAAAAGCATATAATCACTTTCCCTCAAGTCAATTTCATTGCCGACATCCATTGTTTCATCATAACCCTCATAATTACATACTGTCGGGTCAATAAAGGGTTGTGTTATTGTGTCATGTGAATAATTTTCTCCTACGTTATTGTAAATCTTAAGATAAACAAGGTTGATAACACCATCCAATTTTGATATTTCCTTTTGCAAGTCACCAACGAATATATCCTCACCCATCAAATGTCTTCTGATGTCCATATAATTGTATATGAGGTCAATTATGTTCTTGACAACATCCGACTTGTCATATGCCTTGTCAATATATACCTTGACCTTGAATGATAAATTGATTATCTTTCCTGATTTTATCTCAATGAAATCATTCACCATTTTGTAGTTGGAAAGATACTCACGGATGTTTTCAGCAACTGTTTCCGAAAGGAAATTGGTCAAATGGCCTTCATAATCAAGACCCAACGTATATATGACTATTTTGTTGTTTTCCTCTATTACACTGTGTCTGAAAGGACACCCAAATTTAGCCGGTATGTCATTTATTTTTGATTGGTAGTCTTTCACCGTGACACATCTGTTCTGTGCGGCTGTGTTGTATTTTAACATATAGCGTATTTCCTCCGTTGTAGGCTCATCCTTTCCACCATATGACGGTGATGTGTTCGTGACTTTAAGTGAATCTATGACATTTCTTATTTTGAAATCATTGTTGTTGTCACATATATTACCATCAACCTCAATGTTCAAACCGATGATGTTTGTCAATGTGTCAGTGGCAATATTTGAAATGTTTCCACCACCGACCCTGTAAAGAATATACATCGTTGTTCCAACCCTTGGCAAAACGCCAAGATAGTCATTTGCCATCATTCTTGACATCTGATATTGTGTGAAATCTTTTGATTTGTCAGGAATATTGCCATATTGATTTTCAATACCAGGGCCAAAAATGATTTTCATTTTCCAATCATCAGTATATTCAGTTATGAACTTATGTTTTAACCTCTTCCACTTTCCCCTTGCCACCAATCTGACAGGGTATGATTTTGCGTTATATCCTTCTTGTGTTTCATCTTGTTCATAAGCATCAATTTTCTCACTAACTTCCCAAACAGGATTGTAATAGTTATGGAATTTAACATCCTTATTGCCGCCACTGTTCATAAGTGTGTCACCAATTGGGCCTCCGCTTGTTGTTTTCTGCACCTCATAACCGAATCTGTATTGGTCTATAAGATTGTCAACCTCAAAGAATCTTGTGACAGGCATACCTTTTCTGTCCTTGTATTCTTCCTCGTCAACGAAATATTCATTCAATAATGGGTCTGTATTTATATTTGTTCCTTCCTTGACTATGATACTGTCAACCGAAATAACTTCTGAATCATTCACAAGGACTTCCATAAACGGTTTCAAGTCATTACTTGTAACGACCATTTTCATAACCTTTGTCTGACAAGAAGATGCCAATGCCAATTTCTTATATGTATATGATATTATGTTTCCATTGCTGTTCCTTTTTGGAATTACCTGTCTGTTTGAAATACCATTTTCATCAAACTGCTCTTTGAAATCAACATCAGCCATTAGTTCAAATGTAACACTTCCTGTTGAAAATTGTGTTCCTCTTTTTATATATGGGGCATATTTTTCATCTGGTTCTGATATGTCACCATTTCCACTATTTCCTTGTTCATATAGTGGAATGTCACATGATAATTCAACTTCCACTAATGCAGCCTTTTTATATGGAATATGCAATCCGTTTGTACGTGCCATATCCATTATTGATGAAAAAACCTTTGCGCTGTCCAAAGATGTTTCCTGTACAGAACGGTCTATGTGGTACGATAATGCATCACCCATGTCAGCCAACACATCAATCAGCCATGCACCAATACTTGCATCAGATAAATTAGCAAAAACATCAGGATAATAAATTTTCGCTATGTTAATTATTGATTGTTTGTAGTCATCAAAATTCCTATTTAAGTAAGATATATTGTTTTCTGCCATATGTGTTTGTTGTTACAGTTTAGTTATTAATTCATAGTTACCAGTGCTTCCGTCCAATTCTTTAAGTGTATATGCAATTTTTGCATAAATATCAATACCATCTTCATCTTCTGCGATTTCCACGTCTTTGATGTTGCAATCAGGAACAAACATCTTGACAGTTTCTTTTATCTCGTTTACAATATCACCAAAAGTTTCTGTATCAGAAGGATTGAAAAGAAACTGAATTAATCTTGTACCAAAATTAGGATTCCTCAGTCGTTGTCCTTTTGGGGTGAATATCAAATGCATTATCTCACTCTTTATCTGCTCGGCACGTGTGTGGTTCAAACCAAATAATGTTTTTTCATCAGAATCAACATTAATTGGAAACATTATGCCGTATTTCTGTTCCTTTGCCATTAAATATAAAATAACATGATGTCTTTCAAATAAATATAATGAAATATCTTTTCATTAACAAAAAATATAGTATTTAGTTATTTTTCAGAAATTAAATACCAATTTCAATATGGTCAAAAACCTTAAAAAAATATTTTTCTTGGGTCATCACCATTCCTCAAACGTTACAAAAAAAACACTAATTTTGTTAAAATCAGTGTTTTTCATATTTTATGTATATTATGCAATAAAAAAGTTAAAAATTTCCTTTTAACATTTCCTCTAAATTATTTTTCGTCTGCATTCCACTTACTTTCTGTATAACATTGTCATTTTCATCAAAAAATAATGTTGTTGGAACTGAACGTATTTTATATTTTTCAGCAATATCATTATTTTCTTCAATATCAACATCCTCAAATAAGATGTCTTTGAATTCTTCATTATTACCAACTTCTTCAAATATTTTCGCATATGCTTTGCAAGGAACACACCAACTTGCTGATAATTTAATAACTTTCTTAATCATTTTTATATATACTTTAAGTTTTTATTTTAATTGCATCTGCTATAACCGCAATCAATGCAATGTATACATCCACCGTCACGCACTAATCTACCACCACAATCAGGGCACTTCTCTCCTTCCACATCAATTGACGATTCAAATTTTCTCAACGCCCTTACAACCCCATTTTTCCATGTGTTGATTGTTGAATCATCAAGTTTAAGGCTTGAAATCACCTTTACAATATATGAAATTGGCATATGATGTCTTAATAATCCACTGATAAGTTTTCCATAGTTCCAAAATTCTGAATTAAATATTCTTGAAATACCTTCAATACATACTCTATATCCATCTTTATCAATGTAACACAAATCATATCTTGAAACTTTTTTTAACTCATTATCAATCTCTTTATATTCATAGTTTTTAACAATATATCCGTTCTCTACCCAATTTGGTATATTTAGTTTTTCAAGTATGCCAGTAAAAAGTTCATAAGGTTCATTATCAAGAACACCAACAATTCCAACCCATTTTTCACCTTTATTGTTAAATCTTATGATTTTTGCTTCAAGTGTTTTCGGTCTTCTTTTTGCTGTGTTGTTCTCAATAAGTTCCATTACTTCTTTTTTCTTATTGTCTTTTTTACTTTCTGTTGAAACAAATATACCGCCTCTGCAACCATCACGATAAACAGTGATTCCCTTAAGACCATTTTTCCAAGCCTCAATATATATTTCAGAAACTTCCTCTTCTGTCACATTATTTGGAAGATTAACTGTTGATGAAATGCTGTGTGTTATCCTTTGCTGACAAATTCCTTGTATTTCCACTCTTTTTTTCCAATCTATATCACTTGCAATAGATTTGTACCAAGGTGATTGCTCATATGCATTGTTCCATTTCTTTTCATTCCATAAATTCAAATCTTCATTGAAAAATCTCTCTGCCCATTGTTTCAATGTTGGATGCACTGTGACATATTCCGTAAATTTCTCACCGTCCTTGTCAATAAAATCAACTCTGTCATCACTATTGGTACATTTAACTCTTCTTGTATAAAAGGGCATAAATACAGGTTCAATTCCGCTTGAACAACGTGCCAACATTGCCACAGAACCTGTTGGTGCTGCTGTTCCAAATGACACATTTCGTCTTCCATATCGCATCATTCTTTCATACTGATGTTTGAATTCATTTTTCAACATATCATACCACTCGTTGTGCTTCATTTCAATATCCTTTGAATAAGACGGAAAGTGTCCCCTTGTTATTGACATATCTATTTCAGAATCCATTTCAGCAACGAACATAATTCTCATAATGTTCTTAATAACATTCAAAGATTTTTTTGAATCGAATTTTAATCCTAATTTTGCAACTGCATCTGAAAGTCCAAAAAAGCCTACACCACATCGTCTTCCATTCAATGTGTTTGTCAACAACCTTGAATATAGTTTATATTCATTTCCATTCTCATCACCGTCATTTTTAATTTTATAAAGTATTTTTTTAATTGCATTGGATTCCAAATCAACCAAATCATCACCAAGTCTTGTTGTTTCATAAAACACTTCATAAAGTTTTTCCTCATCAACTCTTGCAGCATTTGTGTATTCATCAATAATAAATGATGACAGATTTACATGAATTAACCTACATGAATCCTCATGCATAAAAATTTCACCACAAGGATTCGTTGAAGAGCCTCTAAATTGTGGATATAAGCCATCAGGTGAATAATTATAGTGTCTTGTTTTAAAAATAATGCCAGGTTCCGCAGTATTCCACGCACAATGTATTAATGTATTCCAAAGTTCTTTTGCCTTGATTTTTCTATAATATACACAATTTCCTTTTTTATCATTTGTTTCAATAAGTTTATCATATTCAGCGTTTTTATCAACTTCAAAGTCTGAATCAATCGGCCATCTTTGATAATAATCATCATCATTAAGCACACAATTCATAAAGTCATCGCCTACTTGAACGGAAATGTTTGCACCAGTTACCTTTGTTAAATCCTGTTTCTTTTCAATGAATTCTTTTGCATCTGGATGTTCTATATGTATTGAAATCATCAATGCGCCTCTTCTACCTGACTGTGCTATAGTATTTGTTACATTACTGAACAAATCCATAAAAGAAACAGCACCTGTTGAATATTTTGCCGAATTGTTTACTTTTGCACCATTTGGTCTTAATTTTGAAATATCAAAACCGACACCACCTCTTCTTTTGAATAACTGTGATTGCTCATTACAAACTCTAAAAATGTCATCTAGACTGTCATTACAACCATCAATCACCCAACAATTGCTAAGTGAAACAGGAACTTTTGAACCCAAACCAGACATAACACTTCCACCAGGAACAACATATTTAAAATCTTTAAACAATTGGTATATTTTTTCTTCATCAAGTTTACTTCTATTATAACCATATTCACTTAATTTCAACTTAATGTTTTCCTTTTCCTTGTATTCATAACTTTCTTCTACTTCTGCAAAATATTTAGCCATTCTTTTATGCATATCATCAGGTGTTTTTTCCAAAACATTACCATTTTCATCTTTAAATGCATACTTATTCAACCACACATTTGCAGCCATTTCGTCACCATTAAAATAATCTAATAAAACCTTTTCCATATTTTTATATGATTTTTTAATACTTAATTTTTAATAAATGTATATAATACATAGCACAAAAAAAAGTAAAATTTTCACAAAAAAATGACTTTTTGCTACAACTATCTGATAACAAATCAAATATTTTTTTTTAACTTTTTTTATATTAAAAAACACAAAAATAAACTATTTAGGGAGTAATTTTATCAAATGGATTTTGCTATTCCATTTGCTCTTTTTTCTAAACTCTTGCTCATTTTACCGTTGTTGCTGTCATTGATTGGCTCATTGTCAATTGAATCCAATTCTGACATATCAAACTTGCACGTTCCGTTATTGAATCTTACATTCGGAAAGGATGTTCTTCCTATTTTCGCAGCACGTAATTTACCTATGAAGAGATTTAATTTTCCTTGTTCCTTCTGTTCCAAAGTTTGTGCCAACGAAATGACAATATGACCTATCTGTGTTTTCATTACACTTCCACCGCCATGCTCAACGCCTACATATTCTTGGTTTATTGCATTTTTTGTACTTTGCACAGGAACCCATATTGCCAAATTGAATTCTTTTGCTATTGCCTCCAACTTTCTCATTGTTATTCCTTCCCTTGTCCATTCTGTTTCGTTGTAACCGTCTATGTTCTTTTCGGGCTTTAGGCATTCAAAATAATCAATGACAACCATATCAGGAATGAAACCTTTGCTTATGTATTGTTGTATCAAATACTTTATATCACTTGCGGAATACTCACCAGTTGTCAAACGCTGATAAATTATGTTTTGATAGAGCAATTTTCTCAATTCATTATTGTTATCTGATAATATCTTCATTGCAATAGGTCTGTTTATTGGTGTTGATAGTTCACAAGCATCAATATTTGTAACATAACCATAATATTTCCTCTTAATCGCAACTTCAGTATCCTCAAAAAAGAAATGAAGCACTTTATAGCCTTGATAATTGTTATCTTCCGTCTTGCTTATAGCAGCATTTGCACAAAAACCTGTTGTACAAGAAGTTTTTCCTATTCCCAACGGAGATATTATAACACCAAGTTCACCTTTTCCCAAACCGCCATACAAACTCTCATCAAGTTTATCAGCACCAGTTGGTATAGCACACCTATAATCCTCTTTCAAGTCATCTTCCAACGTTTCAAACAGATGATGACCCAAATTCGTGGTCATATTCACATCCAATGCCTTTTTGATTAAATCTTCCATCGTGAAGTAATTGTCTGAATTGCCACGTTTTAATATCTCAGTGCATTTGTTGATAGCCTTTGCAAGATTTTGTTGCTTGAAGAACTTTTCAGCATTTGATGTCAATAACTCAACATCAATATTGAAATTCTTATCCTTCAAATCCTTTATCTTTGCTATCATTTGTTCAACTGTAATGGCATCATTAACTGTTGATGAAATCAAAACCTCAATATCATTGTAATTAGGTGATATTCCAACTTTTGAATATCTGTCCTTCATCATTCCTACGATACGTCTTAAATGCTCATCAGTGAACATATTTTGGTCAATGATAGAAACCAAACTAATAAAAAACTTAGGGGTTTCTATAAAATATTTAACCAACATTTCTTGGTATGCATCACCAAGATATCCTAAATTTGTTTTTACATTACTAACTCTGCTCATTTATATAGACTTTTTGAAGTTTAATAAAATATGAAAAATTGGCCGTTTAAAATCTTTAATTTCAAACGGCATTGTCTAATTATTCATTAATTAATAATGTTTGTCTATATATTCGAACTTTCGTGACGATGGGTAAATCATATCAAAATATTCAAGTGTCTTTGTTTTTACTGCCTTCTTCCAAGATTGCTTGTATGCCTCAAAATTTGAAAGATAATTATACTTTTTAGGCTTTTCCTTAATATCAGTATGACCAGTAACAACAGGCTTTATGACACCGTAATATTTTACTGCTTCGTTATACTTTTCTTTGTCAATATTGTTATTTATCTTGTATTCACCCATTTCCTTGTTGTATACAGTTTTCTCACTATAGGTGTTGCTTAATGTTTCGCAAATTCTTCGAATGAAATCACTTATAAGGTTAATTTTACCTAATTGCATATGCCTTACAAGAGCAGAACCGAAATTCATAGATGAAAGGTCAACGTTTTTAGATAAACTGTGATAGTTACTCAAATCAACACCATTCCTAACAAACTTCGGATAAACATTCCCATCCCAAATCTTCTCAAAAACAATCTTGTCATCAATAAGGAATGAAAACTTAAAAGTCACCTCACCGTCTAATGGTCTATCAGTATTAAAGGTTTCATCATCTTCTATCTGTCTATTCTCAACATACTCCTTACGGAAAATTTTACCGTCAGGTGCAGCAACATCACCTTTAATTTCATCATTAAACATTAATCTTAGAAAATCAGAATCATATCTGTTCATTTCTTCCTCTGTCATAAAACCGTTGATTTTAAACGGTTTTGATGTATCTGTATACCATAAGAAAATCCTGCTTTTGCTTTCCAAATCTTGCTGAATTGAACTAACTATTCCATTCATACAATTATGGAATTCTTCTGAATAGATAGATTCCTCATTAAAACCATTGATTTTGAAATAACGTTGACAAATCACATTGTCATTCACCCATATAAGGAACTGAAATTTATTCTTGTAGGCAATGTTGTCAATAAATTTGTTTTCTTTTTTAATTTTTTCTTCCATTTAAGTAAATTTTAAAGTTAAACATAAAATAACAAACGTCTTTAACATTTATTAATATAATACATATTTTTGTAATGACAAAATTAAACTGGTAAATTTTTCTTTTCCTTATCTATCAAATACATAAATTCTGAAAAGAAATTACCGAATGTGGTTGGGTCTTTCAATGAATCAATATCATATTTGACTATGATGTTATAAAGATTCTCCATATTTCTGTCAGTTGGGTCAATTGGTGCATACATAATACTATCCAACAATTCCTTTGCCTCTTCTGACATTAACGGATTTTTCAAATCTATGATTTTTTCATTAATCTCATATATTTTTTCACCTTGACAGCCATCAGTTATTCTATTTATGATGTTCTCTGCCCATTTCAATGGCTTTTTCTTGTCTTTAAGTCTTGTTTCATTGATTTGCTTGGCTTTTTCTATAACTTCATCCAAAGTTACTTTTCTCTTTTTTACTTCTTCAAAATTGTTGAAGAATGTTTTTTCACCGAAACCCTTTATACCTTTAATGTTATCAGATGAATCACCACATAACATCTTTTTCAAAACAACATTCTGATAATTATAACCCATAATATCAGTGTGGTTTTTAACATTAACAAATTTTTTCAATGATTGTACATATACAATAACATCATCTGAAATAAGTTGTGTCAAATCCCTGTCATTTGACACAATGACAATTTTTTCGTTCGGTTTTTTATGTGACACATAATATCCAATGAAATCATCAGCCTCAGTTTCGTCACATACGCATTGTCTGACAAACAACTCTTCCAACATTTCCATTACAATATCTCTCTGCCAATAAAAAATTTCCTTTTGTTTCTGTTTTTCTTGTAGTTTAACAGGGTCTTGCTTCTTGACAAAGCGTTGATACATATAATCAACTTTCCTATTGACCTCTTTCATATAATCTGAAAGATTGTCATCATTGAATTCTTTATCCCTGTTTTGCTTGTAGTCTTTAAGTAAGTTATATCTTAAATTTCCAGAACGCTGTCCATCCCAAAAAACATATACATATCTGAAATTACCTTTTTTAAGCAAAAGTTTCATTTGTAAAAAGAACTGAAATACGCCCCCAATTTTTTTTCCACTACTTGAAATCGTGTTATCACCCAGTGATGATAATTCCAATATATTAGAACCATCAATCAGAAGCGTATTAAAGGACTTATTACACACGTCTGGGTTATTTTGTTGTATTCTCTTTGGTATCGGCTGTGGCATTTTCCTCAACTGAATCTTTGATTTCTTCCTTATTCCTATTGTTTCCTTTAAGAAACACAAGAAATTGACCGTTTGATAGTATTTTAACACTTTTTTCCTTGTCTATATCATTTACTTCTTCATTTGATAAAGAAACAAATTCTGCCATTGTCTTAAACAAACGCACTTTTGGTAAATCATTAGAAAGACCTGTGTTAATACCACCACAAAGGTTTACAAAAGTCGAAAACGGCATATCACTTGCTTTACCGTCTTTCAAA
>Ga0247609_10001177_pt1 | contig 32299 bp, 21 predicted proteins | sample 172DNAGHGlowgp2_FD_193487 | JGI IMG/M metagenome (GOLD analysis project Ga0247609, IMG submission 193487) | Sheep rumen microbial communities from Palmerston North, Manawatu-Wanganui, New Zealand - 1728 DNA GHGlow gp2 | ecosystem: Host-associated > Mammals > Digestive system > Stomach > Rumen ... | reverse complement strand
TTCCTGTTCTTGCCATAAAGATGGCAGCTGCTGTGGCTTGTGCCCCTTTGATACCTTCAGGATGGTTATGGGTTACTTCTGCGCTTTTCTTGGCGACCTTTAATGTCTCTTCTAAAGACGAGAAGGCAAAACCAACTGCGGCAACTCGCATGGCAGCCCCGTTACCCCAAGAATTGTACGGCTTGGGATTCTTAGAGGACAACCATTGTGAAAACATACCTCCATACGCCCCCATTGGATTCGGATATTTACGTCCCCACTGTTGCATTCGAGCTACCAGGCCTTTCTTTGTAAGTTTCTTGTCGTTCAAGATCCAGTCAGCAACAGCAATGGTCATAATGGTATCATCTGTATATTCCATATCTTTATTTTGAAGGTTTATGTCCTTCGATTTATGTGGATTGAACTCATAGATGCTACCTGCAATATCACCAATGACAGCCCCAATCAATAAGGGATTATATTCCACCTTAGACATCCTGGCTTTATCTTTTTTATTACTCCCGACATTGGTGTAATCAATACTTTCATACCATCTTCGGAATGTGTCTGGAGTTTCTGCCCATCCCCAATGACAAAAGCGGTTATAAAGGATTGCTTTCATGGAAATAGGCACACCATCGTCTGCATGGAAGTCACCAAGACCTTCCTTAATATAGAAAAGTGTTTCATTCAAAAGATAGTCTGAATCATCGAAATGGAATCTCACCCAATTTTCTTCATACATGTGTCCTACATGTGCGCCACAGTCTTCAGGTACATTTTTCCCGTAATAGAAGCAATGTGCCAAGTATGGTGCAACGATGATGTCATAAAATTCCTTCGGGAGAAATATGTTATAGACGGACATAGCCTTCTTGAACAAAGGCGCAATTTCCTCGTCCTTAAAACCTGCTATTCCGCAACCAATTCGTGTGACCAGAAATTTTAAATCAGTGTGAGCTTTTGCGAACGCAATAAATTCATCAACGTATGGCTTTATTGTCTCAACACCTCCCTGCATGGTAGGAATAGCGTATGCCTGACCTGTCAGTCCTACACCAACTCCCCATTCAGCTCCGAATTTCAAGTGCGCAACTTTTGCTGCACCTCCTTTGTGTTGACCTGCCAAATTGCTACCAAAGACAAAAATTTCGTCTTTTTCAAGTACATCAATTTTGCCAGAGGCTATATTGGGTTGTTCTGTTCTATTCTTACTCATAGCAAATAATTTTTTGAGCTAAATAACGAATGTTCGAACTATATAAGAATCTCTTTTGCCTACTTCTACATCCATAGGTTCTTGCTCTTTACCATTGACACAAGCGTATTGAACTGACTTGTTGTAGATGGATTCTTCATCGTCGTAGTTAGCTGTTGAAAAGTACGCTCTATTATTATCACTAAAGAACTCTCTACGTTTGCGCATTTTACCTTGGTTCCCCATGGGAGAATGCATTGGATTGAGGATAATATCTGTATTATTCAGGAAATCAGTAAAACGTTGATTCATAATGGAATCGTCCTCGAAACGGAATACAGGTCTGTTTCCTTCTGATTGTATATTTCTAAGGATATTGTTTTCTCCACACTGAATAATAGACACATTTCTATTTGCAACAGAAAAATTACGCCTTGTTTCCAGTTCAAGCATAAGATGTTCTCCTAACTCAGGATATGCCTTAATGGTCTTAGAATCTGTAAAGAGTTGATGTGTATATATGTCTTTAGCAACTCCATTTTGTAATAAAAACAAGGAATGATATACAGGCAAAGATTTACTTTTTGCATCTTTTTTTACTTCAATAACTGCTGTTGTCATATTATTGTCAAGAAGAGTGTTCAACTCATCTACATCACGATGAGAAGCTAAAGTGTGACCAGCGAACAGAATCAGGTCAGCTTTTGAGGAGTTTATTATCTCTGCAGTGTGCTGCAATCTGCTGTCGGCTCGTAATGTCGATTTATAAGAGACTAACTGTACAATCATAATTCGCTTAGTTTAGAGTCGTTTTATATATACTTCTTCCTCTAAATACCCTGTATTCAACTTCATTGAGTGTAAGGGAAAAAGGCTTGAAGTCTATTTCATCTATAAGGAATCCAACATCATCAATGTCAGCCTCTGGCTCGGTAATGCGCCCTAAAGTTACATGTAGTTTGAAATCAGACTGTATGCTGGAGTGTGTGCAACTAATGTCACGTCTGATGTCTTCAACCATAGTTTTGAAATCTTCTGGAATGTTGTTTGTACCAAGATACACAATCTGCATACCATTGCCAGCAGTAAAAACGTCCAACTTGTCAAAGGTGATATTGACAGGATGGGCATGATCCAGATACTTATGCATGATGGCTTCTACATCAGAAAGGTGCTGGGTGTCATCAATGAAGGCTAAGGTTATATGATAAAAACCTTTTTGCCATAGCACAGGCATATCTTTCAATGCCTTCCTGAGTTCAGAAAACCAAGGAGCACTGTAGCATATAGGAACCTTTATTTCAAGATAAGTTTTCATTGATTAGTATATTCTTCTTATCCAACGTTTACTACTTTCCATTCCCCATTGCACATGCCATTTTTTGCCACTGGTTTTGTCAATGAGTATGAACTGATACATGTTTTTGGTTGGGTATAACTCAAAAGACCCAGAACCATAGCCAAATCCATAGGTCAAATCATCAGAGTTAATGGTTACACTTCCTTCATTGTCAGAATCTAACGACCACTGAACCTGTTCTATCATGCCGGTTTTTGTGTCCAGCTGAAGGAATGTATAGATGTTTTCAGTTTGATATAATTTGTAACGCTCCTTTAGAGATGTGTTTATCTCCAAGTGTTCCAACAATTGATTATTAATCAAAAGAAGCGTGTCGATTTTGGATAGAAGGGAGTCAACCTTCTGTTCATGCTTCACAGACCTAGAACTGGTTGGTGTCTTTGTGGTTGTCTTTGCCGTCTGTGCATTTGCGCTAATAGTTGAAATCAACAAAAGAAAGAAAATAGCTTTTTTCATAATCGTAAAGATTTTAATCTGCCATAATTATCATTCCAGGAACCTCTTGCATTTTCTTGCCGCATTTAGGGCAATGTCCCTCGATAGGATTCCAGTTGTGTATTTCTTCGTTTTCTGCCCCACACTTTGGACATGTAGGGAAATACCGTTGACTCGCCAGTTCGTCAGCGGAAATAGAGATTATTTCTTTGCATTTTGCACAACGGAAGTTGTAAAACTCTCCGGCGAAAAGTCCATAATGCCCAGTGGGTTCAGTTTGGACTTCATACCCGCATTTGCATCTATAGGTTCTTAATGTTGCCATACTTCATTTGTTTTTAATGTGAGTAATTAAATCTTAGGCGCAAAAGTAGAGACCTATTGTGCAGCCTATCTTCATAGCTTCCAGAAATTAGCAACAAATGCCAACTTATTCTGTTGCCATGTAGCTTCTTGTCTTTTCAATATGCAAATATACTAAGAAATAATGAAAATTGACTCCGAAATCAATTATTTTGCACGAAAAATGAGAAATTCGTGCAAAAATCAGCGATTATTTCCAGAAAAAAATGTATTTTTGCAACCAATAACAATATAAATTAATATATATGGACTCCAAACCGTTGAATCGAATTAAGGTAGTGATGGCAGAGCGCATGGTGACTAATAAAGACCTTAGCGAGATGCTTAACAAGGACACTGCCACTATATCCAGGTGGGTAACGAATACCTCTCAGCCCACTTTGGAGAGCTTAATTGAGATTGCCAAGGCATTGAAGTGTGATATTGGTGATCTAGTTCGTATGGATGATTCTACGATTTTAAAAAATCAAGATTAAACCCTTCTAACCATCATCGATTATGCCTATCAATAAGAACGCGCTTTTACGATACCAGATACTTGACCGCTGTTTCAGTGACCGTCATCGCCGTTACGAGATTGAAGACCTCGTTGACAAAGTGAATGATGCCTTGCTTGATATGTATGGTAAGACTGTCAGCCTTCGTCAAATACGTGCTGATATAACTTACATGCGTGACCGAGTTTCTTATAATGCTCCAATCGTGGCGCGTCCTATTGAGGGTAGAAGATGCTACTACACTTATGAGGATCCCCATTTCTCAATCTTTAGCAGTGAACTTTCTGTCGAGGAAGTGAAGAACCTCCTTTCAACCATTGACATGCTTGGTCGCTATCGCAGTCCTAAGAACGCATGGCTGGAAGAGGTGATTTCAAGTTTGGAACTCCGTTTTGGTATTAAAGCTAATCGTGATAAGGTCGTTTCCTTTGAGCAAAATGACCAGCTGAAAGGCATTGAGTTTCTTTCAGACCTTATCGATGCAATAATCAATCACCAGCCATTGAAGATGACTTACCGCCCATATAAAGGGGATGAACAAACTATGGTCATCCATCCTCACTATATGAAGCAGTACAATACACGGTGGTTCCTTTTCGGACTTGAAGACCATGGAGAATATGGAATGAGTCCAGTTAATAAGGCTCTCGACCGTATAGTGAAGTTCTCTATCGCTAATGTGCGATTTGTAGAAAATGACCAGATTGACTATGAGACATATTTCGATGACATAGTAGGTGTAACTCATGACCGCAAGCATCCTGATGTGGATCATGTCGTACTCAAATTCGCTAAGGAGCGATTCCCTTATGTCGTTTCGAAGCCAATTCATCAGAGTCAACAGGTCGTGAATGCGGAGGATGGCACACTATCCATTGATGTACGAATTAACCGAGAGTTGGAACAAAACATTTTCTCGTTTGGACAACAAGTTGAAGTGCTATCTCCAGAATGGTTTCGTAATCAAATTATAGAAAAATATAAAGAAATTATAAAAATCTACGGAGTGTGAAGATAGACTGCACAGTACTATCTTAGCTTTGCACCCATAATAAGAATAATATGGCATTAGATAAAGAGAAATATCGCATATTTGAACACATCAGCGAAGTGGACATCTCAGAGCAGGACATCTGGGACTATGAACCTGATGTGCTTAATCAATTGCTGATAGACCACACCATGTCTGCCAAAGCCAGAGAAGATGCTAATGACCCCAATAAGGTTGTCAATATCTTCTGGGCAACAAATGACTACGATGAACAACGTGAGGGTGACGCGAAGAATGGATATCGCTATGATGACAAGATTATGCCGGACAAAATTATTGGCCTCAATGGTCGTGTCATTATGCCTCGTGTTCTTAAAGACAAACAATTGCAGATTGATCGTACTAAGGATAAAGCAGAGGTTTTCACTCCTTCATGGGTATGTAATGCCCAAAACAACTTGATTGATGAAGCGTGGTTTGGACGAAAAGAAGTATTCAATCGTGAAGTAGTCAATGAGGATGGTACTCATTCTTGGATTCCCACAGAAGAAAAGATTGAGTTCCCTAAGGAAGATAAACAACGGACGTGGAAAAAGTATGTCCTCGAAAACCGTCTAGAGATTACTTGTGGTGAAGCTCCATACCTTGTGAGCCGTTATGACACTACTACTGGCGAGTCTATTCCTCTACAGAGCCGTATAGGGTTACTTGACCGTAAACTTCGTGTTGTTGGCGAAAACACTGAAACGTCTGGTGAGTGGCTTGAATGGGCACGTAAGGCTTACATGCACACATACGGCTACGAGTGGCAGGGTGACAATCTGCTATTGGCTCGTGAAGCTTTACTTTATACTTTCATTGAGTATTATAAGGCAAAGTTCCCAAATGAAGAATTAAAAAGGTCTTCAATTACAGGTATTGCTAGAATCATTTCATGGAATATCTGGCAAATGGATGGTATTAAAATGGTTGTTCCTGACTCTTGCGACAAAGTTGTCGTTCAAACTTTGTTCGGCGAAGAGAAGCAAGAATGTAAAGCTTGCAAAGAAGGTAAAACCACAGGTCATATAGGCGTTCACTGCCTCATTAGAGACTGGAGTAAAACAAAGAAGCCTGAAGGTTATCAGTTTAAGCCAGGTGAAGATCCCGAATCTCGACCATGGCAGAAATTGAAATTCCAGTCTCTGCTTCACAGTCAAAACAGGACTGATGATGAAGATGAAGAATAATTAAAAACATTATATTTCCACACAATATGAGCATGAAATATACAATCACCCAATCAAGGCTTCTGTACGTTCTCTCAATTAACGACAGAAAGCACGCCAACCTTCTAAAGGTCGGTGAAGTGTTCGTGGACAATGAAATTGCCGACGACACCAATAAACAAGTGCTCTTCAAGGCTGTTCGAGACATTCTTGACAAACGTTCTTACATGCAGGACGTTAACTATCATCTGGAGCTTGTGGAGTGTACGACCTACAATCAGTCAACAAAGTGTTACAAAGCTGATGATGTTTACCGCACGTTGAACAAGATGGGCATACCACCTACGCCGCTAAACAAGCTGAAGGGAGAAGATGCAGACATCTGGTTCCATTGTTTTTTGGCTGAAATACAAGAAGCCATCAACAAGATTAAGAATGGTCAGGTTGCTGGATATGGAGCTATTAAGTTCCGTCCAGAACAGGACAAAGCGATTACCGATACAGTAGCACATTTCCGCAAACCAAATGGTAAAGCTTTCCTTTGGAATGCTAAAATGCGTTTCGGTAAGACACTTTGTGGTCTGGAAGTTGCAAAACAACTGGGATATAAATCTACACTTATTATTACTCATCGTCCTGTGGTAGATAAGGGATGGCACGATGATTTTAAGAAAATCTTCGGTAAGATGCCAGAATACGTCTATGCTACTCGAATGAGTGATGATGATGCTACTGGTGGTGACTTTTACCAATTGACTAAACAGGTTGATGCTGGAAAGAAACGTCTGGTGTTCTTCGTGTCTATGCAATACTTGCGTCTTTCTCAGTATGTTGGTGGTAAAGAACGCAACTTCGATCCGTTGAAGAAAGCCATAATGAAATATGATTGGGATTTTGTTATGGTTGATGAAGCACACGAGGGTATTGAAGCTGCTGCAGGTGTCCGAGTGATGGAGAAACTGAAAAAAGAGAACACTCGTATTCTGTCTCTTTCTGGTACACCATTTAATTTGCTCGACAAATACGATGAGGGCGAGATATACACATGGGACTATGTGATGGAGCAACGTGCCAAGCAAGAATGGGATGATAAGCACTTTGGTGATCCTAACCCATACGCAGAACTTCCCCGTATGCAGATTCTCACTTTCACTCTGCCAAAAATGGTGCGTGACGAAGTCATTGAGAACAATGAAATATTCAAGTTTCATGAATTCTTCCGTGTGTGGACGGAAGAGGACAAGAAAATTTACGAGAGACTTATTGAAGACGAAAAAAGTGCAACAAAACGTGAAGAACTGAAGGCTAAAATGGCAGAAATAAAAGTCGATAAGTTCATTCACGAAGGAGCTGTGCGCCGCTTTGTCGAGAAGCTACGCACAAAATCTGCAACGAGTCAATACCCATTCTCAGACAAGGAGTTTCGTGACAAGTTCCGTCATACTTTCTGGCTGCTACCTGGAGTTAAAGAGGCTGCTGCCTTAGAGGAGATTCTTAAAGAAGACAAGGTGTTTGGCGAAGGAGGTAAATTGGGATTCCATATCATCAATGCCGCTGGTGATGGCAACATTGAAGATAAAGATGGTAGCGCATTGGCTGAGGTTGAAGACAACATTCGTGGCTATGACCCAAGCACAGATCCAGACCGTGAACGTGCTAAGAAAAAGAAAGCGGTAACTGCCAAAGAACGTACAATCACGCTCTCATGTGGAAAGCTCACAACAGGGGTTTCTGTCCCAGAATGGACGGCTGTGTTGTGTATGAAGGGGTCCGAGAACACTCCAGCTGCCAACTATATGCAGACTATCTTCCGTGTTCAAACACATGCTGTACTTAATGGTCGTCAGAAGTCTGATTGCTATGTATTCGACTTTGCTCCAGATCGTGCTCTGACAGCTGTGGCAGAAACAGCAAAAATGGCAGTTGATGCACAAGGTGCTGGAAAGAAACAGATGAAGCGTAAGCAGAAGGAAGAGGAAGACCATCTTCAAGCTTTCATAAAACTTTGTCCTGTCCTTTCTATGGATGAAGGTGAAATGGGTAAACATTTTACAGCCAATCAGATATTTGAGAAGTTGTCTAATGTTTATATTGAGCGAGCCGTTCGTAGCGGTTACGCAGATAATTCCATTTACAATCCAGACCAATTGCTCAACCTCACTCCTGAACAGGAGAAAGCTTTGGGTGATGTTCATGATCTGTTAGGTTCCATGCCTGCTGGATGGAAACCTGAGAAAATCAATATTAACAAAAATGGTTTAGGGGATATAGATGGGGCTGAAATGGTGAAGTACATATATTATCTCTCATCACAAAATGTCGTTCCTTCTCGTCCAGTCATGTCCGCAGAGACTGATGATAATGATTGTCCTATGACAGATTCTGATGGATGGGATGATAAGATGTGTTACCCAACACAGATTTTCCCATATCTTTTTGTTTCTAATAGTCGATTCATAGAAGGGCAATGGACAGATTTCTCTAAACCAGTTCTTTGGAAAGAATGGATTGATCCAAATAAGGATACCGATGAAGCCAAGAAGAAACGTGAACAGGAGAATAAAGAGAAACGTGCTCGTATGTCTGTTCTTCGTGGCGTAGCCATCCGTATTCCTCTATTGGTTTATGGAGCTGAAATCAATGATGAAGATGGTGAAGAAATTACAATAGATAACTTTGCCAGCGAAGAAATAGTTGACCAAGCTTCTTGGGAGGAGTTCATGCCCAAAGGCTTTACCAAGGAGACATTTAATATTCTAAAGGACTGCTTTGACCGTAGCATTTTCACCGGTGCTGCCAAACGTATTCGTGAAATGGTGAAAGAAGCAGACAATCTTAATACTGAAGACCGTATTGCTAAAATTGCTACAATTTTCTCCTACTTCCACAACCCAGATAAAGAAACAGTATTGACTCCATGGAAAGTAGTTAATCAACACCTAAGCGAATGCCTCGGTGGTTGGTGTTTCTTTGACGAGACTTTTGATAGTGAATATACCGAGGAGAACCAATATGGTGAGAATATTCACATGGCAAGATTTGTTGACAAGGGTAATGTAACACAAGATATATTTGGTGATTATAATTCTCGTATTCTTGAAATCAATTCTAAGACAGGTCTCTATCCTCTTTATATGGCATATTCTCTATTCAAAACCTCTAAAGAACCCGAATGGAGGAGATTGGAACTGACCGGAGAACGTGGTAAGAATAAAGATGCTGTTGAATATGACAAACAAGCAAGTGACGACCTAATTATTTGGCGCGATGTACTTCAAGACAACATTTTTGTTGTATGTCGAACAAAGATGGCAGTGAGTATTACAAAGAGAACACTTGCAGGATTCCGTAAGGATATTAGAATGAATGTAAAGTGTTATGAGAAAGAAATAAAGATAAATGAACTTATCAGTGCAGGAATTATAAAAAAGGATGCTGATGGAATAACTAAAGAAGGTACTGTTTATAAGCTAAATGGTAACTCGTCCATCAGCTGTGATATGATTACTGTATTACGTGCTAAACCAGAAATCTTCCGGAATGAAGTTGTTAAAGGAATTGATTTCTGGCATGTATATAATTCTATTCCCAAAAAGACAAATGAAGATATAAACAATATGAAATTTAAAGCAATTGTAGGTAATCCTCCTTATCAAGAGCAGATAGATTCTTCTAGAAGTTTAGCAAAGCAACACTTCCCAATATTTATTGAAACAGGAATAAGAATGAGTCCTGACTATCTTTCTCTTATTACTCCAGCAAGATGGTTCACAGCAGATGCGCAAGACAACTCTTTTCCAAAACTACGTGCATTCGTTAAGGACAACAATCATTTTTCTGTTATGAGTAGTTATAATGGAAAATCTCTTTTCCCTTCTACTGATCTTTCTACTGTTAGTACATTCCTATGGGATAAAAAATATAGTGGTGACGTGTGCTTTATTGAGCATTTTGGAGAAGAAAATTCTTTGTATCGTCCTTTATTTGAAAAAGGATTGGATATTATCTTGCCATCAAATAAAATTGTTTCTATTTTGAAAAAAGTAATGGCAGGACACCATGTTCCCCTTAACACTATCACAACAGGACGTGATGCTTTTGGTATTGTAGGGAAAGGATTTGCAGAAAGATCATCTGAATTATACTTTGACGGTGCAGCAAGTGTTCAATGCGCTTATGAGGAAATACGCTACTATGACAAATCCTTAATACAGAAGAATGTGAATATTTTGAACGCTTACAAAATATTCACATCTAAAGGCAACGGAGGTGCAGGTCTATTAACTGATGGTAAACCTGTCGCAATTATTGGAAAAGCATTTGTTGCAGGCCCCAACACGGCATGTACAGACTCACTTATTCCATTTGGATGCTTTAATGATATGCAACAAGCAATTAATCTTCAGAAGTATTTTTCATCAAAATTTTTACGCTTTTTGGTTGGTGTATTAAAAGTTTCACAGAATCTATACCAAAATGTGTATGAATTTGTTCCAATTCAGGATTTTACCAACAAGTCTGATATTGATTGGAAAAAGAACGTAGAAGAAATTGATCAACAATTATATAAGAAGTATAATCTAAGTCCTTCTGAAATTAGTTATATTGAAGAAATAATTAGACCAATGGAATAATATAGTTGATGTAAGATAACTTATAAATGGTAGAGTCAAAATATACAAATGTTCAGTACCACGAACTTTTCCATCATTTCCTGATGGGAAAGTTCGAGGACGATATCCAGGAAGTCAAAGTATTTATCGAGACGGCTGAAGATGTGCTTCCATCTACGCTTAACGAATACTTTGGCACGGGGTATGCGTCTATCTACGACATTCAGGACGAGAATGAGATAGAGTCCTTACGCAAGAAAATTAAAGCTCATACGGTGCTGAAGAACATCGATAAGCAAGAGGAGCCTCGTTACACGGAAGTTCTGAAGTGGTATAGGTTGTTTGTGAAATCATTGCATAATGAGAGTTCACCCATTCAGGTGCCAGGAGAGGATGCAACAGATCACTCTCCTGTTGATGATAAATCTGAATCAACAATCGAACATAACGATGCAGACTATGCCCCCGATTCCGAGGGATTGGAGCATCAGTATAACCTCACCAAGAAAGAACGCAATCCAGAACTGAGACGCAAGTGCATAGAATACTATAAGCATCTATGGGACGGTCATATTCACTGCATTTGTTGTGGTTTTGACTTTGGTAAAGCATACGGTGACATTGGAGAAGGCTATATCGAAATACACCATGTGAATCCTCACCACACCTACGAAGGAGTTCACAAGGTTGACCCCACCAAAGACCTTATTCCTTTGTGCTCAAACTGCCATTCCATGATTCACAGAGTGGAAGGTCAAGGAAAATGCATGTCGTTGAAGGAACTTAAAGACCATTACAAAGGTATAAAATATAACGAATGAGTATGCAGCAGACGCAAGAAGACATACAATTACTACAATGCCTGGTTCATAGGGTAGAACAACTCCGGCAGGGAATACTGCGAGGAAGGCCCTACGTATGGGAACTCCGACTGTCTCTTGAAGAGTTCTACGCCCTTGAATCAGCCATCAATAATAGTATCTCCTCCCATGCAGGAAAACATGACCACCTGCTGACGGAGGAATTTGCCGTTATAGTAGTGATATATCTCGCCGAGTGGTACAAACGCTTCTACAAAGGAGCTGACACGACCGACGAGAACAAGATTCTTGCGCTTTCCAGCAAGGAGTTAGAGAAAATCTTTGAATTGGCACAGATAGACAAGAATACCTATGTCTATAATGCCTCGAAGAATCCAGACAAGACATCCTATCGCTGGCTGGAGTCACTGCAAGTGTTAGGAGGATTGGCTGTTCAGACAGAGTTGAAACGTGACGAAAACGACAAGCTTCTTTTTCAACTCTGTAAGATTTTCCATGGCGAAGATATAGATTTGGATGACCTGAAAGACAGGAATCGTGCCGTTGCATTCCAAGAGTCAATTGCACGTCAGCACAGTCTGTATGAATACCTAAAATGTATTCTGGAGAAAGACGATCAAGGTCATCGCAACTTGCCTTTTGCCAAGTCTGACATAAGGAATGAGAATACATATATTCCTCAGTTGATACATCGAATAGAGGAAGCCGATAAATTAGCTAAGAAAAACAAGTTTGATTTTGAATGGATCATCAGCTATTCAGCCAGTCGAAACCAGATGAATCGCCATTTGAAGGTTAAGCTGAAACCAGAAGTGATAGGCGGTGGCAAGAAGCAATATATCGGCTTTGACAGACTTCGCCAACCTGAATGGGGCATTGAGCATCCAGAGAATATCGGACGCATCTATTTCTATCTTCGCTTCAAGAATGGAAACCAGTACATTCAGAAGGAAGGGAAAGGAGATGAACCTCTATTCAAGTATGACAATACAGGTAGTGAAACTACAGGATTCCTTTCCGTCAACAAAGCAGACGAGAACATCTACGTGAATGTCCCCGTCAACAGGTTTGACAAGGTGGAGATTGTGATGAAATATGATGACCAGAGCCGTGTTGTACAGATGTTGGAGGTTAAAGACTACATTCAGGTCTATGCCCTGCCAAAGAAATCAACCGTTTTCTCTGACCGTCGCAACTCACAACGTCCCACAGTGGTCATCTTCTCATCGGCCTACCATTTGACCGAGGAGTATAGTGACTTGCCTGTAGTCTATGCTCACTACCGTAATGGTGAAGATACAAGTGAAGACTACTGTTGGTGTCCCATCAATGATAAGGTAATCATTGCAGACAGTAATGATAAAGAGGTTGAGCCACCTTTCTTCAATCGCAATGGTCTCTATCAGGTCGTAACTAAGAAATACTTGAAGACAATCAAGTATAGGGAAAACCTGTATGTTCTCTATAAATACATCGATGCTGAATATGATGAAGAAGAGTACCAGGAAGACCCACAAATGCCAGTCCTATTTGGCAGAAACGGTTTAGAGGTTCGTCACTATCCATCAGGTCAGACAAAAGAAAGTGAACCTGTAACAGACTATGATTTGGAATGGCTGAAAAATGGCCGTTACGTGGACTGGAACAAGGAAGAGCCACAGCAGGGAGCCATTCGTCTTCGTGTGACGGTTAAGGGCATTGTTTTCAAGCCACAGGTCTATTATGTTCCTTTTGCACCAGAAAACGCTGAACAACCTCCTATATGGCGAGACTTTGAGCATCAGCGTATTTGTACAGCGTTGGAGGGTGTTGATGATATTCAAGATGATTTCCATAAGCTCCTTGATGAAAAAGAGCCGGACACCAAGCAATTGGAGATCGGTTCTAAGAAAGCAAAGATTTTGGTTGAAGTTTATCGCCCCGTCATTGTAAAAGAGCTATCACAGAAGCGTAGTACCGATGAAGAGAGTAAGGTAATCAGCTATCATGATAAAGACGAAGATATTCATATACCGCTCATAGACTGTGAGCAGTTCTCTGTGCGTGACTTCTCTGAGAACGGCGTTAAGGAGTATCAGGTTAAGCGGAGAAGCACAGTATACTACAACTTCCCCACTTTCAATCAGACAGGTGTGGCAATGAGTAATTACCTTGCGGAGTATTCGGCTAAGAAGCTCACAAAAAAAGATATTCCTCTTGAATACCTGAAGATATATGTCACTAAAGCCGAAGACCGTCCTTCCAACCTTTATGCCTGGAATTATAAGGATGCTCCATATCCTGTAGAAACTCCGAGTGAATTGAAGGAACCCGGAATAGTCTTTCAGAGCTTGAAGGATAATGATTCTCCTCGTCATTACTGCTGCCCAACCATTATCACCAATGACGATGATGACTGGGGGGATGAAGATTGGGATGACGATAACGCACAAACTGAAGAAATCGCTCCTTTGGATTGCTTCGAAACCGTAGCAGAGCACAAGGCATATTTCTTCATGTTTACTCCTTTAATCAAGGTCATTGCAGGAAGGAATCAGATTAAGGATATATTCCTACCTCTCTTGAAGAAAAGGGATTTTCAGCTTAGTGATGCTGACATTACCAATCTTTATAGTTTTGCTATGCAGTTCCACTTTGATTGGATGCTGCTTCCAAGAGACCTATGGAAATCAGAAATAGCTTCTTTTTCTACTACAGATGAGGAGCGTGACAAATTGCAGAGAAAGGTCACAGAGTTCTTTGGCAGAACGCCTAAGTGTTCTGATGAGCGAGAGCAGATGCACCTGAAGAACTTCCTGAGAAGATACTGGAACTTCGATGCCTATCCAAAAGTGGAGGACATAGCAGACAAAGCCCTCAAACTCATCAAGAATGATGGCGATGCACTAGGCAACTTAGAGATGCGAGATTTCTTGAAACTGTATGATGAATGCAGATTCAAATTCATTGAAATGAGCAAGGTCATAGTTATAACAGAATAAAAAGTACCACTATATATGAAGCAGAAGTTTAGATTTGCAGAGCTATACAGAAAGAACAAGACGGCAGTAGAGAAAACGCTGTCGGCTATGTGGTGTGGTGAAGCACGAAACGAAAGCCAGAAGGGTTACATCAATCAGTTGACAAAACTTATTCCAGAGGTATTCGCCCCCAAGGACGCAATGCCTTTGGTACAGTGTATGAACAACTATGAGACTGTTTATCCAGAACATGCTCATGAAGCAGAAGAAATGCTCGGTACTCTATGGAAGAAGACTCTTCCCCCAGGAGAGTCATACCTGCCATACGAGCATCAATATCAATGCTGGAAGACGTTGTTGAAGGAGAAAACGCCTGATGGAAAGAATATGAGTATTGTGGTAACGACTGGTACAGGTTCTGGTAAGACGGAGTGCTTTATGCTCCCTCTTGTTCAGGACTTGATAGACAACTATGTCGCAGAAGAGGTTCAAGCCATATTCCTCTATCCTCTCAATGCCCTGATGGAAGACCAGAAGGCTCGTATGGAGAAGCTTTTAGCTGGCACAGAACTGAAATTCGCTGTGTATAATGGTGATATGCCACAGTGCATACCCTCACCAGAGGACTTCAACTATAAGAAGGTAATGAGGAAAGTGGATGCCATCAAGGGTATCACCCGTGATAAGGATGGTAACATCATTGAGACTAAATTTCCTCATGTAATTGCAACCAGAGAGGAATTGCGTCAGCATCCTGCCAATATCTTGCTGACCAATCCTACCATGTTGGAATATATTCTGTTAAGAGAAAAGGACAGAAACCTCATCAAGGAAGACAAGAAGACACTCCGTTGGATAGCTCTTGATGAGACTCACACCTATACTGGTGCTGGAGCTGCTGAGATTGCCATGCTTATCAGACGTGTGCTGATGGCATACGGCGTGACCACTAACGATGTTCGTTTTGCTACGTCATCTGCAACCATTGGTAAGAGTGGTGATGAACAAGCCAAAGAGGAACTGAGGCATTTCATCGCTGACATAACAGGATTACAGGTGAACCAGGTACGCTATGTGGATGGTAAACGTAAGGGACTGTCCACATTGCCTGAAGCTGATAAAGAGTATTGGCTTCGACTTATGAATGAAAACAAAGACGGGTATATGCGACTGGATGAGTTGATTCCAGACGGAAATACCATAGAGGAAAAACTTGACCGACTGGATGCAATGTGCCAGACTGCTGAAGATGAAGGACTGGAAGACTTGCGTGTGAAGGTCCACTACTTCTATCGTGTGCCAAACCACGGTTTGTTTGTCGATATATCAGATCCATATTACAAGGAAGACGGCAGTTTCAAAATATATACGGAGAATATGCCTGATGACACCCCAGATGCTGCACCGTTGCTTGAAATGAGCCGTTGTAAGCACTGTGGAGAATATGTTGCTATCGCGGAAGAATTAAAGTTGGATGATGGTATCGCTTATCAGCCTATCACTATGGATGATAGTGATATGTTCGACCTTGACGAAACAGAGGAAACAGGAAAGACCTATTATGTTTTCGGCACATCAAACAGGACAGATGCAGAGTTCGACAACAATGCTCCATATATAATAAAAGGAAACAGGATGCTGAACGTTACGGCATCTAATCCTGCTGGACACGGATGGCATGTCATAGCCAACACTCAATGCCAATGTCCTTATTGCGGAACCAAACTTACCAAACAGTCTAAACAGGATGATGACAATCCTGACCAGATACAATTGGATGAAGAGGATGCAAAAAAGCTTCAGAAGTTCAGGGTTGCTCCAGACTTCGTTTCAAGACTTATTGCACCTTCAACCCTCGACTTGATGACTGAGGCTAAGCCAAAGGATGAAAAGAAGATTTTCTTGCACAAGGGTCAACAGTACATCAGCTTTGTCGATAGCCGTCAGATGGCAGCACGTTCTACCATCAAGCAGAATCTGGAAGAGGAACGCCTGTGGGTGTATGGAACCATCTTCCACGAGTTGTGCCGCATGGCAACTGCTGGCAGTATGACCAAGGAAGAAGCCACCAAATACTTTGAGGGCATCTATGATTCTACTCACAGAACAAGCCCAGAGCATAAGGAGGCTGTAAAGAACCTCGATATTCTGGAAGGTGGTGACCAGGCTGCCATTGACAAGCTATTGGCAGAACTGAAGCCCAACAACTATCTGACGTGGCAGGATATTTTGGATTTGCTATTACAAGACCGTCTGGCTGACACGTTCTGCCAGCAATTTGCAGAGCGTTCCGAATTAAGTCCTGAACTTGATGATGAAGGAAACATCAGACCAGAGCTAAAGCGAAAGTATATTCTTTCAATCATGGTCGATTATCTTTCCCACCGAAGCTTGTCAGGAACCAGCCCTGAAACGATGGGATTGTTCACGTCATACTATGCCGATTTGCAGCCAGCGTTAACCCAGAAACTACCTGATGCGGTCGAGGTGTTCAATGGAAAGTTAGCTCCAGAAAACCAGATTACAAAGAAAGACTGGTTCTCCCTTATGCAGTTGTTCCTCGATTACACAGCACGACAGAGTGAGTGTGTATTCTTGACTATGGATGAGAAAGACGAAGTTGACATCTTCCAGTGTGTTAGATTTGCGACAAAGAAGGAGATGCGTCGTCCTGTTCACAAGCCTGTTATCAAGGATAAGAGTGCTAATCGAAACCGTATTATACGTTTGGTGGCAAAGCTCGTAGCAAATGACAAGCATATCACGGTTGCAAATGCTATAAGCAGCTACAAGCAGGACATACAGGATGTCATTGATTGTATGTGGAACGAGTTGACTCTAAAATACGAGCTTCTGGAGCATGGATTGCATTATGATGCAGAGGTCAGGCAGCAAGTCAAGGACAAAGATGAAATCATCAATGATGTTCATTTTACTCCCTACCGTCTAAATCTTGCAAAGCTTGGCTTCAAACTTTATGATGATGTATATTTGTGTGATGCCAATACTGGTAGTGATACGCATCATGTAGAATGGTTACGCCCTGTTGACATTACTTTCCATAAGTATTCTCCCTATATCATTGGTGGTGAGCCTGTATCGCTGGATGAAAAGTATCATGAAAAGTGGACTCCATTCCCATATCACAATCACAGCAGCAATCCGAACCCAACGGATGAGGAAATAGAATCATGGGCTCAGAATAACAGGAAGATATTCTGGGATAATAAGCTTTGGGGAACAAACGGTACGTATGCAGACCGTTTGCTTCAAATTCACCAGTTCCCCGATTTGTTCATCCAAGCGGAGCATACCGCTCAGGTTGATAAGATGGTGAGCCGACAAGTGCAGGAGGATTTCAAAGACCACTGCATCAATATCCTGGCATGTTCTACCACAATGGAAATGGGTGTTGACCTTGGCGACCTCGAATTAGTTATGATGACATCTGTTCCACCGATGCCATCCAACTATAAGCAGAGAGCTGGACGAAGTGGCCGACGCGGACAGGTTCGTAGTGCCTGTGTTACTCTTTGCGGATCTGATGCTGTAGGTATCAGGACTCTGTTAAACCCGATGGAAAATGTTATTCTACGTACAACAAGTACGCCGACTGTTGACTTGAATAGCGCACAGGTCATTCAGAGACACATTAACTCTTTCCTTATAAGAGAGTTTGGAGTGTTTGGAATGGCCGGTGGAAGTGTTAACGAACAGGTAATCAGCTATTACACCAATTATGAGATTGTTCCTGACGGAAGTAGCAATCACTTCAAGATTAAGAGAAAGGTTGATCACTCACCAGTAAGTCCTCTCGATGGACTTGGTGACGAAACAGGAACACCATATGAGACTTTCAATAACAAGTGTAGTGAAGCTCTGGATGATAAGCTAAGAAGGAAGCTACGGATATTATTGAATGGAACCATCTTCAACAGTCGCACTCCACAGAGTGTGGTGGCAAAAGCTCGTGAAATGAACGAGAACTGCTATGCTGAATTGGAATTGCGTATTCAAGACTATGCGGAACCTTACAGAAAGGCGAAGAGTCCAAGACAACAGGCTTTCTTTGAAATGAAGTTCATTGAGCCTCTGGCTTCTCGTCTGCTTTCTTACTGGGCAACACACCGTTTTACTCCAAATGCCAATATGCCGGTGAACGTGATTGAGTTTGACATCAACTCGTCATCGCAGAACACATATTCGTTGATAACGGTGTCTAATCCTTCTTATCCATTAAGGACGGCTCTTTCTCAGTATGCTCCAGGCAATCCTATTGCCCGTGATGGAACGGTACGTATCGTTCGTGGTATCAGATACACTAATTTCTTCAAGCCAGAAGTGACCTTCAAGAAGCTCTACTTTAACAGGGAGCAGGTTGTTATTGACACCAAAGACGAGCTGGAGAACTTGGAGAAATGGCGTGTTAGCGCAAGTACAGAATTGGACTTGCTACAGCCAGCTGAATTTATTCCAGATATGAACGAGTCGGCTAACCGTATATTGGACAATAATGTCTATACCCGTGTAAGTGCCCAGCTCATTGGTGCTGACGAATGGAAACAAGACAGGATTGAGCCACATTTGTTCGACTCTCGTAGCAGCCGTGAAAGTGGAAATGGTCAGATCCTGTACTACAATGAAGGTACGGGCTTTGGCTACTGCCATTGTACGAAATGCGGTAAGACTGTTCTGGAGAGCTGGCCAGCAGCCTCTTCAAGTGACCCTGACAAGTTGCCGTTAGAGATGAACACCATACCATCGAAAGACGATGATAAGGAAAATTTCCACTTCTCTCTAATAAAGAAAGGAAACAAGCCTAACTATTGTATGGGCTGTAACAGCAGGGAATTTATCAAGCGTAACGTAGTTCTTGGAGATACCATCCAAACAGACTATACGGAGATAAGAATCCGTCATTTTAAGAAAAACTGGATTAACGGTCGCAGTGAAGAGGAAAATCTGCTAATTACCCTCGGACTTCTGTTTGCACGAGGACTTGCCGAAGAACTTAACGTAGAGCGTACCGACCTTGATTTTACTATTACCCCCAATGGTCATATCTGCATTTTTGATGCTAATCCGGGTGGTTCAGGCTACTCGAATCAGTTGGCAGCAATGGACATGCTGAAATCTGTGATTGAACGGTCGCGCTCAATCTTAGAAGCTGCTGAGAAGTCTGGAAATAAGGAAGCATTGATAGATAAGTTTACGCTCCACTACGTTAATCGAATAGATATTCAAGCAGCTAAAGCTTGGATCGAAGAAGAAAGAGCAGCACGTAAGGTATTACCAGATCCTGTTAAAGAAGTGTTAGGAGATACCGTTACAGAGACCTCTTTGGCTAAGATGCAACGTGCATTTGTCACTTCACAGAATGAGACTATATTGTTCGTGGATGACGATTATGACAACTGGGAATATGAAGGAACTGACCACTGCTGGAGAGGACAGTTCCTGAATCACTTTGCACCTCATGGCCAGCTGACTTCCTTCTGTGTAGCAGAGTGTTCTGATAATCGCATGACAGAACCAATTCGTGACATGGTGCGTTCCATCAAAGGATGGGCCAACGAAGTGCTGCATATCAAGAATCCTTATGTAGATAAGGGCATCTACCCACTTGCCTACATAGATGGAAGACTGTATTTTACCAACAACCCCAATCATATCACGCTAAATGACAAATGGGGAAATGGTACTATTTACTATATCCGTACCAATAACATCGCGGCTACCGCAGATTTCATAGATACGTCTGTAGAGGAGAATACAACCAAGATATTCAAATTGACCGATGATGACACAACTATCATCAAGACATCTGAATTGGGTCAGCTAATCAGGAGCAAGTCTGGCCATCTGATTGACCATTTCATTGAGCATTGTAAGGCACATAATGATGAAACAGTCAGTGTGAGCTATCAGGACGAGCACATGAAGAGCATCCTTTCGATGATTCTTACTTTGCAGACAGCAGGTTACTTCATCAAGGAAATCGGCAATCCATTCACGATGGAGTTCAAACTGGAAAGGTATGACTCAGATGGCGGTAAGTGGGACAGCATGACAGCTAACCTTCCATCATCATTCACAAAACAAATAACTTCGACTGAGAAAAAGCTTGGACGAGATGAATGGCTCGGAAGTCTTGCAAAGAGCTGGCAGGATGACTTGGACTATGAAGAGCAGATAGAAGGAACAGTCCTGCCCATATGCTCACAGCCCAAGAATACGCTGACTCACTGGCGCGTTTTGTCCTTTGAATGTGCAGGAAAGCGTCTCTGTATCTATCCCGATGGCGGTCTGATGAACGGATGGTCAATCTACAATGCCCCTGGCCAGTTCCATCGTTATGACACTGCTACTATCACCCATGATACGGAGATTGACCTTCAGAGGAATCAAGATATTAAGTTCGATGTAACAGTTGAAGAGATATAAATGAATTATGACTATAAATGAACTCATAACTAACTTTACCGAACATCTGAAGAAATACGGATTGAACGGTGACCCTTATCAGCAGGAGCTGTATAAGTGGGAAATCATTTCAAAGTATCATGACAGGCTTGATGCTGATAGCTCTGACTTTGCAAAGAATATATCAGAAATGAATTTTTTGAATCTTTGGTATGCGAGCAATCAGCGTAAGGCGATGCAGAACTTTGCTCAGCGTGAACCTGAAGAATATCGTTCTCTACATAAGCTTCTTTATGATGAGAGCCAGCCCTTACAAATGCGCATTACTGCGTTTACAGAGGGCTGTGATAGACTTTGGAACACGAAGATTAAGCAGCATTTCCCTGATCAAGATACTAGTTCATGCTGTGATGAGCGTTTGATTAGTTGTTTCCTTGCCGTCAAATATCCAGAGAAATATACATTCTACAAAAATGATGTTTATCTAAACCTCTGTGAGCTGTTTGGTGTAGAGTCCAAAAAAGCTGGGCAGAAGTTGGTGCATTTCTATGATTTGTTGAATGAAAAGGTTATTCCATTGGTCAAAGCAAATACCGAACTTTGTGAAATGGTTGATACTGAGGTTAGCCAACACGGGTACATAAAGAGCATACCATTAACAGCCCAGACAGTCATATGGAATGCTATGCACCAAGGAAAGTTTAATAAAAAGCAGATATGGCTGTTTTTCCCTGGCGATGATAAACATAACTTTGACGACATGGTTGATGAAAGCTATATCTCAATCTATGAATGGGGCGAAATAGGCAGCCTTGACAACAATGAGCTTCGTGATCAGAAAGGAATCAGGAATGCCCTGAAGGAAAAAGTTGAAGATTACAAGACGAAGGAACCCGGCCATTCTGTTAAGATGCTTTATGACATGAAGCATAATATGAAGGTTGGTGACTATGTGGTATGCAGAAATAAGGACTTCAATCAAATAGTAGCTTTTGGCGAAATAACAGGAGCCTATTTCTTTAATCCTGATCATCCCGTAAATAATCATTGTGTAGAAGTCAAGTGGCATAGAGGCGAATGGAATATAACCTCAATATTGAAAGAGTCCAAAGATTCCACCTCTGCTGCACCTCGATTGCAAAATGTCACAAAGAAAGATTGGGCTCAGAAAATAATTTTACTTTTGGGAAATTTGGATGGCGAAGAAATAACTGATGGTCGAACAAGTAATGATTCAAGAATGATGGAAGAATTAGAAATACTCAAACAAAAGAAACAGATTATTCTTCAAGGTGCTCCTGGCACTGGTAAAACGTACAAAACAGCTGCCATTGCAGTAGGTATGTGTAATCCAACCTTCTCTAATTTCGAAGACCATCAGAAGGTAATGAAAGAGTATGAAAGATTGCAGAATGAAGGTCAAATAGCTTTCTGCACCTTCCATCAGTCTATGGACTATGAAGACTTTATCGAGGGCTTAAAGCCAGAGGTAAAGGGCGATGCCGTAGAGTATAATGTGGAGAATGGCATATTCAAAACCATCTGTGAGTTAGCGCAGACAAAAGAAAATGCAGATATAGCAACTTGCATTGACAAATATCTCCAGACCATTAAGGGCTTTGAGAATAAAAAGATAATTCCAACTGTGACAGGAAAGTCAGAATTGTATGTCTGGTGGACAGAAGGCAATGACACTATTAGTACACGCAGTGTGTTGTCCAAGAGTGAAAAAGGCGACCAGTATACGCCATCTCCCCTTAACATTGAGAAGGTTAAGATGCAGGCTCTTGGTGAAGGTGTGGAAAACAACTGGCGACAATATGCCCAAGCATTCATCAATGCAGTGAAGAAGGAGTACAATCTGGAAAATCAGGTTTCAGATAAGCCATACGTACTTATTATAGACGAAATAAACCGTGGCAATGTCTCCAAAATATTCGGCGAACTTATTACTTTGCTTGAAGCCGACAAACGCAGTGGTGGTGGTTCACATCATATCAGTTTGAAGTTGCCTTATTCTAAGGAAGACTTCTCTGTGCCATCAAATCTATATATCATTGGTACGATGAATACAACAGACCGTTCAACAGGAACCATAGATTATGCTGTTCGTCGTCGATTCGCATTTGTAACATTGGAGTCAAGAGCTGATGCCATCGAGAACTGGTGCAATGCTCATTCTGTAGCTTCCGATGTTAAGAAGGCTGCTCTTGCCTTGTTTGCTCAGATAAATGGTATAGGCAGGAATGACAGCAGTTCGTTCATTGCTAAGCATAAAGCATCTGATTTTGAGTTGGAAGATCTAAAAGTCGGTCACAGCTATTTTATGGCAAAAGACATGGCAAGTCTTAAACTGAAGATGCGCTATGAGGTTGTTCCCCTCATTAAGGAGTATATCAAGGATGGCATTCTCAGGAGTATGTCAGATGATGATAAATACTTTGATTGCTGGAAGAACGCAGAGTGCTATTATCCTTCAACATCAGAATACATAGCTGAATAATGCAAGAACACGAAAAGATACCATACGATTCCTTGTCCTTTCAAGATTATTGGGGTGAAGGTATGCGTCTTCCAGGCCAAAGCAAGGGTCTGGACAGATGGTTCTTTCAGTGGCAGTGGCGTAATACCCCGATAGTAGATGACGAACATGATTCGGAAAAGCCGATCGTAACTGAATCTGGCTATTATGCTTCATACGTCATTGGTGCACAGTGGTTTGATGAAGCAAAGACCATGCCTCTTGTCATAACGACCAAGCATGGTTGTGACCGCATTGATTTCCTAAAGATGTTCAGCGTCTGTTTCAATAGCGGCATTGAAGCCAAGGAGTTTTCAAAGATATATGCCGTAGATATTGAGCAACCCCGTATCAAGGCACCTGAACTAAAAAGTGTTCTAAGTCCTCTTATAGTCGCACATTTTCTTTCTGTTGTTAAGGATATTGTCAAACGTGGATTGAAGAAAGACTATGTTCAGCGTGAAGACAACCTCAAAAAAGTCAGGGGGCGCATTGACATCACCAGGAATGAGCGCATGAATGTCTTGAAGAAACGATTTGATAAGGTGTTTTGTCGTTATCAAGAGTATTCAGAGGACACGTTGGAGAACAGGTTAATAAAGAAAGCACTCATATTCTCTCAGCATGTTTTGCAGATAGCGGGACTCTCTGAGAGCCTTCTTTCCCTTCAACATACCATTCATGAGTGTCTCTCTGCTTTTGGTAATGTTGGCGACCAAATTGAGGTCTGGGAAGTCAAGACAATCAAACATCATAAAATATTCAAGGAATATGATGACGCTATCAAGCTGGCGCAGATGATACTCCATCGATACGACTACAGCATAACCAACATCACCACAGCTGAAGAAGAGTATTGTCCTGTCTTTTGGATTGACATGGCCATGCTATATGAGCATTACGTATTGGGCTTGCTTCGTGAAGCTTACGGGGATAAGATACATTATCAGGTACATGGTCATACTGGCTATCCTGATTTTGTTTGCTATTCACCAAAAATCGTACTGGACACAAAGTACATACCAAGATTTGAATATGGGAACCTCGATATTTATATTGTCCGTCAGCTGAGTGGTTATAGCCGAGACAAATGGATATTTCCTACACAGCCTGAATCAAATATTCCTTGTGTGATTATCTATCCAGTAGAAGGTGTGGAGGAAAATCCGTTTAAGTCGAAGCGTCTGGAAGACTTCCTAAATGTAGAAGACCGATGTCTTTGGAATTTTCACAGAATCGCAGTACCATTACCAGTGTTGAATGAAGCAAAATAAAGATATGACAACATCCTCGAACATACCAGCTCCAGCCAATCTCTTCAAACCATCTGAGATTATTGGCATACTCCGTAATCATTTGGCTACAGGTCAAGTGAACCAAAAGGTAGTGTGCCTACGGGGCATCTACTTCAAAGGTGGCTACGTCAATCAGTATTTCCATACCGCAACTGACAGACTTGTTGATGAAAGTACAAGTGATGAGCTATCCCTTTCTATGCCTTTGAATCTTCGCGATGACCTTGAAAATGGAAATGTCATTACGGTTCACGGCGTTCTTGACCGTTCCATTACGAACAAAGGCTTAATTCAGATAGTGTTGAAAGTAACAGAAGTTGAAAAGATAAAAGAATTGGCTGTTTCTGAGGATGAAATCAAGCGTACCGAACTCCGACGAATCAAGTCAGAGAAAGGTTTCAAGAATGTTGATAGCTTACTCGAATCGCTTCTATATCAAGACAAGCGTCCTCAGATTGCTTTGGTCTATGCTGAAACCAGTATTACCAATGATGACTTTGAGAAAGGTGTCCAGGCAGCACGGACACATATTGACTTTAAGGAATACAGGGTGTCTTTTGCGAAGACAAAAGCATTTTGTCAGACTTTGAAGCAATTGGACGCTATGAATTATGATGTCATAGCTATTATTCGTGGAGGTGGTGCCGGACTTGAAGCTTTGGACGAGGTGGAATTGCTTGAAACCTTGGTGAACATGAATACAGCGTGGATGTATGGCGCAGGTCATGAGGGTGAAAAGTTGTTCATCCTGAACATCGCCGATAAAGCCATTGCTATCCCTCATGCTTTAGGAACCTATTTCCGAGACATTACTGATGGTGTTGTCCAGAAACGCAACAACTCACGTGCAGCATTGGTTAAGGAGGTCGAAGGACAATTTAAGAAACAGATCGAGGATTCAAACAAGAAAAACCAGGAGCTAACCAAACAGTTGGAAGCACTTCAGAAGCAGAATAAAGCACAGACCGAAGCCTCGAATAAGAAAATAGAGGAGTTAACCAAGGCACAGAAAGAGCACGAAAAAGTTGTGAAGGCGATGGCAGAGCAACACAAGAAAGCAACAGAGGAAGCCAACAAACTCCATAAGACTCAAAATGAGACTCTTCAAAAGGCGAACACTCAGTTGCAGGAGCAGTTGAAGACCCAAGTCAAAACTCTTACTGACCTTCAGGAACAGCAGAAGAAGCAACAAGGCGAGTTTAATAAGAGTCTCGGGCAGATGCAAGAGACCAATAAAGGGCTTCAGGCATCAGTCACGAAGATGACCAATGAACTTATGACAGCAAAACAACGTGTTACTGAACTTGAAAACCAAAAGCCTAGTAATTCTGGCTATATAATAGTAATCGTTGTGTTAATTATATTAGCCATCATAGGTTTTATCATTTAGTGGGGCTTAAAGGTCTTTAGTTTTTATATGATTTGTATATGTTTATCGGTAGAGTGATATATGGCAAGAACCAAATACCTACATGTAGATGAAGTAGTAGAAATACTTAAACTTACAAGGGCTGAGGTGTATAAACGCCTTGCCTCTGGTCTGTTGAAGGGGCATTTGCAGAAGCATAGGTGGTTGATTAACAAAGACCAACCTTGTTTTGATGACTTTAATAAACAAGTAGGAAATGAAAACGTAGAAGACATTGGTAAACACAACTACACATTTGGGCCGGAAGCAGAGCGGGCTATGCGACTGATGAATGAGGGGGAAAATCTTTTCATTACAGGTAAGGCAGGTACAGGTAAGACAACATTACTTCAAGAAATATTGAAGCGAAATCAAAATATAGGAAAGAAAAATATAGTTGTTCTTGCTCCTACAGGAGTTGCTGCTGAAAATGCAGGAGGTATGACCATGCATCACTTTCTGCGCATACCGATGAAACCATACTTGCCAGATCACACCGTATTGCCGACCTTGTACAAATTAGAGCCAGGTACAGAGGAAGTCGTTAAAAACCTTGACGTGCTGATTATTGATGAGGTTAGTATGGTTAGATGCGACCAACTTGATGCCATAGATATGATTCTCAAACATTACAGAAAAAGTCGTAAGCCCTTTGGTGGCGTGCAATTGGTAATGTTTGGTGATTTGTATCAGTTATCACCAGTAGTAAAGCCTGAGGAATGGGAAGAAATGAAGCCTTATTACAAGTTTGTTTATTTCTTCTGTAGCTATGTGTTCAAGAAGATGCAATATAAAGTTGTGGAGCTTATGCATATCTATCGACAAGAAGATGGATATTTTAAGGATCTTCTCAATAACATAAGAGTCGCTGATGTTAGCCGGAAAGACCTTTCTGACTTGGATAGCCGCTTTGAACCAGATTTTGAACCAGATGTCTTTGACGATGTTGTCACCCTGATGACACATGTTAAAATGACAGATGATTGGAACAAAGATATGTTTGGAAGACTTTCAGGGAGGAAATACACCTATGATGCAGTTGCGCACAACTGGTGGGGTGAACGTCTTCCTGCTGAATATCATTTGGAGCTGAAGGTGGGTTCAAGAGTTATGTTTCTGAGGAATACAGAACAGTACAAAAATGGTACTATGGGTAGAGTGGTCTATCTGGATGATTCTACTATTCGTGTGCAGAAAGACTCTGGAGGTAGTCCTGTAGATGTTCAAATCGCCAGATGGGAACAGTTGGAGTATATTGTAGACAAGGCAACAAAAACCATTTACACTGATGTTTCAGGCACCTATAAACAATATCCGTTAAAACTTGCTTGGGCTGTAAGCATTCATAAAAGTCAGGGTCTAACCTTTGATGAAGTTGCTATCGATGCAGCTAAATCTTTCACTTTTGGTCAGGTTTATGTAGCACTTAGTCGTTGCAGAACCCTTGAAGGTATCCATCTTCTTTCTCGTATTCCATATCAGAAAATTAATGCCGATGAAGTGGTCACAGAGTATCTAAAATGTATCGACGAGGAAGGTAATGTCAACTTGCCAGAGGAATTTGAGCCTGTAAAATATGAAAGTCACCCTCTTGTCCTTTATGTTCGTCGAGGCAGATTCTGCAATATCCGCGATGGAGAGCTTAAAACATACAAGCACTGTATTGAGTACGAAAATGCAGAAAAGCTTTTTCTTCATAAAAATGGCAAGCCCTGCATCAACAAGACATTTGCTAATGTGAAAAAGGATTGGTCAATATATGACATAAATGGTGGACATTGTCCTTTTGTCAAACGTCAATATAAGAAAGTGATATTCAAGTGTACTGATATGAATAGACAGATTGATGCTGATATTCAAGGCTATACAGAAATATACATAAATGCAGATGATTCTTGGGCATTTAAGTTCAGAATCTCTAAAGTGTCAAATTTGAGACCTATATATTAACTCGTATGACTAAACAACATATCGTATTCCTAACAGGCGCGGGTATAAGTGCAGAAAGTGGCCTGAGTACGTTCCGTGGCAAAGATGGGCTGTGGACGAATGAAGAATGGGTTCATTTGGCCAGTACCGATGCGTTATATAACGAGACGGAAAAGTGTCTCGATTTCTACAACTGGAGGCGCAAGAAACTCTCAGAAGTAGAGCCAAACGCCGCGCACAGGATGATTGCAGAATTGGAGAAAGAACATCAAGTGACTGTCATCACTCAGAATGTAGATAACCTCCATGAACGAGCCGGTTCCACCCATGTCATTCATTTGCATGGTGAACTGAGTAAGGTCTGTTCAATGGATAACCGAACAACTTGTGTGAAGGAATATCCCCTGACTACGCCCATCAGAATTGGTGACAAAGCAGAAGATGGTTCTCAACTACGTCCATATATCGTGATGTTTGGTGAGTATGTTGACAGTATGAACGTAGCCATTGACATCGTGAGCATGGCAGACATCTTTGTGGTCATAGGAACGTCATTGAAAGTCTATCCTGCCGCTGGTTTTATCAACTATGCCCACCATGAAGTTCCCAAGTTTGTGATAGATCCAGGCGATATGGAGCAATGTACCCATCTGGGATTCACTCACTTCAAAACGACAGCTATTGAGGGAATGAAACAGCTTTTGGAAGCATTTAAGGAACTATAAATAATAACTGATTATGGAAAGAATAACAGCAGATAACTTTATAACAGACAACAAGACGAATAAAGTATTTATTTCAAGCCTTATAGATGGAGAAACAGGGGGGCTTGATGTTGATGCTCGTATTTCATTGAAAGCAAGTATCTTGAAGTTTTCTCGCAATGGGGAACTTCTCTATAATACATTGGATGTCTGGGCACGAGATTATATGCCTATTCAGCTAACTCATGATGCGTTTCTCAGCTTTACTTATAAACCCGACTATCTACAGGATTCACCCGATTATGTGACTAACTGGCAAGTACACCGAGTACATACTAAAAAGCAAATTGCAAAAGAGGTGCCCTTTGATTTTAATGTAGTTCAACTTCCTTTGATCCTTGATGGAGGCAATGTGGTGAAAGCCATTGTCAATGATAAACCATGCATTATCATGTGTGACAAGGTTCTCTATGAGAACAATCTAAAGGATGAGAAAGAGTTCCAGAAATGGTGGAACAGCTGGTGGAAAGACAACTTTGATGGTACAGAAATGCAACTTGTGCTTTTGCCTTGGGAGGGAAAAAATGTAAATCCAATAGGTCATGCTGACGGGATAGTTCGTTTTATTGAAGACGGACGTGTCCTGCTGACAAACTATTTTGATTTCGATGAAAAATTTGGAGCCTATTATGGTGGCTTATACCAAAAGAAACTTGAAGAAGCCGGATTTAAAGTCGAAACGTTAAGTTACCTTGATAAGTTTGATTACTCGACGGATAAAATGTTCCGACTTTTATTCAATCATTCTTGGTGCTACATCAACTACTTGCATGTTGGAAACAAAATACTTGTTCCTAAGTTGGAATATGAACCATTGGATTATGAAGCAATTCGGCAAATAGATCGTGCATTCAACACAGGAAAGCACATCGCAGACATTCAGCTGATTGACGTAGATATGACCTCTATCGTAGAAGATATGGGTGGTGGTCCTAATTCAGGAGGAGCACTTAATTGTTTAACTTGGACTATCATGGAGTAATATCATGACGTACACATATAAATATCCACGTCCAGCAGTTACAGCGGATTGTATTGTCATCACGGAAGATACAGATGCCAAAGTTCTGTTGATTCAGCGAGGCGATGAACCATACAAAGAATGCTGGGCTTTCCCCGGAGGATTCATGAACATGGATGAGACTACGGAACAATGTGCTATCCGTGAGCTTGAAGAGGAAACAGGTTTGAAGGTGGCTGGATTACATCAGATTGGAGCCTATTCAAAGGTTGACCGTGACCCACGTGGCCGGACAGTCACCGTTGCCTATCTCGCAATCATTGATAAGCCATTACCTGTTAATGGGCAGGATGATGCAGCACAAGCTGAATGGTGGCCACTGACTTCTCTTCCTCAACTCGCATTTGACCATGATGAGATTATGGAAGATGCAATAGTCCTATATAATAGAATTGTAAATTGCTAAAATCTATGGATAGAGAAGAAATCGAAGAACTTGCCAAAGACTTGATTCCGATGGGAGAAGAAAAAATGCAAGTCAAGCTATTATGACTGCTGACTATGATGATAAATGGGAGTTCTTTATGGGCTTTAGAAAGAAGAAACATCACAGAACGTAATCCTCAATTCCGGGGTCGTATATATTTAGTCGACTATTTGAGAAACAACGAGTCGTGAGATTCAATCATTATTAGGCGCGGACATCGGCACTTATTCGAGTGGACATCTTTGAATTTCCGAGGTTTCAGACGCTGAATAATAGCTAACGCTGTTAGGAGCAATTTGCCGTGAGGTAAGTTGCTCTTTTAGTGTATTTATGAGAAAATTGTATGAACAAACAAACTTTTCTTTATCTGTGAAGATAGACTGCACTCTTGACAAATACCTTTGCATTGTCAAACTTAAAATGTATGGTTATGGGATTACTTGATTTTCTTTTATTCGGTGCTTTTGTGAATAGCCTAAGAAATAACAACCAGAGTAACAACAATTCTACTGATTATTCCAACAGGAATTATAATCGAAGTTATGAAGATGGCTATGATGACGGGTACATGGATCATGATGACTGCCAATGTCATGACGATTACGATTATGGCGAAAGTTGTGACTGCGATTGTGACAATGACGATTTCTTTGATTTTTAATTTTAATACTACATCATTATGAAAAAGATTGCTTCAATTCTATTTTTGCTGATGGCCACTGTTGTTTGTTTTGCACAAGAGGAAGCAAACGACACGATTCAAAAGCCAAGTAAGTTTGCCAGTTGGACTATTTCAGATGCCTTCCAAGCAGAAGCTGGTTTTGTTGGGAGCTATTGGAAGCCTACCTTTAACATCGCCCTTGATAAAGAGGGGTACTATTGTGTTGTAAACCTATATAACCAAAGTGGGTATTACTCTGTTGATAATCAAACATTGCCGCATCTTTACTTGAAAACCGACAAGGGAGAGGTCGTTGATTTAGAAATGGATGGTGATGAACCTGTACACAAGTTCTACCTTAAAGGTTACTATTCATTGAATGTCTGGATGCCAGGAAGATATGTAACAAGATTCATATACTACATTCCAGACATTGATAAGTTCCTATCCAATTACTATGTCAAATATAGGGTATGGCTTGGAGAAGGTTTCAAGGATGTTGAACTAAGCAAGAGTTATGCCAAGAAATATAATAAAAGGCTGAGGAATGCTGCAGAGGAGGTAACTTCAAAATATGAAACCAAACAGCAGTCATTGAATAATCCTCTTGAAGGCTTTTAATAACAAATATACTAATTCTCTTAATCACAAAAACATGAAGAAGATTCTTTTAGCTCTTTGCGTAGTTGCTTTCTTAGCATCATGCAGTAAAAACAATCCTTGGGAGTACAAAGTGGTTAAAGTTGCCGGAAAGCCAGCTGAAGAACTGGCAGACTATGGCGCACTTGTCTATGGCGATCAGACTGCCATGCTCAATAAGATGGGCAAAGAGGGCTGGGAACTTGTCAGCACATATACTGAGACTGCCACAGCATTCCCGAACTTCGGTAACTCAGACTATGTTACTGGCATCCGTGACAATACCAGAACAAGCGTAGTGAACTTTGTCTTCAAGAGACAGAGCGACGGAAAGGAAGAAAGTAACGCTAAACCTGAGAAGAAAAAATGAGGACTGCTTCGGTATTTATAATCTCGTTGATGATTCTGTCGTCTTGTTCTCATAAGGACGAGGCGATAGAACTATCACGGGATTTCTTTGCTTCATTATCCGACTCTACCTATGGAAAGCCCAATGACTTCTATCCCGATTATGATTCATTAGGTATTGAAGCCAAGTCAGACATAGTGGACATCGAGCCATCTGATGTTTCCGAAAAGAACGACACTTTCACCGTCCGCTGCTATAACAACTATACCAATAGTGAGGGAACCTTCATGCAGGACAGCGTTACCCTGTTCATTACAAGGAACGAGGATAAGCAGTACTACATCTATGATTCGAAGGGACTCATTGTTATTGACAAGGAACTGGCGTGGTTCGGAAAGGTTACAGGTGCCTTTGGCAAAAAGCAGACCAATGAC
>Ga0247609_10001176_pt1 | contig 32336 bp, 36 predicted proteins | sample 172DNAGHGlowgp2_FD_193487 | JGI IMG/M metagenome (GOLD analysis project Ga0247609, IMG submission 193487) | Sheep rumen microbial communities from Palmerston North, Manawatu-Wanganui, New Zealand - 1728 DNA GHGlow gp2 | ecosystem: Host-associated > Mammals > Digestive system > Stomach > Rumen ... | reverse complement strand
TCAGCAGAGACCATTGCGGTACATATTGGTGTGTAATAACGGTTGATGATTTGCAGCCAAAACCAACGAAAGCCAAGTTGGATAAGGATAATGCAATCGGTGTTGACCTTGGCATCAAGGATTACGCAATACTCTCAGACGGAACTAAATTCTCCAACCCAAAGCATCTTGAAAAGGAACTAAACAAAGTTGCTCACTTGCAGAAGGTGTTTGCAAGAAAGGACAAGGATTCCAAGAACCATGAAAGGATGAGGATAAAGGTTGCCAAATGTCATAGGACTATAACGAATAAGAGGAATGACTTTTTGCATAAATTGTCAGCACATTTGGTGAGCAACTATGACACGATATGTCTTGAGAATCTTAACGTGAAAGGTATGGAACAGAACCGTCACCTTGCAAGGGCAATCCAAGGTGCAAGTTGGAGTGAATTTGTCAGACAACTTGAATATAAGTCTGATTTTTATGGAAAGAATATACTATTTATTGGTAGGTTTGAGCCAAGCAGCAAGTTATGCCATAAATGCGGTTACATCAACAATGACTTGAAGTTATCAGATAGGGAATGGATATGTCCTAAGTGTGGTGAGATGCACGACAGGGATGTGAATGCTGCAATTAACATCAAGGAGATTGCTTTTGACAAACAGAACCTTGTTGGTGTGTAAAGACATACAAGCCCGTAGGCAAGCGGGTGTAAAGGCTGTGGAGGGAAGAGGTTACGAACCCTGTGAATCAGCAAGTCATATCGGGGTCAAACCCTATATAATTGCCTAATTTTATGTTGGAAAAAAATATTTATTATAAAATAACATTTATATTATATCTTTTATAATGAAATACCTTAAAAAATTTACAACACATTTGGCTTATGAAACATATATAAATGGCAATGACAAGGTACTTCCTAATGTGAGTTACTGTGAGAATGAAAATGAATGTCATTACAATCCATTGGTTATCGAAACAAGAATTGTTGCCAAGTTCAATGTTGAAGATGATAGTGAACCAACGCTGTTATATACTTGTATGTCACAAGGAGGTGTAACAATTAATGGTATAACTATGTTTGACAATGTTGAGTTGGATGGTATTGAGTTATCTATCTCAGACCTTGATACGGCACAAGGACAATATCAGTTATCAGAGGGCGAACATACAGCAAGATATACATTGAAAGACCCTACATTGATTGGGGTTGAAATGGATATGAGTACACAACAAGCGAACGTGGGGGCTACATTCATTCAATGTACTGCTATTAGTGAAGTAAATATACCTAACGGTGTAATTATTATTGGTGGGAATGCTTTCAATAATTGTATTGGTCTTACAAGCATTACAATACCAAACAGTGTTACATCAATTGGTAATTATGCATTCTATTATTGTACAAATCTTACAAGTATTACTATACCTAATAGTGTAACTACTATTGGTCATGGTGCTTTCAGTGGTTGTACTGGTCTTACAAGTATTACTATACCTAATAGTGTAACTACTATTGGTCATGGTGCTTTCAGTAGTTGTAGTGGTCTTACAAGCGTTACAATAGGTAATGGTGTAACTACTATTGGTCAAAGTGCTTTCTCTAATTGTAGTGGTTTAACAAGCATAACTGTACAAGCAACAACACCACCGTCTTTAGGTGATAATTCACCATTTGCAGGCAATGCAAGTGGAAGAAAAATATACGTTCCGTCAGAAAGTGTAAACATATACAAATCAACTAGTGTGTGGTTAGATTATGCATCTGATATTGAAGCAATACCATCAACATAGGAATGATATGTACTTTCACAAACAAGCAAAGAAAGTTGTAAAACCACAAAAAACAGTAAACACACAAGCAAGATTGAAAAGGATAATAAAAAGAAGTGCATACTAACAAATACACACAAAAATAAAATGTCACCTCTTGTAATAAGTGGTGACATTTTAACTTATTGTATTTGCTAATTCTTTTATTCAAAACTACTTTGCCATTGTCTGAAATCATACTGTCTGAAAATATATGCAAGACATTGGGCTAATGTTTCGTCAGAAATACACCTTACAATTGCACGGTTGATTTCATCCTCGCCCAATTCACTAACAGCCAATTCATATGCTTCTTGTGCTTCAGAACTATCAACGACCCAACCGCCATTTTCTGCCTCATTAAGTATTCTTTTTACTGATTCAGAAATCATCCGTTTTAATTCACTTTCTCCTAATCTAATTGTTTGTTTCATATGTGTATAACTGATTATTTTATTATCTTAATTATAAATAGTGAACAAATTTCAATTGTTTTCTGTTATTGTATCATATGAAGTCTGTTTCTATATTGTGTAAAATCTGATTCATCAAGATATTGGTCATACCAATCGCCTGGAACATATATTGGACAATTATTCGTGTCAACGAATACATCTTCTCCCAAAGAAGGTGGTGTTTCATTTAAAACAGTTATTCTTTCAAGTCCGCTGCATCCTGCAAAAGCCTCGTCTCCGATTGCAATGACATAACGTGGTATCGTAACAGACGTAAGACTTGAACAATCATCAAAGCATGTTTCAGGAATAGATTCAACACCATTTGGTATATTTATATCTTTCAATTTATAACAGCCATAGAAAGCACCACTTCCAAATTTTGTTAAATCTTCACCAATAGCGATGTTTTCAATATTATGACAATACATGAATGCTTCTCCCTTAATTTCATTTATTTTTGGAAGAGGTAAATAACTTGATAGATTTTCACAGTTTTTAAAAGCAGCGAATTCAATTGTATGTATGTTATTTTGTGAAGGAATATTTACATTTAACAAATTTCTACAACTAAAGAAAGCACTTTCCTCAATCAACTCTATTGTACTTGGAATAGATACATCGGTTATTTTTATACAATTTGAGAACAATTGTTCAGCAATTGTTGTCGGGTCAATTAAGGTATATTTAACTATGTGTTTTCCTTTTGAGAATTGATAATATCCTTCAGCCTCATCAAGTTCACTTGGTGATACTTCTACACCGTCAATCAATATTTTCGAAAAGTATTCTACAGCATCACCTGCTTCACCGTATCCGTATAAATAAACGTTGGTATTATCAGCATTTACTGTATATGTGATTATTAATCTTGGATCTGGTGTTGGTGTATAATGTGTTTCATAGTTGTCTTGACAATAACTTACGTTTGGCAGCAACGCATCATCACCATTGATATACGCCTCATATTCGGCATGTGTTTCAAAATATTTTAAATATTCATTCATAATGTGATTTTTATTGTTTTATTTACTAATAAATAGTTTTGTTTTTCAGAAAAAAAGAATTATATTTGTAGTAAAAGAAGACAAAAACAAAAAATATAAATATTATGGGAACAAATTACTATGGAAGAATAATCCCAACAAGGGAAAGGAAAGAAGAAATCAAGAAAGCTGTTGACAATGATGATTTCAGGGAGATTGAGCATCTTGTCCACATTACTTATGGTAATCCTGAATATGATTATGAAAGTGGTACATTTGTTGGTGGTGAAATTCATCTTGGAAAACGTTCAGGTGGATGGAAGTTCTTATGGAATCCTAATTGGTACAAAGAAATAAAGGGGCACACAGAATGGGAGGAATTTCCTGGAGGAAGAAGTGGACATTGGGTTGAGGATGGTTTTGATGTTATCAAGTTCTATGATTTGACCAAGGAATCAATTAAATCTTTCATTGACAGAGATGATGTTGAAATTTATGATGAATACGGTGATAAACAAGACAAGGAAGAGTTTTTCAATATGGCTCTTAATTGGGGTTATGATAAGGATGATGAGGGATGGGATGGTGATACCTATGAAAAATGGGAAAAGGAGCAAAATCCTAATCGAAGAACATTCAGTCATTACAATGAATATTGCAAATTCATCGAGAGTTGTGGCTTCAAGGTAAGTGAGTATGGAAGTGATTTTTATTCAGATGGTTTAAGGTTTGCAACATGTACAGATTTTAGTTAAAAATAGCCAAATTAAAATAATATAATATGAAATTAGCAATAGTTGGAAGCAGAACATTTAACAATTATGATTTACTCCTTGATTTCATTCAAGACAATTACGATATTGAAGAAATAACGCACATTGTCAGTGGTGGAGCAAGAGGTGCTGATGCATTGGGTGAACGCTTTGCGGAAGAGTTTGAAAAAGAGAAAATAATATTTCCTGCCAATTGGAAAAAATATGGAAAAAAAGCAGGATTTTTAAGAAACGTTGATATAATCAAAACTTGTGATGAATGTGTATGTTTCTGGGACGGTGAATCTCACGGAACAAAACATGATATAGACCTCTGTAGTGAAATGGGAAAACCATATAAAGTGTGTTACTTTAAAACATATAAAACAAAATGAAAATTCTAAATGACATATATTAAATCTCCAATGAATTATACGGGTGGGAAATATAAACTTCTGCCACAAATACAGCCACTATTTCCAACGGATATCAATATGTTTGTTGACCTGTTTACAGGTGGTGGAAATATTGCAGTTAATGTTAATGCTAATAAAATCATTGCAAACGACAATGAGAAACACGTAATTGACATTTATAAAACATTTCAATCTATGGCAATTGAAGAAATAATTAATGAAATTGAACTCTTAATCAAAACATATGATTTGACTATTGATAATACAGAAGGTTTCAATAATTTAAGAAATGATTATAATAAGGGGGCTTTTGGATTTGGTGGTAGTATTCCATTTTTATCACAAATTGCCCTATTTGTTTTAATATGTTATTCATTCAACCATCAATTCAGATTCAATTCGAAGGGCGAATTTAATATGCCTTTTGGAAAGAATAGAAGCCAATGGAATGATAACATAAAGAAAAACCTCACAAAATTCCATAAGGTAATAACAGGAAAAGACATCATATTCACAAACAAGGATTTCAGAGAGTTAAAGGTGGATAAATTAAAACCAAATGATTTTGTCTATTGTGACCCACCATACCTTATAACTTGTGCCACATATAATGAGAAAGACGGTTGGAATGAACAATGTGAAAAAGACCTGCTTAATCTTTTGGATAATCTCAATTCCCAAAGGGATTTCCATAAACTTCATTGGAAAATCCCTATTTCTATCATATGGTGTTGCGTTTTTGTTTTTTTTGAATTAACTTTGTATTAGTTATAAATAAACAAAAAAAATAAAATTGAAAAAACAAGTATTATGAAGAAATTTGCTTTTATATTAATGTTGATTATTGGAAGCATTTCAATGACTTCCTGTATTACTGAAGCATATGCTGAAACAGGCCTTTATGATGATGATTTTGAAATCGTTGTACGTTATGGAACACCTTATTATTATGGCAATGCATTAGTGTATTATTATTACAATGGATATTATTTCTATCCTTATAGGTATAACAATGTATGGAGATATCACAGGTATGACAGACCTTTGCCACCACCAAGGCATCACAAACACGGATATACAACAAGACCTCATCATCCAAATGGAAATATTCATCATCATGAGCAGCCGATTGGCAGGGGGAACGGAAACGTGACACCACATAACCCACCAAGGGGACACAATAACAATGGAAATATTGGAAGACCTAATGTGAGACCAAGGAATAATGGTGGAAATATTGGACGACCATCAATACAACCACAAAGACACAGCCCATCAATGGGAAGAAGTGGTGGTTCTTTTTCAAGACCAAGCAGCACACAAGGAACATTTGGAAGAAGGCATTGAAATAAAAAATGCAGCCAGAAATGGCTGCATTTGTTTTAATATGTTATTCTTTCTAATTCGTCCACATCACTTTCCTCATCAAAATATGGGTATTTTGATTTTTTTGGTAAGTCTCTAATATCAGATAAAGTATCAGAATAATTTTTGATAGTCATAATTATAGTAATTCACACCTTATTATATATAAATATAAGTGTTTGAGTGTAAGTTTAGTTAAAAAATCTTAATGTACAAAAAATAAATTGATTTTTATTTGGTACTTTCAAAAATTTGTTATACCTTTGCATCAGATTTAAAAAACAAATAATATTTAACCATTTAAAAAGTTCAAAATTATGGCAAATGTAAATGTAAGACCAACAGAGGCAAGAGAGATTTCGTGGAGACTTTTCGGTACTAACTTTTCACACCCTGTTAGTATAGAGGATGCTATCAAGGAGGCAGGATTGGACTATAAGGTTGAGAGTGAGCCATTGATTCGTGTTCCTCAGTATGTTATTGATGCTATCAAAAATGGTGAGAGTGTTGATTTCACTCCAAGTATTGAGAGCATCATCACAAGCCACAAGAGCACATTCCGTACTGACACCAACACAACTTTGGGTGTGACAGGTTCAAATTATGGAATCGTTGACAACACAAAGGCGTTTGAATTCATCAAATTCATCAAGGAGGTGAGTGGTGAAGACCCAATGATTGAGACCGCAGGTGCTTTGGGCTACGGTGAACGTATGTTTGTAACTTGCAGACTTGGTGCTGACTGTTATTTGGATGGGAACAGTGATGCAGTTAAAAACTATGTTGTGTTCAGCAACAGTCACGATGGTAGCGGTGCTGTTATGGCTTTCTTCACCCCAATTAGGGTTGTGTGCTCAAACACTTTGAATATGGCAATCCGTGGTGCAGTGAACAAGATTGTATTCAAACACACCAAGAATGTCAACAAGCGTCTTGATTGGGAGATTGAAGAGAATCGCAGAAAAGCACTTGAGGTGTTCTCACGTTCCGTGCAGTTCTCAAAGACATTTGTTGACAGAATGTTGATGTTGAAGGCTGAGACGTTGACTACTGAGGAAATTAGGGATATCACTCACAAGATGTTCTTGACTCCAAGTCAGTTCGATTTATTCAGCAAGAACAATTACAGCGTTGACGGTCTTGATGAAATCAGCACACGCACGAAGAATCAGATTTTGGCATTCAAAGATGCTCTTGACTTTGGAATTGGTCAGGAGAACTATCGTGGCACTAAACTTTGGATGCTCAATGGAATGACAACTATGTTGCAGAATGAGCGTGTATGGAAAAGTGAGGAGGACAAGTTCAACAGCATTATGGATGGCGATGTGGCAAAGAAGACACAGAAAATGTATGATTTGCTTATTGCAGCATAAACGATGCTTAATTGATACAAAAAAGCACTTCAATTTGAAGTGCTTTTTGTTTTAAAGCAATATTTATTGTTAGATATGTTTTCAATTTTTGAATTTTATGTTAAAAAATGGTTTTAAAAATTATTTAACAGAAGCAATTGACCGTATTGTAAGGAAAGTTTTGACAGAAATGGCAAACAACAATTTGAAAATGAATGAATTTGAAAGGGATATCAAATCATTTGGTTTTGTATTTAGAAATGGCGGTACAGGTTCTGGAAGAGTTTATTCAATAAAAGATAAAAACGGTGGAACTCAAAGTGTCACAGTGCATTATCATCCAGCTACAAAAAATGTTAAAGCAGATTCAGTTAGACATGTATTCAATACACTTAGAAATATAGGTTGGTTTGAAGATGCTGAAAATTTCAGAAGGTTTCCTTTTTCAAAATGGGGTTTTTCTCCAAAGAATGTGTATGTTGACACAACTGATGATGATATCTCAAGAGCAAACCAAAAATATAAAAATGCTACAGTTAGACCTATTTTCCCTATGAAAAATTCAATTTGTACTCTTGAAAACGGAGAAAAGGTAAATTTATGTCGCAGTACTAATGACAGAAGACCTCTTTTGGATGTATGGTTTGACCTTTATGAATATGATGAGGAAACACATACAATACCTTGTTTGAAACATTACAATTATCAAGACTCCATAATAATTTGTTTTCCAATAAGAAAAGATGGAACTTTAGATGTTGAGAATAGGTTTATAGAAAGATAAGAAAAAGCACCTCTTTTATTGAGGTGCTTTATTTGTTTTAGATGCTAAATGTGAATGTATCTGTTGTTGAATTGCTTCCATCAACTCTTATTACATCACCATCACTGAAGTTTTGTTCTGCAAATTCAAGAATGTTGTTTGTTGGTGTTGCTGTTGCAACTGAACTATTATTTACATATAATGTAAATGTGCCTATTTGGTTGGTGTAGCACTTTATTACCCTATTTGTTGTTTTAGTATAGTCTTTTCCACATATATGCACGAAAGGTGTTGGATTCCACCATGCTTTGTATAGGTAGAAAGTATCTTTCTTTGTTATATGGTCTCTTTCAACAAGACCTTTATCATTAAGTCTTCTAAGATTATCATTTGTAGAGGTATTTTCACCATCAATACATACCGTGTAACCCTCATTTCTATTTGATACAGCAATATCAAATAACTGCCATTGTGAAGCATATAACAATTGTGGATAATTTTTAATAGTTGCAATATGTCCTTCATGCAACCACATCATATATTCAATGTCATGCCTTGCGTAGTTGCCTCTTGTGGTTGTGTTCATAAAGTCATCAGAGTGACAAGATTGTGTACCGCCACATCCATATTCTGAATATGCCATTGGTTTACCAACTCTGTCTAACGTATTTGCAAGACGTGTGTTTAATTGTGACGTAGGCGTATTTGAGTTTGGACTATCATACCAACCAACATATATATTACATCCAAACCAATCAACATTACTTGGGTCATTGTAATAAGCACTTGGACTTACGCCAGGACTTTGTGCAAGTACATAACCAACCATACGTTCTGAATCAAGTGCCTTGATTTGTGATACATACCCCTCAATCTTTGTTTTGGCAAATGCTTTATCATCAGTTGTTGTTTCATTACTTAATCCCCAGAACATTATACATGGGTGATTATAATGTTGATTTACCATATCAGAGTATTGTGTTTCAAGGTGTGTGTAGTAATCAGTAGGCATTGTTGATTGCATTTTATTTACACAAGGCCCTTCTGTCTGTACAATAATACCTAATTGGTCACACCTATCATAAACCTCTTTTGGATGCGGATAATGTGCTAAACGTAAGAAATTACAACCAACTTCTTGTATTATATTGAATGTCTGTGTGTAATCAGCATCGGTTAAAGCATTTGCTTTTCCGTCAATATCATCATGCATACAACAACCTCTTAAAAGATATGGAGAACCATTCAGTAAGAAACCTGTATATGGATTTGCCGCTGTACCAACTTTTACAATATCATTTATAACATATTCATAGAACCTCAAACCGTAAGGTCTTTGGAATCTGTGATACAATACGTCATCCTTTGATATTTCCATTGTAATTGTGTAAAGGTGTGGGTCTGCCTTACCATTCCAAAGATGTGGATTAGTAATAGTTGTTGTAAATGTCATTTCTGTACCATCACTTACTATTGTATCAGACCAACTATATGTACCATCAGTAATTGAACACATTACAGATGCGCCATTAGGTACTGTTGTTCTTACATTTACTGTTGCGGATGCTGTTGTTACACTTGAAGTGACATGAAAACCATCATAACCATAATTCATTGTAGGAAGACAAGGACTTGTAAATAATTTTACATTACCAAGTGTTGCATTGTAGTTGAAGTCACCAGCAGCAGGTGCAAGATAATTACCCTCATTGTTCTTCAGTGCCACCTTTATATTGTTTGTACCACTATGAACATAATTCGATATATCAACAGTAAATGCTGTATAACCACCCCAGTGTTTTTCAACTAATACATCATCTACATATACACTTGCAGATTGGTCAGCGTGTTGAAACCATAAATAGGCAGGTTGTGCTTGCTTTAATGCAAATGATGTCTCAAAATTAAATGTGCCTTTTGCATAATTTGAAGAATGTCCATCAATACCATTAACTGAATAAGGTGTTGTAATTTCATTACCACTATATTGCCATTTCTTCAAATCTCTGTTTGATGCTTCAATTGGTACATCACTTACATAAACACAAGTCTGAGTTATTACCCTACTCTCACTACCGTTTAATTCAGAATATGTTTGAACGATAGTGTCAGTGTTTATTGTTAATGGTGTACTGTATGCTGCATAATTTCCTGTGTTGTTCAATTTATAATAAATTGTTGCACCTTGTGTTTCACAACTTAATGTTATTGTGCTGAAACCATCATATGTAATTGTTGGTGGAACAACAGCAACATTATCATAAACGAGCCAATTTGTAGGAATACCACTTGTTCCTCTTGACCAAGTACTTGTAGTAACACCGCTATCTTTCACAAATGTACCACTTGAAGCAACACCTTTAAGCCAATCTGTTTTACATTGAGATGTAGTGAAACCTGCTACAGCCATACATTTTACAAAATTAAGAGTTGAACAATTTATAAACATATTACCATAACATTCTGCAACCAATGTTTCAGCAAGAAGTTCAGGAGCAGTTGTTATTGCACATTTTTCAAACATATACCAATACACACCTTTTGCTAATGTAGTAGCAGGTAATGCAGGAGGTGTTGCCAAATAAGTACACCAACTAAACATTGCACGATAACAATATTCCCTTAAGGTTGTTGCTGGCAATATAAGGTTTTCTGCTGATACACACTTTGCTTTCTTAAATAGTGAGCAAAAATTATATGTACCGTTATTGAATAAGGTTTTTCCTATAAAATTATCACCATATATAAGTGACATTATATTACCTTCAATATCAAATTCGGCCGCATCATTATCATATGTTGCTTGTCCACTTGTTCCTGCTTCTCCGTGACCAAAACCCGAATAGGCACTTTTACTTGTTGCATAATTTGCATTTGTACCTCTGAATCTAACCACATCATTAACACCAACTGTTATTTCTATTGGAGTGGCTGCTGATGTAATTGTTGTCCATGTACCATTATTCAAACTATAATCAATACTTTTTGGTAAACTATTAGAACGCCAGTACACCTTGCCTGCTGTACGTATTCTAAATGTCAAATAATCATTCGCATAATCGTGTACTGGATTATATGTGCAATTTTCAGTAACAACACTACTTATGCGACCATGAAATGTTGAATATGCTTGAACAACAACATCTTCAAGTATTGCTATTGGTGTGCTATATACGCCATAACTGCCTTCATCTAATTTATAATAAATTGTCGCACCTTGTGTCGCACAAGTTATTGTTACTTGTTCACCATTACACATTATGATAGGTGCTACCAACACAACAGGTGCATATGTACAAGTTTCATTCGTTTCATGACTATATTGTCCATTTAATTCTGCCTTTGCATAAACAACGGTTGTTTCATTAATTGGAAATGAATCAAGGTATTCTGTATATGTTCCTGAACTTCCTAATTTGTAATAAATTGTTACACTTGGTGTATCACACATTATAGTCACATACTCGCCATCACAAGTAATAACAGGTGTTGCAATGCCATTGTTATATTCACAAGTTTCTGTAACAGTTTCACTTGTCAAACCATTCAATTCAGAATAGGCTTCAACAATGGTATCATCATTAATCTCTATTGGTGAACTGTAATTGACAAAACTTCCGCTTCTATTTAATCTATATTTGATTGTTGCACCAACAGTAGTACAAGTTATTGTTACATATTGACCATTACATGCTATTATTGGTTCATCCATTCCATTGTCATAAACACAAGTTTGTGACACCGTAGTACTTGTTTCACCATCTAATTCAGAATATGTTTCAATAAATGTATCAGCACTTATTGCTATTGGTGTGCTATATGTTAAATAATTTCCACTATGATTCAACTTATAATAAATGGTTGCACCTTGTGTTGCACAACTTAATGTTATATTCATACCATCACAATTGATAACAGGTGCTTCAATGCTTGAAAGCCTTACTATTGAGAAGTTTAACACCCTAATATTTGAATAACGATATGGGTCTCCATTTTCATCCATTGCATAACCAATTGTTGCTCTAAGATATCTTAATTCTGGTAAATCAGGGAACGTGTTGCTTGCCATATATGAAAAACCACCAATGGACTCGGTACATACAAAATTATTGGTACTTTCAGTAGGTTTATATGTTATTGTGATATCATATTCATAAATGTTACTTGAACCATTAAATTTATTGTTATCTGTGGTAGTAATTATAGTATTTGCGTTGCTACCTGTAATAAATTGTGTTCCAAGATTTACAAATTTGTTAGTACTTGTTTGTCTTAACTGAAAACCATACCAAGGTTCAGGCGTTGCCCTTTTCATTGTTAATATGTTGTGATGGTTTTCATTTTGCTTTACTGGCTGATTACTGAAATCTATTATAAAATGTATGTTCATTTCAAAACCATGTGTCAAATCAAATGCATAATAATCAGTGTTTATACCATCTTGATTGAAAATCTTTTCGCCATTTTCACTACCACTTGTATCAATAGTATAACCTGTAACAACACTGTCACCATGTTCATCATATTCAACCTCTTGTGTACTGATATTGCCTTCCGTGTCACCACTGACATTGCTACCGTTAGTTGGATTTCCTTCAGGGTCGTAATTTGTGGTTGTTCCGATATAAGAACCGTCACTGCTTGTTATTGTTGTTGATTCTGATGTTTGTGTCAGTTCACCGTTCTCATCATATACTGATGAATTTGATTCCGTTGTTGAAGAACCATCCGCAGCAGTTCTTGTTGTTTCTGTAGTTTCAACGGTAGAACCGTCCTCATTTTCTGTTGTTGTGACATTTGTTATTACTGATGCACCTTGGCTGTATGTTACAGTACAATTCTTTATTGCCTTTGTTATGCCATGCACAACAGTTATTGATATGTCAGAATTGTTTGCACCACTTAATACCGTTAGTAACCCTGTTTGCGTTATGGTTGCATATTGGCTTCCACTTGTTATTTGCCACGATATGTTATTTGTTATCTTTTTTCCGTTTAGTGTTGCCGTGCATTGAAAGGTTTCCGTTTCTATGTCATCATCACACATTATATTAATAATGCTTGGAAAATACGTATTCACTCTTTTTTCTCTGCAATACGTTACATTTGGCCTTTTCAATAGATTAACACTACTACTATACTCGCTATAACTTGTAAAAAGGCTTATAAATTTGGACATTTCTATTTCAATAAATTATGTGCTTAATGATAAATAGTGTCAATTTTTAGTCGTTAGTCTTAAAAAACTTTAAAGTTGAAAAAAAACTCAAATAATGTTTGGCAGTTTAAAAATTTTTATTTAATTTTGCACACAGAAAAGAAAAAAAAATAAGTTATGTCAGATTTGATATTTGGTTTGATAGGTTCGATTATAGTGATATGTATTTGCTATTTGTTGGCAATATATGATAAAAAGTAGTATTAACAAAATAACATAAATATATTAACTTATGAACAAAAGATATGTTGGGTCAACAGAGGACCGAATTAACAAATGGATGAGGATGTGTTTGCAATGGCAATTTGATATCCGAAGGGGTATTGAGAGGAAATCAAGCCATTATTACACAAAGTACCATGTTGGAAAATATCCGAAAAAGTATTTTGAGGACTTGGCTTATTCAGTGGTTGACAGGGATTATGTCATCAACAAGATGAATCTCATTTCAGAGGACAGAATGAAGTATGACAAAAAGCGTGGCATTAACAGCAATAAGGTGGTTATTCAACAAGTTGACATTCCAAATTATTCAGTTAAGCATAAGACAAAGGGAATTAAGGTTGACGATAATACAATTGTTAAAAACGTAGCAAAAAGCAATAAGAAATGACAAATGAACTTAAACAAAAATTGAGCGGTCAGAAGATGGATTCTTTTGATGAGTATCTTAAGTGTTTTCTTCAATCCATTTGGCATAGAACATATTCTAATGTGGAGATTGATGACACTTTGCCTGTGCTTGTTCTTCTTGAAAGTGGAATCATAAAGGAAGCAAGGTATCTGAAGAATGAGAACTTGTTCAGATGCTCTGATGATTCTGTTGCTTATAGAAATGACGTTGTTAAGTTTATGTATATTGAGGATTTGGTTTTTTGAGAAAAATGGATAATAAAGATTTAGACAAACAGTTAAAAGATGTCATCGTTAAATCAAATAAAGTGATAGATGAAAAGATAAAAAAAAGACAGGAATATAATTACAAATGTCTTGAGATATTGAAAGAGGTAATTGAGAAATATCCTGATTGGAGATTTACACAAATCATTTTCAATCTTGGTCTTGCAGAGGACAGATTCTATATGGAATCAGTTGATACCTATTATTTTATGGAAAAAACAAAAAGAATGTGTGGAATAATACAGTAGAAATATTTAAAGATTTTTAACAAAAAAATTTTGGTAATTTCAATTATTTGTTATACCTCTGCATACAGAAAAATAAGATAAAAATGAAGCAGTAAAAGATAGTGACTATTCTCCTTATAAAGATATAATGTTTAGTTTATTTAAGAAATTTTATGAAGAAACAATTGCATCATGTGACGGTAATCAAAATCAAATTAATACAATCAAAAAACAAGATTGCGCACAAGCATTGTTTAAAATACTTTCAGAAGTTATAACTCTTTGTGAAAGAAATAATGTTTCATATGTTAAAAAAGTTTATAAATGTTTAAATATTATAATTAATTTCATTAATGGTATGGATAGAAGGTATAAATTTAAACAAGTATTGGGTGGAAAACAAAATGCAATTGGTTCATATTTTGCCCAAGAAATTATAAAACACACAAAAGATGAATATATTCGTAATGCAATGCGCAAAGCAGCATAATTTAAATGGGGAATTAATTCCCCATTTTTTTTATTCTCTCTTCTGTCATTTTTATATATTCTTCTTCTGTATCAAAACCAATAAAATTACATCCATGTTTAACCGCAGACACAGCAACTGTACCGCTCCCCATAAACGGGTCTAATACAATTATTCTTTCTCCTTGTGCAACATTTGGTATAATATTATCAGGTAAATCTATTGGAAAAGGTGCTGGATGTTTTGTCTTTTTTTGCGGCTGCATTCTCCAAACTTCTGAATTAAATAATGTTTCATCTTGTCTTTTAAATCTGGGATTTTTTTGTTGCTTGATGAGCCAAAAAATATATTCTGTTGTTGGAATATATCTACATTTATCAAGATTAGGTGAACCTCCTCTATCCCATACAATTAATTGTCTAAAAATAAAATTACTTTTATTTATCCACTCCAAAGGAAATGATGCTTTATTTTTTTTCACCCTTAACTTATGATTGTAAAACATTGAACCGTCTGTTTTTAATACTCTAAAACATTCATTTAATATTTCAATCTGCCATTTTTGATATTTTTCTTCTGGTATATTATCAACATCTACATCACCCCCATAATCAATTGTTTTATTCCATATATCATTCTTCTGACTTCTTTTATGCACACCGTTAAAACCTGCTTTATTATAAGGTGGTGAAGTGATTATCAAATCAATTGAATTATCATCAAGCATTTTTAAACCTTCAAGACAATCCATTTTATAAATTTTGTTTATTTCTAACATATTAAATTTTAGTTTCTTGTATTTTTTATAAAAATACGTTATAATTCAATATAAATCAAATAAAGGTGGTAAAATCAATTTACCACCTTTTGACTTTTTTGTATTATAAAAATCAAGGATTACCATTTGCTGCCCATGCAAGTTCATCAAGTGCTGATGCAATATCAGTATTTTTCGCCCATTCTTCAAAGCCGTTTTCCGTTGGTTGTTCACCGTATTCTTCGCATTCTTCTTTATAAGAATACCATAAATCTTCTTCAACATCATTTGCATTAAGTGACACACCTTTCCACAGTATTTCTGGGTCAGACCATTCACCATGCCAAATATATGTAGAACCTGGAACACCTCTGTATGTTTCTTTTGAATTTGTCCAAACATTACCGTCATCATCTTTATGATAAAGATGTCCACCTTCATTAATCTTTCTTATACTTTCAGAAACAATTCGTTTTATCTTTTTATTGATTGTTTCTTTCAATTGCCATCCTTTTCCTTTTTTATATTTATATTTTCCGTTAGCATATTTTTCCATTTCATCTTCAGCACGTTGATATGCATCTATTGTACTTTTTGATGGTTTCATTTTTGATTTTGGGTTAATAATTGAATTGTTTGTTTCACCTTTACCTATGTTACGAACACTATGCATTCGTGCATCTAATGGTGTCCAACTTCCCATTCCAACACCATATTGTCCGCTTGGTGTAAAATTGTTACCATGAACATCTTGATTTGCTTTTTGACCATAATACTCCAAATTATCATCTGGTTCTACATATCCATAATCTCTATTAAATGCTCTTTCTGCGGCATCAGCAAATTTCCATGCTCTATCTTCTTCGTCATCATTTTCTGCACTGTCATATGCTTTTTTTGCTGCATTCATATATGTTTTCCAATCCAATTCGTTGATTATCCCTTTCACGGATTCCGAAATCATTCTTTTCAATTCTGACTCTTTCAATCTAATTGTTTGTTTCATAACTTTATTGCCTTTTATTATTCTAATTATTTGTCTATTATAAATAGGCAGTAGAAAACAAAAAAAAATGCCAACTTCTGATGAAATTGACATTTTTCATAAATATGTGTATTTTTAGTCAGCAACCACAGTATAAACTTTCATTCCATCTTCAACGCTTTCAACAACGTGATAGCCTTGTGCCACATATGATACAGGACCGTTTGGCTCACCATATGTTACAGCAGGATTGAAGCCATAGAACTTACCACCACGTACTATGATATTTGCCGTTCCGTTCTGATAGTTTGCATCCAAGCAGTTCAATAGGAATTTGAAGTTGCCATTTGCATCCTTATCACAAGCATCAGGATTTGTAAGTTTAAATGTACCACCGTTTACCTCAATAACACCCTTTTCTGCATACAATACGTGAGTTGCGCCCTCAATGTTGCCACCGTTGATGACAACAGATGTCATTGAACCGTCACTTGCCGTTGACCAAATTCCATAATCAGCAGGAGTTATGAAACTACCCTCACCGTTGATTTCCAATGTTGCGTTTGCACGTAGTTTGAAACCTGCAATTCCACGTGAGTTGTTAACAGTAATTGTGTGGTTGTTCAAATTCCAAACAATGTTGTCATTTGAGAACGTTCCAACTGAGAAGTTCCCACTATGATTAATATCTTCGGTTAATGTATGTTCACCTGTTGTGTTCAATATTGACTGATTGCTGTTTGTCACGTTGTCTTTGATATAATCAATTGAACAACCATCCGCCAATGTATAATCTTCAACAACAGATGCTATGTCTGCTTGACGTGCGACCTTGACAAGAACGTTACCTTGTGTTACGTTAAGGTTTTCAATATGAACGTTTTTGTTGATTATAAGAGTGTTTTGACTTACGGAAGCATCAACATTAACCCATTTTCCACTGCTCATTGTAACTGTAGCACCAGGAGCATCAAGAACAACACTTACTTCATCACCTGCGGCATTCTTGCTTGTTAATGTGATTGCTGCATTTGAAGTGGAAGTTACTGTTGCACCCTCTGCAAACATTGCATTGATAGTCAAAGATTTTGTTGTTTCTTGTGTGATAACAACATTTTGTACCGTTGCGTTGTTCTGTACGGTCAATGAAGCATCAGTTACGGTAATTGTATCAAATTCACCGTTGTTCAATGTGATTGTTGCTGCACTGTAATTCTCAACTGCTGGTGCGGTTACTGTTAAATCAGTTGGTTGTTCACTTGTATTGTTGATGGTTACACCGTATCTTGATGTTAATGTCAATTCGGTATCGGGTTCAAGTTCAGCCGTGATTGTCTTTGATTTAGTTGTTTCTGGTACGACAATGTTATCAATGCCACCGTCATCAAAAGTCACGTTATTGGAATCAGCCAATGCTTGATTTACAATCACGTTATTGACATCAGTATCACGTAGATTCAATAATGAGAGTAAACCTTGATATTTTCTTTCAAGAACAATTACCTCTGGTTTCTCATCAACTTCCCTTACTGATTCATCAACATATTCTTTTATTGATTTTTCACGTGTAACTTGTTCAATAGCAGGTGTTTTAATGTCACCGACCTCAACGCCATCAGGTAACTCGTCACCTTCTTGCCAGTAAGTTGCTTCTTGTCCTTCTACTTCAACAACAGTTCCCAAATTACCTATTTTGTCTTCGATTTCACCTTTGTTGTATACTTCGGCTGCGTTTGCTTTTGTTGAAATTGCATCACTTATAACACCGATTGTTGTTTGGTTTCCATCAAGGACTTCAGCAATTTCCTTTAATGTGTCCAATGTTGACGGTGCATCACCAACTATGGCAGCAATTTGGGCATCAACGAAAGCAACAGTTGCATAATTAACAAGTGATTGGTGTGATGTCAAATATTTTCCATCACTTTCTTCTTTTGTATAAGAATCACCGACATTGGCTTTATCAGATATATCCTGATGTTCTGTCAAATACGTTTCCTTGACAACTCGACTTGTGATAGAGTCATTTTCGCCTGGTTCAATATACACTCTGAAATTATAGTTATCAGAAAGAGTGAATACACCTACAAAGGCAAATAATGCTGTGTCATTTTCTGTAAGTTTTTCATAACCGTTCAAATACAATTCAACTGTGCTGTTATATATTGCATTTAAGCAAACCCTATCGAATTCATTGAATGCGGATGTGATATCACTGTATTTGATGTTACCAAAATTGGAAGTTATCTCGTCATTAACTTCAGTTATTGTTATATTGAAGATTTTTATTGTCTTAATATCACTGTTGGTTATAAATCCACTGTCGTTAGTCAATTCACTAGTTTTTGTTGGAATGCGCCCAACGTTATTGTTATGTGACATTGTGTTTTGGGTTTCAAATGCAGCACTGATTTCGGCACTTACCTCTTCTTTTGTGGCAAAAGTTTCCATAGTGGCATCTTGTTCCTGATTTTTTTCATTTATTTCAGCAACAGTTTCCTCCAAATCACTTATAAGGTCTTTGATATCAACCTCAGTTGTGACTTCACCGTTTTTCGTTTCCATCACGAAAACAAGTTTTTTAGTTTCTGCATTGTAACTTACATTACTCAAGAACTGGTCTTTCGGTATGTTTATCTGACCACTGTCAGTACCATTCACAAGAAGTTTGTATAAAAGGTCTTGACCTTCTATTTTGATATCCAAATCTGATAAGGCTTCACCAATTGCTTCTTGAATTTTTGATTCATCAACATTTGAGTCTACCATTGATAGGGAATTGTTGTCAACAAAATCCCAATTGAAAGGTGTTTTATAAATTGACATTTTTCTTTATTTAAAACGTTTATTATCTTTTTAATAAATATTCTATTTTTTTTGGATAATTGAAATTATTGCATTATATTTGCACTTGGAATTTTAATTTATATACAATATGATCTTATTAGAACAAATATTTTTAGGGTTATTTTTGGTTGTTTGTCTTCTTGGGCTTATAGGTTGTTTATTGTTTTTAATTGAAAGAATAATGATTTATCCTTTTTCAATATATTATATAAGGAAGAACACAAATCGGTTGCAATGGAAAGCAGTTGAAATATCTGAATCAAAAGAAATGGCAATGAATAATCATGAAGTTGCCTTTGTTAATAATAAAGGAGAAATAATTGAAAAAGCAAATTTGTACAAAAGTTTTAATCTTCAATACAGAATATTACCTTCTGAGTTGCCTTTTTTGATAAATGTTTTTGGGGATAACGAATGGAAAGATTTTTCACAAAAAAAGGGTTCAATATTTTGTGATAAAGAGCAATTCAAAGAATGTGTTGAGAAATTTAAAACATATGGCGATTTGATGAATTATCATCAAGAAAAAAGTGATTTAACAATTTGGTATGAACCAGAAAATTAAATAAATAAATAAAACATTTAAAAATATGTCAAATAAAGATTGGACAGGTAATTACAAAAGCACATATGTAACATTAGGTGCAAGCAATCACACAGACAAAGAAAGACAAAATGAGGATTATTATGCAACTGACCCAAAAGCGATTGATGGGCTGAAAAAAGTGTTTGATATTCCAAATGTTGTTTATGAATGTTGTTGTGGACAAGGACATTTATCAAAACGTTTGGAAGATTTTGGTCATAAAGTTTATTCAACAGATTTGGTTGACAGAGGATATGGGGTTGGTGGCGTTGATTTTCTTAAACTTGATAAAATGCCTTATGATGACTGCAATTGCATCTTAACAAATCCACCTTATAAATTTGGAAGTGATATTGTTGTTAAAGCACTTGATTTGTTGTCCGATGGTGGTTATTGCATAATGTTCCTTAAAACAACATTTTTGGAAAGTAAAAAAAGATATAATGAATTATTCTCAAAATATCCACCAAAATATATGTTTCAATTTGTAAATCGTGTCTTATGTGCTAAAAACGGTGATTTTGAAACAATGATTGCTGGTGGTGGATCCGCTGTTGCATATGCGTTCTTCGTTTGGGAAAAAGGTTATAAAGGTGATACAATAATAAAATGGATAAGTTAGGAATTGAATTTAGACAGAGCAGTACAGGCAGTCACTCCCCATGGCATTTAGATATAGCGGATGAATATAATGAATCATTATTCGGAACTTCTGACATTGGCTATTTTGTGAAAATCGGTGAAGATATATATAAAATAAATTTCTTGCATCATTATTGGAATTTATATGATTATGTGCGTATGCTTGAAGAAATGAATAACAAAGGTGAAATTACCACTAAAGAAGTCTTGAAAGAGATTGATGATATTGTTAACAACAAAAATGAAGACTTCAAAATGGAAAAATGCATACCATTGGATGAGTTTAGAAAATTAATGGAAAAAAGAAAGAAAAAATGAGCAAGGAAGAAAATCATATTCCGCATCCATATGAATTATTTGGAATTGAATGTGGAAAAGGTTGGCATAAATTGCTTGAACCAATCATTGGATATATTGAAACATATAACAAAGACAAAGATGAAGAACATCAAATAAAATTAACACAGGTAAAGGAAAAGTGGGGCTTGTTGAGGATTTATGTCAACTTTGGCACTCATGAATTGTATGAACTTATTGATGAAGCAGAAGATAAATCGCAAAATGTATGTGAATTGTGTGGTACAGAAAAAAATGTCGGCACTAAAACAAGTGGATGGATGCTCACATTATGTCTTGATTGTATGAAAAAAGAAACACAAAAGATAGGAATACAACAATTTTGGCAAAGAAATTCTGATAAAAAACATTTCATTATAAAAACAGATGAAACAATAGAAGAATTATGAATAAATTTGAATATAATAAATTCACACTATACAATGAAGATTGCATTGGTGTGATGGAAGAAATGCAAAAACATAACATTGGCGTTGATTTGGTTGTTACAAGCCCGCCATATGATGATATACGAACATATAATAATTCTTCAACTTGGAATTTTGAAACATTCAAAAAAGTTGCACAAGGATTGTGGAACATAATGAATGATGGTGGCGTAATTGTATGGGTTGTCGGTGATGCTTGCATAAACGGAAGTGAAACTGGTACATCATTCAAACAAGCATTGTATTTTATGCAACTTGGTTTCAAATTGCATGACACAATGATTTATGAAAAAAACTCGTCTTCTTTCCCTGCAAGAAAAGGCTCAAAAAGATACACACAGATATTTGAATATATGTTTGTTTTTGTAAAGGGTAAAATACATGATTGTAACTTAATTACAGATAAGCCGAATAAATGGGCAGGTTTCACAAATTGGGGAAATAACACGCAATATAATAAGGAAGGTGAATTAATATCAACAAACAATATAAAACCAGTCCCTGAATTCTCATTGAGAAACAATATATGGAAATATACGGTTGGTTTCAATACAAAGAAATTCGGCAAGCATCCTGCCGTGTTCCCTCTACAGTTGGCTGTTGACCATATTTTGTCTTGGTCATTGCCTCATCATGTGATTTTTGACCCATTTTTAGGTAGTGGAACAACTATGGATGCATGTATTAAAACAAATAGGGGAAACTTTATTGGTAGTGAAATTGATAAAGAATATTTTCAAATTATTGAGAAAAAAATAGATTTTTATAAAAATGGTGGAACACTTTGAAAAAGAAAACAACTGAAGACTTTGTTAATGAGGCAAGAAAAATACATGGTGACAGATATGATTATTCAAAAGCAGAATATGTTAATACAAGAACCAAAATTTGTATAATCTGTCCGATTCACGGTGAATTTTGGCAAAAACCTCTATTACATATAAATCAAAAATGTGGTTGTCCAGAATGTAATGGAACAAAAAGGAGAACAACAGAGGATTTCATATCTGAAGCCAAAAAGATACATGGTGACAGATATGATTATAGTAAAGTTATATATAAAAATGTCAATGAAAAAGTTTGCATTGTTTGTTTGGAACACGGTGAATTTTGGCAAACGCCATATGAACATTTAAATGGACATGGATGCCCTAAATGTAGCGGAAGGGCAAAACTGACAATAGAAGAATTCATAGACAAAGCCAAAGAAATACACGGTGATAAATATGATTATTCAATGGTGGACTATATAAATAACTCCACCAAGGTATGTATAATTTGTCCACAACATGGTGAGTTTTGGCAAACACCAAGAGAGCATTTAAAGGGGCATGGGTGTTTCGAATGTGGAAAGGTAACATTTTCACAGAAGAAGAAATTAAGCACAGAAGAATTTATCAGCCGTTCATTAAAAATTCATAACGGGTTTTACGATTATAGTAAAGTAGATTATAAAGACTACTACACAAAAGTATGCATAATTTGTCCAGAACATGGTGAATTTTGGCAGACACCATATATACATTATGCTTGTGGTTGTGGTTGTCCTAAATGTGCAAAACAGCAATCAAAAGGTGAAGAGGAAATTGTTGAGTTTTTACAAGAAATTTGTAATTTAAAAATTGAAACAAGAAATAACAACATCATTAAACCATATGAATTAGACATATACATTCCAGAAAAAAACATTGCGATTGAATATGATGGCTTGGTTTGGCATTCAGAACAATTCGGTAAGGATAAAAACTACCATTTGAATAAGACTGAATTATGTGAGAAACAAGGTATCAGATTGATTCATATATTTGAGGATGAATGGCTTGAACATAAGAATATTGTCAAATCAAAACTTAAACACATATTGGGTTTTGACAATGATTTACCAAAGGTGTTTGCAAGAAAATGCGTTGTTAAAAAAATAGATAAAAAAGCAATAAAAAGGTTTTTAATTGAAAACCATATTCAAGGGAACGGTTTCAGTACTGTGTGTCTTGGGTGTCATTACAAAGATGAACTTGTAGGTGTAATGTCATTCAAAAAAGAAAGAAATGATTCAGATAAATGGGAATTGACAAGGTTTGCAAGTGATATAAACAAGCATTGCGTTGGTGTGGCAGGGAAATTATTTCATTATTTCATAGCAAATTACAATCCAAGTGAAGTAAAGAGTTTTGCAGATAGGCGTTGGAGTGCCAACAATGAGAATCTTTATATCAAATTGGAATTCAAACTGGACAAAATTCTAAAACCTGATTATGTTTATATAAACAATAAGTTTAAAACCTTACATAAATTCAATTTTAGGAAAAAGATTCTAAATAAGAAATATGGTTTGCCATTGACAATGACTGAAAATGAAATGACAAATAAACTTGGTTATTATAAAATATGGAATTGTGGATTGTTAAGGTATTTGTGGACTAAACGTCAGGATTGAAAAACAAATGATAACTGCCTTATATTTATAATAATAAGGTTTTTAATTTATGTAAATAATGGCAGAAGAAAAATTGACTATTTTTCAACGTCTTCAAAGGGTTTTGTCAAACGGTGAAACGCAAAAAAACTTCCAAACAAACAATTATAATATTGTTTCCAAAAATTCCGAAATAATTGCAACTGCAAAATCAAAGGAAGAATATGAAAGGAAAGTTTTACAAGCACAACAACAAGCATTGTTGGGCAAACAATGGGTAAAGGCAAATTACGACATATCAGCGCAAACACTGGCTGGTTTAAATGATGTTCGAATGATGTACAGGGATGCCGATTTGATGACCACATTTCCGGAAATTTCAGCAGCACTTGATTTGGTATCGGAAGAGAGCACATTTATAAATGACAATGGTGTGATGATTAACATATCCTCACGTTCTGACCGTGTTAAGAGTATTCTTGAGGATTTATTTGTGAATAGGTTATCCATACATACTATGCTTCCTATGATATGTAGGAGTATGTGTAAGTATGGAAATACTTTTATGCTATTGAACATTGATTCAAAAAACGGTATAATGGGTTGGAAGCAATTGCCTGTTTATGAAATGGAGAGATGGGAAAACGGTCAGAATAGTCCATATGCAACACCGATAGCCAATTTGAACACTGTGGATGAAAATGCACCACAAGATACAAAATTTGTATGGATTGGTCAGAATGAATACATACCGTACAGGAATTGGCAAGTTGCACATTTTAGATTGCTGTACGATTCAATGTTTTTACCATATGGGATCTCGTATTTAAACGGTGCAAGAAGACATTGGAGAATGTTGTCAATGATGGAAGATATGATGCTTATATACCGTCTTGACAGGTCAATTGAAAGGCGTGTGTTCAAGATAAATGTCGGTGCTATTGATGAGAATGACGTACAGGCATATGTTCAGGAGATAGCAAACAATTTCAAAAGAAAACCAATTGTTGACCCATTGACTGGTCAGATAGATTTGAGGAAATCTTTTATGAATGTCACAGAGGACTTCTTCATTCCTACCCGTGATGACAATGCTTCTAGTCCAATTGAAACATTGCAGGGTGCTCAAAACCTCACTGCAATGGACGATATCAAATTTGTTCAAAACAAAGTGTTGACAGCACTAAGAGTGCCAAAAATCATTTTTGAATTTTGAGGAAACTACAGGTGATGGTAAAAACCTTTCCTTGCTTGATGTAAGGTTTACAAGAACAGTCAACAGAATTCAACAAGCATTATTGATGGAACTTAACAAGATTGCCATTATACACTTATATTTAAATGGCTTCCAAGATGAACTTAACAATTTTACTTTGACGATGAATAACCCATCGTCACAGGCTGAAATGTTGGAATTGGAGAACCTTGCAAAGAAGATAACAACAGCAAAAGATGCAGTATCAGACCCAGGTGGTGGTATGCCTCTTACCTCAATGATGTGGGCATGGAAACATATTCTGAAATGGTCTGACAAGGAAATCAAACAGAATCTTGAAGAACTTAGGCTTGAAACGGCACTTGCAGTTGAATTACAGAAAACAATGCAGATTATCAAAAGGACAGGGTTATTTGATACCGTTGACAACATCTATGGAGAACCAGGTGCTGAGTATTCAGAACAAGGTGGTGGTGAAGAAGGTGGACCTGACATGGGTGGAGCACCAGGAGGCGGTGGTGGAATGCCGATTGGTGGTGGTGACTTTGATTTCGGTGACGAAGGAGGAGGTGATATGGACATGGGTGCAGAAGGAGAAATGGATATGGGAATGGCAGCAGAAGAAAACGGCATAGGTGGAGGTCCTGATATGGGTGGTGGACCTGACCTTGATGGCGGTCCTGACCTTGGTTCAGAGCCAAGCCCAAACCTTTCTGATTCAATTTTGAGGAATATGCAGAAGAAACTGATAAATGAAAGAGCAAGAATAAACAAGAAACTGATTGAACAAACAAAAAAGTATTCAGACATTATAGAGAACAACCTTACAGGATATGATAAAATAAAGGAAAGTAAATTAAGAAATGTCGAAATATATGATAAAGCATTTTTCCTTAATGAAGAAATGAACGGTATCAAAAACCAACTTGATAAATTTACAGAAAAAAATGATGTTTTAAAATAATTCCCACTATTTATATAAAAGTACTTAAAGTATAATATCAATGGAAGAATTTAATGATTATTCGCAAAAAGGAAGCGTTTTAATGCAGCAAGCATTGAAAAAATTAGCCGAAGGTGATATTGATGGCTTCGAAAATGACAGAAAAGAAGCCAACAGGTATTTTGATTTGTTTTATAGGCAAATAAATTCAAAAGCAGGACAACTCACACAACTCTATGGGGAATCAAGAAATTTCGGCATAATATATAATGTGTTTGAGCAAAACATGGACAAATTGTTGGGAACTAAAAGAGGAAAGAAAATCATAAAAGAAGGTTATGATTTAATCAAGAACAATAAGATATTGAATGAACAATTCAATATTTATGACATGTTTGAAAAATCAAACAATACTTGTGATACAAAAGATTTTGTCAATGAAACGGTTTCCGTATTAAAAAAATACAATAAAGAGGACATAAAGAAAAATAATGAAAAATTCATCAAGTTCATGAAACGGAATAAACTTGATGAATATATTGAAATACCAGAGGAAATTGAAAATCTTTATGAAGCAATTGAATATATTATTTTAAACAAGAAAAACATTCATAACGTAAATAAGTTTCTGAATGCACAAAACACAATAGTCGAATTCATTGAAAGGAATAAAAATAAAATAAATGAGGGCACAAAAAGTCTTACATTTGAAAACTTCAATGAAAAACTTAATGGGGAACAGAAAGAAATAGACGAAAACATAAATGATGACGAGAAAAAATTGCTTGATTTATTTCTTGACAAAAAAACCAACAAGAAACAGGTTTTTGAGAACTATAAAAACGAAGCCTTATCAAAAATAAAAGAATTGCTAAAAGAATCTGATGAAACCGATAAGGAAGGTTGGAAAAGTGTATATGAGGATATAAATAATAGGAAATATTCGGAAAAACTTTCAGAAAACATAATAAACTGTGCTGAAATGATGGAAATTTGCAGCACTATTGAAGAATAATTAGTTTTAATAACACATAAAATGAAGAGAACAATTAAAATTAGAAAAAGTGAGTTAAAACGGATGATTTCTGAATCAGTCAGAAGAGTGTTAAATGAAGGTCATTCAGATTCAAGTGTATATAATAAATGGCAAGAAGTTCGTCAGCAACTTGGTGATGACACAATGCTGTCAGAGTTATATAACTACTTGTCAGGAGATGACATAGAAGATTTCATTTCTAATGTTATTAGAGAATGGGATTTGGATTATGATGAAGAGGACTATTAATGAAACATATCTGTAAAGAATTACAGTCTTAATTATTATAATTCCCTATTAAAAACCCCAATTTAAATGGGGGGTTTTTTTGTTACCACATTATTACGTTTGACCAATGTTTTTGTATCAATTGCAAATCATGTATTATGTTTGCTATTTTCTCAACTGTTATTTCACTTTTCGATGCACCTTTTTCTATAACCCTTTTGTAAATGTTTTGCAATGACTTCACAATGTTTTCTATTGCATATGTTTCATTATTCAAAACAATTGCTTCATTCAGTTGTTTCTGAACAATCCTTGTTATCATTTCTTGTAAATTATCCTGTTCCATATTCTATTTGTCTATATCTTATTTTATATAAATAGAAAAAATAGAATAAAGTTCCATGATTAAAACCAATTAAGTTCAAACTTTTTAAAAAAGTTAATTAATTTATTGTCTAGTTTGTCTGATAAAGTTTTTAATTTTTCTTTATGTTCATATAAAGTTATGTTGTTTATTTTCGGTTTGAGGTATATGTCATATCTCAAATGTGTTGTTTTTTTGAAACGAACGCTTTTTTCTGCAACGTCAACAGTGAATATGTAATTGCTTTCATAATCAGTATTTGAATTTAGTATTCTTTTTGCAAAAGTTTCAAAATTATTCTTTATTGTCAGGATTTCATTTTCATATGACTTTTTTTTCAACAAAGGTGTTATTCTTACTTTTGCTCTGATAAATACAACATTTGGAAATTCACAATTTTCATTTGTGCTTATTTTTGTTACAAACTTATTATCCTTTTCTAAAAGATATACAACAGGCTTTAATTTAGGTCTTGACATTTTTACTTATAGTAAAATACTATATAGGTATATATAAGTTAAAAAATGTTAATAACCAAAAAAACGGTAATGTTTTTTTAAAAATATATTATATTTATTAATATATAAACATTATTAAAATTAAAGATAGATATGAAACAGACAATTCGGTTAACTGAAAGTGAATTAAGAGATATGATTGAAGAATGTGTCAATCAAACCATGATTGATGAGGGCTTCGGTGGTGCAATGGGTGCTATTGGTGGAATGATGAAAAATAAGGCTCGTCAAATGGGGCAGAATATGATGAATACTGGTAAACAATGGGGACAACGAGCAATGAATTATGCAACAAATAAAGCACAACAAGTAAAGCAAGGTTACGGTGAATTAAAGAAAACAGCACAAATTGGGTCTAACAATCAAGAAGCACAGAAAGCAATTAAGAATGCTGTTCAATCACTTAATAATCTGATTGCTGTTGACCAGAAAATGCAGAATCTTGGTGGTACAGTAATTGGAAACGGTGCTCAGAGACAGGCAATTAACAATTGCATTAGAGCATTAAATGGTGGCGGTAATTCAAGTATTAGTAGTCGTTTCCAAAGCAGACGTGATTCAAGGACAAAACCAGGTGCAAATTTTACCTATGAATCAAGGATGCGTAGATATTATTAATCGAAAAGTAATTTAAGCAAACCTTTATATTTGGGTGCTTTTTCAGTTCTTTTGAACGAAGAAGCATCTTTTGTTTTTGTAATGTTAATGCCATATTTTTCATTTAGTTCATTCGCTATTTTCATAAATTCTATTCCGTGTTCTTTATTGTCTTTTATTCCATTCCATGCAATATAGTAATGTATCATTTCATGAATCATTATTTCACGAAAATCCTGTTCTATATAATCATAACAATCTGAAAATTTAATTTCTTGCCATTTGATTGGGTGTTTTCCCTTTTTATTTTTATTATATACGAATTTCGCCAAAGTGTTTAGCTTATTGAATGTACCAAATTTTGGTATTGGTAATGATTTATTAAAATACATTTTATTGCATTCAATAAAGATTTTTGACATTGTTTTAAAAGTTGCTTCCATTTATTTTGTATTTATGTCACAAAGGTATATATAATATGTGAAACCACCAAAGAAATAATGTTAAAAAAAACAAAAATTGTGGCATTTGCCACAATTATGATAGTTTGAAAGTTGAAACTTTAAGATTTTGTACAGGTTCAGGTTTAAGTACATACCATTCATCACCATCAAAACTGAATTCCCAGAATGTATTACTCATATAACTTGTTCTTTCTGATAATTCTTTGAAACTTTCAGATGTGATGGTTCTAAATCTTAAAATTTTTCCGTTTCTATCGGCAGCACCGTTTACGGTATCAATTGCACGTCTCAATTCAACTTCTGCTTTTGCATTGTTTTTTCCGAATAACGACCTTGTTTCTTTTATATTTGGATTACCGAAAATTTTTACTTTATAAAATGCAAGTCTATTGTCACTAACAACATAATGTTTAGCAACAAAATTCCTACCATTTCTGTCATCTTGTGGGTGTTCGGTTGTTTTATCCAGTTTTCCTGAATGATTTCCTCTACCGTCTTGTCCAGACCATTCATTTCGTCTAAATCCTTCAGGTGTCGCTGTATCTCTATAATACGATTCTTCATTCAATGTTTGTCTAACACATTCAAGAATAAAGCGTTTAAGATAGTTACTTGTCATTGTGTATCAAATAATTTGTTATTTTTTAGAGAATTATATTTCTTTATATATAAATATATCATTCTTTTGAATATTTTTAAATAAGCATAATATTTATATTAAGAAGTTATTCGGGGACAACAGGTATATAATTCCCTATTTATATATAAATAAACAACAAAAACGAACAAATATGAGTAAGTGGCAAGATATAACAATTGACAAGCCGAAAGAGCCTTACAAGCCAAAAAAGCAATTTAAATATGCTTATGGTGATTATGGCTTTGATACTTATGATACTTATATGTACAGTCTTGTTGAAGAAAACCGTGATTTCAGAAAAGATATACAAAATGAGATAGTAATGGAAGAACTCAAGACACAGAATATATTAGGAAATCACATTACTGGTGAAGCAGACAGGACTATAGAGGAAGTTAATGAGAACACTGACACACGTGCTACAGAAATAAAGCAGAAGATACAGGAGCATCACAATTATGTGATAAACACTGTTTATCCTAAGATTCAGGAGATTGACGGTGAGGTTGAAACCATCACAACAAAGGTTGATAGCAACAGAACGGTTATTGATAATATTTGGAATAAAGTAAGAAGTTGGATATAAAAAATATGAAAGACATAAGGTCATATTATAGGGGTTGGATTTACAGGGATAAAGTTCCTTTTATCCCAAGGGAACAACAATGGATTGATTATTTTAATTCAAAGTTTGATGGAATTGACGTGGATGTTGACGTTGATATTGACACGGATGCAATCACACAATCAATCAAGGATGAATTGGAAAGCAGTCTGTGTTGTGTTCATAAGCACATTGAAGAGGCTAAAAAGCATCTATGTTGCGATATATGCTATGCAAAAAAAGACATAAAGAAACATATTGATGAGAAAATTGAGCCAATAATGTTGTTTGAGGAAAACTTCTCAAACTTGAATGAACAGGTTCAGCAAATTTTAGATAAAATAAATTAATAAAAAATATAGAAATGGCAGAGAATGATTTAATCAATGGTGGAAATACTTGTGAGGAAGATGTTGGCAAGGATCCTCAGGAAAAAATTGACGGTGAAGAAGGCAGTGAGGAAAAGAAACCTATGTCAAATCCGTTTGCATATGATATGATTGAAGAGGTTAGGCATATCTCATTAATGACACAGCGTGAGGCAAGTTACAAAAAGACTGCTGAAGAAACTTTTATTCCAGATGAGTTGGGTGATTATACCAAGTCATGGGCGGTTTTCAGGGATAATATTGAAGCACCGACTCCACGTATAATGGAAATTGACGGTTATAAATCAGAAGAGGAAATTTCTGACGGTGAATAAAATATGGAAATAATAAATGGTGGCAAAAAAAACCACCATTTTTTATTTCAATAAAGTGTCAATAATTTCTTTTGTGTGTTCATCAGAACCATACAATATGAAATTGTTCAAATCATTGTTTGATGTGAATTTCAATTCTGTGTCATGGAATATTCCTATTAGGTCATTTGTCAACATTTCAAGTATTTTGTCTATATTTACCTTATCATCAATAAAATATTCTTTGACACGGTTTAAAAGAATATTGTTCAAGATTAAGTTGAATTCTGCTTTTATATCATTTTTTGCTATTTTTAGGATGAAGACATCTTCATCAGGTGCTCCAAGTTCCTTTTTTCCTTTTCCTATTGTTATATCATCAAGTCTGAATATAACATATTCATTTGTATATCCACGTCTGAATTTTGTGTGAGTGAAACCTTTGTATAGAATGATATCATCATTAATGTCTTCGATTAATTTTTCAATGTCATCACAATACATTTTGGCATCTTTCTTGGATATTGTTCCAAACAATCGTGTCAACCAATAAGGTTTTATTTCACGGTATTCCTCACGTTTGTCACCGTTTTTAATCAAGTCATACCATTCTTTTTTAAGAACCAAATCAAGTATTTTCATAAAAATCTCCTTTCTTAAATGTTTTCTAGTTCAGACAACAAGTCATTTTCTATAATAATATTATTTTTGTTGTTATTATTCAAACTTATTACATTGTCATTTTTGTGAGTATCTTCATCTATTTTTGTCATATATTGTAACTTCATTTTTAGGACATCCATATTTGTTATTCTTTCTGTTGGTGTTTTTCCTAAAACATTACAGACACATGATTCAATATATACCATTTCGTTCAATATCAACATTGGGTCTTGCAAAGCACCTGTAGACTTTATTTCCTTTTCTGATATAAATCCAAGTTTGTTTTTTGCTCTTGTGTATGCAACATACATTAGGTTTTTTTCCTGTGTTTTTTCCCAATCTTTTACAGCCAGTTTTGATGGCATTGACGAATGACAAAGAATATAAACATTTTCTGATTCAAGACCTTTTGCTTTATGTATGGTTGATAAACAAACACCGTCAGAATTTTCCTTGAAAATTGTTTTAATGCGGTTTATTAACTCTTGTTTGTTTTTGCATCTCTCTGCTATTATGAGCATTGCGTTGATGGCATCAAATTTTTCTATTATGTGTGAGGATAATGTTGCATCATCAAAATCCAAACCTCTTGTTTGCATCAATTTGTTTCTTTCATTGAAAAGTTTATCAAATAATCTCACAAACACACCATCACTT
>Ga0247609_10001174_pt1 | contig 32366 bp, 45 predicted proteins | sample 172DNAGHGlowgp2_FD_193487 | JGI IMG/M metagenome (GOLD analysis project Ga0247609, IMG submission 193487) | Sheep rumen microbial communities from Palmerston North, Manawatu-Wanganui, New Zealand - 1728 DNA GHGlow gp2 | ecosystem: Host-associated > Mammals > Digestive system > Stomach > Rumen ... | reverse complement strand
CAACAAGATCGCGTTCTATCCGAAGGAGCTCATCTTCCTGTCGATGGAGCAGACGATCCGCATGATCGAGCAGCTCTCGCCTACCGGAGCGCTGTTTGAAAATGAAAAGCGCGTGGCGCTCGGCCTCGCGCCGCTGCCTGAGCTTGAAGGCAAGCGCTACATGAGCCTGAACTGGATCGACGCGAACAACGCCGAGCAGTATCAGGTCGGCAAGATCAACGTCGACGTGGTCGACAAGGAGGAGTTTTAATGGCAAAGAAATCAACGACAACGAAGAACGCTTCTGGTTTCGACGCGCCGCAGAGCCGGAACGAGGCGATCCTTCAGAACATCCTCGGCGCGAACAACGCTCTCGGCGAGCCGCAGAGCCGCATCGAGGCGCTGCTCATGCAGATACTCGAGCAGGGCGGCGGAGGCGGCGGATCCGGACTGAGTGATGCCGTGAAGGCAGCGCTTTTGACTCTGGTCGGGAAAGTGGCATATGTCGACGATGACGGTCAGCAGTATGTTGACGATCTTGAGGACGCACTTTACAACCGCACGTTATCATCGATAAGCGCAGTTTTTACTCAGGGCAGCGCGGCGATCTATCCGTCTGACTCGCTTGATGATCTGCGTCAGTATCTGGTTGTGACTGCTGTGTATTCTGATAACACAACCAAGGCAATCACTGATTACACGCTTTCTGGCACGCTCGTCGAGGGAACAAGCACAATAACCGCTACATACCGTGATAAAACCGATACGTTTGACGTTGTTGTTTCGGCGGGAGCAGTAACGGGGTATACCGCATTTGGCGACCCGACAATAGTTAATAATGTTTTAACAGCGGCGGTCAATAAGGGGGTACGTTCTAACTACGCACTTGAACCCAACAACTCCGCATGGAAAGTTAGGACTGCTATCCGTTTTTCGGCGTTACCTTCTACTTACCTAAACCTGATTGGAGGTGCGGATACGTCTGGGGCATTTGCCAAGACGTTTATTTTGCAGACCAATACCCAAAAAGTCGCAAATCTGTACGTCTCTGCCGATAAATCCAACTGGGGTCTGGCGAATATGTATACAGATACGACATTTACACAGACGAACGTTTGGTATTACATCGAAACGGGTTACGACGGTACAAAATATTTCACTAAAGTTTATACAGACGGTTGGAACGGCACTCTGGTAGGCTCCCAAGACGCGACATCATCAGTACACATCTACGGAGGGGAGTATATCGGTTTTGCTCCGACTACCGGTACAGCCAATCCGTTTAACGGCGATATCGATCTGGCTGAATGCTCGCTGTATATAGACGATAATCTCGTCTGGAAAGCTGTATAAGGAGGCGATCAAATGCTTTATGATGTAAACGGCAACATAGTTTGCGACTCCGAAAATACCGGCGGAGCAAGCTACACCGACGCACAATGTAAGCAGGCGTTCTTGGCGTACATGGCGAAAAAATGTACTCAGTTTGGCATGACCGGCACGACCTATGCAAGCCCAAGCGGGCAGACGCAATCCAGCTCAATAACGGCACAGGATATGCTCAAGCTCGGGATTGCCGTCGCCGCGTCCGTCAAAGGTCAGGATATCTGGTCGTCAAAGGATCAATCCTTTTCGATAAAGGGCGAACACGCGCGTACGCTTGCCGTTACCAATAACGTTATAAGCGGCACAGGCGCAACGCTTGATGCCGCAGGATATAAATTTCTCGGCGGCAAAGGCGGTTCGCTGATATACGGCTCGGCGTATCACCGCGCCGGGCTCGACATGGTCGATATCGAAGGCCACGCCGTGCTTGTCTCTCTTCTCGCTTACGGCCAGACGAATTATAACAATATCGCTACGTCTACAAAAGAGCTTTGCGACATGGTCAAAGCATCGCTTGACGGTCAGACGCCGACGGAAGGATCGAATCTCGCCGCACTCGTTTCGGGCGGCGGCGGATACGCAGCTTGTCTGGTGCCGACGAATGTCGCGGGATACGTCAATCTTGAGACGCCTGCCATGCTCCTGACTCGTGAACACTCGCAGTCGGCTTCTCCGACTCAGAGCAGATATCCGGCGTCAACGTCGAAGGCGATGACAATGCTCTGCGTTCTGGATTATTTCACCAATCTGCACGAGACGGTCACGGTCAAAACCGTTGACATCGAGAGCGGAAGCGGGTCAACGTTCTATAACGGCGACAAGCTCGTGATCGAGGACGCGCTCCGTATTATGATGATGGAATCATCTAATACGCTTGCGAACATGGTCGCGAGGGAAACCGGAAGGAGGATTCTCTCAAATGCCTAAAACAGACAAGCCGGCGCTCGAACGCCGGTCGTATGAGTTCCAGATCCGCGCAGCCGAAGGCGAGCGCGGACGTTTTATCTCCGGGCGTCCGATCGTGTTCGGCTCCCGGACGGATCTCGGATGGTTCGACGAGATCATCGACCCGGGCGCCCTCGACAAAACCGATCTCACGGACGTCCGGTTCCTCGTCAATCACAACACCGAGATGATCCCGCTCGCGAGGTCCCGCCGGAACAACGCCAACAGCACCATGCTGCTCGCCGTCGATCCCGAGGGGCTCGACATCATCCGAGTGGACCTTGACACCGAGAACAACGCCGACGCCCGCGCTCTGTATTCCGCGGTCGAGCGCGGCGACATCAGCGGCATGAGCTTTATGTTCTCGATAAACGGCGAGGCGTGGGAGGACCTCGATTCCGAGCATCCCACAAGACACATCACATCGATCGCTTCGGTCGTTGAAGTGAGCGCGGTCACGTGGCCCGCTTATGAGGCGACCGAAATATTCGCACGTGGCAAGGAGGCGTTGGAGAACGCCCGGACGGCTTTGGAGAAAGCGCGTCAGCAGCGCAAAGCGAACGCTCCGGAGGGAGCGGATAATACCGGCGCTTTGGCTCTTGCCAAGGCAAAACTCAATCTTATCACAGGAGGATAAAAACGAAAATGCGTAAGGACATTCTCACCAAGAAGCTCGCCCGCCTGCAGAAGAAGGCGGCCGACATGAAGGCTCGCGCACTCGCGTCCGAGGACGTGAATGAGGTGCGCAGCATCACCGCTGATCTCGAAGACGTCAACGCCGAGATCGCCGAGACGCAGGAAGAGCTCGCGGCTATCGAAGCCGAGGAGCGTTCCGCTAACCAGAAGCCCGACAACGCCGAGCTCGTCAACGGCAAGAAGGTATTCGATGGCGGCCAGAAGCGCAAGCTTCAGCCCACCGAAACGCTCGAGTACAGGCAGGCGTTCATGCGCTACGTGCAGACCGGCAACGCCGAGATCCGCGCGGGCGAGGTCATCACCACCGCCGACACCGGCGCCGCGATCCCGCTGACCGTCATGAACGAGGTCATCAACACCATCAGGAAGCGCTACGGCAACCTTTACAACAAGGTCCGCAAACTCTCCGTTAAGGGCGGCGTGCAGTTCTCCGCCGGCGCTCTGCAGGCGAATTTCAAGTGGATCTCCGAATCCACTGTATCTCCCCGCCAGAAGTTGAACGCGCTCGCGAAGATCAGCTTCTCGTACCACGTTGCCGAGATCCGCATCGCGCAGAGCTTCCTCGCTTCCATCGTCACTCTCGACGCCTTCGAAGCTGAGATCGCCCGCGTCATCGCGATCGCGTATCTGCAGGCGATGGACGAGGCGATCGTCAAGGGCACCGGCGACGGCATGCCTCTCGGCATCCTGAACGACGCCCGCGTTACTCATAACGTGACGATGACCGCTGCGAAGATGAGCAACTGGACCGAGTGGAGGAAGATCTTCTTCGCCGCTCTGCCTCTCGGCTATCGCTCCGGCGAGTTCATTTTCCCTCTTTCCACCGTCGAGAAGTATCTCGAGACGATGGCGGATTCCAACAACAACCCGATCTTCCGTCAGGCCACCGGCCTCGAGGTCAACGACGGCGACGCCGTGAACCCGAACGGCCGCTTCTTCGGCCGCGAGATCAGCATCGTCGAGCCCGACATCCTGCCCGACTTCGATACCGCGTCCGCGAACGACGTCATCGGTATCTACTGGCAGCCGGATGAGTACGCGATCAACGAGAACTTCGGCTTCACCATGAGGCGCTACTACGACGAAGAGACGAACGAGTGGGTCGATAAGGCTCTCGTCGTCGTCGACGGCAAGCTCCTCAATGCCGAGGGCGTTTATCTCATCAAGAAGGGCTCCTGATAGGAGGTCCGCATGGAAAACGTAAACGCTCTTAAAGCTCTCTATGTCGCGCTCGGCGGCTCCGCCGATACCGTCGCCGCGCTCACTCTCAACGCCGAGGTGATCAACGCCATCGCGACGCTCGTCGGCACCACCGGCGGCATGCTCCCGAAGGTAACTTCGACGAACAACGGCAAGGTCCTGAAGGTCGTCGACGGCGCCTGGGATCTCGGAACTGACGCCACATAAGGAGAACGCTCATGCCTACTCTCGCAAACGTTAAGACCGCGCTCGGCATCACCGGTTCGTACCAGGACGCCACGCTTACGCTCTATTTGAACGAGGTCATTGACTTCCTGAAAGGCGCAGGCGTCGCCGAGGCGAACATAACAGACGGCATCGTCGCTCGCGGCGTCGCTGATCTCTGGAACTACGGCGCAGGCGAGGGCAAGCTCTCCGAGTATTTTATGCAGCGGGCGACGCAGCTCGCATATAAGAGGTGATCGCATGGCCTACAAGCCCATGACGCCTTTTGCGACCGCGCTGATCCTCATGAAGCCGGACGGCTCTTCATCGGCATACGGCGTCGCAAAGCACAGCTACTCCGTGCGCAATCAGGAAACGATCTACGGCACCGTGCGCACGTTCGGCGGTTCCGAATCGACTGAAAACGGCGTCTACTCTATCGTTGACACCGCGATGATCGACACATGGTACAGGCCGGACATCACGCCCGGGTGCCGGATCGCGATCGCCGACGCTCCGCATCAGGTCTATGAGGTTATCGGCTCACCCGAGGACATCGAGATGCGGAATCAGTATATGCGCCTGCGGGTGCAGCGCGTGAAGGGCGGCGCTTGATATGCCTCGGAATACGCTGAAATTTGAGACGCCGCCATTGGAGCGGATGATAAAGCGCCTTGAAGAGCTCGGCGGCGACGTCAAGACGGCGACCGCCGACGCTCTCCAGCAGGCGGCCGAAAGGATCCGCGACAACACGATTGACGCTCTGAACTCCTCGAACCTTCCCGCTCACGGCCAATACTCTACCGGCGCGACGCTGAAATCCGTCGCCGATGTCGAGCCGGCGAAGTGGGAAGGCACTGTTGCGTCGGTGCCTGTCGGATTCGATTTTTCGAAGCCCGGCGCCGGCGGCTATCTGATCTCCGGCACGCCGAAAATGCGTCCGGATCCCGCGCTGCATAAGATGTACAAGCAGAAGAAATACATGGAAAGCGTTCAGGACGACATGGCAAGCGTCGTTTTTAGATACATCATGGAAAGGATGGAGAAATGAAGCAGGAACTGATCTCGATCATTAACGAGCTCTTCCCGGAATATCCCGTATTCCTTCAGGGGAGCCTGAATCCGAGCGACCCATACCCCGATTCATTCTTCACGTTCTGGAATGATGAATCCGACGGCGTCATGCACTACGACAACGACGCCCGCGCCTGCGATTGGGCGTTCACCGTGTATTTTTACTCGACCGACCCCGAACTTGCGAACACCGTCCTGCTGCAGCTCCGCGCTGAGCTGCGCCGCAACGGATGGTTCGTCCCGACGTTCGGCTACGACGTCACGACCGACGTCGTCACTCACACCGGGCGCGCGCTCGATGTGCTCTATGAACAAACTATCTCACAGGAGGCACAAAATGGCAATCAATAAGAATCGCATCGTACCCGTGACGGACATCGATCTGATCACGCTTTACAACATGATCCTCAACGCCACCGGCACGACCGTCACCGCGATCGCGCCCGACGTCGATCTGGGGCACTTCACCGTTGCCGCTGCGAACACGATCTGCAACGAGCCCGCTGTTGACATCAACGTCATCGCGAGCTCCGGCGCGTTCTACTTTGTCGCGGCGCACGATTTCGCCGGCCTGAAGGTCAACGGCACCGCTGTAACGCCGTCCGGTGCGGACATCGTTCCCGACGGCGTTACGCTCTATAAGGGCACCATCAGCTCCGGCGCGATCACCATCGCTCTCGTCACTCCCGGCGTTCCCGCGTAAGGAGGTGTAGACCATGTCGCCTCTCTCTCCCAATCTGCAGGAAATCGTCGAGTATCGCGGTGTTGAAGGGCTTGTTGCCGCTGAGGTCCTGACGGACGACGACACGAACGGCTATACCACCGGTCCCGTGTTTGCGATAGCGGGCGTCGCCGAGATCAGCCGCTCCACCGATTCGTCCAACGAAGCACACTACTACGACAACATGCCCGCCGTCGTTATCAGCTCGACCGCTGCCGACGAGGTCACGATCACCGCATCGGCGATCCCGCTCGACGTCTACGCCGAGATCACCGGCCAGGGGTACGACAGCACGCTCGGCGCACTGATCGAAGGCCCGCGCGACTTCAAGTATTTCGCAATCGGCTACAAGACCCGCAAGACGAACGGCGACGAGGTGTACGTCTGGCGCTATAAGGGGACCTTCAACATCCCCGAACAGACGAACAGCACCGAGAACGATTCTACCGACGCGAACGGTCAGGAGATCGTTTTCACCGGCATCAGCACGACGCACAAGTTCACCGCGAACAGCAACAAGGGCGCGAAAGCGCTCTGCGTTGACGTCGCGAAGGGCCTTGCCGATGTGACGAACTTCTTCGACACTGTGACGACCCCCGATTCTCTCGCTAATCCCGATCCGGCTCCTACCTACAAGCTGACGATCGTTCAGGCGTCGAACACCACCGTCACCGTCAAGAAGGGCTCCACGACCCTCTCCAACGGCGCGACTATCACTCTCGGCGACGTACTGACGATCACCGTCTCCGGCGGCACCGTCGAGGTCAACGGTCAGCCGTTCGTGAGCGGCGCCACCACTCGCGTGACGAGCTCCGTCGTGGTCGTTTCCACCGCTTCGGCTTAATCGCTGTATAAAAGTTAATATCGTGGGGACAGCGCGTCCGTTTTTGCTGACATAGGCTTTCCCGGGCGCGTTTCGAGCGCGGACTTTTTGATTCTCTTTTCGCCGCGTCGATTACCCACACAACCATGAAAGGAGAATTATATGAAGCTGGATATACGCAAGCACGGAAAGCTCGTTAATACCTACACTGCCGACGCCTACGATCTCACGTTTGGCACCGTCGAGGACATTCTCGCCGCGCTGAATATCGACGAGCTGCAGAAGGGCGACAACGCCGAGCTCGTGCGCATGGCGCTGAAGTTCGTCAGCTCCAACATGCCGCTCGTGCGCGACCTGATGAAGGACATCTTCTGCGGCATCACCGACGAGGAGATCCGCCTCGCGAAGGCAAAGGACGTTGCCGATGTGCTCATCAAGGTCGTCAAGTACGCATTCGCCGAAATCGGGAAGGGTGCCACCGCAAAAAACTGAATAATGGGCAGACGAACGATCTGCCCATCTACGAGATTTTTTTCTCGCTCGAGATGAGCATCTGCGAACGCTTCCCGGGGACTACGCCAATACAGATCAGGCGCGAACCTGCCCGGGAAGTTTTTTTGTTAATCCGCAGAATGACGAAGCACTCCGAACGCGAGAAGAAAGACCGCAAGCCCGGCGGGAAAAAGGTCATAAGAAGGCCGGCGGGCGATGATTGGTTCTAAAGGAGGCGACGATTTTGCCGCAGGAATTTACCGCAAAATTTAAGGTCGACATATCCGACCTCAAAAAGAACATTTCCGACGCGAACAAGGAGATCAAGCTCGCGAACGCAGAATTTGAGGCCGCGTCCGCCGGCATGGACGACTGGACGAAGAGCGCTGACGGGATCTCCGCGAAGCTCTCATCGCTGAAAAAGGTCCTCGACGCGCAGAGGAGCGCTCTGGACGCATATCGTCAGCAGTTGGAACGCCAGGAATCCGCATATAAAGAGAACGGCAAACGCGCCGATGATCTGCGGGAAAAACTCGCTGATTTGCGCGCCAAAGGCGTCGAAAAGACCTCGGAAGAGTATAAGACCTATGAGAAGGCGCTGCGCGATGTGGAGAGCGAACAGGCGAAAAACTCTAAGAGCGCCGACGATCTGAAGGTCACGATCCTGAAGCAGGAGGCCGCCGTCGGCAAGACAGAAAAACAGATCCGGCAGTACGATTCGAGCCTTGACGACCTCGAAAGCGAATCGGCCCAGGCAGAGGAAGCGACGAAAGACCTCTCCGCCGAAGCAAAGAACGCCGGCAAAGAATTCGACGGCGCCGGGGCTATCATTGGCAAGGTCGCAGCAGGAATCGCTGCTGCTGCCGCGACGATAGGCGCAGCCGCCATTGCCGCGGGCAAAAAGATCTTCGATATGGCCGTTGACGTCAGCACCGCGGGCGATGAGATCGACAAAGAATCCCAAAAGTTGGGGCTCAGCGCGGAAGCGTATCAGGAGCTCTCCTACGCGATGGACATGTCGGGCAGTTCGATCGACGATCTGTCGAAGGGCATGATCAACATCACGAACGCCATCGCCGACACTCAGTCAGGCGTCGAGGGCGCAGACAGCGCATTCGCGGCGCTCGGCATATCGCTGCAGAACACGGACGGCTCGATGAAGAGCACCGAGGAAGTGCTCAATGAATCCATCACCGCGCTTGCGAACATGCAGGACGAGACGACGCGCAACGCCGCCGCTCAGGATATTTTTGGCAAAAGCGCGCGCGAGCTGACGCCGCTCCTTAACGCCGGCGCAGACGGCATCGCAGATCTGCGGCAGGAGGCCCGCGATTATGGCGTCGTCATGAGCAACGACGCCGTCGCCGCAAGCGCGAACTTTAACGATTCGATGAGTCGCCTTTCCGCGACGATCACCGGCGTCAAGAACGACATGATCGCTCAGCTCCTGCCGGGCATCGGTCAGGTCGTCGACGGATTCGCATCTCTCGTCGCGGGGCAGGATGGAGCGACTGATAGCATCACGACGGGCGCGAACTCGATCATAACAACGCTTGCGGGAATGCTGCCCCAGGTGACGGAGTTGCTGCTGAGCCTTGCAACCGCGGTCCTCGAAGCGGCGCCGCAGATCATAACGAGCCTTGCGACGGGAATAATAGATGCTCTGCCGGAGCTCGTCCCCGTCGCGATAGAGGTCATTAGTCAGCTTGTAACGTCATTGATGGACCTCTTGCCGGATATCCTCCAGGCGGGGATCGATATCCTTGTTGAGATCGCAAACGGTATCACCGAGGCGCTGCCCGAGCTGATCCCGGCTGTCATTGACGTAATCCTCGAAATTGTGGACACGCTCACGAACGAGGACAATATCGGGAAAATCCTCGACGCGGCGCTCAATTTGATTCTCGCGCTTGCAGACGGAATCCTTGACGCCATCCCGAAGCTCATCAAAAAGCTGCCGGAGATCATCGACAACATCTGCCAGTTTTTCACGGACCACATTGACGATATAATTCAGGCGGGCTTGGACCTTATGAGCTCGCTTCTGGATGCGCTGCCGGACATTATCGCAGCGATCGCGGAATCGCTGCCCGAGATCGTCAACTCCATCGTTTCAGCGCTCACGGATCCCGAGACAATAAAACTCATCATCCAGGCGGGATTCGATCTGATGGTCGCGCTTGTCGAAGCCATCCCCGACGTCGTCATTTCCCTGGCAGAGGCGATCCCGCAGATCATCACGGGCATCGTGGACGCACTTGCCGCAGGATGGGAAAACATCAAAGAGGCAGGCAAAGACCTTTTGAAGGGCCTCTGGAACGGCATGAAAGAAAAGGCCGATTGGCTGTGGAATAAAGTAAAGGAGTGGGCCGGAGGTCTGCTTGACGGCATAAAGGGATTTTTTGGGATTCATTCGCCGTCGAAGGTCTTCGCCGGGATCGGTAAATTCATGGGCGAAGGTCTCGGTCTTGGCTTTATCGACGAGATGAAACATATCGAAGGCGCGATGCTTCGATCTATCCCGACGTTTGACGACATAAAGCTCGCGCCGTCGCTTGCCGCGGGCGTCAACGCATTCAAAAGCGCGGCTATGCTCGGCATGGGCGCCTTTGCCGGCGCGAAACAGGCGCTCGGCGGGAACACGACGAACTACACGCAGAACATCTACTCGCCGAAAGCGCCGAGCCGCATCGAGCTTTACCGCCAGACGCGAAATCTGCTGAACTACAAGATCTTAAACGGAGGTGCATGACATGTACACCGCAATGCTCCAAAACAACGTGACCGGCGTCGTGATCGTTCTGACCGGGCGCGAATCGCTTTGGCAGATCGTTTCGATTCAGGGGCTCGCACCGGCGCCAGCGCTCGTCAATACTTCGGTGGTAGTCGGATCCGACGGTGCGCGGATCAACTCCATGCGTCTTGAGCCGAGGAATATCGTGATAACGCTAAAGCTCAATCAGGCGGAAAACGTCCGCCGAACCTTCGAGCAGCTCGCCGCTCCGAAAAGCGATGTCCGGTTCTGGTATGCCGCCGGTGACCGAAGCGTCTACATCGACGGAGTTGTCGAGACATTCGAGTGCGATCTTTTCAGCGCTGCCGAGATGGCCCAGATCTCGATCATCTGCCCGGATCCGTATTTCAAGGACCGCGCGACGCAGTCCGTCGAGATCGAGCCTTCGACTGGAGGCAGCATCGTTTCTCTGTCAAATATCCCGACCGGGATCATCTGCCGCACCACGTTCAGCGCGCAGGCGTCCTCGTTTACGTTGACGAACGTCAACGCCTCGAAGCACATCACCGTCAACTATGCGTTCGACGTCGGAGACGTCCTCATGATCGACACGCGCCTGCGGCATAAGGCGATCACGCTTACCCGCAGCGGCTCCTCCACCGTCAATATCTTCGGCAGCTTGCAGGACGGCTCCGAGCTTTTCACGGTCAGGAGCGGTCAAGTCCTGCTGCAATACTCGGCGACGCCCGTCGGCCAGATCAGGGATCCCGTCGACGTCTGCGAGGTCGATTATACGGAGATATACGCGGGGGTGTGATGATGACAAACTTCGTTTACATCCTCGACGGCAATCTCGCCCGCATCGGCGTGATTGAGGGATGGAGCTCGATCATCTGGGCGAAGCGCTACTGGACAAACGGCGACTGCGAGATCTATACCGCCGCGACGCCTGAAGCGCTGCAGCTCGCCTCGACAGGCGTCTATATCGAGCGCCCGGACGACGATATGGTCTGCAGGATCGACCGCATAGAGCTCACCACGAGCGCCGAGAACGGCGACTATTTGACGATCCACGGCACCGACGTCAAGCAGCTCCTCGATCAGCGCATCATATGGAGCGCCACGACCGCCCAGGGCGTCGCGGAGACGTTCGCGCGGCAGCTCGTCTCCGACGCGCTCATCGTCCCGATCTATGCGGCGCGGCAGGCCGTCAAGCCAAACGGCCAGACGTTGCTATCGCTCGCTCCCGCGGCAGGATTTACTGAGCCGTCGACCGAACAGGTCACGTATAAAAATCTCGGCGCGAAGATCGAAGAGATATGCAGACGCTACGGATGGGGCTCCCGGATCACGCGCAACGGATCCGTGCTCGCCTTCGAGCTATACGCAGGCGTCGATCGCTCGAACTCCGTGTTTTTCGCCGAGGAGTACGATAACCTGATCTCGACCGACTACTTGATCGACCGGACGCGCATCATGAACGTGGCCCTTGTTGGCGGCTCAGGAGAAGGCGCTCTGCGTATCTGCGAACCCGCCGGCGTTACGAAGGGAACCGCGAGGTGGGAACAGTTCATTGACGCGAAGGATGAAAGTTCGACGATCACATGGAAGGATCTCGTCACGGCATACCCGCTCGTCGCGGATGGCGGATACGGCTCCATCGTGCCAAGACAGACCGGCTATGCCTACAACATGAGCCAGTTCGACGTCCAGATCCTCGACGATGAGCAGAGGATCCGCATCGCGAACAAATATCCCGGAGGGATCTATTTCAGCTCGCTCGACGGCGGGTGCTACTACCGCGTGACGAACGTCGATATCGCGACGCTCGACAGCATGACACCCGCCGACGCGGATCCCGTGGTTCTGACTTACATCGCCTACTCACCGCGCCTGATGACGATCGGCTATGACAGTCTCGCCGGATACGGCGAGCAGACGAGCTTCGACGGAGAGATCGAGCCGAACACCAACTTCGTCTTTGGCGTGGACTACGACCTCGGCGACATAGTGACGATCCGCAGCAGCTACGGCGTCACGGCGGCCGTCAGGATCACCGAGGTGATCGAGAGCGAGGACGAGAACGGCTACCGCGTCGAGCCGAAATTCGAATATCAAAACTGAGCCCGAAAGGGCTCTTTTTTTATTGTCGTCAATATTGTCAACAATAGAACGCCATTATTTGCCATTTTTTGCCATGTGGCAAAAAGAAAGACCGGGGATTTTCTTAATAATCCTCGGTCTTTTCTGGTCTGGGTGAGAAGATTCGAACTTCCGGCCTCTTGAACCCCATTCACTCGCAGGACAAACGGTTTTATCAGTATTTTACTGTGTTTTTGCTGCTTCGCAGATTGAATATGTCAACAATAGGGCATCAATTAACGGCATCAGAGCCGATCTATGATGCTCCGGAGATCGTCGAGCTGCGCGTGGGTATAGTGCTCGAGCATCGCGTCCGAGGTATGCCCGATCAGGCGCTTTTTGTCGATCGTCGGCGCGTCGACGTCCTTCATCAGCGAGGCGAAGGTATGCCGGCATTCGTGGGCCGTCAGGGGCCGCACATCCACCGCTGCAAGAGCCCGCTTCGAGAGGTCCTGCCACCGGCGTGGCGTGATCGGCTTCCCGTTTTCGCAAATCAGCGCGGGTCCATCCTCGAGATAATACGCCATAACGAACGGCAGGATCTTCTGCGACACCGGGACGATCCTGTTCTTCCCCGCCGCCGTTTTTGAGCCGCCTCGAAGCGTGAGCGCCTCGGGATCGAAGGCAGAACGCTCCATGCCGAGAAGTTCGTTGATCCTGAAGCCGGTATAACAGAGGATCAGGATCACGTCGACGAACGGGACCTCGCGCGCTGCGGCGAAGAGCTTCTCGAGCTCGTCGTGCGTGAACGCCCTCTTCTCCGCCGGGGCCTCGCGCTTGATATAGATATGCTGCGCGTAATCCTCGCAGGCGATCCCGAGCTCGTGGGCGTACTTGTAGAGCGACGTCGCGAGAGCCTTCATGTTTTCGCGCGTTCTCGTTCCATGAGGGCAGGCGTCGACGCACTCCTGCCAGATCTGCGTCGTGATCGACGCGAACGGATAGAGCAGGATCCCGTCGAAATACTTCACGGCGCTCTGATAACAGAGGATCGTCGAATGCGACACGCGCTCCGCGTGACGATCGATCCACCGTCGATACAGATCGACGAACCGGATGTTCGGATCCTCGCTGCGCGTCTCGCTCAGATGCGCGAGCCAATCGAGCGCGGCCGTCTTCGTTTTGAATCCGCCTTTTGACTTGTAGAGGCACAGCCCGCCGGCATAGTGGCGCGAGACGGCCGTCCACGTCTTCCCGCGCTTATACGCCGTGCCCTGACCGTTGCCGCGCTGCTTCGGCTTCTGGGTGCGCGGCGCCGCGACGAGCTTCTTTCCGCAGTACGGACAATATGCCGCCTCTTCGACAGGGGCGGCTTTTTTACATTTCGGACAGATGGTGCTCATCGTTCCACGCCTTCAGCACTGTGGTATCAACGGTCAGCTTTCCTATCTCGGAAAGCTGCCGATACATCTCGAGTATCTGCTTTTCGCGGGACGAGAGCGGCGCAAAATCAGACGATTCCGCGCGTGGATCCCATTTGCCCGGCAGCGGCTCATCGGAAAGGAGCCATTCTACCGTCACGCCGAAGTGATCGGCGATCTTCTTCATCGTCGACTTCCGAGGGACCGCACCACGATTCCATCCCGACGCAGTTGACGGATCCACGCCAATAGCAAGTGCAAGTTGACGAAGGGATTCCCCGTATCCATCACAGAGCTTTTTGATCTGATTCGCAAACATTCTCACAACTCCTCACAATATATTTTCACTAAGCCCTTTACAACTCACAGTAAATCCGTTATAATTAAGTAAACTCATCAATAATCACTAAAGACACCGAGCGAATTGGTGAGTTTCCGCCGGAGGTATTGAGGTATAAAGAGTGGGTGACAGCCTTATTATATCATCAATACTAATCAATAGTCAACAATTATTTAGAAAGGAGGAGAAACATGGCACGCGGAGTACAACTTGATGCTGTCCGTCGTTACTGTATGCAGTGCACGTTCGATCAACCGAACGAGATACGCCTCTGTCCGTCAACAAGGTGCCCGCTTCACAGCTTTAGATTCGCGAAGAATCAGAGCAATCCGCGCATTACGACTATTAACGCTATTCACGCTCGTTGTCTCGACTGTCAAGGAGGCGAAACGAAGGGCAAGGCTGTTGTAATGTGTAAGGACGAAGACTGCGCATTATGGCCCTTTCGAACCGGCCACAGACCGAAGGCGGGCACTTTATCGACCGACAACGACGAGTAGCGAAGAAGCGGGATGTACCCGCGTTCATTTGTTCAAAAACACACAAAAAACGGTCATAACACAAGGAGGTGGAAGCTATTGGACGAGCCCTACGTATCGACCCGCGATGTCGCGAAGATCTACGGCGTGAAGGTAACGACCGTCTGCCGTTGGATCCGCGAAGGCAAGATCCCCGCGTACAGGCTCGGCAAGCTCTATCGCATGAAGCTGAGCGAGCTGCCGAAGGAGATCAAGTAACAGAAAAAGCCGCCCCCGGCGAGGACGCGCACGGGAACGGCAGGCCCAAAAACCCAAGAACAGTATAGCACACAAAAGGAGGTTGTGCAAATGGCAAAGGACCATGAACCTATAACCGTGCTCTACAAAGAGCCCTACGAACCGCCCCGGAAGATCACTATCTCGAACACGCTAGAGCAGCTTCAGCGGATGGTAAATGGCAATATCGAAGTGATCCCCGCTGTTATCTTCTCTGGTACGCCGAGATATCTTGTCATGATCTGCGACGAAGAGGCGAAGCTGAAGCAGCCGAAACCATCCCCGAACTTACTGCTCAGGTCGCTGATCAAGCGCCCCGATATAGTACGTGGACCCGTCGTGATCTGTGCCGCCGAGGGTGAAGAATTAGACGGCCTCACTGAAGACGAGATCCAGATCGCAGAGACTTCGCTCCGGAAAATCGAGATAATAAAGGGGGTCAACAATGACGATTAACGAAATCGAAGCGAGCGACAAGACCTTCCTCAACGCGGAGGATATCGCGCCGATCCTCGAATGCGATCCACAGGATCTCCGCGGTCAAGCGCAGCGGGATCCTTCAAAACTCGGCTTCCCGGTCATCGTGATCGGCAAGCGCGTCAAGTTCCCGAGGGCGGGCTTCCTCAGCTTCGTCTCGGGCGTCATCGAAAGGAGATAACATGGCAAACACATACTTCACCGTCTGCCCGTATTGCGGAGCGCATCTGGACCCGGGCGAACGCTGCGACTGCAAAGAGAGCCGCGCCATTTACGCGAAGAAGCTCTACGAAAAATACTACAAGAAGGAGGCCGAAAGTGAATAGCACTGAAGGAAAACGATACAATCGCTTCGGCACGCTGCTCCGCAGCTACCGCGAAATCAAAGGCATCTCCCGCAAAGCGCTTGCTGCTACGGTCGGATACGCTGGCAGCTGCACGATCCACGCGCTCGAAACCGCTCAGAGCTTTTCCCGCCGGCCGACACTGCCGACGATCATTGAGGTGGCGCACGCGCTAAGCCTCTCAAAGCACGATCTAACGATGCTTGTCATGGCATCGCTTGAAGACCGGATCGAGGAGGCGGGATATGAATTCAATTAATTGGGTCGGGGTCATCTGGCTCGCTATGTGGGTCTGCATATTTATCGGCTCTCTGATCATGGCGATCGTCGAGGCCGTGACAGCCCACCGCAAGGCAAGCGCAGACCGCAAGCGTAAGCGTCGAATCCGCAAGCGTGACCGACGTGCGCTCGCGGATCGTTGGAGGGAGATGATCGTTGGATGAACACGAAGCCAACAAAAGAGTACCGCAGCCGGGTGTTCACCGACCGACCGGATTATGCCGACTTCGAGGCGCCCGCAAAGTTCCAAGCGATCATGTCGATCATCGCGAAACGCCTGAAGGAGCATCCGAACGCGATCTGCTCATACTCCGGTGGCGCCGACAGCGATATCATGATAGATCTGATCGAGAGAACACGCGAAGCATTCGAGCTCCCGCCGATCAAGTATGTGTTCTTCAACACGGGCCTCGAAATGAAGGCCACGAAGGACCACGTGAAGCAGACCGCGATCAAGTACGGCGTCGAGATCGAAGAAGTGCGCCCGAAGATCAGCATCGTTCAGGCGTCGAGGCAGTATGGTATTCCGTTCGTCTCGAAGATCATGAGCGCAGGGCTGAACGAATGGCAGAAAAAGGGCGTTCCGCTGACTATCGCCGACGAATACGCCGCGGCTGAAGACAAAGCCGCAAAGCGTCAGGAACTCCGTGAGCGATATCCGAAGTGCGAAAGCGTGATCAACTTCCTGTGCTGCTGCAATTCAGCCGGCGAACCGAGGCCAAACATTCAGCTCGTGATCAACAGCTCGAAGTATATGCTCGACTTCATCAAGAAGATGCCACCGGACTTCCCCGTCAGCGCGAAGTGCTGCGACTACTGCAAGAAGCAGGTCGCTCATCGAGTGCAAAAGGGATACGAGATGATCATCACCGGCGAACGACGCGACGAAGGCGGCATGCGATCCGTACCACGCAAGGACAACACCGCGCTCTGCTTCGGCGAGACGGCAAACGGCCAGTATCGGCTTCGCCCGCTCTACTACGTCAGCGACGCGGACAAGGCATGGTACAAAGAGTACTACGGCATCAGATACTCGGACGCTTATGAGGTCTACGGCCTGACGCGGACCGGGTGCTGCGGGTGCCCGATCAGCTACAAGGCCATCGAGGATCTCGAGAAGATCCGACCTTATGAGCCGAACGTCGTTAAGGCGGCGTGGAACATTTTCGGCAAAAGCTACGAGTACAGAATCAAGTATAACGAGTACAAAGCTACGCGAATGCGCAGAGAAAAGGAGAACATCACCAGAAAGCGAGGCTGCCGATGAGATATCAGATCATCAGACGAGAGGCCACCGTCCTGATCGGGCATTGCAGGGATTCCGCGCTGAAAACCGAAGTGCAGCTCACGCGAACGCTTAATGAGGTGGCGCGTCGTCTGACGCCGGGAAGGTTTTTCGATGACGGCATAACGTTCCAAACGCACGACCGGATCCGCCTCGAACCGTTGGACATCATGAAATTCAGGACGGAGACCGAGCTCGTCACCGTGCAGATCGGGCTCGGCGACACATACGACGTCATCGATCGGGGGAATATCCCGATAACACTTGCAGACTATCAAATGACAGGAGATTAAAAAATGGGAATCACAATTCACTCACTCGACATCGAAAACGTTAAGCGCGTGAAGGCCGTATCGCTGAAGCCTTCCCCCGCCGGGCTCACCGTCATAGGCGGGAAGAACGGCGCCGGCAAGACCACCGTGCTCGACGCGATCGTCTGGGCGCTCGGCGGCGAGAAGTACAGGCCTTCCGAAGCGCAGCGCGACGGCTCCATGACGCCGCCGCACATCAGGATCACGCTCTCGAACGGCTTAATCGTGGAGCGCAAAGGCAAGAACTCCGCGCTCACCGTGACGGATCCGTCCGGGAAGAAAGCCGGGCAGCAGCTTCTCAACGAGTTCATCTCGCAGCTCGCGCTCGACCTGCCGCGCTTCCTTCAAGCGAACGCAAAGGAGAAGGCCGACACGCTTCTGCAGATCCTCGGCATCGGCCCGCAGCTCCGCGCTCTGGATGACGAGATCGCGAGGATCTTTAATCAGCGCACCACCGTCGGTCAGATCCGCGATCAGAAGGCCGCTCACGCCGCGGAACTTCCCGAATACGCCGATGCACCGGATGAGGAGATCTCCGTCAGTGAGCTCTCGCATCAACTCACCGAAGCGCTGAAGGCAAACGCCGCGAATATCGCATGGCGCGAGAAGCTCGTCGCAGACATGAAGAAAGCGGACGATCTCCAGAGGGAGCTGACGGCGCTCATGGCGTCGATCGAGGAAACGAAAGCCCGCGTTGACGCCGCTGTTGACGTCGACGTGACAGCAATCCAGAACGATATCGAACGCGCAGAGGAGGTCAACGCAAAGGTTCGTGCCAATCTCTCGAAGGAGCACGCGCAGGCCGAAGCAGATGCAGAGGCGGAACGTTACAAGACGCTCACTCAGGCTATCGAGAAAAAGCGCAGCGATCGAATGAAGCTGCTCGAAGGGGCGGATCTTCCGTTGCCGGGGCTTACCGTCGAGGACGGCGAGTTGAAGTATAACGGTCACTCGTGGGACTGCATGAGCGGCGCCGAGCAACTCCGCGTCGCGACGGCGATCGTCAGACGCCTGAATCCCGCCTGCGGCTTCGTTCTGCTCGACAAGCTCGAACAGATGGACGAGGAGACGCTGAACAGCTTCGGCGCATGGCTCGAATCCGAGGGGCTCCAGGCCATCGCGACCCGCGTCAGCACCGGCGCGGAATGCACCATCATCATCGAAGACGGCGCCGTCAAGGGTGACGACAAGCCTGACGAGCTGCCGAAGTGGAAGAAAGGAGAATATTAATGGACTACTCAACAGGACCCATCCAGAAAGCCGTAAAGACCATCATCTACGGCACCGAGGGCATCGGCAAAAGCACGTTTGCGTCGCGCTTTCCAAACCCCGTCTTTATTGACACCGAGGGCAGTACCGCATCGATGAACGTGAGACGCACGCAGACGCCGAGCTCGTTTGCCGAGCTGCTCGCCCAGGTGCGATACATCGCGAGCCATCCCGCTGAAGTGGGGACGATCGTGATAGACACTATCGACTGGGCTGAGCGCATGGCCATCAAAAGCATCTGCGATGCTAAGCAGTATACCGGCATCGAGGACGCCGGATACGGCAAGGGCTACGTGTATGTCTACGAGGACATGGGGCGCCTGCTCAATGCGCTGAACGACTGCATCGACGCAGGGATCAACGTCGTACTTACCGCTCACGCCGCGATTCGCAAATTCGAGCAGCCGGACGAGCTCGGCAGCTACGACCGCTGGGAGCTCAAATGCCTCAACGCGCCGAAGGCCAACGTCTGCGCCATGCTTAAGGAGTGGGCCGATATGGTCCTCTTTGTGAATTGGCGGACTATCACCGTCAAAACCGCCGATTCCAAAAAGACGAAAGCCACAGGCGGCACCGAGCGCGTCATGTACACGCAGCATCGCGCGGCCTTCGACGCGAAGAACCGCTTCGATCTCCCCGATGAGCTGCCGTTCACTTTCGAGAGCATCGCGCAGATATTCCCAGATCCCGACAAGAAGGCCGTTTTCAGCGCCAAGGCCGTTTTTAGCGCCTCAGAGCCGTCCGCTGACGCCGGGAAGGGAAATACCTTACCTGAACCCGCAAAGCCCGAACAAGAGGGCTCTGGGGCCCCTTCAAGCGCTAAAAACGCGATCGATGACGAACCCAATCTCCCCTTGGCGGTCCAGAAGATGCTTGAATACTACAACATTAAACCGTGGGAGATTCGCATGATCGTTAACGAAAAGGGCTATATGCCTACGGGCATGCTCATCAGCGACTATCCGATCGAGTTCATCAACGAGTGGATGATCCCGAATATCGACAAGATTGTCGCAGACATCAAAAACAACAGACGGCAGCTACCGTTTAAGGATTGAAAGGAGAAACCAAATGGATAACCAGAGAACATTCGGATGGGACGACGAGATCAGCAACGAGAGCAGCTTCGTCCTCTTCCCCGCCGGTAATTACAAGTTCACCGTCGAAGGCTTTGAACGCGAGTATTTCAGCGGCTCGGCGAAGATCCCGCCGTGCAACAGAGCAAACCTGACGCTCACCGTCGAGGACGAGCTCGGCAGGACCACCACAATTAACGACGGGCTCTTCCTCATCGAAAAGATGGAATGGAAGCTCTGCGCGTTCTTCCTCTCGCTCGGCCTGCGCAAACACGGTGAAAAGGGCAAGATGGCATGGGATAAGATCCTCGGCCGTTCCGGTATGTGCAGGATCTACGTCGACGAGTACGAGAAGAACGGCAAGAAGTACCAAAACAACAAGATCGACGCCTATCTCGATCCGGCAGAGTATCCGCTGCCTGCTGCGCCCGGCAAGCCGTCGACTGCATGGAAGGGCGGCGCGTACTGATGCAGCTCCGACCATATCAAGAAGAGGCGTGTCAGGCGATCCACGCCGAATGGGACGGAGGGCGTCGCAAGACGCTCCTCGTTCTGCCGACGGGATCCGGCAAGACCATAGTCTTTTCGGCGATAACGGCCGATCAGGTGCGGAAGGGTGAGCGAGTGCTCATCCTCGCGCACCGGGGCGAGCTGTTAGAGCAGGCCGCCGACAAGCTGTTTCGGTCGACCGGGCTCCGGGCGTCGCTCGAAAAGGCCGAGAGCTCATGCCTCAACGCGTGGGAGCGCGTGACGGTCGGATCCGTCCAGAGCCTGATGCGGCCGGATCGTCTCGCGAAGTTCCGGCCGGACATGTTCGGCACGATCATCACCGACGAAGCGCACCACGTACTCTCCGACGGATATCAGCGAGTTCTTGATCACTTCAGCTCCGCGAAGGTCCTCGGCGTCACAGCGACGCCTGACAGGGGCGATATGCGTGATCTGGGACAGTACTTTGATAGCCTCGCTTATGAGTACACGCTCCCGCGGGCGATCAAAGAAGGGTATCTCTGTCCAATCAAAGCGCTCACCGTGCCGCTGAAGCTCGACATCTCGGCCGTCACTATGCAGAACGGAGACTATCGCGCTTCAGAAGTTGGCACCGCACTCGACCCGTATCTCGAGCAGATCGCCGCAGAGATGAAGCGCGTCTGCAAAGGCCGAAAAACGGTCGTATTCCTTCCGCTGATCAAGACGAGCGAAAAGTTCCGTGACATTCTGACCGCTCACGGCTTCCGCGCCGCCGAGGTCAACGGCCAAAGCGAGGACCGCGCGCAGATCCTCGCGGACTTCGACGCCGGGCGCTACGACGTGCTCTGCAATTCCATGCTCCTGACCGAAGGGTGGGACTGCCCGACGGTCGACTGCATCGTCGTTCTGAGGCCTACAAAGATGCGCGGGCTCTACTGTCAGATGATAGGCCGCGGGACGAGGATCGCGCCGGGCAAGGACCATCTGCTGCTGCTCGATTTTCTTTGGTTAACTGAACGGCATGATTTGTGCCGACCGGCATGCCTGATCGCCGAGACCGCCGAGGTCTCCGAAGCGATCACCAAGCGCCTGCAAGACGCCGACGAGGGCATGGATCTCGAAGAGGCGGAATCGCTCGCTCAGGAAGACATCGTCGCGCAGCGCGAAGCAGCTCTCGCCGAGAAGCTGAAGGAGATGCGGCGCCGAAAGCGCAAGCTTGTCGATCCGCTCCAATTCGAGATGAGCATTCACGCCGCGGATCTCACCGCGTATCAGCCGTCTTTCGGGTGGGAGCTTGAGAAGATCCGCGCAGATCAGGCAAAATCGCTCGAAAAGCTCGGAATCTTCCCCGACGAGATCGAGAGCGCCGGCAAAGCGCAGATGATCCTCGATCGACTCGGGCAGCGCATTGACGCGGGACTCACGACGCCGCGCCAGATCCGCTTCCTCGAGGGGCGCGGCTTCAAGGATGTCGGCACATGGAGCTTTAATGCGGCAAAAATGCTCATAGACAGGATCGCCGGCAACGGATGGATGATCCCGCGGGGGATCCATCCGGAGACATATCATCCGTGAGGTGAAACATGACAGAACAGCTGACATTTCTTACAGACGGCGTCACCGAGACCGACGTACTGAACTGGCTCGTCCGTCGATATGAACGGCTGAGATCTTGCGGCGAAGATTGGTATAGAAGTCATAACTTCGGCGATTGGGTGCTCTATGAATTCTCGCACTACGCCGGCGGCTCCATTTGCGACGAACAACTTGAGGCGAAGGGAATCCGCTGGTTCGAATTTTCAAGCACGCGAGGCTTGAAAATTCAAGGCTATTTCGAGGGCGAGGACGTCTACCTCATCATCCCAAAGGCAAAGGTACTGAAAGCGTTCGGAATCAAAGATAATCACAAGGACGTATTAAAGGACGGCGAATGATGGACACATTCTACGACATCCCCAACGTGCTGAAGCATATCGATCCCGCCGCCTGCGATTATTCCGAATGGACGCAGATCGGCATGGCGCTGAAGGCCGGCGGCTTCCCGTGCTCGCTCTGGGACGAGTGGAGCCGCGCCGATTCACGCTATCATCCGGGCGAGTGCGAACGCAAATGGGAGACGTTCAAGGGCGGGTGGAATTCGTCGGTCAACGTCGGCACTATAGTCAACATGGCAAAAAGCCGGGGATGGCAGCCGGAACGCGCCGCTCGCGGGAATCGCGCTCTCGAATGGGATGACGAGATCAACGACGACGTCAAGGTCGTTGATACCGCATATCTCGAAGACCGGGAGCTCATCGAGCCGTCAGACAATGTGTGGAACCCGGTCGGGGATCTGATCAAATACCTCGAGATGCTCTTCGACGCGGACGACTTTGTCGGCTACGTCACGAAATCGTGGAAGAAGGACGATCGGCACATGCCGACGGCCGGCGCCTGCGATCGCACCGCGGGAGAGCTCATTCAGCAGCTTTCCCGCTGCGGGGGCGACATCGGTTCCGTACTCGGCGACTACGATCCCGAGGTCGGCGCGTGGATCCGCTTCAACCCGCTCGACGGAAAAGGTGTCAAAAACGAGAACGTGACGGAATTCCGCTACGCGCTCATCGAATCGGATTCGATGGAACTCGCGAAGCAGAACGCGATCATCCGAGAGATGAACCTTCCCGTCGCCGCGCTCGTCTACTCCGGCAAGAAATCGCTCCACGCTATCGTCAAGATCGACGCTGCGTCCTATGACGAATACAAGCGCCGCGTCGAGTACCTCTATGGCGTTTGCCGAAAGAACGGCATGGAGATCGATCAACAGAACCGGAATCCTTCACGCCTGAGCCGCATGCCCGGCGTCATGAGGAACGGCCGGAAGCAGTTTCTCGTCGATACGAACATCGGCGCGGCGTCGTGGAACGAGTGGAAAGAGTGGCTTGAGGCCGTCAACGACGATCTCCCCGACATCACGCCGCTCGAATCCGTATTTGACAGCCTGCCGCCGCTCGAACCATCGCTCATCGACGGAGTGCTCCGTCAGGGCCACAAACTGCTCGTCGCCGGTCCGTCAAAGGCCGGCAAAAGCTACGCGCTCATCGAGCTCGCGATCGCGATCGCCGAAGGATGGGACTGGCTCGGCTTCAGATGCGCGAAGGGGCGCGTCATGTACATCAATCTCGAGCTCGCGCAGGCGTCATGCCTGCACCGCTTCGTCGACGTCTACAAGGCGCTCGGAAGGACGCCCAGATCGCTCCACAATATCGACATCTGGAATCTACGCGGACGCGCCGTGCCGATGGACAAGCTCGCGCCGAAACTGATCCGCCGGGCTCAGAAGGAGAACTATATCGCCGTGATCATCGATCCCATTTACAAGGTCATCACCGGCGACGAAAACTCCGCTGATCAGATGGCGGCGTTTTGTAACCAATTCGATAAGATCTGCAACGAGCTGAAGAGCGCTGTGATCTACTGCCATCATCACTCAAAGGGCATGCAGAGCAACAAGCGCAGCATGGACCGCGCGTCAGGATCAGGCGTTTTCGCCCGTGATCCCGATGCAATGCTCGACATGATCGAGCTCAACGTTACCGAGGCGCTCCGGAGCTCCGTCCGTCAGGAGCGAGAGGCGCGGATCTGGGCGGACGCGCTCGCCGAAATAGGCTATCACGATTCGCCGGACGTCGGCTCCGTGAAACTCCAGAAAATCGCAAAGGAGAAGCTCACGACGGCGCAGTACGTCGCTGCCGAGCGGAAGTGTGAGGCGATCGCCGCCGAGGTGAAGCACTTCACAGCATGGCGCATCGAAGGTACGCTCCGCGAATTTCCACGATTCGACCCGGTCTACACATGGTTCGAATATCCGAAGCACGTGCTCGACAACTCCGGCACGCTCGCAGGAATGAAGACCGACGACGTCGTTGTCGCTCAGAAGGCGAAGCCTTCGAAGGGCAAGCGGGTGAGCGCTCAGGAACGCGCCGAGAACGCCTTCGAGGCGCTCTCGCTCGACGGCGAGCCGGTCACGCTGAAGCGCCTCGCGGAATACTGGGATCTCGAAAACGAGGAAGCTGCCCGCGGCCGCATCAGACGTGCGAAGGGTTTTGTAATCGACGGCAACAAAGTGCGCTTGGACGGTAATCCGGATGGTTCGGACAGCGTCCAAAAGTAGTCTGGACGGTCTGGACGGTTTTGGTATGTACTACGTACATAACTACCGTCCATCCATCCAGATGTCAGGTGGACGTTGTTGTGGGATGAGGCTTAAGCGCCGCCTCATCCCCACACAACCACCGTCCATACTCCTGACTAAGCCAAACAACCAACCAACGAAAGGAGACGAAATGAAAGCATTAATTGAAACGTATTGCGGATGGAACATCTGGTACGAATTCGAACCCGGCGAGCAATTCGTTGAGGCGCGCACGTGGACGTGGACCGCAGAGAAGGAGGGCGAAACGGTCACGCTCGAAGCGCCGACGCACACCGCGCTCCGAGAGCTGATTGATATACGGGAGGCGCAGCATGAATAACAACATAACATTAAAGCCATGCCCATTCTGTGGCAGTACGAATATCCACATTATGAAGATGGGGTATCCTCACTGGATTTATTGTGAAGATTGCGGCGCAAAGATCCACGGCAGACAGATTGGCGAGGAAGAAGGCGAAAAAGCATCTGCTGAAGCATGGAATCGCAGAGCGAATGAAAACGAAATAACTTTATCTGAAGCAATGAAACAACTCAAACAAATCGCAAACGAGACAGGCAGAAATCAGCGGATCACAGTGATGCCCGGCAGCGATGAAATAACAGATGACGCCGTGAGCGCGTTTGTTAAATGGTTGAAGGTTGGCTATCAGGAACACGTTATCGACGATAATGGATATAAGATCGATTGGAGAAATGTTTCTAAATCTGTCGTTTCCAACCCCGATGGAACGCCGGTCGGGACCGATCTCCTTGCATGGCGAAACGCCTCGACTATACTGCCGCCAGATGATGCGAAGGTGCTCTGCCTGACTCAGACGAAGAGCGGCATGTTCAACTACGTCCTCGGCTATTACGCCGCGGATCTCGGCAGGTGGGTGTGCGGCATGAACTCAAACGTTAAATACTGGATGGATATGCCGGTTCCACCGTGGGAGGAGGCGCACGATGAGCAATAACGATTGCGTAAGCCGCGAACGGCTCCTCGCGAAGTATGACCGTCAGCACGAAGGCCCCGCAGGAAAGGCACGGAAACTGATTGAGAACGCTCCCGCCGTCCCGCAGGAGATGAGCGCGGTGGAGTTTATGAAGGTAATTGAATGGCTGGATTACTACGACCATGAAGCATATCAGCGATATGCTTGGAGAAAAATGCAACATGATTATGCAGGAGCTGTTGCTATCGTCGAGGCGTGGGCAAAGGAGCATCCTGAAAGGAGCGAAGAATGAAATGAAAATCGAATTTGCTGAATCTTTCAAAATTCCGTCGATCACGCAGCAGGAGCATCGCGCCGGCGTGAAGGCGAATGGCGTCGCGTATATCTACGACACTCCGGAGATCAGAGACGCGAGGGTGCTCTTCAGAGCGCATCTCGCTCCGCATCGGCCCGCGGAGCCGCTTCAGGGGCCGATCGAGCTCGACGTCCGATGGTACTACATGATCAAGGACGATAAGCACGAGGACGGCGAGTTCAAGACGTCGAAGCCTGACTGCTCGAATCTCATCAAGCTCATCGAGGACGAGATGACGCGGCTCGGCTTCTGGAAGGACGACTCCCAGGTCGCTCTCACGTTCCAGTACAAGATTTGGAAGGAGCGCGTCGAGGGCGTCGGAATCACCGTTAAACAGTTAGGCAAGACGATCATGGAGGCGTTCGGATGAATAAAACGGATCTCGCTGCATATCGCGATGAGCTCATGGAGCTGCGGCAGATCCGGGCCCGCATTGATGCTCTGCAGACGCAGCTCTACGCGCTTCGCTCGCCGGCGCTCACCGGCATGCCGCACGCGCAGACCGTGGAATCCGGCTCTGCGCAGGAACGCGCCGCGGACGAGCTGAGCGAGAACCTCAACTCCCTTGTCGCGGACTATATGAGCAGGGAGACAGCACTCGTCAAACGCTGCCGGGCGATCGAGGACGCAATATCGAATCTACCGGCTCGTTTCCGCGTGATAATGCGCGCTCGCTATATTGACGGGGAATCCTGGCACGACGTTGCCGACGGCGTCCCGTTCTCGTACGAGCGGGTGATGCAGCTTCACAGGCGCGCGTTGGCGCTGCTCGAAAACATTACATACAATTATAGCTGATTCCGTGCTATAATAGTACCGTGAAAAGCCGTCGAGGGGAACCCGGCGGCTTTTCTGGTGCCGATTCAAGCGGCGGTTGAGGATGGCGGGTATCAAACTCGAGGAGGTGAACAAATGCCTCGAAAGAAAAAGGAGAAACAAGACGTTAAGCCTGCAATAAAAAATAAGGGCGGGCGTCCGAAAAAAGAGATCGATCGGGATCAGTTCGAGAAGCTCTGCGAATGGCAGTGCACTCAGAGCGAGATCTGTGAGTGGTTCGGGATTACCGACAAAACGCTGACGAGATGGTGCAAAGAGACTTATGGCGTCGGATTCTCCGAGGTTTTTAAGGTAAAGCGTCAAAAAGGTCTTATCAGCCTGCGCCGGTCACAGTTCGAACTCGCGAAGAAAAATGCGACGATAAGCATTTGGCTCGGGAAACAGTATCTCGGGCAAAGAAACATCAAGGAAGAGGAATGGTAACATGAGCGACGCAGTATTGGCAGCCATCATCACCGGCTTGATAGCGCTGATCGGCACAATCATCACAAACCTGACGCAGAGCAGTAAAACGCGCACCGAAATGCGGGTCGCGTTGGCGGAAATGCGCAAGGACGTACAATATCTCAGCAGCGAGACAGCGAAACATAACAATTTCGCTCAGCGAATGCCCGCTGTCGAGGAGCAAATCAAGGCGATATCCCACCGTGTTGACGGTTTGGAACGAAAGGAGAATTGATCATGGACTGGAAGAGGAAACTGACAAGCCGCAAGTTCTGGAGTGCCGTTATCAACTTTGTGACGATGCTGATCGTCGCACTCAACGGATCACAGGAACTCGCTACGAAGATCGCCGCGCTTATCCTTGCCGGCGCGGGCGTGGTCGCCTACATCATCGGCGAGGGGCTCGCTGATGCCGCAGCCGTCGAGCAAACTTATGTGATCCCCGAATCGGGGCCGACGTTCGGCTCTATTGAGGAGGACGACAATGAGTGAAGCCGTACTGATTCTCCCTGAAGCGCGGGAGTTTGTCACGTGGGCCGTCGGCCATGCCAAGAAGACCAACATGGCGAAGGACGGCTATCTCTGCGGCATCGCCGGCACCGATCCGTGGGTGTACCTATACGGCACGAACGGCAACAAGGTCACGCAGGCGCTGCTCGAACTCAAGTTCCGCACGTACTACTCGAAGCACGGATGGACGCGCGAGCGCTATGACGCGATCACGACGAAGTGGCCCGAAGAAGGCAAAATCGCCACGGACTGTGAGGGCCTCTATGACGCCTGGGCGCATATCGACGTCAACGCCAATTATAACTACCGGAATTTCTGCGAGCAGAAGGGGCTGATCTCCAAGATCGACCGTCCGTATGTTATCGGCGAGGCCGTATTCAACGGCACCGCGCTGAAGAAGACACATGTCGGCTGGATCTGCGGCTTCACCAAGAACGGCACGCCGCTCGTCGTTGAGGCGCGCGGTCTTGCCTACGGCGTCGTCATCACTTCGATGGCGAAGCGCGAATGGAAGTACCGCGGGCTCATGACAAAGAAACTCAGCTATGCGGCGTCCGAAATTCAGCCGGGCGTCATTACGTACACGTTCACGCGGACGCTGAAATACGGCGTCAAGGGCGACGACGTATGCGAGCTGAAGAAGCTCCTCATCGCCCGCGGCTATGACGAGGGCATCACGCCCACGAACAAGACCTTCGGCGCCTCGACGCGCAGGATGATCCGCGCCTTCCAGATGGACGCTGGTCTGACCGTCGACGGCAAGGCCGGACGCAAGACGATCCGCGCTCTCGGAGGCATATACGCATAATGCGCACGCTCGAAACGTTTTACCGCTCGAAGGAGTGGGAAGCGCTTCGGGCGCGGTTGCGTTTGGAGCGCGTCAACGAGAACGGCGAGATCATCTGCGCGGAATGCGGCAAGCCGATCGTTAAGGCTTATGACTGCATCGCGCATCATAAGACCGAACTCACCGAGGAGAACGTCAACGATCCCGAGATTACGCTCAATCCGGACAACATCGAGCTCATTCATTTCCGCTGTCATAACGAGCGGCATCACCGTTTCGGTGGCTTCCATCAGCGGGTCTATCTCGTCTACGGCGCGCCGTGTGCCGGCAAGAGCTCATTCGTCAGGGATCAGGCGTCAGCAGACGATCTGATCCTCGACATCGATGCGCTCTGGGAAGCGGTCTCGATTAACGACAAGTTTCACAAGCCGAAGCGCCTCGCTGCGAACGTTTTCGGACTTCGCGACGCGCTGGTCGACCAAATACGCACGCGGACGGGAAAGTGGCTGAACGCTTATGTCGTCGGGGGTTATCCGCTAAAAAGCGATCGTGATCGGCTCTGCGACCTTCTTGACGCGGAGCCGATATTTATCGACACGGATCGCGAGACCTGCCTCAGCCGCGCGGAGAATGATCAATGGCGCGAGTACATCAACGAGTGGTTCGACGCCTATACCGAATAATACCCGCCCCCCGTACGCTGCGGAAAATAATCGCTGCGGGTACTGGAGGGGGGACTTCATTTTATTGCGCGGCGCGTTTTTCATTTTTTTCTGAAAAATGCAAAAATCCCGTAAAATCGGAAAAACTCGGAGGAAAACATGACAAGACGCGACAAGCTCGAAAAAATCTTCGAAAATGTCGACGAGAATCAGCGCGCGCTCGTGGCGCCGCTGATCGACGAGGTGATCTTCCTCGAGAACAGGATGAGGGAGCTCCGGAACGAACCGTTCATCCGGTATCATCCAAAGGACCGCTCCATGCAAAAAACGACCGCCGCGGCGAAGCAGTACAAGGAATGCTCGCAGAGCTATATGAACGCGATCCGCATTTTGAGCGGAATCCTTCGCAACGCAGAAGGCGACGCCGACGACGACCTGTTGGCGCGGCTTGAAGAGTTCTCTCGATGAATCATCTTTTCGAATATTGGGATTTGATTCGGCGGAAAGAGGTCATCGTCGGGTATTGGATCCGGAAGGCCGTGCAGCAGTTGATCGAGGACGTTGACGATCCTCGATACATCTACGATACGACCGAATCGGACAAGCGGATCCGCTTCATGGAAACGCTCTGCCTGCAGTCAAAGGCGCCGTACTACATGAAGCCGCTGAAGCTCATGCCGTGGCAGAAGGCGTTCATCGAGGCGCTCTACTCGTTCAGGATGGCCGACACCGGCAAGCGCCGGTTCACTCGTGCGCTGCTCGAGATCGCACGAAAGAACGGCAAGAGCACGCTCCTCGCCGGCATCGGCAACGACGAGCTTTTCAACGGCAAGGGCGGCAGCGACGTCTGCTGCGCGTCTCTGGACGACGCGACGGCGAAGCTGATCTGGCGAGAGATCGCCGGCATGCGCGAGCGCCTCGATCCGAAACGCCGCCTCACGACGCCGACGCTGACGGAGCTTCGCAACAAAAAACGCAACATCACCGTCTCGAGGATGAGCGCGAAGACGCGCATGAAGGACGGACGCAATCTCGGCCTCGTATTCCTCGACGAGATCCACGACGTCAATGAGCCGAACGGCGGCAGTGAGATCGCCGAGGCGCTCTGGCGCTCCACAAGCGCGCAGGAAGAGCCGCTCATGATCGAGTGCACGACGCAGGGCTTCAACCGGAACTGCTATCTTGACGAGCAGATCAAGAAAGCGAAGGCGATCATCAACGGCGAGATCGAGAACGAGCATTATCTGGCATTTCTTTACGAGCAGGATTCCGAGCAGGAGGTCTGGCAGGACGAGAGCTCGTGGGAGAAATCGAATCCGTCGCTCCGGTACGGTGTCAAAAAGATCGACAAGCTCCGCGAGGACGTGAACGAAGCGAAGTACGTCAAGGCGACGCGGATCCATCTGCTGACGAAGGACTTCAACCTTCCCCAGAGCGGCTCGCAGACGTGGCTCGCTCTGGAGGACTATGACTACCCGCAGCTGGCGATCGATCTCGAATCCTTCCGCGGCTCCGTGATCCTCGGCGCGGTCGACCTCTCAGCCACGACGGACATGACAAGCGCGAAGGCGCTGATCATGAAGCCCGGCGATCGCACGAAGTACGTGCTGAAGCACTACTGGATCCCGGAATCGAAGCTCGAAGCGGCCGATGATAAGGAAGCCGGGGCGAAATACGCGGAATGGGCGCGCGACGGCCTGCTGACGATCTGCGAGGGAAACGAGGTCGACGTTACGCTCGCAGCTGATTGGTTCTATCAGCTCTACAAAGATTATAAACTCCGGCCGCTGAAGATCGGTTTCGATCAGCGCTTCGCGAAGACCTTCGTTCAGCGTTGTGAGGACTACGGCTTCGACACCGAGATGATCCTTCAGGGACGGGCGCTCTCGAACGCGATGAAGCTCGTCGAGGCGGACTTCAAGAGCCGGCTGATCAACTACGGCGAGGATCCGATCGACAAGTGGAACTTCGGGAACTGCTGCTGCCGCGTCGACAACGTTGGCGACATTCAGCCGGTCAAGGCTCCAGGCCAGCCCGGGCACAGGATCGACGGCGCCGTCACGCTGATTATACTCTACGAAACACTCCGCCGTTTCCGCGGCGAATTTATGACCGCAATCGGAGGTGGTTAATAAGTGACATTCAAGGAATTCTGGGCGAAGCTCTGGCAGCCGCGTCCGAAGGACACGAGATGGGCGCCGACGAACGGCGGCTTCATGCCGTGGTATTCGCAATTCGGAACGAACATCTATGCGTCGGACGTCGTGCAGCAGGCGCTCAGTTGCATCGTCAACGAGCTGAAAAAGCTCAACCCGAGGCACGTGCGATACATCGGCGCGGACCCGACGCCCGTGAAGGACAGCGATATTCAGCGCGTCCTGAACGAGCCGAACCCGCTCATGACGACGAGTGAGTTCATCGAAAAGACGGCATGGCTGCTCTTGATGAATTATAACGTTTTCATCCTGCCGACGTATTATCGGTGGTTCGATAAGCAGGGCGAAGAGCATCGGCAGTACGAGGCGCTCTGGCCGCTGAAGCCGAGCTCCGTGGACTTCATCGAAGACGCTTCCGGGCGTCTTTTTGTAACATTCCATTTCATGAACGGCGAGCAGACGACGGTCCCTTATGACGACGTGATCCACGTCCGTATGAACTACGCCGTCAATCAGTACATGGGCGGCGACGAGCTCGGTCAGCCGAACCACGAAGCACTGTTGAAAACGCTCGAGCTGAACAAACAACTCCTGACCGGCGTCGCAAAGGCGATGAACGCGAGCTACGCGATCAACGGCGTCATCAAGTATAACTCGCTTCTCGACGAGGAGAAGATGAAACAGGCCGTCGCGGAATTCGAGAACAAGCTCGCCAACAACGCGAGCGGCTTCATCCCGATCGACCTGAAGAGCGACATCACCGCATTCCCGCGGACGTCCGAATTCGTCGATGAAGCGACGCTGAAGTTCATCGACTCGAAGATCCTGCGCAACTTCGGCGTTCCGGTCGACATCCTGACCGGCGACTATACGAAGGATCAGTACGAAGCGTTCTACCAGAAGACGCTCGAACCGATCATTCTCGCTATGTCGCAGGCGTTCACGAAGAAACTGTTCACGCCGCGCGAGAAGGCGTTCGGCAACAAGATCGCGTTCTATCCGAAGGAGCTCATCTTCCTGTCGATGGAGCAGACGATCCGCATGATCGAGCAGCTCTCGCCTACCGGAGCGCTGTTTGAAAATGAAAAGCGCGTGGCGCTCGGCCTTGCGCCGCTGCCCGA
>Ga0247609_10001172_pt1 | contig 32400 bp, 26 predicted proteins | sample 172DNAGHGlowgp2_FD_193487 | JGI IMG/M metagenome (GOLD analysis project Ga0247609, IMG submission 193487) | Sheep rumen microbial communities from Palmerston North, Manawatu-Wanganui, New Zealand - 1728 DNA GHGlow gp2 | ecosystem: Host-associated > Mammals > Digestive system > Stomach > Rumen ... | reverse complement strand
CACACAGTATTTATGGCATTCGTCTGGCTCAACAGGGCCGACTGGTGACGCACCATACGGACCATGCAGTACTGACGCTGATGAGTCTGGACTCTGTCATCGATCGCGACTTCCAATGTGTCGATGCGGATATGAAACTGGGGCAGATGGTTCATAAGATCAGTCGTTCGCATACCGATGTGTTGCCGGTGACCGATGCGGCAGGAACGTTGTTAGGGGAGATAGACATCCGGAAGATACGCCATGTGGTGTTCCGCACAGAGCTGTACGACCACTTCAAGGCGCAACAGCTGATGGTGGAGCCCGCTGCGGTGCTGAGCGATAGTACACCGATGACGGAGGTGATGAAGACCTTTGAGCGTACACAGGCCGACTGGTTGCCCGTGCTCGACATGGAAAACCATCTAAAGGGTTATATCTCGCGCAAGCGTATGTACACGATGTATCGTAAGATGGTCCGTGACTTTAGTCAGGAGTAGGCGGGCAAGGCGGGCTTTGCCCTAACTGATAAATGATAATTGACAAATGATAAATTGCTACCGCCTATTTAGGCCAATATAAAAAAAGCATATTGATAACGACAACATATTGATAACAAAACAGATGACTCTACAATATATAAGATAGCAGATGACCCAAGATAATTTATTGACAGAGAAAAGTATTGAGTTTGCCATAAGAATGACAAACTGTTATAAATATTTGACGGAGGAGAAAAATGAATACATTATGTCTAAACAGATGTTTCGAAGCGGTACAAGTATCGGGGCAAATATTCATGAAGGAATACAAGCTCAGAGTAAGGCGGATTTTGTCAGCAAGTTAAGTATAGCTCTGAAAGAAGCTAGCGAAACATCGTATTGGTTGGTCGTCTTAAATAGAGCCGATTTTTTAGACGAAAAATTATATCTGTCATTAAAAGCAGATGTTGATGAAATAATACGTATATTAGTAGCCTCCATAAAGACTACGAAGAAAAATATGGTATGATTGAGTATCCAATTGCGGTAGCAATTTATCATTTATCATTTAGCGAATGCGTAATAGCGGTAGCAATTTATCATTTATCATTTATCATTTAGCGAATGCGTAATAGCGGTAGCAATTTATCATTTATCATTTATCATTTATCATTTAGCGAATGCGTAAGTCAGATTTAAGAATAGTATTTATGGGAACCCCGGAGTTTGCAGTAGAGACACTGCAGGCACTGGTAGAGAATAATTATAACGTGGTGGCCGTGGTGACACAGCCCGACAAACCCGTGGGACGGCACCAGACAGAGATGCAACCCTCGGCAGTGAAGCAGTATGCGGTGGCACATGGATTACCCGTGCTGCAACCCGAGAAGATGAAAGACCCGGAGTTTGTAGAACAGCTCCGTTCGTACAATGCCAACCTGCAGGTGGTGGTGGCTTTCCGCATGTTACCTGAGGTGGTGTGGGCGATGCCGGAGTACGGCACATTTAACGTCCATGCGGCGCTGTTGCCCCAGTATCGTGGTGCAGCCCCCATCAACTGGGCGGTTATCAATGGTGAGACAGAGACGGGTGTGACCACTTTCTTCCTCGACCATGACATCGATACAGGCCGTATCATCCTGAAGAAGTCTTTCCCTATTCCCGACGATGCTGATGTGGAGTATGTCTATGACGGTCTGATGCACCTCGGTGCCCAGCTCTGTCTGGAGACTCTCGAGGCTATCGTCGCTGCCAATGGCCACCCCCAAACCATATCACAAGAGGAATTATCAATTATCAATTATCAATTATCAATTAGCGAAGCGCTAAAGCCCGCTCCTAAGATCTTCAAGGAAACCTGTCAGATAGACTGGACGAAGACTGCCAAACAGGTCTACGACTTCGTGCGTGGCCTGAGTCCTTATCCTGGTGCGTGGACCACATTGGTGGGCAACGACAAGGAGACTGTCCTGAAGATTTACAAGACTCGCAAGACCGGAAGCGCTACCGACCAGAAACCTGGCACGCTTCGCGTAGAGCAGAAAGCGCTGCAGGTTGCTGCAGGTGACGAATGGCTGGAGATTGTAGAGCTTCAGATGGCTGGAAAGAAGCGCATGACAGCCCGTGATTTCCTGAACGGTACAAAGATTGAAAAATTTTTTGTACGATGAGATAATAAATGGGTATTACTGTGCGTTTCTCTAATAGAAACTCAAATACAGTATGCCTATGAAGAATTTTACGCTTAACGAATTTACTCCCAATCCATCCACCATTCTGTTTATCAAACAGTTTGCGAGAATGTGTAACAACAAGAAGACTCAGAGAAATGGCTACAATGGTTTCGCCGTCGCTGCTTGCAGCTGACTTCCTACATCTCGACCAAGAGATAGACATGATCAATCGCAGTGAGGCCGACTGGCTTCATCTGGATGTGATGGATGGTGTGTTTGTTCCCAACATCTCGTTTGGCTTCCCTGTTCTGGAGGCTGTTGCCAAGAAGTGTAAGAAACCGCTGGATGTGCACTACATGATTGTGCACCCGGAGCATTACATCCAGCAGACGGCGAAGCTTGGGGCAATGATGATGAACGTACACTACGAGGCGTGTACCCATCTGCACCGTACTGTTCAGGAGATTCATCAGGCAGGCATGAAGGCTGCTGTGACGCTCAATCCCGCCACACCCGTCTGTGTCCTGGAGGATATCATCTGCGATGTTGACATGGTGTTGCTGATGAGTGTCAATCCTGGCTTTGGTGGACAGACGTTCATTGAGAATACTATCAAGAAGGTGCGCCAGCTCCGTCAGTTGATTGCTGAACGTGGCTCAAAAGCACTGATAGAGATTGATGGTGGGGTACAGCAAGAAACAGCACCACGTCTCGTTGAGGCGGGTGCCGATGTACTGGTTGCCGGTAGCTATGTGTTCCATAGCCCTACGCCGGAGGCTACCATTAGTGCACTTCGTGCTTTGCGGGCTACGCCCTAAATGATAAATGATAATTGATAAATGATAAATTGCTACCGCAGTTCACTATCAATTATCATTTATCAATTATCAATTAGCGCATGCGTCACAGTTCCATGCTCAGTTGAATCTGGTGATGCTTGGCCATGCGGCGCATGTTGATAAGTGCGTAGCGCATGCGTCCCAGTGAGGTGTTGATGCTCACCCCCGTCATCTCGGCAATCTCCTTGAACGACAGGTCTTGATAGTAACGCATATAGACAACCTCGCGCTGAGGGGCGGGTAGGGCGTCCATCAGGTGGCGTACGTCGTCCATCACCTGTGTGTTGACATATTCGTTCTCGCGGTTCAGGTCCATCACCTGATTGCCACTCAACTTGTTCAGGTCGTTGTCTTCCGACGGTTCAATGATGTGGGCCGCGCGCTGTTGACGATAGGTGTCCATAATGATGTTATGGGCAATACGCGTCAGCCAGAAGGCAAACTTACCGGAATCGGTGTACTTACCTTCCTGCAACTTCGTAATCACCTTGACGAAGGTCTCTTGGAACACGTCGTTAGCCAACTCGGAGTCACGAACCACGAACATGATATACGAGAAGAGTTTTTGCTGATTGCGAGCTAATAACTCATCGAATGCCTTGTTGTCTCCATCTATGTAAAGCAGTGCCAACGCTTCGTCGGTACAACTTGCATAATTCTTCATATTTCCTTTTTATTAGTTATGAAGTAGAGCTTTTTCGATAGGCAGAAATGTTTAAGTTATTAACTAATTTTTATGTTTTACCGCTGCAAAAGTAAGCAAAAATATCATTCTCGCAAAATTTTTCACAAAAAAAATGCCCTTTTTAACGAAAAAAGCGTACCTTTGTGCAACGATTTACTAAATATACTACTAAAAAGATATGATAAAGTTGTTTGTGCCAGGCCGACTCTGCCTTTTCGGTGAACATACCGACTGGGCCGGTCACTACCGTACCATGAATGCTGATATTCTGCCAGGAGCGTCTATCGTGACAGGTATCGAACAGGGTATCTATGCCGAGGTGGAGAAGTCGCCTATCTTCGAGATGTACAGTGATGCTCCTGAGATTGCCGATGTGTGGAATGATTTCTCGTGTAAGATGAACGAGGCAGAGTTGAAGGGGGTTGCCAAGTCAGGGACGTTCTTCAGCTATTGTGCGGGAGTAGCCAGTTATATGCTGGAATGGTATAAGGTGGGTGGTGTGCGTATCCGCATCACGAAGATGACGCTGCCCATGAAGAGTGGTCTGTCATCGAGTGCAGCCATCTGTGTCCTCGTCGCACGCGCATTCAATAAATTATATAAGTTGAACCTCAACACGCTGGGTGAGATGAACATCGCCTATCTGGGCGAATTGCGCACATCTAGCCGTTGTGGTCGTCTGGACCAGGCCTGTGCCTTTGGTGTGAAACCCAATCTGATGACCTTCGACGGTGACGAGATTGAGGTGAAGGCATTGAATGTGAAGAAGACGCTCTACTGGGTCTTTGCCGACCTGTGTGCTTCGAAGGATACCATCCGCATCCTGTCCGACCTGAATAAGTCGTATCCCTTTGCTTCCACGGAAGCTGAGCAAAACCTGCATAAGGCCTTGGGTGAGTGGAACCATGAGATAATAGGACGTGCAGCCCGTTATATGGCTGAGGGTAATGTGCAGGCATTGGGACAGTTGATGACGGAGGCTGAGGAGATGTTCGACAAGTATGTTGCCCCCATGTCGCCGGCTTTGCGTGCCCCAAAACTGCATGAGACCTTGCGTGACCCCAATATACAGCCGTTGGTATATGGTGGTAAGGGCGTTGGTTCACATGGCGATGGGTCGGTACAGTTCCTGGCACGTAATGCAGAGACCCAGCAGCAGCTGATAGACTATTTGAACGGAAAGGGTATGAAGGCCTATGCCTTGACAGTACATCCCGTACATACCGTCCGTAAGGCTATCATCCCTGTGGCTGGCTTTGGTACACGCCTCTATCCCGCCACCCGTACCATCAAGAAAGATTTCTTCCCCATGCCATGTCCCGATGGTATGGTGCGTCCAGTCATCCTCATCCTCTTGGAAGAGTTGGTGAAGAGTGGTGTCGAGGAAATCTGTCTGGTGTTGGGGTCTGAAGAAGAACGCCAGCTGTACAAGGACTTCTTTGATCGTCCGTTGTCTGATGAACACCTGCGCAAACTCAATGCGGAGGCCCAGGAGTATGAGAACCGCATTCTGGATATCGGTAAGCGTCTACGCTATGTCTATCAGTACGAGAAGAGAGGCTTTGGACATGCAGTCTATCAGGCTGCAGATTTTGCTGCTAACGAACCCGTACTACTGCTCTTGGGTGACACGCTCTACCGTTCGTCAACTAACAAACCCTGTGCCCTGCAGATGATTGAGGAGTACGAGCGTTATAACCAACTGATGGTCAGCATCCATCCCATTCCTTTGGCCGTGGTGAGTCATTATGGTATCCTCAGTGGTGTATGGGAGGATAAGGAACGTACGGTGCTGAACGTCTCTGTGATGCAGGAGAAACCCAAGGCGTCGTATGCTGAGGAGTTCTTGGGCGTGCGCAATGGAGAGGGACAGAAAGAGTACTACAGCGTCTTCGGTCAATATATCTTGACACCCGATGTCTTTGCCCAGCTGGCCAGTGACATCGCTGCAGCTGATGAGGCTGGTGATACTACTAAGGAGATAGAACTCACTGCAGCCTTGGAGGCTGTACGTCAGAAGAGTGGCATGATAGGTGTGCGCCTGAATGGTACGATGTACGATATGGGTAATCCCAAAGCACTCAGCCGTTGCATCATTGAGTTCCCACAATAACGCTAGCGCATTCGCTAAATGATAATTGATAATTGATGACGCATTCGCTAAATGATAATTGATAATTGATAAATGATGACGCATTCGCTAATTGATAAATGATAAATGATAATGGATAATTATGGACTGCGGTAGCAATTTATCATTTATCATTTATCAATTATCATTTAGGGCGTAGCCCGCCTTTATAATTTTGTCTCGCAGAGGCGCAACAGATATTTGCCGTAGTCATTCTTTGCCATGGGCTCAGCCTGTTTGCGAAGCTGCTCACGGTCTATCCAGCCACGCTTGTAGGCGATTTCTTCCAGACAGGCGACCTTCAGTCCTTGACGCTTCTCGATGACCTCAATGAACGTAGAGGCCTCGCTGAGTGAGTCGTGGGTACCGGTGTCGAGCCAGGCAAAGCCACGCTGCAAGGTCTGTACCAGCAGGTTCTTGTCTTCCAGATAGCGCTGGTTGACAGTGGTAATCTCCAGCTCACCACGAGCTGATGGCTTGATGGTTTTGGCAATATTGACTACGCTATTGGGGTAGAAATAAAGACCCACTACGGCGTAGTTGCTTTTGGGTTTGGCAGGCTTCTCTTCGATAGACAGACAATTGCCGTCTTTGTCGAACTCTGCCACACCATAGCGTTCTGGGTCATTGACGTAATAGCCAAAGACGGTGGCCTGACCTTTCTCCTCAGCACTGGCTACCGCCTGTTTCAGCATACCTGTAAAGCCACCACCATAGAAGATGTTGTCACCCAAAACAAGGCAGACACAGTCGTCGCCAATGAACTTTTCACCAATGATGAAGGCCTGTGCCAGTCCGTCGGGAGAGGGCTGCTCAGCATATTCGAAACGTACACCCAGCTCCGAACCATCGCCCAGCAGACGCTTGAAAGCGGGCAGATCATAGGGGGTTGAGATGATAAGTATCTCACGGATGCCAGCGAGCATCAACGTAGAGATCGGGTAGTAAATCATCGGTTTGTCGAAGATGGGCAACATCTGTTTCGAAACGCCCTTGGTGATGGGGTAGAGGCGTGTTCCACTGCCTCCTGCTAATACGATACCTTTCATAGTCTTTTTCGATATTTGGCGGCAAATATACGAAATAATTCATAATTCATAATGCATAATTCATATTTTTTTGTAATTTTGCATCCGATTTTATTAAAATAAGGAATAATATGGCTTTTTGGAATAAACTTTTTGGAAAGAAAGAGGAGGAACAGAAGGTTGGTGGCATGGAGGACTTCATGACGCTGATTCGCGTATATTTCCAGGCTGTGATGGCAGCAGATCTGGGCATCACCAATCTGGCGGCACTGCCCGACTTGCGTACTTTCAAGGCTACGCTGAAGGTTCCCACACAGAACAATAAGCTGGGACTGGCCGAGAAGACACGTTGTAAGAAGATGCTCAAGGAACTCTATCAGATGGACGACAATTTCACCAAGGAGATAGAGAGCAGCATCCGCAAGCGTTGTAAGAAACCACAGGACATACAGACCTATATGTATCAGTTCTCTGGTTTCTCACAGGACCTTTTGATGCTGACAGGTAACCTGATGAAGTTCAAACTTCGTCTGCCCAGCATCTTCAAAAACGCTATCCGCACGATGACGGAAAAGACTGTGAATGACATCTTTACAAAGAATGATTTCACGGATGCTGCAGTCATGAAAACGGTGGTGGGCATCCGCCAGTACGACCAGAAACTCGGTTTCTCGCAGCAGTGGGTTACTGACTTCGTTTTCCGCATTGTGATGTTGGCGAAAAAGGAGAAACATGCGCCAGAGAATTGAGAATTGAGAATTCACAATTAAAAAATATTAAAATGGCAGGTGGAATGCTGTCATTTCAATATTTTTACATTACCTTTGTGGAATAAAGTGAGAAAGTATGACTGCTAACGAGAAAAACTTGGCAACGTTCGAGACTCGTCTCCGCCAGCTCCTGCTCCGTTTTCAGGAGTTGAAGAAGGAGAATGGAGAGATGTATGCCATGCTCGAAGCCAATAAGAAGACGGTCAAGGAGTTGCAGGAAAGGATTAATCAGCAGCAGGCAGACTATGACTCACTGAAGATGGCTAAGATGATTGAAATTACCGATGGTAACCTGGATGGTGCCAAGGAACGATTGTCGAAGCTTATCCGTGAAGTCAATAAGTGCATTGCAATCCTCAGCGATGAAAATCAGTAACTAAGGAGAGACAAGCCATGGCAGAACAGAATCAGGACAGATTACATATCAGACTGCACGTCTACGACGAAGAGATAGAAGTCGTCATCAAACGCGATGACGAGGAGTACTATCGTTCAGCCGCTAAGTTCATCACCGAGCGCTACAATGCCTATGCACAGGCATATAAGGGGCGCAAGAGTGATCATATCATAGCGCTGATGACACTCATCGACATTGCGTTGATGCATCAGAAGGAGCGTGCGAATAATGATACGTCGCCCTATGATAATGTTCTTGCACGATTGACCGCTGAGATTGAAGAAGCACTGAAAGAATAAGGTGCTGGGCGAGGGTCCAAGAACATTAACACTACATATATATAACATTTATGAACATTATTGTTGCGATTATTGCCATTGCCGCTGCTCTGATATTGGGTGGCGCTGCTGGCTTCATGATTTTCCGCTTTGTCATCAAGGGAAAATATAATGAGATGGTCGATGCTGCCAAGAAAGAGGCAGAAGTCATCAAGGAGAAGAAACTGCTGGAGGTCAAGGAGAAATTCTTGAACAAGAAGTCTGAACTGGAGAAGGAGGTTCAACAGCGTAACCAGCACATTCAGCAGAGCGAGAACAAACTGAAACAGCGTGAGATTTCTCTCAACCAGCGCCAAGAGGAACTGGGACGTCGTAAGAATGAGCTGGATAACCAGCAGACGCGCATTGACAACGAGAAGAAGTTGCTGACCCTCAAGCAGGAAGAACTGGAGAAGATGCAGTTGCAGGAGCGTGCTAAGCTGGAGGAACTCTCTGGCCTATCCGCCGAAGAGGCTAAGGCTCGTCTGGTAGAGTCGCTGAAGGATGAGGCTAAGACCGATGCTCAGGCTTACATCAACGAAATCATGGACGAGGCTAAGCTCAACGCCAATGCCCAGGCCAAGAAGATTGTCATCCAGACCATTCAGCGTGTAGCTACGGAGACCGCTGTCGAGAACTCTGTCAGCGTATTCCATATCGACAACGACGACGTGAAAGGTCGTGTCATTGGTCGTGAGGGTCGTAACATCCGTGCATTGGAAGCTGCCTGCGGCGTGGAAATCGTTGTTGACGACACCCCCGAGGCCATCGTTATCTCTGCCTTCGACCCTGTACGCCGTGAGACCTGTCGTCTGGCCCTGCACCAGCTGGTTGCCGACGGACGTATCCATCCCGCACGTATCGAGGAGGTTGTTGCCAAGGTCAAGAAGCAGCTGGAGAACGAGATCATCGAGACGGGTAAGCGTACCGCCATCGACCTGGGTATCCACGGCCTGCACCCTGAACTGATTCGCATCGTGGGTAAGATGAAGTATCGCTCTTCATACGGTCAGAACCTGCTGCAGCACGCCCGTGAGACCGCTAACCTCTGTGCTGTCATGGCTGCCGAGCTGGGTCTGAACCCCAAGAAGGCTAAGCGTGCCGGTCTGTTACACGATATCGGTAAGGTGCCCGATGAGGATACTGATGATCCACACGCTATCTACGGTGCTAAGATTGCAGAGAAATATAAGGAGAAGCCTGATATCTGCAATGCCATTGGTGCTCACCACGACGAGATGGAGATGCAGACATTGCTTGCTCCTATCGTACAGATCTGTGACGCCATCTCTGGTGCCCGTCCTGGTGCTCGTCGCGAGATTGTTGAGGCTTACATCAAGCGTCTGAACGACCTCGAGGCCATTGCTATGTCTTATCCTGGTGTCACCAAGACCTATGCCATCCAGGCTGGTCGTGAGTTGCGCGTCATCGTTGGTGCCGACAAGATGGACGATGCCGAGACTGAGGCACTCAGCGGACAGATTGCATCGAAGATTCAGAACGAGATGACCTATCCAGGTCAGGTGAAGATTACTGTTATCCGCGAGACAAGAAGCGTCGCTTACGCGAAGTAATATTTTCGAAATTTCGAAACTTCGATATTTCGATGTTTCGATGCTTCGATGTTTCGAGATAACGAGAAAATGAAAAAAGAGACTCCCAATGAGTCTCTTTTCTTTGGTAGGGACACCCGGGCTCGAACCGGGGACCTCTGCAATGTGACTGCAGCGCTCTAAACCAACTGGGCTATGCCCCTATCTTCTTGTTAGCGGATGCAAAGGTAGTAAATATCTTTCATATACAAGCAATTTTTACTTGTTTTTTTACTCTTTTTATACCTTGCCCTCGTATTTGCTGATGGTTTGCAATGTTTTTGTCTTTCCTATGGCAATCAACTTCTCTGATTTATCGTAGTCAAAACCGTCATACTGACTCATCTGGATGTCCACGAGCATGTCGGGCTTCATCAACTTCGCCATGAGGATGGAGTTCTGACGAATCATCAGCGAACTGGTACGCGAAAGGACAGTGTAGTAGTTGAAATCGATGTTGTCGGGAATCAGCTTGTCGAGCACCTGGGCCGCCAGCGACTTGCTGTGTCTCCGACGCTCCGATGCCTTATGCTGTACCTCCCATTGTGTCTTGTAGTCCTGTCCACTGACGTCGACACCCACTAGGATATCACCGGCTTTACGCTTTACGCGGTTTAGCGGAATGGGGTTTATTACTCCACCGTCAATCAGTATCATCCCATCCTTCTGTACGGGCTCGTAGAACGAGGGTAGGGAGATGCTGGCACGGATGGCCTCAAACAGACTGCCCTTGCTGAACACTACCTCGCGACCGCTTTTCCAGTCAGTGGCTACGCAACAGTAGGGGATGGGCAGGTCTTCTATCGCCATGTCGGGTACGAATTCCATGATGGCCTCGATGATACGGGTACCTTTCACAATGTGGTTTAAGCTAAAAGAGAAGTCCGTTAGTTCCAACATCTTCTTGCGGTCAATGGTTTTCATCCATTCACGAAACTCCTTCAATTTGCCGGCTGCATAGACGCCACCAATTAGAGCGCCCATCGAACAGCCTGCCACAGAGGTAATCCGATACCCCTGTTCCTCCAGCTCCTCGATGGCTCCGATGTGGGCCAGACCTCTGGCACCGCCACTCGACAGTGCCAATGCAATGTCCCGTTTGCTTTGTTTGTCAGTCATTACTTTTAATTTGCTTGCAAAGATACGAAAAAAACATCATTCAGCAGGCATTATCGCTCTTTTTTTTGTGTTTGTCCAAAGCGTAAAAGAAAGCGTGACATGCGTGTTGTTATGTTAATTATATATTAAATAGGTGTAAATATTACTATAATTCGTTCTTTTTTCGTAATTTTGCAGCGATTTTACCGATTTATTGTAATCAATTTATTCAACTATATGCTTATGGAAAGAACTCTAACCATTGACAATTGTGTGTGCGGACGCTGGTTCCTGTGCCTCATCGCCTTGTTTTTGATGTCTGTAGGGATGCAGGCTGAAAACTACGGCATCACCGTCGCCGGTGTTGAAGTGACTGATGCTAACGCAGGAAATATCACTGGCGCTAATATCACTGCTGGTACTATGTCGTTTGAACCCCAAACGAGCACGCTGACGCTGAACAATGTCAGCATGAATGGCAATGTGGTTTCGTCGCTTGCCGCTCTGAATGTCAAGCTCGTCGGCGTATCGACATTCAATATTGATAATAGTGACGGAAATCGCCATTACCTCTTTTATAGCAATAATTCTTCTGCCACACTGACTTTTAGTGCTGATGAGTTGGGTGCAACACTACAGGGCTATGGTACAACGAATAATTATAAGTTGGACTTGGAGTACTGGTTTGATGTTGCCTATGATAATGAAGACTATTGGTCTGCGACTACGACCCAAATGGATGATAAGGACTATTGCCAAGTCTCTAAGCCTTATGTGATTGTTGACGGCTCTGCCATCAATGATGCTAATAAGAACAACCCGGATATAAGCGGTGTAAGCTTCGACTTAACCAACAACAAGGTCACGCTTTCCGGTTTTCAGCGTGAGAATCAGAGTTATAATTCCTATTCGCTGATAACGAGCAATATCGCCAATCTGAATGTCGATATTCAGGGAGGATTGAACTATATTTACCTGAATACCAAGAAGACCAATGAAGAAATTACAAGTAGGGGCTTTATCTATACAGGTGCCAGTGGACAGGTGAGCTCTCTGAATGTGACGGTGGCAGAAGGCAGTAAACTGCTACTCTCATGGTCGGGCCAGACTGCTACCACCAATTGGTTGCTGGAAGGTTTCTCACAAACCAATATGTCTCTCGATAAGACGAAGATGCAGGAAGCCGGTGTCCTTGCTGAAGCCGGTGTCCCTTACGATTTTCAGATGACGATATCCAACTATACTCCTCCCGTGAGTTACGGCATTACCGTCGCTGGTGTGGAAGTGAACAGTGAGAATGCATCAAACATCACTGGCGATAACATTACTGCTGGTACGGTGTCTTTCAATCCCCAAACGAATACCCTGACGCTGAACAATGCGTCAATTAGGGCATATGATGCCCCAATCGTTAGTGGTTTAGAAAATCTTACGGTATTCCTCGTTGGTGAAAACACCATCTACGGTGGTTCTCATACTTTCAGTAAGACTTCGGCAGTGGAAGCGATGACGTTAACCTTTACAACGGATGAAGAGTCGATGGGTAGTCTGTTTATCAACAATTTGCAACAAAACCTGTTTGGCGAAGGAGTAACGCCAGTTTATTCCAACGTATTTATCAAGCACGAGGGTGATAGTCATACGATTGATTGCCTGTTGGGCGTTCGTGTGGGAGGAGTTGAAGTAACACCGTTTAATAAAGACGATGTGCTGGGCGACGGCAAGGTAAGCTACGACGCAGAGACTAGCACTCTGACGCTGAATGGTGCGACGATAGGTAACGATGGCTCTGATGATGAGCCGATGGAGGCTTGTGGCATTGACTATACAGGTACGGCCGACCTGACCATCTGTCTGAAAGGAACGAATACGATTTACGGCATGGGAGGCTGTGAGGCAATTCGTTATAACGGCAATGGTGATGCGGCTCCTAAACTGATATTCACAAAGGGCGACAACCAGACCTGTTCGCTGCAGTTGAATACTAATACTGATAATGAAAGAACGGCCATCTCTGGAGGCTTCAGCGAGATAGAGGGTGTCTGGGGTGTTGGCACTACAGACAATGGTTTGGCAATCATTGCTGACAATGAGGTGAAGTATGATTCTGAAGAAGGACTGACGATAAAGCAGGTGGTCAATTATATCGCCAACTATGTACCTCTCTCGTCAACTCAGATTGCTTCGTACTATGGTCTGACCATTAGCGGTGTTCCTGTATATGAGGGTAACAAGGGCAATATCACGGGTGAAGGTATTTACGGTGACGGTACAGCATCTTTTGAACCGGGAACAAATACGCTGACGCTGAATAATGTGAATCTTAATCCTGACTATGCACAGAACGATGGAGACCTGCGTGTCAGCATCGTTACTTCACTGGCTCAACTGAACATCAACCTGATTGGGGAGAGTCAGACTTACGCCATCAAGACTACTAATGAGAATAGTACGCTGACCTTTAAGTCGGCAGAAGAGAATCGTGGCGCTGCCCGACTGAACTTCTGGTATAATGCCGATCCATACTTCATTGGCTTTGGGGAGGACAAGGTAACATACAATGATGGACTCTGCATGCGTGAGGACTCGTATAACAGCTCGTTCCCGATGATTGTGGCACTCAACGTTCCAAAGGTTATTACCAATGAGAAGGAGCGCGGATTGTATTTCCCTGATCATGTGTTCACATTCGCATTGGAGGAAGAGATCGAAGGCTTTGACATCTATTATGCCAACATGCTTGGTGGCGACCCCGTGAAGACTACCGACGGCACATTCTCCCTTGGCACGGGCAGATATGTGCTAAATGTTTATCCCATATATCCAGGCATGGATACTGATCCTGGCAGAAATTGGCAGTATAGCAGCGAGATATATGCCAAGGTGATTGAGAAGCCGACTTTCTCTGTGGACGCTAGTTCTGTTTACAATGACGATATTACGGTGTTCCTGCAGAATATTCCTGAACAGGGCACGACCTCTGTTTGGGACGACAACTTACAAGAAAATATAGAGATGCCACAGGTGTGGTACTACATAGATGACAACAAGACGGATTCTGTGCGCTATGATGCGACAAAGGGTATTCCTGTCACGGAGTCGTGCAAGGTGTCGGCGTACATCCTTGATGAAGACTCGGGAAGGGTAGTAAAGAGCATTCCCGTGGAGGCTGAATATACCGTTATTTCCAAGACGCAGCTGAACATCTCTTATGCACAGAACAGCCGTGAGTGGGCTTCATACTGTGCTTCAGAGAACAGCCTGGAGACACCCGATGGTCTGCAGGCCTATGTGGTGAAGCAGGCTACGAAGACGGGTGTGCAGGTCGAGGCCATCGACTATATTCCGCAGGGCGTGGGCGTGTTGCTGAAGCGTACTGCGGAAGTGGCAGAGCCCATCGTGGCTAAGGCCTATATGGAGGCAGAGCCGGAAGCTCCCACCAATAAGCTGGTAGGTACAACGACATCAACCTCTGTCAGAACGTTGAAAGGTAGTGTCTATGTGCTCTATAACGACGGCTTCACACGTGCTACAAGCGGGGCGATAGGTGCCAACCGCGGATATCTGCTGTTTGATGAGACTGTAGCTGCTGGTGCTCGCTTAAGCATCTTCGAGGACGAAACGACGGCAGTTGAAAACGTTAACCGTGAAACATTAACCAATAACCAATATTACAACCTCAATGGCCAACGTGTAGTAGCTCCGAAGAAGAACGGGTTGTACATTGTGAACGGTCAAAAGAAAATCGTGAAATAATAACCCAATTAGTCAACAATAATTAAAAGATAAACATATGAAACTGACAAAGAAAATCGTTGCATTAGTGGCTGTCCTGATGACGACAGCAAGTGTTTGGGCCGGTGAGGTCACAGTAGTAACCATGCTGAATGGTGTGGAAAGCAGTACTGTAGGTACCGTGACGCCAAGGGTAAGTGAAACGAATGGGGTGTGCACACTGACGGTAACTCCCGCGAGTGGCTACTACATCGATATCATCACGGCAGAGAAGACTATTGAGGGCGGTATGGCACAGGCTCCTCGTCGTCGTACTACTCCCGGCATGGACAATTATCTGCAAGTGACAGCTCCTCAATCTCCTTACGATCCCAGTGATGTGACAATTTGGACGTTTACAATGCCTGCTTCGGACTACAACGTGGAGGTGATAGCCAACTTCAAAGCCCGTACCTCTATTGCTGGTGCTACGCTGAACCTGACGTTGCCTCAGGGAGGCTTTGTCTTTGATGGCGAAGCTAAAGAACCTGCCGTGACCGTCACACTGGGTGGCAGTACGCTGGCAAGCAGCAACTATACGGTTGATTACAGCAATAACATTGATGCTGGTACGGCTACTGTCACTGTGACGGGTAAGAACACCTACACCGGTACTGCTACAAAAAACTTCACCATCAGCAAGGCTGCACTGAGCGGGCTGAGCGTGATGATTGAGGGTTGGATATATGGCCAATACAATGAAGAGGTCAATGCTCCACGTGTGAATGGTAATGAGAGCAAAGGCACAGAGACCTTTACCTATAGCGTAGCTAACGAGAATAAATTTTCTGCTACTGTTCCGACAAATGCTGGTAACTATACGGTGAAAGTTGTTGTGGCAGAGACCGAGAACTATCAGGCTGGCGAAGCTACTGCTAACTTCACCATCAGCAAGGCTGAGCTGAGCAACGCCACTGTATCGCTTGCAGGCTGGACCTATGGCGATGCTGCTAACACTCCTGTCTTGAGAGGTAATCTGGGTGATGGTACTGTCAACTACTTCTATGCCAACGCCGAGGCTCCTTCTTTGGAATACACTACTGACGTTCCTACGAACGCAGGCAACTATTCTGTTAAGGCAGTGATTGCTGAAACTGCCAACTACCAGGGAAAAGAGGTGACGAACACCTTCTCTATCGCCAAGGCTAATCTTTCTGGCGTTACTATTGCCAACATTGCCGACCAGACCTATACGGGCAAGGCCGTTGAGCCTGCCGTTACTGTGACTTTCAATGGCGAGACCGTTGATGCTGCTGAATATACTGTTGGTTATAGCAATAACACCAATGTTGGCGAAGCTACGGTAACGCTGACAGCAACAGGCATCAACTTTACTGCAGGAACTACTGCCACGAAGACCTTCCAGATTCTTGAGGCAAATGCTGTGATTACTGCCAGCAACCAGACAGTAACCTACAATGGTGAAGAGCAGGAGTTTACAAATTATAGTGTTGACAAGGGCTCTGTTATTGTACGTTACTATGCTTCTGAGGCAGAACGTGCAAAAGGTTCGAACGAACTTAAAGTAGTTGTTAATGCAGGAATCTACTATGTGAAGTTGGAGCAGGGCAACGAAAACTACCACTCCGACCCCGTCAACGCAACCTTTACCATCGAGGCTAAGATGCTGACAGAGGATATGATCTGGCAAGAAGGCGAAGAGTTTGTCTATAATGGTGAGCCTCAGACGTTGGCCGATGGAATGTTTGGTCTGACTGATGGTGAGGATGAATTGGAATATGGTGTTGACTTCACTATTGAGTATGCCAACAACACTAACGTTGGTACTGCTACCGCTACCATTACTGGTCTGGGCAACTATCAGGGCACTCTGACAACAACCTTCGAGATTGTTCGTGAGATTATTCTCAGTTTCTCTGAGAAAAACAGCTGGGTAACATATTGCGCTACTGAAGACTTGACCGTTCCTGAGGGTCTCAGCGCCTATGTAGTGACCAGTATTAATGGGTCAACCGTTCAGGTTGAGGAGATTGGCTTTATTCCTGAAGGACAGGGGGTACTGCTGAACTGCGAGAAACCTGCTTATGCTTCTGATGGTTTCATTGCCGCTGCATACAATGGAGCACATAGCGAGCTGCCCAACAACTATTTGGAAGGTATTACTGCTGCTACGTCTGTAAAGGCTTTGGCTACTGAGGGCAAGAGTATTTATGTGTTGTACAACGATGAGTTCGTGAAGACTAACAGCGGTACAATTCCTGCTAACCGTAGCTATCTGCCTGTAGGCATGGATGTGAATGCTAATGCCCGTCTGTCTATTAGCTTCGCTGACGACGACGAGATAACTGCTATTGAACGTATTGCCAACAGGCAGCAGCTGAAAGCTAATGGTCAATATTACGACCTGCAGGGCCGTAAGGTTGCTCAGCCTGCTAAGGGCCTCTATATCGTAAACGGTCGCAAGGTCGTTGTTAAGTAATGGAAAGGATGAGATTCTAATATGAGTTGTTATGAATAGAATTATTCGATATGTGATTCTCCTGGCCTTGGCCCTCTTCTATGATGTAGGAGTGTGGGCTAAGGGACAGGTAGTAATCCACCAGACGGGAGAGGGTGACGTAAGTTACTCTTTCGAGGAGTCGTATTACGAGCTGACCACGTCGCCTGCCACTGGATTCTACATCACTGTCGACAACATCAGGGTTTACAAGACTGTTGCGGGCGGTAGTGCGCAGAGTCCACGTAGATCACCAAATCTGGCCGAACCGATAGAGGTGATAGCAGAGAATCCGGATGTCAATCCGACTGGCAGAACACAGTACAGGTTCTATCCAGTGGATGACTTCGACTATGAGGTCGTTGTCGACTTTCAAAGTGCACAGGCTAACAACCTCTTCCTGGTGAATGACCGAATGGTTACTGAGAAGAACCGTGGCGACATCTTGAATGATGGTGGAACCATGAAGTTCAATGCCTCCAATAACAGGCTTGTGTTCACAAAGTTGGCTTCGCAAGATGTTAGCATTGAGTCGTGGATGGATAATATGGTTGTTTATCTGAAAGAAGGTAACAGCATGACCGCCAGTGACGGATTCCTCTTTAAGGGACACGGCGGTAACCTGACCTTTACCACCGATGGTAACGACGCTGGTACATTGACGTTAGGGATGGAGGCACAGGTTCCTGGTATTGCAGGATTCAATCTCATCATCTTTGAGCAGAATCTGACATTGCTATCTGGTAGTTACGATGGTCAGGAGGCTGTAATCAGTACTCCAGTGAAGCCTATTGCTGACGAGAAAGTACCTGAGAATACCGTTGACCTGGGTGAGACGGGTGAGACGGACGACTTTAGCAATACCATTATCAATGACGTGCTCTATACGCTTGATGCTGAGAATGAAGACGGCATAGACACGCAGGAGAACAGTGTGGTGTTAGGTTCTACGATGGCTGAGGACGACATCAATGAGATTGTAGACAGTTATACCCCTGGTACGGAAGAGTTTGCTGAACATTTCGCTGGTGTGACCTTCATGATTCCTGCCGGTACGGGTAATGTGCTTGTCACCGCCAAGACTGGCGAGGAGGGTGTCATACATGTGAAGATTGGTACGCAGGTTCCGTTTGTCATTACTGGTGTGATGGAATATACAGCTTTCGAAATACCTTACGCCTGTACTCAGGCAACCTATGTGTATATCTATAACGCTAGTCCTGCTGTCGAGTCTGCGGAGGGACGCGACCATCGTGCTGGTAAGAAGACTACGGTGACGGTGGGCTTGTCGACTGTGGGTGTCAATATTATGAATGTGCAGCAGTCAAACACCGAAGGTAAAGTCGAGGCTCAGCCGGTTGCTATGACATCTGATGATGTCGTCCGTGATATGGCGGATGGAACGTTGACAGTTCAGAATAGCGAGGTAACGACGCTTGCTGACGGAGCGTTCGACGGTTTCCCGTTCCTCAAGTATATCGACCTGCGTAACAGCCAGATTACAGGTGTGCAGGTCAGTCGTAAGGCAGGTCCGTTTATGGGCGTCTCGAAGAACACGTTCATCTATCTGCCAGCGGGTAACACTACTGACGAACCGAATGTCATTATTGGTAACATCTGCGAAAATGTTCAGCTTGATGGCAATATGAAGAAGGACGAGTCGTTCGGAATCTCTGGCAAATTCATTGCCAGTGCTGTCAACTTTGACCGTTCGTTTAAGAAGGATGAGATGTCGACGCTCTACCTGCCGTTCCCCATCAATGCTGCCGACAAGCATCTCTTTGGCACGTTCTATACCGTGGAGAAGATTGTTGACGGAAAGGTGTTTGTGAAGGAGGTTGACGGAGATATCCAGGCTCATACGCCATACCTCTTCAAGGCTGCCGCCGATGGTACACAACTGTACAACCGCAGTGTTATGGAGATGAGTATACCTGAACAGTTGGCATTTGCCCGACGTGCAGAAAATACCGCCAAGCTGGTTGGTTGCTACAGTTCTTTCTATGGTGCGGGCGAGTCACAGGCTTTCATCTTTGTGTCTGATGATGATCCGGAGAAGATTACCTTCGAACGTATCCAAGCTGCTGACTACGTTAAACCCTTCCAGGCCTATCTGCTTAGTGATGCTGAAGGCTCTACACTGGATGTGACCGATAAAGAACCCACTGATGTGATAGAGGTAAGAGGTAAGAATGCAGAAGTGAGTAGCGTGGTCTACGATTTGCAGGGCCGTAGACTTGCCAGTGGGCAGCCAACAGCCAAGGGTATCTATATTATCAACGGACAGAAAACGGTAATCCGCTAATGCTCATGACAGAAGAATTATTAGAACAATTGAATCAAGGACAACGCGAGGCCGTCACTTATTGTGACGGCCCGCAGTTGGTTATAGCGGGTGCCGGTTCTGGAAAAACCCGTGTGTTGACGTATAAGATTGCCTATCTGTTAGCTAATCATGCCTATCAGCCGTGGAACATCCTGGCATTGACCTTTACCAACAAGGCCGCTCGCGAGATGAAGGAGCGTATCGGTCGACTGGTAGGGCAGGAGCAGGCCCGCTATCTGCAGATGGGCACGTTCCACTCTGTCTTTGCGCGCATCCTTAGAGCAGAAGCCGACAAAATCGGCTTCAACAGTAATTTTACCATCTACGACCAGTCTGACTCGCGGTCACTCGTGAAAAACATCATCAAGGAGATGCAGCTGGACGACAAGACGTATAAGCCTGCCTCGGTGGCTGACCGTATATCGATGGCAAAGAACCACCTGCTGTTGCCGCAACAATATATGGTGAGTTCGTGGGCCGCTGATGATGCACAGAAGAAACGTCCGCAGGTGAGTAATATATATAATAGGTACGTGGAGCGCTGTCGTCAGGCTAATGCCATGGACTTCGACGACCTACTGGTGCAGACCTTCCTGTTGTTTAAGAACCATGAGGATGTCCGCCAGAAATATGTGGAGCGTTTCCGCTATGTGCTGGTCGATGAGTATCAGGATACGAACTACGCCCAGCAGGAGATCGTCTTGCAGTTGACCTGCGAGCACGGACGTGTCTGTGTGGTGGGAGACGATGCACAGAGCATTTACAGTTTCCGTGGTGCCAATATCGATAACATCCTCAATTTCCAGAAGCAGTATCAGGGTTCGCGCCTCTTTAAGCTGGAGCAGAACTACCGTTCCACGCAGCTTATCGTGAAGGCTGCCAATAGCCTGATACGCAAGAACGAACGACAGATACACAAGGATGTGTTCAGCGAGAATGAGGAGGGCGAGCGACTGACCTTGAAGCCTGCCTATAGCGATAGGGAAGAGGCTATCATCGTGTGTAATGACATCAAGCGAATCCGTCGACAGGACCAAGCACAGTACAACGATTTTGCCATTCTCTATCGTACCAACGCACAGAGCCGCTCCTTTGAGGAACAGATGCGAAAGGATGGTATCCCATATCGTATCTATGGTGGTCTGAGTTTCTACCAGCGCAAGGAAATCAAGGATGTCATTGCTTACTTCCGTGTGGTGTCTAATCCCAATGATGAGGAGGCTCTGCGTCGTATCATCAACTATCCGACACGTGGCATCGGTGATACAACGGTGGCTAAGATTGTGGAGACAGCCAATCTGCATCATGTCAGCCTCTGGAGTGTCATCCAGCAACCCATCGTCTTCGATTTGAATCTCTCCAAGGGCACGCTGAACAAGATAGATGCCTTCAAGCAAATGGTAGAGGGCTGGACAGTACGTATTGGTCAGGAGGATGCCTATGCTCTTGGTCACGCTATTATTATGGAAAGTGGTATCAGCAAGGATATCTACGGCTCGAACAATCCAGAGGACTTGTCGCGTCAGGAGAACCTAGAGGAGTTCCTGAGCGGTATGCAGGACTTTGTGGAGACTCGCAAAGAGGAAGACCGTGGCGACGAAATAGCACTCAGTGACTTCCTGCAGGAAGTAGCGCTGTTGACAGACCTTGACAGCGATGGTGATGAGGAACAGCCGAAGGTGACGTTGATGACCGTCCATGCTGCCAAGGGTCTGGAATTTCCCACCGTCTTTGTTGTTGGCTTGGAAGAGAATATCTTCCCGTCACCGATGTGTACGGGTTCGATGCGTGAACTGGAAGAGGAGCGCCGTCTGCTGTATGTGGCCATCACACGTGCTGAGAAACATTGTATCCTGACGTGTGCGCAGAACCGTTTCCGTTATGGTAAGATGGAATATGATACGCCAAGCCGCTTTATCAAGGATATAGACCCCAGTTTGCTGAGGGTAGAAGGGGGCTCAGGTATCCCTGGATTGCCAAAGAGCACAGGTTTTTCTAGAAACTCACAGAACCCACGTCCTGTGGCTACGCAGTTTATTGCCGACGTGAAGCCGCGCTTGGTGCCTGTTCGCAAGGAGACTCCTGCACCACAGTCTGCTATTGGTAATATCGGACTAAAGGAGGGTAACGTCATAGAACACCAGCGCTTTGGCATCGGTACTGTTGTGAAGGTAGAGGGTAGTGGGGAGAATACCAAGGCTACGGTAAACTTCAAGAATGCTGGTGTCAAACAGCTGCTGCTGAAGTTCGCAAGGTATACGATAGTAGGGTAGGCCTAGTTAAACGACTCAAACAAACAGAAAACTATAAAGCCTCGTCTTCCGGACGTTCCGGAAGGCGAGACTTTACTTTGGGTAGATGCTTCCTCTTGCGGAGGTAGGCTGCTTTGCGGGCCTCATACTCCTCGAAGTGTTTCTCTAAGAAGTTGTCTGCCATGGTGTTCTTCCTGTAGCAGGCTATTTGTTGACGTTATAGATGACGCTCATACGGATGGGTGCATGCTTGTTATTCGCACCACCCACCAGACGTACACTGTTCACATTCATCTCGTTGGCAATACCTGATGACGATGTTGACGACGTCGTTGAACTGGTCTCCACCTCTACTGGGATGAGTACGGCCTTGTTCCAGTTTTCTGACTTGCCTTTGCGTGCATACATGCGGTTTATCAGATAAGAGATGTTGTTAAAGCTATACGTCTTTTGCGAAGAGTTGTACGTTGCCAGATAGGATGTGATGTTGTCTGGCGTTCCATTGTTCTCAAAGAAAGTATATAGGCTGTCACGCTCGATGAGCAACAGTCTTGTAGGCTCTTCAAGGATGACCTCCGAGGTGTTGCTGCGAGATCTCATGCGCGTGAAGGCAACCTTTGCCGACGTGATGGTGTCGTTCTCATGCCCTTTCTTAATCTCGTCAATGGGAAGTGTCACCTCCGTATAGATGCCTGCAGGCGTCTTCAGATAAGTGCAGGTGTCGGTAGCCACTAGTTGGTCAATACCTGTCTGGTCATTGCTGACATGTGTGGCCTTGAGTACCTCGTCGGTGGAGTTGAGAGAACAGGTGGCAGCGTAAATGTTATCGTCAGACTTGTAACGATAGTACATGTTCAACTGAGTGAACGCAACCTCGATGATAAGTCCTTGTCCGTCAGTCGATTTGATATAGAAACCAGGACATACGTTGTTCGTGAAAGTGTTGAAGTTCTTGAAGAGCGAGGCATTTTCATAGAACTTACGCATGATGTATGTGCCGTAGTTGTTGTACTTCTTGCCCTCCTTGTCAATATACTCCTTGTTGAGGGGCACCTTGACATAGGCGAAGTACGCACCAGTGCGATAGACGTTACGCATGCTGTCGCTGAGTGTCAGGTCGCTGGCTGTGTAGACCTTGTTGCTTCTGACGGCTCCTGCGTCATTACGGATGAGACCATTGGCTTCGGGGTCGAAGTCCGTATAGATGGCATCCGTACTCTTCATGGGGGCGGTCAGCTCCATGAGTTCAAGTTTCATCGCTGTCAGCGAGTCGCCCTGAATGGTGTTAATCAGAATATGAACATTACAAGAGTCGACAATAGGCAGGTCGTTCTCATCACGTCCGACAATGCTTTCACTACTCTTGAAGAGGCTGCTTGCCTCAGATTCAAGGATAGAAAATTGCGTAGAGTAGTCACACTTGATATAGGTACCCGTCTCAGGGTCTTTGATACGACCTAAGTATGAATAGGCGTTGCGCGACAGAACTGCGCCAGACGCTATGGAGCGGGTGGTGATATCAAAGGTGTCTGTCTCTGTGGTGAATCTGTCTGCTACGCTCGTCAGCGAATAGCCCAGTGTTGATGTGTCTTCACTACACGACGAGATTGCTGCTATGAGTAGCGCAATCCCGACCATTATCCAATTTTTCATTTCTTTTCCTTACTTATATCTTTTCGTAAAAATCCTCGTATGCACAATAGAAGTCCTCACCAGGATATTTTAGGGTGGGGATGTTGTTGGCTTTGGCATACTTCAGAAGATCAGCATTGACATCCTTATGTGCTGCAATGACGCCGTCGCTATAGTCGATAGCCATCTTGTTCAACTCATCGAAGTCGAAGGTATCGTTATATTTCTTCAGCAGTTTGGCATCGGCTTCGCGGAACTCTACACATTTCTTGAAGTTGTCGCCAAAATCAGCGGTGATGGTCTTGGGGAACAGCGACGTCACTACCTTGGTATTGGCAAATGAGGGCTCCTCACGATAGGCCGTCTTGATGTAGAGAGGTACTACTGCACTCATCCATCCCTGTACGTGAATGATATCGGGCACCCAGCGTAGCTTCTTTACGGTTTCCAGCACACCACGGGCGAAGAAGATGGCACGCTCACCATTGTCAGCATAGTCGTTGCCGTTCTCGTCCTGCTCCATCTTGCGCTTTGTGAAGTAGTCCTCGTTGTCGATGAAGTACACTTGTATGCGGGTTCCCACAATGGTTGCCACCTTGATAATCAGGGGATGGTCTGTATCGTCAATAATCAGGTTCATGCCTGACAGACGTATCACCTCATGGAGTTGACCGCGACGCTCGTTGATGATGCCCCACTTAGGCATGAATGTGCGTATCTCATGACCGCCATCCTGCATGACTTGGGGTAGTGCTTTACCCATCAGCGAGAGGTTGCTGTCGGGAACATAGGGAACAATCTCCTGATTGATGAATAGAATCTTCTTTGCCATATGGTTCGATTTTATCTTTGCAAAGTTACGAAAAATTATTCACAAAAAGCACAGTTTCGTGCATATTTTAGATTTTTTTGCGCCTATTTTGCTATATTTTCAAGATATTTTTTCATTATTTGGTAAAAATGTTGTTATTTTGCACCCGATTTTGTACACTATCAGTTTAGAATGAAAGTTTTTAATAAGATTGTAGACCTTCAGAACCAGTTGTTTGAAGATCGCAAGCAAGGAAAAGAGATAGGTCTTGTGCCTACGATGGGAGCACTGCATGAAGGACACGCCTCGCTGGTGCGTCGCAGTGTGAAAGAAAATGGGATAACAGTGGTGTCGGTTTTTGTTAATCCGACACAGTTTAACGACAAGAACGATCTGAAGAACTATCCTCGTACGCTCGATGCCGACTGTAAGTTGTTGGACGAGTGTGGTGCTGACTATGTGTTGGCCCCAAGCGTTGAGGAGATGTATCCTACGCCAGATACTCGCCAGTTTGAGTATCCTCCTGTATCGACTGTGATGGAGGGCGCTCATCGTCCAGGTCACTTCAATGGTGTGTGCCAGGTGGTGAGTCGTCTGTTCTATATTGTCAAGCCAAACCGTGCGTATTTCGGTGAGAAAGACTGGCAACAGATTGCTGTCGTGAAGGCGATGGTCCGTCACCTGCAGTTGCCTGTGCAGATTGTTGAATGTGACATCGTCCGCGATGTTGATGGATTGGCTCGCAGTTCACGTAATACACTGCTTTCCAATGAAGAACGCGCTATCGCTCCGGCAATTTATAAGGCTTTAAAAGATAGTCTGACGTATGCCAAGAAGCACACCGTCAAGGAGACGCACGATAAGGTGGTGGCTGACATCAATGCTGTCGACGGTCTGGATGTCGAGTACTTCTCTATCGTTGATGGTAACACATTACAGGATATTGAGAATTGGGACGATACGCCTTATGTTGTTGGTTGTATCACCGTTTATTGTGGTAAGACACCGATTCGTCTGATTGACCATATAAAGTACAAGGCTGTATGATGATAGAAGTTCTGAAATCCAAGATACATTGTGCTACTGTTACAGAGGCTAATCTGAACTATATGGGTAGCATCACCATCGATGAAGACCTCATGGATGCCGCTAATCTCATTGCAGGTGAGAAGGTGCAGATTGTCGACAATAACAACGGTGAGCGTTTCGAGACCTATATTATAAAAGGTGAACGTGGTTCTGGCTGTATTTGCCTGAATGGTGCCGCAGCTCGCAAGGTGCAAGTGGGCGATGTGTGTATCATCATCTCTTATGCTATGATGGACTTTGAGGAAGCGAAGACGTTCCAGCCTACAGTCGTCTTCCCCAAGGAAGGCAACAAGTTGTAAAACGTTTCAAGTCATATAATAAACAAGCCGCCCAGCAAAACTGAGCGGCTTATTTATTGTTATCAAGTCGTTTGCTTACTCGATGACTACAAGGGGATCGTCTTCCATGACGCTCTGACCAGGCTTAACCAAGATGGCTGCAATCTTACCGTCTTTCTCTGACTCGATGTTGTTGGCCATCTTCATGGCTTCCAGCACAAGCAGGGTGTCACCAGCCTTCACTTCGTCGCCAACAGCCACCTCGATAGAGGTGATAATGCCAGGCAGTGGAGCCTTGACAGCGTTGTTGGTATTGACGTTGGCATTCGAAGCTGACTCTTCGGAAGCGGAGGCTTCACTTGCTGCTGCGGGCTTGCCGAGTACGGGCTTCTTCTTCTCAGGTTCAGCCTCGGGTTCCCATTCTACCTTATACTCTTCGCCATTGACGTTGACGGTAGCTACGGTTCCCTCAATATCTCCAATGGTTACCTCATACTGGTTACCATTAATGGTATACTTATATTCTTTCTTCATGATAGTTACGTTTTAAGGGTGAGCGGTCATTGTTTGGGCATAACCGTTCCACTGAGTCTGCTTCTCACTGATAGTGATAATGCCTGGCTCCTTGTCGTGGACATTGTTGCCCTTGAACTCATAAAGTGCCATTGCGATGGCTGCATATACTTCGTTCTTCATATTTGACTATTTGACTATTTTCTATTTTACAATTTACGTTAACAATTGTCCAATTGTAAATTGTCCAATTGTCAAATGTCACTACATTGGAATGTTACCATGCTTCTTGGCGGGCAGTGAGTCACGCTTGGTGGCCAGCTGAGCCAGTGCGCGGCAAATGCGGAAACGAGTGTTGCGCGGCTCGATGACGTCGTCGATGTAGCCGTACTTGGCAGCCTGATAAGGATTAGCGAAGAGTTCGTTGTATTCGTCCTCCTTCTCAGCGATGAATGCCTTTACATCCTCACCAGCTTCCTTCTTGGCCTTAGCCTCCTTAGCGTACAGCACAGCGGCAGCACCAGATGCACCCATCACGGCAATCTCGGCTGAAGGCCATGCGTAGTTCAGGTCGGTGTGCAACTGCTTAGAACCCATCACGATGTGTGAACCACCGTATGACTTACGCAGGGTAACGGTGATCTTGGGCACAGTAGCCTCACCGTAAGCGTACAGCAGCTGAGCACCGTGCAGGATGACAGCGTTGTACTCCTGACCAGTACCAGGCAGGAATCCAGGAACGTCTACGAGTGATACGATAGGAATATTGAAAGCATCGCAGAAACGAACGAAGCGAGCACCCTTACGGCTGGCGTTTACGTCGAGCACACCTGCGTAGCAAGAAGGCTGGTTGGCTACGATACCTACGCTCTGACCGTTGAAGCGTGCGAAACCAACGATGATGTTTTTGGCGAACTTAGGCTGTACCTCGAAGAATTCGTGGTCGTCGGTGATAGCGCTGATCACCTTGTACATGTCGTAAGCCTCGTTGGGGTTCTCAGGAATAATCTCGTTCAGTGAGTCCTCCAGACGGTCGATGGGGTCTGTGCACTGCTTGTGAGGAGCCAGCTCCATGTTGTTGGAAGGAATATAGCTCAGCAGCGTCTTCAGCATCTCAGCAGCCTCTTCCTCCGTCTTAGCGGTGAAGTGGGTTACACCCGACTTTGAGGCGTGTACTGATGCACCACCCAGATGCTCCTGGTCGATATCCTCGCCAGTAACGGTCTTCACCACCTTCGGACCAGTCAGGAACATGTATGAAGTACCTTCCATCATCAGGGTGAAGTCGGTGAGGGCAGGGCTGTAAACAGCACCACCGGCGCAAGGACCGAAGATACCTGAAATCTGAGGAATCACACCTGAAGCCAGAATGTTACGCTCAAAAATCTCTGCGTAACCTGCCAGTGCGTTGATACCTTCCTGAATACGAGCACCACCCGAGTCGTTGATGCCAATCAGCGGAGCGCCCATCTTCATGGCCATATCCATGACCTTACAGATCTTCTGTGACATGGTCTCGCTGAGTGAACCGGCGTGTACGGTGAAGTCTTGTGCGAAGATGAATACCAAACGGCCGTCGATGGTACCTGAACCGGCTACCACACCGTCGCCAAGGAAGTTCTTCTTCTCCATACCGAAGTTGTAGCAGCGATGCTCCTTGAACATGTCGTACTCTTCAAACGAACCTTTGTCCAACAGCATCTCGATACGCTCACGGGCAGTGTACTTGCCCTTCTCGTGCTGTTTCTGTATGGCTTTCTCACCACCACCGAGACGAGCCTGTTCGCGTTTCTCGATGAGTTGCTTAATCTTTTCTAATTGCTTGCTCATTGTTTTTGTTTTTTATTTCGATGTTTCGATATTTCGATGTTTCGATATTTCGACTTACTCAGGATGCTCACAGAGTTCTGTGAGGATTCCACATGTTGACTTTGGATGCAGGAAGGCGATGTTCAGACCCTCAGCGCCCTTACGAGGCTTCTCGTCAATGAGGCGAACGCCCTTCTCGCTGACCTCGGCCAGCGCGTTGGCTACGCCATCCTCTACGCAGAATGCTACGTGGTGGACGCCCTTGTTGCCCTTGTCCAACCACTTCTGGATGGTGCTCTCAGGAGATGTTGGCTCCAGCAGTTCCAACTTCACCTCACCGCAGCGCAGGAAGGCTGTCTTTACTTTCTGGTCCTCTACAACTTCAGTTGCATAACACTCTAAGCCCAGTACGTCCTTGAAGAACGGCAGGCTTTCCTCGATGCTCTGGACGGCAATGCCCAGATGCTCAATGTGTGAAATTTTCATATCGTTGCTTATTAGTTGTACAATTAATGGATGCAAAGATACAAAATAATTATGAATTATGAATGATGAATTATGAATTTTTAAAACTCTACCAGCACTTTTGCGTTGATTTGGCGTCCTGTCAGGTAGTTGGGCACGGCATACTGGTGGTTTGTGACGTCGGTAACCCAATAATAGCTGTTGACATTGGAGATGCCGAAGATGTTCAGGCCGTCAACACCTATCCAGACGCGCGGATGCTGCAGTGATGGTTTGTTGTCGGTTTTGCCTATGGCAAGATAGCTCATTCCGATGTCAGCACGTTTGTAGGCGGGTGCACGGAACAGCTGGTATTCCAGTCCGCGGTGGGGCGCTCCGAAGGGCAGTCCGTCGGCAAAGGCCAGTTTCAGCGTCATCTTCCAGCGTTCAGTACCTGGGAAGTAATCGGTAAAGTGCAGGTTAATGCCCCAGCGCTGGTCGGTAGGCATGGGCACGCTGACGCCGTTGATGGTCTGTTGTGTCGACATGATGCTGAAGGTTACCCATGAGTCGGTGCCTGGCACGAATTCACCGAAGAGTTTCAAGTCCAGTCCGGCAACATGGCCTTTGGCCATATTCTCACCATAGTATACCACCTTCATGTTCTGCACGTTGTAAGGTACAAGGTTTGACATCAGCTTATAATACGCCTCGGCAGTGAAACGGAAAGGACGGTCCATCATACGGAAACGGTAGTCGAAGGCACCCACGAAGTGGATAGAGCGCTGACTCTTTATCTTGCGGTTTAGTGTCACAACTGTCTGTCCGTTGACAGTTGAGGTGTCACGCAGTTCCTTGTAGAACGGTGCTTGGTAGTACAGGCCCGTAGAGAAACGGAATGTGATGTCTTCGTTCCATGACGGAATGGCAGCAATCGACACGCGGGGTGACACGATAGTCTCTTTGTTGTAGCTCCAGTTGGCCATGCGCAGACCATAGTTCAATGTCAGGTACCAAGGCTTCTCACCGCTCGTTTGCATGCGGTAGGTGTCTTGCAGGTAGCCCTCAATACGGGTAGAACTCATCTCGGTCTTTGAGGCCAGCGAGTAAATCAAATCCAGACGGTCGGCAGCGTGGGGGATGGAGTAGCCGTTGGAGTCGCGCATCTCGTACTCTCTGCTTTTCTCCTCAATCTTTTCCCACTTCACAGTGACACCGGCCTCCCAGTCGTGCTTGCCCGTCTTGTGGTTAGCCATCAGTTTCAGACTCTGTACATTGGCTGTCAGGTAGTTGCGGGCATGCTCCATATAGGTGCCCACACCCAGCTGGTCCTGTGTCTGTGCATCGTTCAACCAGTACTGTCCCTGAATGTCATAGGTCTCCTGTTCCTTAGTATGGAAGGCAGAGTAGAGTAGGCTGATCTTGCTATTGGCATTAAACGAACGCGTCAGTCGGGCCGTGCCGAACAAGGTGCGGAAGATGTCTTGCTCCTGACCGTCGAAGTACACCTTGAAAGTCTTCACGTTCTGCATGGTGCCAAACGATGTCTCGCGGTTCGTGGGTTGGAAGTTATAGTGGTTTTCCGAGATGTTGCCGATAATGTCCAGCGACCACCGTTCGTTAGGCTGGTAGCTGATATATGTCTGGTAGTCCAGGAAGTTTGGACGATATTCGCCCTCTGTCTGCAGTGAGCCTAACAGGTAGCGTGTCGACTTGTAGCGCAGACCATGGCTCATGGTGAATTTGGCAGTCTGCTGACCATTGATGGTCACCTTTTCCTTGCTGGCATAGCCAACGAATACACCGGCGCCCAGCAGCGATGCATAGGCATTGCCTTCAAAGCGGGTGGGGCGACGATATTGGATGTCGAGCACGCTAGACATCTTGTCACCGTATTTCGCCTCGAAGCCACCGCTGGAGAAGCCAATCTTCTCGACCATATCTGAGTTGATGATGCTGAGACCTTCCTGCTGACCAGAGCGGATCAGCAGCGGACGATAAACCTCCACATTGTTGATATATACGGAGTTCTCGTCGAACGAACCGCCACGAACGTTATACTGCGACGATAGTTCGTTGTGGGTGGAGACGCCTGCCTGTTGCTGTACCAGCTCTTCTACGGCATTGCCCGTTGTAGAAGGTGTCTGGCGCAGGTCTTTTGCGTCCAATTGCTCTGTTCCAGTGGTCTGTCGTCTGCGTTCAGTGACTACCACCTCCTGCAGGGCTTCCATTGGCTGTAGTTGTATCTGTAGCTTCTGGTTGCCTCGCGGATTGCGTAGCACACGCGTCTTTGTCTGGTAACCCACCATAGAGAATTTGACCACCACCGAGTCCTTGGACTGCAGTTTCAGTGAGTACTCGCCCTTGAGGTTGGCCATGGTCACGGCGCCCTGTTCCAGACACGACACTGTGGCCAGTTCAATGGCATTGCCGTCCTGGTCGCTCACCTTGCCGGAGAGCGTAAACTGCTGTGCGCTGATGTTCATTACCATCAGCAGAAATATCGTGATAAGATATAGTTTCTTTGCGTTCATTCCAATTAATAACGCAAAATCTCCCTTTTTATTGTATTACTCTCGCCATAGCCATGATGCCAGTTTGTTCAGCCAGCGGAAACTGATGCGGAACCAGCGCAGGGTGCTGACCTCCTTGCCGCCAAAACTCAGAATGAAGTCGCGGTAGGGATTGCGACGGAAGGGGAGTCCGACATCCATAAAGCGGATGTGCTGGCAATTGTCTTTGTGTGCTTGACGTATTGAATTCCAGAATGTTACGCCGTTTGGATGCAGTGAAGCGTAACTCTTTCTTCGTGAGGCGGTATACCAGAGATAAGCATCTCCTTCAGAGTACACCATCACGGAACATCCGACCGTCTTGCCCTTGTAGGTTGTCAGCAGAATCTTGCAGTGTCCCTCGTCCATCATACCCTTGAAGAAAGCATTGTCGGGCAGATAACGGCGCAACTTCAGCCAGTAGTGGCGGCGCATCAGTCGGCTAAAGGCCTTGAAGTCTTCGTCAGTCTTCACCTCGTGGGTTTTTACACCACGTTCAATGGCCTGTGTCACATGCTCTAACTGACGTGGCATGATGCGTTCTTCAGGGGTCTTCGAGTGCAGAGAGTTGTGCACGTTCATCCACTTCACGGGGAAATAACCTTCAGCGCGCAGTGGGGCATAGCCAAACATCTTCTGGCTCAGGTGACTCACCTCCATATACATCGAACGGTTAGACAGACGTTTCGTCAGCGCGTGAATCATCATCGAGAACAGCATATTATCTGGCTTGTCTCGATAGATACCTTCGCCCAAGATGCGCACGTGGCGATGCAGCAAAGGCGGCATCCAGACGTAACGGTAGCGCTCTACGGCCAATAGGTGGGCAAGCATCTCACCATCATCGTCCGTCACCACCACCATGTAGGGTTTGTGTCGTGGTGTCCGCAGACACAGTTCCATCAGCTCGCGACTGTGGAAGTAGCTACCCTCCGGCAGGGTGGGCAGTGTGGCGGTGTCTGTGTGGATGGTGACTTTCATACTGCAAAGTTATACCATTTCTGTGTAACAACCAAATATTTGGGCGTCGGAATTTGGCAGTTACTGATTTTTTAAGTACCTTTGCAACATTATTAAATAAGTTTGACAATTATGAATTTCAGCGATTTAGTACAACAGCGCCGCTCGCACCGCAAGTTCACGGGCGAGGAAGTGAGCGCAGAGGATGTGAAACAGATACTTAGGGCAGCCCTGATGTCACCCACGTCAAAGGGACAGCGTGCCTGGCAGTTTGTGGTGGTCGACGACAAAACTGATCTGGAGAAACTCTCGGACGCCAAGGACATGGGCGGACAGCTTATCAAGGGTGCTGCACTGGCTGTTGTGGTGCTGGGCGATCCCCTGCAGAACGACTGTTGGGTGGAGGATGGCAGTATTGCCGCCATCTCTATGCAGTATCAGGCTGAGGAACTGGGACTGGGCTCCTGCTGGGTGCAGATGCGTGGTCGCGGACTGTCTGACGGTACTTCTG
>Ga0247609_10001171_pt1 | contig 32424 bp, 25 predicted proteins | sample 172DNAGHGlowgp2_FD_193487 | JGI IMG/M metagenome (GOLD analysis project Ga0247609, IMG submission 193487) | Sheep rumen microbial communities from Palmerston North, Manawatu-Wanganui, New Zealand - 1728 DNA GHGlow gp2 | ecosystem: Host-associated > Mammals > Digestive system > Stomach > Rumen ... | reverse complement strand
ATGTTCAATGGTCAATGTTCAATGTCTTTCTCAGTTTTTCCCTGCCTCGCGAGAGTTGTTGCTTCACGGCTTCTTCCGAGGCATCAGTAATCGCAGCTATCTCCTTGACGCTGTAGCCGTTAAGGTAGAACAGCGTGATGGCGGAGCGCTCCTTGGGAGGAAGCGTACTAAGGGCGAGGTAGAGGTCCTGATGATGCTCCCTTTCGTCTTCAGCCTGGACTTCTTCTCCCTTCCATAGAGGGAGGGGTTGGGGGTGGGTCTCTTGGCTCCGTTTGTGACTGAGGAACGTGTTGTGGGCAATCTTGAAGAGCCACGAACGGAACTTCCCTCCGTCGCTAAAACCGGAGCAGGCAAGGTAGGCCTTCACCAAAGCGTCTTGCGCCAGGTCGTCCGCCTCGTCCTTATTGCCACAACAGAGTGCAAGCAAAAAGCCTCGAAGTGCCTCCTGCTCACGCTCTACATAGCTTATGAATGTCTCTCGACTCACAGATTTGCCTCTGCCATCAGTTTCTTCTCCTCTGCCTCAATCTCTTTAGCGAGTATCTTCTTACCCACAAAGTAATAGATAATGAAGGCGAGGCCTACAGCAAAGAGCACGCCACCACAGAAATAAAGGAAGTGAATCTCATCTGGATCTGAGCCTCCACACCAATCTATCCATAAGCCGCAGCAAAAAACAACAAAGCCAAGCGGGGAGAAAATGCAGCCCCATAATAGCTTCGACAGCAGCTTCTCCTTCAACAACTTCTGTTTAGGAGCCATCTTCTTAAGCAGTTCCTCCACGTCCGTCTCTTTGTTCTTCTCGATTGCAGCCAGCACAATCTGCTTACGCACATCGGTTTCATTCATCTTCCGGCGAGTGTTCAGGAAGGCAATAACAATAGGAAGCACACATAAACAGGCAATTACAAATATTATACCTGCAATAGTATCAGAATCCATAATCTTTTTTGTTTTAATCGTTTAACTTATGTTTCTTTTGTTTCTCTCGACCCTGGTCACTAACATAACGCTTCAGGAAGGCAAAAGGTGACGTCGAAGATGAAAAAAAGTTCACAGCGAACAGATTGTCCTTTGCAGTTCATCGAGGAAACGAGCCGCTTGTGCCCCATCCATCTGGGTGTGGTGGAACTGGAAGGAGACCTTGAGAGTCGTCCTGAAGAAACTGCGTCTGTATCGCGCCCAAATGAGGAAAGGATTGTTGTAGATGCCGCTATACATGCCGACTGCCCCGTCTATGTCGTACTGCGCCAAAGCCGAAGTGCCTATCACCATCGAGTCGGGAAGGTCGTGATTCCTGCATGTTTCTGCCACTTCCTTCGTGAGCTTCAGGTATTGCTCATTGAAGAGAGACAAGTCCTCGCAGAAAGGAATGTCGCACGAGCTGACTTCATTCTCCTTGTTAAGGACGATGGTATTAACGGCGAGACTGTCGAACTGCATCAGCTTGCCTGCTTCGGGCAGCAGATAGAACTCCTTGACCGTGCTTGCTGCCTTGCCTATGCACCAGCACATCAGCATGTTGAACTTCAAGTTCCGCCTTTTGCTCATCCTCACAAGATGGCTTACATCGAGCGTCTTGAAGAATGTCACCATCGGCATCGGCGCCTTCATCCACATCTCGAAGGCATAGGCGCGACTCGTCTCTTTAGGGTTGATCTCCTGTTTCATCGTTGCTTTTTTCTCTTTACAGCATGCAAAGTTACGAAATTCCTGTTGATAATGTCCTAAACTTGCCCCGCTTATACCAAGAAATTTGCGAGAGTCAATCTTTTTCCATATATTTGCAGCGGAATCTTTAACCTTCGACTAACAAACAATCTAATAACTATGAAACTAAAGACTTTATTAACCTCTTTGTTTTTGCTCGTTTTAGGAGCAGCCACGCAGCTAAACGCTCAAACTGCAGTCACTGCAGGAAGCAAGGTGACGGACGCCAACAACATTGTTAGCGGAAAGGCCTATCTGATTAAGTACACCAGCATGACGGGAACACCGTACATCTACGATGCCGGCACGACTACTCCACTGCAGGCTCCAAGCACTCAGAATTCTCCTACTACAGCTTGTGCATTTTATTTCATAAGTGACGGGAATGGGGCATACAAGCTTGAGAATGCCTATACAGGCAATTACTGGCCTGCACCGACAGGCAATCAGAGATTGTATCCAACCACAGCAGCAAATGCAGGAAGTTGGGCAATATCGATTTCCAGCGGCACGGCAACATTGACTTGCACCAACGGCGAAACGACCTACGGACTGGACAGACTCACCCCTGATGTCGTAGGTTGGAGCAGCAGAAAGACCGTTGAGATTTATGAGATAGCATCTGCCACTACCCTCGCCACCGCTGCCTCTTATTCCGCTTTTACAGATAAGGACATCTCCGTTTCCGCTTCGGAAGTCGCCAGCATCAGCGAAGGCCAATGGTATGTAATGAAGAACCGAGGGCGCAACGGCTATGCTTTTGAGAACAGCGGCTCGATGAAGAATCAGGGAGCAGCTCCTGCGGGTTCTGCTACGGACAATGCCAAATTCCTTGTTCGCTTCCTGAATGCAGGCGATGGTAAATACTACCTGCAGAACGGCCTCAGCAACTTCTGGGGCCCTATCCCACAAAACACTGCTGTGCCCGCTACGGCCATCGGTACAGAGAAATATACCATCGGCAAGATTAACGCCACAGATGGTCACTTCTACCTGACCTCCGAGACAGGCGGCATCGTCCTCGACTGCCAGCAGAACGGCTATCCCGTCGTAGGCTGGGGCACAACTATTCCCACCTCCACTGGCGGCAACAACGACTGGGCTTTCTATCCCGTTGAGTTCATTAACTCTTGGACACCAACTGTCAACGAAGTCTATACTATCAACAACACGAACACGAATCGTGGTGCGCTCATCTACAATCCCGAAAATCCAAAATATGTCTGGTCGAGCGGAAAGAGCGGCACATTCAATGCTGCCCAAGCAAACAGCCAATGGGTCATCGTTCCTACAGGAACGACGGGACAATATTATTTATATAATGTAGGGGCAGGCAAGTTCGCCATACCGACAGGCACTGCTCAAAGCGCTAACCTTCCTTGGATATTCAGCGACAATGCTGTAGCGGTCGTCTTTGAAACGCAAGGTGACGGCACGAAGAAGATTAAGATGGCAGCGAATCCTGTCAGCGGCACCAACGCTGCCTACATGGCTGTCAGCAACAACTACACAGGCCCCATCATCAACTACAATGACGTGGGCGGCAACTTCACCATTACAAAAGTTGATGGAGATGCCAGCACAGCCGCCAATGCTGCCGTTGCCAAGCTTGTAAAAAGCCAGACAGCCTTGACAGGAGCCGTCACAGCAGACGATGGATGGTATGTGATTCGTATCAAGACAACAAGCAACAGCACAGCCACCGCCTCTCCTGGCCGCTACATCTATCCTGGCACTACCAATCAGGCCAATTATCCGCTCACCTTTACAGGTGCCGTCGATGTGCAGCCTGCTATCAGTGACGCAACATTCTTTACGCGTTTTGTAAAGAATGGAACGGACTACAATTGGCAAATGACAAACGGCCAATACCTCATAAATAGAAGCAACGTCTTCCCCACACCTTCCAGTGAACCTGTAGCTGTTGTTCCTGGTTATGACAACGGAAACTATATCAAATCCAACGGAAGATATGCCGACCCATATGTGAGCAATGGCAACTTTTTTATTGGTGAGACTGCTTCATATCGCACCACGTGGGACATCTACCCCATCGACCTCGCTGCTGCAGGGCTTATGGCTTGGCAAGTCCTCTGCGACAATGCTCCTGAGTCTGCTCAGATTACCTGCTCTCGTAGCGATGTCAAAGGTTTGACAGCTGTTTATAAGAACGGCTTCTTCTTCCTTCCCACCGGTGTGACACCTGAAAGCACAGACTTCAATTTGGATGGAGCCAATGGCATCACCATAGACGCTTCAGCACATACCGTTACCTTTGCTTACGATCCCAACCTTGCAATTGTTGCTGACGGTGTAACCGTGGAGCAAGGCTGGCAGACGGCAGGTCGCGGTGGCGAGGTGATGCTGCTTCGCGTCACAGCTAAGCCATTCAAGGCTGCCACGAGCACGACGCTTACCGTCAGCCTCAAGGACGGTTCGGAAAGTAACATCTCAGCCTTGAAGCTTTACGAGGCTTCGACCAGTTCACCCGAAATCTACTCTACAGGCGACGGTGCGCCGACAAAGACTGTGGTCGCTACAGCAACTATCTCCGGCTCTACTGCCACTTTCGACATCGGCGACCTCTCTCCTGACACACATTACTATTGGATTGGTGCTACTGTGAGCAGCACAGCCACACTCGGCGCAGTCCTCGATGCAGCCGTGACAGGCATCTCCTATCAGGTAGAAGGCCAGACGGCACAGAACCTCGACCTGACCTCTGTTGGCGACCCTGCCGACCGAGGTGCTATGGTATTCAACGTCCACAACTATCCCTTCCTGCCTCGCGACAATGGAAGTCGCGTCTATCGCATTCCTGCAATGGTTGTGGCCGACGACGGCAGCATCGTCGTGGCTTGCGACAAGCGTTATAACAGCCACACCGACATCGGCGGCGGTCACGTCATCGACATCGTCGTGCGTCGCTCTACCGACGGCGGCAAGACATGGAGCGCCCCCGTCACCATTGCCAAAGGTCTCGGCACTGCCGACGACGCCAAGTGCGGCTATGGCGACCCGAGCCTCGTTAAGGGCAAGGACGGCAAGCTCTACTGCCTGTTCGTGGCGGGCAACATCGGTTACTTCTATGGGCAGAAGCGTATCGCCATGTCAACCAGCACGGACAATGGCGTGACATGGAGCAGCAACGAGAGCACACCGCCCATCGACCTCCTGGAGAGCGGCCGCCTTAAAAACTACAACACGGTTGGCGAGGCTGGCTACGGTCTTTACGACTACTTCGTGACCTCCGGTCGTGGCCTCTACATCCCCGACGATGATATCCTGATGTACCTCATCCCGGCACAGACTATGACCAGTGCAACAGAGCACACAGGCGATTCGCAAGACTACATCTTCTATTCAAGAGACGGTGGCGAGTCATGGTACTTCAGTGAGAGGCCCATGGTTCAAGGAGGCGACGAAGCCAAGATTATCCAGATGAACGACGGCTCGCTCTTCGGCTCCATCCGCAAGGGAGGTCCACGCCGCTTCAACACGGCCACCTACACCTGCAAAGATGACGGCAAGACGCTCAGCTTCAACTTCGGCACGCAATGGGAAAACAACCAGCTCTATCAGTCCAGCCAGAACAACCAGGACATCCTCTATTACCAGCGCGAGACGGCGACGGGCAAGACCGACGTCATCTTCCACTCCATCACCACGGGCAACCATGTTAACTTCAAGCTCTACTACAGCACCGACCAAGGAGCGAACTGGACAGAGTTCCTGAACGTGCAAACTAAGGGCACACGATATGTAACGATGGACAAGAATCCAGCCAACGGCAGCCTTTACCTCTTCTTCGAGGACCAGAGCCTCAACAGCGCCGGAGGCTACACCGACTACAACCACTATCCCTTGAACTTCATCGAGATTACACGCGACCAGTTGGTTCAGTACATTCCCGAACTCGACAAGTCTGCCTTGGAAGAGAATGTGAAGATTGTCTATGGCCTTACAAGCGAGGGCTCCTACGGCACACTCTCCGGCAACACGTGGACATCGAATGCAAGCAGCGGCATGGCCGGCTTGACTCTCACAAAGTCAGACGGCGAATTCAACAAGTTCTCCAACTGGAACGGCCACTATAACCTTGCTTACAAGCCTGCCGCCGCCAACACCGCATCCACCCTTACACTGACGGCTCCTGAAGGCTACGTCATCACAGGCTATTCGATGCTGGCTGCCAAGGCATACAGTGCGGCACACACCTTCACGTTGACTGCTGAAGACGGCACTACCGTGACACCTGCATTTGCAAGTTCGGCAAACGACTACACTGCATTCGCCATCGATGGCATCAACGCCCCATCTACCACAATCTCAGTTACCACCACGGATGCCAGCAAGTACATTGCCATTGCAGACTTCGTGGTAACACTGTATCCTGTATTCGACTACACCCGCGCCGTTACTCCCGGACGCTGGGGGACTGTCTGTGTGCCGGGTACCGTGGCTGCCGCCAACATCAGCGGTGCCGAGATATACCGCATTGCAGGCAAGACGGTCAATGCTGAGGACAAGCCCACGTCGCTGAAGGTGGAGCAGGTAGAAGACATGGAGGCCGGCAAGCCCTACCTCTTCCTGCCTTCCGAGAGCCAACTCTCGCTGACCTATTACGGCAGCACCATAGTCAATGCGCCTGGCAGCGAGAACGGCCTCATCGGTTCCTTCGAGGGCATGGACGTCGCTCCGGGCTACTACCTCCTCTCCAACAACAAGATTGTGCTCTGCGGGGCGAACTGCAACATCGCAGCCAACCACGCCTACATCGACATGGACGCAGTGCCTCTCTACACAGGTGGAGCGGGCGTGAAGAGCCTCGACATTTACTACGATGACCCGGACGGCATAAGCCTCATCCCCGACACAACTCCTGAAGGCGACGGGCGCATATACGACCTCAGCGGACGCTACATTAGCAATTCGCGATTGCCTAAGGGCATCTACATCATGAACGGCCGCAAGATGGTCATTAAATAATCTAACACCTACCAACACCATGAAAAAGCAATATAAGCAACCTGCTTTCATGCAGATAATACTGACGGACAAGAGGCTCATCGCTACAAGCATCATAGTTGACGATGAAGCACAGGACGGCATTTCCGGTGACGTCAAAGAGTTCATGGACACCGACGATGTCATCGGCGACGTTAATCTCTGGGATGATTTATGGTAAAAACAATATGAAGAAGCTCTTCACCCTCCTCCTCTTACCCCTGACAGTTTTCCCACGTGTGCTGGCACAGAGCATTGCACCTTTCCAGAAGGGCGACCGCGTGACGTTCGTAGGCAACAGCATCACCGACGGCGGGCACTACCACTCGTACATCTGGCTCTACTACATGACGCACTTCCCCGGGATGCGCCTGTGGATGGCGAACTGCGGGGTAGGCGGCGACACGGCGAAGGAGATACTGGCCCGCTTCGACGACGACGTGCTCTCGAAGAACCCCACCGTCCTGACCTTCACCTTCGGCATGAACGACACCGGCTACTACGAGTACAACAGCGCTGACTCTGCTGCCTTCGCCCGCCAGAAGCTGCAGGAGGCCAGGGAGCGATTCGCGCTTTGCGAGGAGAAGTTGAAGAGCCTGAAAGGCATACGTACGGTGATGATTGGCACGTCGCCCTACGACCAGACCTCGACGTTCAACGACGACATCTTTGCCCATAAGAATGACAACATGCAGCGCGTCATTGCCCTGCAGGAGGAGGCAGCCAAGAGAAACGGATGGGAGTTTCTGGACCTGAACAAACCGATGGTGGCGCTGAACATGAAGCAGCAGGAGAGCGACCCAGCCTACACGCTCATCGGCTCCGACCGAATCCATCCGGACAACGACGGACACATGGCCATAGCTTACCTCTTCCTGCAAGCACAGGGCATGAAGGGCAAGAAGGTGGCCGACATGCAGCTGGATGCGGCAAGCGGAAAGGTGACAAGGGCCGAGAACTGCCGCATATCGAAGGTGAAGAAGACGGCCGACGGCCTACAATTCGACTGCCTTGCCGCCTCCCTACCCTTCCCCCTCGACACCGTTCCTCACGGCTGGGGCTTCAACAACGGAGCGGCTAAGGTCACGAAGGTCATCCCCACGTTCATCGACGACCTGAGCGACGAGCACCTGACCGTCACAGGACTCAGCGGCAACCTGGAGCTGAGCATCGACGGCATCGTCATCGACACGCTCTCCTCCGCCACGCTTTCCACAGGCATCAACCTCTCCCGCTATCGCCACACGCCTCAGTACCAGCAGGCATTGACGGTGATGGCGTTGAACGAGACGCGTTGGGAAGTGGAGCGCAGGTTTCGCGAATGGGCATGGGTCAACTACGACTTCATGATGCCGGCCGGTTTCCTCAACGACAACAGCGAGCAGGCTGCCCGTAAGTTCCGCGAGCTCTGCAAGGGCAACGACTGGCTGGCAAGCAAGCGAGGCACCTACGACCAGATGGTTCGCCCCGAAGTGCGGGAGGCCTACGAGAAAGAGATGGACCTGCTCGTCGACCACATCTACGAACTCAACCAGCCGAAGCAGCACACCTTCCGGCTGAGAAAGCTGTAAGCACCATCTTATTTCACCCTTTCCCCTTTTCAACTTTTCACCCTTTCACTTTTTCACCCTTTCACCTTTTCATTGTATGAACAGAAGAGACTTCCTGACATTGTCCGCCACGGGCATCATTGGCCTCGGAGCCAGCAGCTTCCCGCTGCCACTCTTTGCCAAAGGGAGCGGAGGCAAGTCGTACTCCATGATCATCCTGGGCGACACGCACTTCGATGCCGACCCGCCATCAATATATCACGCCCACTACAATGAGCCGAACGAGAGGCTCAACAAGATACAGCGCGGCGAGTTTGCCCGCAACGGGGAGATGTGGAAGGACCGTTGCCCCCGCCTCCTCAGGAGGGCAGCAGGGCTGATTGACAAGGACACCCGCATGGTGCTGCAGATGGGCGACCTCATACAGGGCGATTGCGGCGACGGCGAGGTGCACAAGAAGATGCTCTCCGACGTCATGAACCGCTTCAAGCAGGAGCTGGGAGGCCTACCCTTCGTCACCGTAGTGGGCAACCACGACATCCGCGGCACAAATGCCCTCGAGGCCTATCACTCATTCATGCCGGCACGCATGTCCGAGGAACTGGGCAAAAGCATCAGCAAGACGACCTTTGCCTTCAACGTGGGCGACGACGCCTTCATCGTCATTGACTTCAACAACCCCGACGACGCAGAGACAGACCGTCTCCTGGACGAGACGAAGGGAGCGCGCCACACGTTCGTCATGACCCACGGCCCCGTGCTTCCCCCCGACATCAGCAGCTGCCGGTGGTTCTACCACGGAGGAGCCTCGGAAGCCAACACACAGGCGCGCCTGCATTTCCGCCAGGCCTTCGCCAAGCGCAACGCCATCGTGCTGTGCGGCCACACACACTACACCGACTTCAAGGACTGGTGGGGAGACGGCGGACGCATCACGCAGATGACGATGAGCAGCGTCTGGACTGCCGAGGAGCAGAAGCAATACGTCGTTCGTTCTGAGGGAGCCGCGAACTACGGCATGCTGCGCAAGAAGATGATGGAGAAGCCCAACGGCGCCAACCTCCAGGACGAGTCGGCCCTCTTCGACGAGTACCGCCCCGGTTTACGCCAGCACCTCAACTCCCGCTCGCAAGGCTCCTACAAGCTGAACGTCAGCAAGAAGCACGTCAGCATCGACTTCTACGGAGGCGACTCGGAAGAAGTGTCGCACAGGTTCATTATCAGATAACCGCCAAACGGCCATCAGGCAGAACAATCTCGCTGTATTTTTCTCGTTATGACGTAATTTTTATTTCGCTATAACGGTATTACGTCATCTCGTTATAATGTTGTTTCGTTATGACGTCATGACGTAATATCGTTATGACGACAATTCCTCTGCAAGACGAGGGAACTTTCTCCCCCCCCTTAAGGGGGATTTAAAACGCCGCGTGCGGGGATTGCCATCGCCGCACGCGGGGATTGCCATCGCCGCACGCGGGGATGACCAACGCCGCGTGCGGGGATTGAAACGCCGCTGAGGGGGATTAAAAATGACCTCTGTGCTGAGACCTTATTTCGCGAAGTTGCGGGAGGCGAAAGGAAGGGCTGTGCGCAATGCCGTGTGCCAGTACTCCCAATTGTGCACGCCGTTGCGGATGCGAAGCTCATCGTGAATCCAAGCTCTGCGCATGAGCTGGTGCAACTTGACGCTCTGGTCGAAGAGGAAATCGTCGTCGCCACAGTCGAAGAACCACTTGACGGTGCGCAGTTTCTCCTTTGTGGCATCGTCGGCCTGCTCTACGAAACGCAGGGCGCTGTGCTCCTTCACAGCCTCGGTCACGTAGTAGCGCTTGTCCTTCTCCTGGCCAGGATTGACGTTGTTGCTCTCGTTGTCGAGCCAAGCGCTCATGGCATAGCACGACGAGAACATGTCGGGATGCCGCTGGCAATAGACCGTGCTGCCGCCGCCGCCCATCGAGAGGCCCATCACAGCACGATGCTCCTTGTCGCCCACGACGCGGTATTTCTTCTCCACCGCAGGCAGGAACTCCTGGAAGAAGAAGTCCTCATACGACCAGCCCGGCATGTTGAAGTAGCCGTTCCACGTGTTGTGCGTGTCAGGCCCTCCGGCATTGGGCATAACGATGACGACGGGTACGCACTCGCCCGTGCCGATAAGTTCATCTACGACCGTCTGCATCTGTCCCTTGTCACGCCAGGCACGATAGTCGTCGCTGAAGCCGTGAAGCAAGTAGATGACGGGGTATTGCTGGCTTTCGTTCCTTCCGAATCCATCAGGCAGATAGACATTGCAGGGCACATCGGCGCTGAGGATTTTACTCTTCACCGTGTCCGTCACGATTCGGCCTGCAGACGAGGGCAGGCAAAGGAGCAGCAATAGTGCTGCAAAAGCAAGTTTCTTCATATTACAGTATGTTGAGTGTTTACCAATCGTCGTCATCGCTACCAGGCATACCGTTCTTGATGGCCTCCTCCACCTTGTCGAGGATAGCGTTCGAATAGGCATGCGTCATCACTAATGCCTTGGAGCAGGTGCGCTTCTGGGCGTCCTTTTCCACAAAGGGATAGTGCTTGGCTATCTCCCACTGCTCGTCATAGAGGCGGCGGTCGGTCTTGTCGTCCTTCATCCGCTTGCCGTCGCTAAAGACATTCTGATTGTTCCTCCTGTTATCACTGTTGTCGAACAAACCGCCAATCCAGCCTGCATCGTCGGCCTTCAAGATGTCGTAGTTCTGCACGGTGTAGGTCACCCTCACCTTCTCGTCTTTGATGTCGAGGCGGATGATAGGCGTGATGCTCACCACGTAGCGGTTCACCGTCCCCGTATGGTCGGCAATGCCGTCGATGCTCGAGCTGACGATGATGCAGCCGGCATCCTTGTCGTTGAGCGTGATGGCCTGTTTGTCCTTGAATGTCGCTGTCACCCAGTAGTTCAGGGCCACGTAGAGCTGCTGCTTCGTTTTGCCCGGCGCCTGAATAACCTCTTGGTAGGTCAGGCTCTCGTTCTTGTCGAGCATCAATCCGCTGGCAAGGTTCCTTGCTGCCTCCAGCCATTTGTCGCCATACTTTTCCTTGGCATACTTCTCCAGGTCGGCAGCCTTCATCACCTGCCCATGCATTTGTGCATTGCCGCAAAACAGCATTGTAGCTGCAAGCAAGAATAATTGAATGAACCTCATATCACAGTGTCGTTTATCTTGTTGAACTCGCCGGAAAGGTTAGTACCGGCTCGGAATTATCTTTTTTATGGGACAAAGGTAGCAATTAATTTAGTTTCTGCGCACATCTGAACAGAAAATTTTATACAATATGCCCTATTTCGTCTTCACTCCTTCCTGTTTGAAATCAGGTTCATGCCGGGGTGTCGCAGATTCTTTTGGCGACGCCAAACATCACACACCCTGTCAAGTCTCAAGGAAGAGGCTGCCGAAAAATCCGATTCAGCGTGCTGCGGAACTTGATGAAGGCAGCTGCGACGGCAGTCACAACCCAGGATGCTACACAAAAGCCAGTATCTCGCCAAGCATCTCCTCTGCCTTCTCGCGCCCCATCGCATAGACGCGTCGCATCTTCTCCTCATTTTGCTCGGTCCTCCCGATGGGGAGCGTATCCTGAGGATAAATGAGGAGGATGTTGCCGCGGCGCTCCTGGTCTGCCAGGTAGGCGAGTTCCTCATTGTACATCAGGTGCCGACGCGACATGGCTTCCACTATGGCGGGATAGCGCGAAGAGAAGAGATGAAACAAGGGCATCAGCCTTGTCCGCTTCTTGTAAAAGCCCTTAGGTTGCGTCAGGATGACCACGTTTCGCTCGAAGCCCTGCTCTTGGAAGTAACGGAGGGGTATCGAGTCGCTGATGCCGCCGTCGAGCAGAAGCCGTCCATCAATGTTGACAGGCTTGGAGACAAGTGGCATAGAGGCCGACGCACGTATCCATTCGAGCCCCTCATCGTCCATAAAATCGATGCGATGATAGACTGGCTCGCCCGTCAGGACATCTGTACAAACCACATGAAACTCGGCTGGGTCGGCGTTGTAGGCATCGAAATCGAAGACATCAAGCTCCTTCGGCAACGTATGATAACTGAACTCTGCAGCCACGAGATTGCCTGTCTTCAATAGGCTCCGCAATCCCATGTATCGCGGATCGTCCTTGAAGCGGACATTATAGCGAAGGACGCGACCTATTTGGTGCGACTTGTAGTTGCAGCCAAACGAGGCACCAGCCGAAACGCCCACTATGCCGTCGAAGCGGATGCTGTGCTCCATCATCACATCCATCACGCCAGCAGAGAACAAGCCACGCATTCCGCCACCTTCTAAAACCAGTCCTTTCTTCATTGCTCGGCAAAGATACGAAATAATTATGAACTGTGGACTATGAACTATGAACTTTTTTCCGTACCTTTGCAGCCGATATGAAAGACTTCACTGAACTGGGGCTTGCCGAACCACTGCTGCAAGCCATCGAAGAGTTGGGATACGAACACCCAATGCCTGTGCAGGAGGAAGTGATTCCCTACCTGCTGAACAACGACACAGACCTAGTCGCTTTGGCTCAGACTGGCACAGGAAAAACGGCCGCTTACGGACTTCCGATGCTGCAGAAGACCATGCAAGAACTGCCTTTAAAAGAGGGTCGGAAAGGGTCTCCCTCTATCGTCATCCTTAGCCCGACACGCGAACTCTGCCTGCAGATTGCGGACGACCTGGAAGGTTTCAGCAAGTACTTGCCCGAGACGGAAATTGTCGCAGCCTATGGCGGCACGAACATCGAGCCGCAGATACGCGCTCTGCAACATGGCGTGGACATCATCGTGGCAACACCTGGCCGACTTATGGACTTAATGAAACGCGGGGTGGCGGACCTCTCAAAGGTGCAATACATTGTCCTCGACGAGGCAGACGAGATGCTTTCGATGGGCTTCCAAGAGGACTTGGACAGCATACTTGAAGGCATTCCAAGCCAACATCGCACGCTGCTCTTCAGCGCCACAATGAGTCAGGAGATAGAACGCATCGCACAGAACTACCTGACCGATGCCAAACAGATTCAGGTGGGCAGCCGCAATGAGGGAGCCGAGAATGTCAACCACATATATTATATGGTACACGCGCGAGATAAGTATCTCGCCTTGAAGCGCGTTGTCGATTACTACCCTCGCATCTATGCCATCATCTTCTGCCGCACAAGACTCGAGACACAAGAGGTGGCAGACAACCTGATTCGTGACGGCTATAATGCCGATGCCTTGCATGGCGAACTGTCCCAGCAGCAGCGTGAACTCACGATGCAGAAGTTCCGTCGGCATCGCATCCAATTGCTTGTGGCAACAGATGTTGCAGCTCGTGGTCTTGATGTTGACGACCTGACACACGTCATCAACTACGGCATGCCCGACGATGTGGAGTACTACACGCATCGCTCTGGCAGAACAGGTCGTGCAGGCAAGAAGGGCACGAGCATCTGCATCATCGGCATGCGCGAGAAGAGCAAGGTAAAGCAAATAGAGAAAGAAATACAGAAGACGTTCGAGCAAGGCACTCTGCCCGAGCCGCGCGACATCTGCACCAAGCAACTCTATCACGTCATCGACGACATCGAGCGCATCGAAGTGGACGAGGAAGAGATTGCGCCCTTCATGGAAGAAGTGCAGAAGCGTTGGGAATGGCTCGACAAGACCGACCTCATCAAGCGCGTCCTTTCGCGCGAATTCGGACGCTTCCTGCAATACTACGCCAACGCGCCTGAGATAGAAGCGCCAACAGCTATTGGCAAGGGTGACGGCAGCGGACGAAGGCAAAGGAACAAGTCGCATCAGGCAGAGGAAGGCTATGTGCGCCTCTTCCTCAACGTGGGCAAGCTTGACGGCATGTACGCTCGCGAGATTATCGGCCTTATCAACAAGAACGTGCAAGGCGACAAGGTGGCCGTCGGAAGGATAGACCTGATGAAGAGCTTCTCGTTCATCGAGGTGAAGCAAGACGACCTGAACCGAGTTATGAAGGGCTTGAAACACGGTGTGACGGTGAAGGGAAGAAGTGTTGTCTGCGACATCTCCTCTGACGAACCGCAGCAGAAGGAAAGTAAACCGGCACGAAGAGAGAAGCCGGTCAGCCGCAAGGAGAAGCTTGAGGCACCGCGACAGAACACTGCAGCACCTCGTCGAGAGAAAGCCGCCAAACCGTCTCGTGAGGAGCGTGGCTATTCGGCTCCTCGAGGCAAGAAATACTTCAAGAAAGAGGATTGGATGCAGTTCCTCAATCCCAATAAGCCTAAGAAGAACGAGTTGAAGGGCGAGATTCCCGACTTCAGCGAAGAAGGCTGGGCAAGGCGTAAACCGAAGAAGAACAAATAACAAGACAATGAAGAAGATATTGCTTTGCGCTTTGTGCGCAGTTTCCATGCTTTCCCGTGCCGACGAAGGCATGTGGATGTTGAACCGTATTGACGAGAAGACAGCTGAGGCCATGCAGAGCCTCGGACTTGAGCTGACACCCGACCAACTATACAGCACTGAGCACGCCAGCCTGAAGGACTGCGTGGTCGATTTCGGCGACTTCTGCTCAGGTGTTGTGGTCAGCAAGGACGGACTGGTCTTCACGAATCATCACTGCGGCTACGGCGCCATCCAGAAACTCTCGACACCTGAAGACGACATTCTGACGAACGGCTTCGTGGCTCGCTCACGCAAGGAGGAGCGTCCCGCCGAAGGGCTTTTTGTGAAGTTCCTCATAAAGACAGAGGAGTGCACCGGCCGCATCATGCGTGCCCTTAACAAAGTGTATGAGGAGCACCCGGGCGAAACGACCGCTGAGCTTGACAAGCAATACACCGACAGCATCATGGGCGCTGCGGAGCGCGAGTTCCGGAAGGCCAATCCCGGCCTCGACTGCATGGTGCGCGCTTACTATGAGAACAACGCCTTCTACGTGAGCTACTACAAAGTCTATCGCGACATACGCCTCGTCTTCACCGCAACAGAGACGATGGGCAAGTTCGGTGGCGACACAGACAACTGGATGTGGCCTCGCCAGACATGCGACTTTAGTGTGTTCCGCATCTATGCTGACAAGGACGGCGAGCCTGCCGACTACAGCCCGAAGAACGTGCCGCTCCGCCTCAAGAACTACGCTAGGATTGCCACCGACGGCTATCGGAACGGCGACTTCTGCATGACGGTTGGCTACCCTGGAAGCACCAGCCGCTACATGAGTTCGTGGGGCATCGACGAGCGCGTCAACGCTATCAATGTCAGCACGATACAGGTGCGCGGCAAGAAGCAGGAGGTGTGGAAGACGTTCATGGATGCAGACCGAGCCGTCGGCATCAAGTACGCGAGCAAGTGGGCAAGCAGCAGCAACTACTGGAAGAACAGCATCGGCATGAACAAGGCCATTGCCGACCTTGGTGTCATCAAGCAGAAGCAACAGCTCGAGGGCAAGATAAGGCAGTGGTACAATGGCAGAGCTGACCTCAAGAACCGCTTCGGCGACATGTTCCAGAAGCTCGAGGAGGCTTATGGGAAGCGTCGCGAAGGCGTCTATGCGTCGGGCTTCTTCCGCGAGACCTTCATGCGGGGCATCGAGCTCTATCGCGTCGCCAACATGATTAATTCAATGCCTCAGGACGCTGACAGCACGGAGGCTGCACAGGTCAAGACACGCATGGAAGCCTTCTTCAAGGACTACGACGCGAAGCTCGACGAAGCCACGATGGCTGCGCTCCTGAAGAACTACCGAGAGCAGGTGACGGAGCGTCGATACTGGCCCGAGTGCTACAACACTATCGACAGTCTTTACGGCGGCAACGAGGCGGCCTACGCTCACGACGTCTTCTCGAAGACCATCTGCCTGAACACCGACGCTGTCGATAAGGTCCTTGCCGACAGCACCCTTCGCGATACAGACCTCGGCCTGCTCTACGCTGCCGACATCCCAACGAAGACTCAGGAGATAAGCGGACGTAACCGCGATGCTTCGACCACCATCGACTTCAACGAGCACCTCCTGACACAGGCGCTCCTCGAGATGGACCAGGAAACGCCCCACTACAGCGATGCGAATTTCACGATGCGATTGTCGTACGGCTACATTCAGGACTACACGGCGAGCGGCATTCACCACCAGTACTACACCAACGCCCAGAGCCTGCTCGACAAAGCTGCCAAGCAAGCCGAGATTGAAGACTACAAGTTGGAGGACGACATCATCGCGCTGATGAGCAAGGGCGATTGGGGACGCTATGCCGACAAGACGACTGGCGACATGCACCTATGCTTCCTCTCGAACAATGATATTACTGGCGGCAACTCCGGTTCGCCGATGTTCAACGGCAAAGGCGAGCTGTTGGGCTTGGCCTTCGACGGCAACTGGGATGCCATGTCGGGCGACATCTCGTTCGACCACAATCTGCAGCGTTGCATCGGCGTCGATGTCCGCTACATGCTTTTCGTCATGGACAAGTGGGGAAAGGCGAAGAATCTCATCAAGGAATTACTTCAGCGTTAGGAAACGCCTCAAACGGAAAATAAAACGCCGCGTGCGGGGATTGCAATCGCCGCACGCGGGGATGACCATCGCCGCACGCGGGGATGACCATCGCCGCACGCGGAAATTAAATCCCCGCCTGCGGCGTTTTTTTTACAGCTTTTCGCCGTATGCCAAATCGCCTGCGTCACCAAGACCTGGAACGATGTAGCTGCGGTCGTTGAGAACGGGGTCGATGGCGGCGCACCAAAGCTCCACATCATCGCGGTTGCCGAAGCACTTCCTGATGTGCCCGACGCCTTCCTGTGCCGCAATCACGCTCGCCATAATTAAGCGACGAGGTTTGCCGTTCTTGAGGAAAGCATCGACAGCGAGCTCCAGGCTGAAGCCCTTCGCCAGCATCGGATCGACAATGATAAGCGTCTTGCCCGTCAAATCTGGCGAAGCCATGTACTCTACATGCACGCCGACCTCGCGACATTCCTTATCCTTATAATAACGATACGCGCTCACGAAGCCGTTCTCCGCCTTGTCGAAAACATTGAGAAAGCCCTGATGTAAAGGCAATCCGGCACGAAAGATGGTGGCGAGCACGATGTCGTCTGCCAAGCACTGGCACTTGCACTCTGCCAAAGGCGTCTGCACCGCCGTTTCCTTATAACTGAGGCCTCGGCTTATCTCGTAAGCCATCATCTCCCCTATGCGCTCCAGATTTTTGCGGAAACGCATTCGGTCCTGTTGAATACCGGCATCCCTGAGTTCACTTACATACTGGTTGATGACGCTGGGCGTCTCGCTCAAATTTACAACTTTCATCGTCTTTTTAATTAATGATTGCTGCTTGCAAAGTTACAAAATCGCATTATAAATGCAAAGTAAACTTTGCAAAAAAGCACTCAAAGAGAAATAAAACGTGCGTCCCTTGCAAAAAAAATGTCTCACTCTTCCCTAAATCAGAAGAAAATTGTAACTTTGCACCCGCTTAAGAGACAAACAAACAATATTAATTATAAATTCAACAACACAATGGCTACAGTTAATTTGGAACAGTACGGCATCACCGGTAGCACCGTGATTGCTCACAATCCCTCTTACGAGGAACTCTACAAGGCTGAGATCGATCCCGCTCTCACTGGTTACGAAGTAGGTCAGGAGACTGAACTCGGCGCCGTAAACGTGATGACAGGTGTCTTCACAGGTCGTTCTCCTAAGGACAAGTATATCGTTGATAACGACGAGAGCCACAACAACGTATGGTGGACCTCCGAGGCTTACAAGAACGATAACCACCCCATGACTGAAGAGGTTTGGGCAAAGGTGAAGGACATCGCCATCAAGGAGCTCTGCGGCAAGAAGCTTTATGTAGTTGACGCTTTCTGCGGCGCTAACGAAGCTACCCGTCTGGCTGTTCGCTTCATCGTAGAGGTTGCTTGGCAGGCTCACTTCATCAAGAACATGTTCATCCAGCCCACAGAGAAGGAACTCGCTGAGTTCAAGCCCAACTTCGTCATCTTCAACGCCAGCAAGGCTAAGGTTGAGAACTACAAGGAACTCGGGCTGAACTCCGATACTTGCGTAGCCTTCAACACCAAGGCTCGTCAGCAGGTCATCATCAACACCTGGTACGGCGGCGAGATGAAGAAGGGTATGTTCTCCATGCAGAACTACTACCTGCCCCTGCAAGGCATCGCTTCTATGCACTGCTCCGCCAACACCGATATGGAAGGTAAGAACACAGCTATCTTCTTCGGCCTCAGCGGCACAGGCAAGACAACCCTCTCTACCGACCCGAAGCGTCTCCTTATCGGTGACGACGAGCACGGCTGGGACGACGAAGGCGTCTTCAACCTCGAAGGCGGTTGCTACGCTAAGGTCATCAACCTCTCTAAGGAGAACGAGCCCGACATCTACGGCGCCATCAAGCGCAACGCTCTTCTCGAAAACGTAACCGTTGACAAGGACGGCAAGATCGACTTCGCCGACAAGAGCGTCACCGAGAACACCCGCGTAAGCTATCCCATCGAACACATCGAGAAGATCGTGAAGAAGGTGAACGGCAAGAGCGCAGGCCCAGACGCAAAGAACGTCATCTTCCTCAGCGCAGATGCATTCGGCGTACTGCCTCCCGTATCTATCCTGACTCCCGAGCAGACGAAGTACTACTTCCTCTCTGGCTTCACAGCAAAGCTGGCCGGCACAGAGCGCGGCATCACAGAGCCCACTCCCACCTTCTCAGCTTGCTTCGGCCAGGCATTCCTCGAGCTGCATCCCACAAAGTACGCTGAGGAACTCGTTAAGAAGATGGAGAAGAGCGGCGCAAAGGCTTATCTGGTCAACACAGGTTGGAACGGCACAGGCAAGCGCATCTCAATTCCCGACACTCGCGGCATTATCGACGCTATCCTCGACGGCAGCATCCTGAAGGCTCCCACGAAGAAGATTCCTTTCTTCGACTTCGAAGTGCCCACAGCTCTGCCCAACGTTAATCCCGCAATCCTTGATCCTCGCGACACATACGCAGAGGCAAGCATCTGGGAAGAGAAGGCAAAGGACCTCGCCGCACGTTTCATCAAGAACTTCGGCAAGTACACAACAAACGAGGCCGGCAAGGCTCTCGTTGCTGCTGGCCCTCAGCTCTAAAAAACACAGCACGCCTAGTTTGCAAACTAGGCGTGCCTAAATGATAAACACAGCGTGCTTAGTTAGCAAACTAAGCACGCCGTGTTTTATAATACATTATAGATATATACGCGCGTACGCGAGGCAAGTCTTCTTATTGGAAGAAGGAAAAGTTCACGCTTCCGTAGCTGCGATGCTCAACGAAGCGCGGATGCTGGGAGAAGTCGTTCTGCTTGCCGTGCTCAAGGACAAAGAGACCATCCTCCTTGAGGAGGTTGTGGCTTAGGACAATGTCGGGCAGTTCGGGCAACTGCGGCAAGGCGTATGGCGGGTCGGCAAAGATGAAGTCGAACTGCTCGCGACACTTTGCTAAGTATTGGAAAACGTCACCTCGAAGGGGCAAGGCCGCTGTGTCTTGCAACTTGTCGAGAAATTGCTTGATGAGGCGATGGTGACGTCCGTCGAGTTCGACGCTTATGACGCGACCGCAGCCTCGGCTGACGAGCTCGAGCGTAATGCTACCCGTACCTGAGAAGAGGTCGAGAGCTGTCGGAGCCTCACTGAAGTCGAGATAAGCCTGAAGGACATTGAAGAGGTTCTCCTTCGCGAAGTCTGTCGTCGGACGAGCCGAAAAGCTGCGAGGCACCTCGAAATGTCTGCCTTTGTATTTGCCTGTGATGATGCGCATTCAGTTGACGTTAAGGATGTACTCGCTGACAGTCTTGCGCAGTTCCTTCGATGCGCCTTCCAGATGGCAAGCGTCCTGTTGGGCACGTAGCTCGAGAGCTTTCCAAATGCCGAGAAGAAGGTAAGCGCGGTCGGCATCGTTCGATGCTTCCTGCGACGCTGCATATTGCAACTTGCTGCGACGGAAGACGGCAACAAAAAAACGCTTCTCGTCGAAACAGGCATAGGCATCTCGCTCTTCGGCATCTTCTGGAGCAAGACGCTTCTCTTGCTGAGCCGCGAAGTGTTCCAGTTGAAGTGCATCGGTACAGCACACTTTAACATCCGGATAACACTCCTGCACGATGCGGAGGATATCGCTGTCGAGGCGGAATATCATCACCGCTTCGAGCGACGAGAGTATCTGATATTGCATGTCTGCCACGCTTGCCTGCTGACCAGGGAAGCAAAGGCGATAGAACGCAAGCATGTCGCTCTTGTTGAAGTGCTCGAGAGGAACGATGGTGGTCTGTGTCTCGACGGCAAACTCGACACTCTGGAAACGATAATCCATCAGGTAAGGTTTGCGCAAAGCCTGCCTCAAGACGTCAGCCACAGCTGAAGGCTCGGGCATAGGGAAGCGGTCTGTCTGCACGACAGAGCCGTCGAGAGTGCCGAGTACAGAAAAAGAAAATCCATCCGCACCAAAGCGGATGGATAGTCTATAGCCAGCCTGTGAATTACTCCCAGTTGCCAGCATTGTTGTTCCAGTTGTTGCCGGCATCACCGATCTTCAAGCCAGGATAAGCGCCTTTGGCGTTTGCCTCTTCATTACGATTGTAGATGAGGCGCTGTCCAGCCTTGCCCATTCCCTTGAGGAAGCTGCTGTCGGGAGCATTACACTCCATTACCTGGATGATAGTACCCGAGCGAGTGGTGTTGGGGCAAGCGATGATTTCGAACGTGTCGCCCTGAGAGAAGGGGATGTAGCACAGAGAGTCGGCTACGAAGCCCTCGTAGTTGTAGAGCGAATCCAGCAGCGAAACCCAGATGGTATCGCGCTTGAAACCTTGCAGGCCTGCAGCTGCGATGGCTGCGGCATCGCCACCGTTCACGATGGCAGCGGCCTTGCTTTCGGTCAAGCCCTTGTTCATTTGGTCCTCAGTCAGCACGCCTTGCTTCATGACAACGGGCAGCTTACCTTCCTTGACGAACTTGATAAGTTCAGACCAATCAGAGCAGTAAACGCCATCATGCTGAGCCTTGTAAGCTTCCTCAGCACTACGGATCTCCATGAGACGCGCCTTTACAACATTCTCTCTGGCTGCGACTGTTGCGTCGAAGTCCTCGGTATCTTTAATGCTACGCCAGCAGATGAAGAGCAAACCGGCAACGCAGATACCTAAAATAAGATTTATTACCTTTTTCATACGATATATGTAATTTATTTTGTATATTCGCATCGCAAAAGTAAAAATAATTCTTCACATAACCACGAAAAAGGGCTTTTTTTTATAAAAGAATGGCAATAAGTGATGATTTAGGTGCCCTAATCAGGGAGAATTTTGAGCATAATCCGACAAAAGAGCAGGAAAAAGCAATCATTTTGCTTGCCGACTTCTTGCTTTCAAGAGAGCGTGATGGGGTTTTCTTGCTCAAAGGTTATGCCGGCACAGGCAAGACTTCTCTCCTGGCTGCTTTGGTGAGGACACTCGGGCAACTGCAGCAAAGGGTTATGTTGCTTGCCCCGACTGGCAGAGCGGCAAAGGTCTTGTCGGCTTATGCAGGCTTTCCCGCTTACACGATTCACAGGAAGATCTACCGCCAGAAGTCCATCACGGACATGGACATCTTTCAGAACGACGTCAATCTTCAGCAGGATACTTTGTTCATAGTCGATGAGGCGTCGATGATTGCGAATGATGCTCACGACAATACCGTCTTTGGAAGTGGGCGTTTGCTCGACGACTTGATGCACTACGTCTATTCCTGCGAGGGCTGCCGACTCGTGCTGGTGGGCGATACGGCACAGCTTCCGCCGGTTGGTGAAGAAGAGAGTCCGGCCTTGAGCCGCACGATGCTCGAGGGCTATGGAATGGTTGTGACAGAGCTTCAACTGACCCAAGTCGTACGCCAACTCGAGGAGTCCGGCATTCTTTGGAACGCCACGATGCTGCGAAGCCTTATCCAGAACGACGAGATGGCTGCGTTTCCAAAGCTCAGGGGCAAGACCTTTCCTGACGTCAAAGCGCTTCCTGGAGACGAACTCATCGAGGCGCTGGAACAGAGTTACCGCACCTATGGCACCGACGGAACAATAGTCGTGACCCGGAGCAACAAGCGAGCTAATATATTTAATAATGGTATAAGGACTCGCATACTTGACTATGAGGAGGAACTTTCAAGCGGCGACCTGATTATGGTGGCGAAGAACAGTTACTATTGGACCGAGCGAGAACAGGCAGCGAACGGTGTTGCCTCGGACACGATGGCGTTCATCGCGAACGGCGATGTAGCGGTGGTTCGCCGACTTCGAAACGAGAGGTCGTTCTACGGATTTCGCTTCGCCGATGCCGTCCTCGTGTTTCCCGACTACGACAACCGCGAGATGGAGGTCACCGTCTTGCTCGACACCCTGCAGAGCGAAGCGCCAGCCTTGACAAGACAGCAGCAGGAAGCGCTCTTCCAAGGCGTTTGGGAGGACTATCCCGAACTGACGAACAAGCGAGACCGAATGAAGAGGTTGCGCCAAGACCCGTACTACAACGCCCTGCAGATCAAGTATGCTTATGCCGTAACCTGTCACAAAGCACAAGGCGGACAGTGGGAGCACGTCTATATCGACCAAGGATTCATCACCGAAGACATGCTCACGCCGGACTATTTCCGATGGCTCTACACCGCTCTCACAAGGGCAACCGAGCAGGTCTATCTCGTCAACTGGCCCGACTCGGCACTCTCCGATTCCTGACTCATCACGCCTCGCCGTAAAACTTCGCACGTTAAGTTCATTATAGATACATGTATGTATAATCGTAGATACATGTATGTATAATCGTAGATACATGTATGTATAACGAACACGGCACGCTATGTTTTGTAAGTTGGCCTTTCGAGTCGCTTTGCCCGCCGAGTCGAAAAAGCTCTCATTTCAGCCTGTTTTTACTCTTTTATGCAAAAAAAACGGGCAAAACGGCGGTTTCTTCACATTTTTTTACTATTTTTGTGCACGGAATATAGTATATATAAATTAAAAGGTTAAAAGGCTGAAAGTTTAAGACCTTCATTCTGACACAAATGAATATCCTCGTCACAGGAGCAAACGGACAGTTGGGCAACGAGATGCGCATCGTGGCAAAAGACTCGTCGGACCAGTACATCTTCACCGATGTGACTGAGCAAGTGGGCGTCCAGACCACGTTTCTCGACATCACAGACCTTGATGCCATCCGTACTCTCGTGAAGGAAAAGGACGTCCGAGCCATCGTGAACTGTGCAGCCTGGACTAACGTGGATGCAGCCGAAGCGCCCGAGAACAGGGCTCTCGTCGAGAAGCTCAATGCCGAAGCGCCTGAGAACCTGGCTCGTGCAATGAAGGAAGTGGGCGGTTGGCTCGTGCAAATATCCACCGACTACGTCTTCGGCAAGGAGCCTTACAACACGCCTTGTCGGCCAGATCAAAAGGGCACACCGACCGGCGTCTACGGCGAGACGAAACGACTTGGCGAGGAGAAGATCAAGGAAGTGTGGGCGAACTCGGACGGCTCGACAGGCGGCTACGTCATCATTCGCACAGCCTGGCTCTACAGCGAATACGGCAAGAACTTCTGCAAGACGATGCTCAACCTGACGCAGACCAAGCCGCAACTCAAGGTTGTCTTCGATCAGTGCGGCACTCCGACGTATGCCCTCGACCTCGCCAAAGCGATACAAGTCATCGTCCAAAAGCCCGTGCAAGGCATCTACCACTACTCCAACGAAGGCGTCTGCTCGTGGTATGACTTCACACAAATGATTGCGCGAATCGCCGGACACAAGGATTGCGACATCCGTCCCTGCCTGTCTTCGGAATATCCAAGTGCCGTGAAGCGTCCCGCCTACTCCGTCCTCGACAAACGCAGCATTCGAGAAACTTTCGGCATAAGTGTTCCGTATTGGGTCGACTCACTTGAAAAGTGCATCGCCAACATTCAAAAACAACAAACGAATGCAAGTAATTAAGACCGCCATCGATGGCGTACTCATCATAGAACCACGCATCTTCAAGGATGCTCGCGGGTACTTCTTCGAATCTTTCTCGCAAAGAGAGTTTGAGGAGAAAGTAGGCCCCATCCATTTCGTGCAGGACAACGAAAGCATGTCCTCTTACGGAGTGATGCGCGGACTGCACTTCCAGCGCCCACCCTACACGCAGAGCAAGCTCGTTCGATGCGTCAGGGGCGCCGTCCTCGACGTAGCCGTCGATATCCGCAAAGGGTCGCCGACCTACGGACAACACGTTGCCGTGGAACTCACAGAAGAGAATCACAGACAGTTCTTCGTGCCGAAAGGCTTTGCTCACGGCTTCGCCGTACTGAGCGAAACAGCCGTCTTCCAGTATAAGTGCGATGAGTTCTATCATCCCGAAGCCGACGACGGCATCTCCATCACAGATGAAAGCCTCGGCATCGACTGGCGAATCCCAACCGAGAAAGCCATCCTGAGCGAGAAAGACACTAAGCATGTATGCCTCAAGGATTTTGAAAGTCCCTTCACAATTAACAGATAAATATGAAACTAAACATCGTCATAACAGGCGGAGCCGGCTTCATCGGCAGTCACGTCGTACGGCTCTTCGTCAACAAGTACCCTGAGTACAACATCATCAACCTCGATAAGTTGACCTACGCAGGCAACCTCGCGAACCTGAAAGACGTCGAGGACAAGCCCAACTATAAGTTCGTGAAGATGGACATCTGCGACTTCGACGCCTTCCTGAAGCTGATGCAGGACGAGAAGATCGACGGCATCATCCACCTCGCAGCAGAGAGTCACGTGGACCGCAGCATCAAAGACCCGTTCACCTTTGCTCGCACAAACGTGATGGGAACACTCTCCCTCCTCCAGGCTGCCAAGCTCTATTGGGAAAGCCTGCCAGAGAGATACGAAGGCAAACGCTTCTATCACATCTCAACCGACGAAGTGTATGGGGCTCTGGAGATGACCAACCCCGAAGGCATCAAACCGCCTTTCACCACGACAGCCAGCAGTTCGGAGCATCACTTGGCATACGGCAAGGACTTCTTCTACGAGACGACGAAGTACCAGCCCCACAGTCCGTACTCTGCTTCGAAAGCCTCCAGCGACCACTTCGTCCGCGCTTTCCACGACACTTACGGCATGCCGACCATCGTGACGAACTGCTCCAACAACTACGGGCCTTACCAGTTCCCCGAAAAGCTAATCCCTCTCTTCATCAACAACATACGTCATCGCAAGCCACTTCCCGTGTATGGTAAGGGCGAAAACGTGCGTGACTGGCTCTACGTGGAAGATCACGCTCGTGCCATCGACACAATCTTCCATAAAGGACGAATCGCCGAGACGTACAACATCGGCGGCTTCAACGAGTGGAAGAACATTGATATCATCAAGACTGTCATCAACACGGTTGACCGCCTCCTTGGTCGTCCCGAAGGCGCCGACATGGACCTCATCACCTACGTTACCGACAGACTCGGTCACGATGCACGCTATGCCATCGACTCCACCAAGCTCCAAAAGGAACTTGGCTGGGAGCCATCGCTTCAGTTCGAAGAGGGCATCGAGAAGACCGTCAAGTGGTATCTCGACAATCAGGCTTGGATGGACAACGTTACCTCTGGCGATTACCAAAAGTATTACGAGGACATGTACGACAAACGATAAGCAGAACAAAACAATACAAACTAAATAAACACAAAAACAACATGAAACGTATTCACACACGACTCGCAACACTGCTCGCAGCAGCACTGTTCGCAAACGCTTTCTCCGCAATCGCTCAGGAAGTTCCCGACAATTATGTATCCTATCCCTATGCCTTCGTCGGTCTGCAAGGCGGTGTACAGGAAACAGCTACTCACACCTACAACAACTGGAAACTCTTTACTCCTACAGCCAGCGTCAGCTTCGGTGTGCACTTCACGCCTGTCATCGGTGCTCGTCTGCACGTTAACGGCATCTGGAACAAAAGTGGTGTCGACTCAGACTGGAAGAACGTCGATGCCAAATACAAGTACAAGTATACCACAACCGACCTTGACGCAATGGTCAACCTGGTTAACCTCTTCACCAAGAACAACTATCATCCCGTGAATGTTTACCTTATAGGTGGTATAGGTCTCAACTACGCATGGGACACCGAATACAATCCTGCCCTGAAAGACTTCGTTGCTGAAAACGATACCAAAAACCGCCTGAGCCACAACTTCCGCATTGGCGGCATGGTCGACGTCAAGGTTGCCCGCAATTGGAGCGTTAACCTCGAAGTAGATGCCAACAGTCTCAGCGACCGCTACAACTGCAAGTTCAACGAAAGCGACGACTGGCAATTCACAGCACAACTCGGTGTGGCATACAAGTTTGGCCTGCGTCATAAAGTTAAGGCTGAGCCCAATTCCAACATCATCGTTGATCCTACAACACTCAGCGCAGGCACAGAGACAGCTTCTGCCAACACAAACGTCAACATCGAAAAGCCTGAACCTGCTCCGGCACCAGCTCCGGCTCCAGCTCCAGCACCCGTTGTTAAGGACGAAAACATCACCCGCAACATTTTCTTTAACATCCGCGAAACAAAGGTTTCTGCTACAGAACAAGCCAAGATTACCGAAATCGTATCATGGCTCAAGGAACACCCTACAGCAAAAGTCACCGTTACAGGTTATGCCGACAAGGGAACCGGCACAGCTGCCATCAATGCCCGCTATGCTAAGCAACGCGCGGAAACTGTTACAAAGGAACTCGTCAAGAAAGGCATTCAGGCTAGCCGCATTACCACCGACGCAAAGGGTGACACCATACAGCCCTTCGGCAACAACGACGACAACCGCGTCACTGTCGTAATTGGCAAGGAGTAAATAAAAGATAAAAGCATCCCATCCGTCATAATTAGGAAGGATACCATTCTTCCTTAACAGACCCATGAAACGACTCCGAGCCATCATCATAACAGCTGTGGCCTTCATGCTCATCGGGCTGCTACGCTTTGTTGCGTTCCACTTAGATGTGTTCAATCCTGTTGCGCAAGGCATCAAAGGTTTCTCCACGACGGACATCTTCTATGACATGATGCTGGCAACGCCAGCAGACACCAGTAGCACCATCGTCATCGTGGACATAACCCAACTGCACGACCGCGACTCCATTGCCACAGCCCTCGAGGAGATTGATGCCCTCGAACCTGCCGCAATCGACATCGATGTCGTCTTCGAGCATCCAAAGGAACCCGTCGGCGACGCTCACCTTTTCAACGTGGCAGCTACGCTCTCCAACGCCGTCTTCTCCTTCAAGATGATGGACCCAGACCGCGAACAAAAGGAGTTCACGAGACAAGTCCACTCTTTCTTCGCAAAAGACTTGGGAGTCACAGAAGGTTTTGTCAACGTGGACCGCAAAATGACGCGCGACATTCCGCTCTGCCTTGAGATGCGCGGCAAAGCATACCCCTCCGTCATCGCACGCATGATGGAAGTGATTCATGGCAAGCCATTCGACTATAAGAAGCATCGAAAGCAGCACATCGACTATGAGCCGACCGTTTTCCGCGTCATACCGTACGATTCCATCCAGCACTATGCGCAGTACATTACCGGGCACATTGTCATGTTCGGTGGTGCCTACGAAAGTATCGACATGCTTTACACGCCGCTCGGCCAAATGTACGGCATACAAGTGCTGTGTTACGCGATGAAGACAATGCTCGAGATGAAGCAGCAGACCAACTGCACTGGCACCCTCTTCTGGCTGCTGACCATCCTATTCTCATACATTGGCGTCCGCCTCATCATGAAGTACAAGGACAAAGTTCTCAGTATGAAGAAAGACAAGTTGCTGACCGACATCCTGCGCACCATCTTCATCACTTCCATCGTCATTTTCTTACTGATGGCATGCTTCATGGCAATTGCCTTTATATTCTTCGACAAATGGCGTATCAACTTTGACCTGACGCCGACACTGACTGTGATGGCACTGACCACTGTGTCTGCAGACATTGTCCGCATCATCATCAAGCATACGAACGCACCTCTTCACGATCGTATGTTCCCGAATTATTAAATTATAAGTAGCACTAACGACATGAGACATATGACACTCCGCAAATCACTTCTCGCCCTGCTGCTTACCTTTGCCGCAGGCATATTTGCACAAACACAGGTACAGACCTTCCTTGTCGGCGAGGTCAGCAAGTCCGTCATCCTCTATCAGGGAAACAAGAAGCTGGCTGTCACTCCTGGCGACGAGTTGCCTCTCGGTGCAATGCTCACCATTCCAGAAAAAGGAAGGCTCGTCGTGTACAATGAAGCCAAGATGCGCCAGTACACCATCATGCAGTCCGGCACATACACTCTGGCTGAGCTTCTCAGCACCAGCAAGAAGAAAAACGTGCCAGAAAAAGCATTCAAAGGCATCATCAAGCTCGTTACATCTGGCGACAGGCTGCCCGACGGCGTTGCCACCATCGACCGCGAAATACGCGCAGACTCCGTCGCAACAAAGGAAACGGAATAAGAGATGCGCCGTCTTGCCACTTTTCTGCTTCTCGTTCTGTCCTTCACGCTTTTGTCGGCGCAGGAAGTGACGCGAGAGATGACTGATTTGGCGCACGACCTCTATGATGCCGTCAACAAAGGGCAACAGCAAGAAGCCGATGCGCTTGCAGACAGGTATCTGGCGCTCTGTACCAGCGACAAGTACCGCTACGGCCTTTTCTATGCCGAGGCGAAGCATGTCAAGGCACACTCTGCTGCTTTGAGAGGCGACTTCCGTATGGCGCAGCAAATCATGGACGAGGTCATAGCTGCAAGGCTCGATAAGCGTGCCACCAAGAACGACGACCGGTTAGGTCTCTCCTACTTCGACCGCAGCACTTACTACTTTCGGCTGCAGAACACGAGCCAAGCCATAAGCGACTTGGAGGCTGCGGCCGCTGCCTATCAGAAAGCGAAAGAGAACGGCAAATATGCTACGACGCTATGCCAGATGGCAACGTACCTCAAATATCGGGGTGCGTCAGGCGATGCTGAACGTGAGGCTGAATGCTACGAGAAAGCTTTTCCCGCTGTAGAGAAAGGCACGCCAGAGTATCTTTCCGTCGCTGCCATGATGATAACGGCATACAACAATCAAGGCAAAGCAGACAAGGCAAGTAAGTTGGCAAAGCAATTGCAGAAGACTGGCAAGAAGGTCGCAGAGAAAAACCCTATTCGCTATGCCGACTTCCTTCTCTCGGCTTCTGTGGCAGAGGCGAATTCGGAACAATATGAGCAGGGGCTTGCCTATGCCGAGGAAGCCTTCGGCATCTACGAGGCGGCACACCGCATCTCCGACCACAACTACGCCGTTCTGCTTAAGAACGCGGCCGACTGTCATTTCCATTTGCAACACTATCAGCAGGCGCTTGAGTTCTACGAAAGAGCCATGCCGTTGCTCCTACAGACCGAAGGCGACACAGGGAAAGTCTATCAGGGATGCTTCCAGCAGCTCATCGCCACGAATGCCCGTCTCGGACGCAGCGACCTGGCTCAGGAGTATTCGCATCGACAACAGGAACAGCTCTTTGCCGGCCTTAACGACACGACGACGCTGAACTACGCCAATACGCTTGCCACTCAAGCGCACATGCAAGCCGACTTGGGAAATTTCGAGGATGCTGCAGGCTGGGGCGAACGTGCCTTGCAACGCTACGTGGCGCGTGGCGACTCCCTTCAGCAAGCGCTTATGCTCTACACGCTGAGCAACTACTACACACACCTCGGCCAGCAGCAGCGAGCCGACAGCCTGTCTGCCCTTTCTCTGCAAATCAGTCACAGACGTGGCTTCAGCCAGACAGAGGCAGACGCACTCAACCAGCAGGCACTGTCGCTTTACAGAAAGGGGCAGTACAACCAGGCTGACGAAATCTTCCAGCAGGCACTCTCGTTGCTTCGCATGTCGAGCCTCGACAATTCGACGGCATACGCCAGCATCCTCTGCAACCAAGCTCTCTGTCAGGACAAGCTCGACAATGTCAAGGGCGCCATCCGACTCACACGCGAGGCACTCGACCTGCAGATGGGCATTCTCGGACCTGAGCATGGCGACAACGTCATGCTGCTCTTCAACCTTGCCATGTACTACCATCGGCAAGGAGAAATGGACAGTGTGGCGCACTACTATCATCGTGCCATAACACAGCAGACGCAACAGGTACGAAACAATTTCTCTTTCCAATCGACCAAACAGCGCGAACTCTTCTGGCAAGGCAAGAGCTACCTCTATCAGACGGCACCGCTCTTCGCCACCACACCCGACAAGGCTCCTGCCAGATTGCTCGCCGACATCTACGATGCGCAATTGTTCACGAAAGGTATCCTGCTGAACAGCGAGATTGACTTCCGCCGCCTTTTGCAGAAATCGGCCGACGAGAAGGTGCTCGACCAGTACGACAAATTGCAGATGCTGCGAGCCGACCTGCAACAATGCTATGAGGCGAAAGCCGGCGAGGGACAGGAGCGCATACCTGGCCTGAAGCACAGCATTGCACAGCTCGAGTACGCCATTGTCAGCCAATGCAAGGCTTACGGCGACTTCACGCAGAACCTTTCGCTGACGTCCGACTCTGTCCGCCGTGCCTTGAAACCCGACGAGGCGGCTGTGGAGTTCCTCGAGGCAGACATCACCTATGGCGGAAAGCCAGACCGCCTTTATCTCGCACTCATCTTGCGACCTGAGTGGGATGCGCCAAACGCTTGCCGACTCTTCTTCCGAAGCGAAATGGAGGAGCTCGGCTATCCCGCTGGCAAGTCTGTCAGCGAGCTGCTGAGCAAAGCAGAGTGGCAGAACAAAATCTACAGCGATAGCAAGTTAGGCAGGCTCGTTTGGGGCGAACTGCTCAAGAACATCGGCGGCGCCACCCACGTTTACTTCGCGCCGATTGGCGTCTTCTATCAATGGGGCATCGAATACATGCCGATAGCCGACGACGGCACACGCATTTCCGACAAGCTCAACGTATCGCGCCTATCCTCTACCAAGATGTTGGCACAGCGTAGCACAAGTCCCGACACCTTCGGCAACGGAGAAGCCATCATCTTTGGCGGACTGGAATACGAAGAAATGACCGTCGCACAGATGCGCGAGTATCACGACATGGGCGACGACGAGGTGGTGGACGACGACGAAGACTTCCTTGCCATGTACGCTGCCGAGCAGGAGATGGCCGACTCTGCGGCAATTCTTGCAATGGCCGAGCGAGGCGACCTCGTCAAGAACCTGCCGGGTGCAAAGGAAGAGGCAAATGCCATCGAACGCCTGCTTTACAATGCAGGAAAGAAGTTCACAAGCTATAAGGACTTCAGCGGAACAGAGGAAAGCTTCAAGCGGCTCAACGGACACAACATCTCGCTGCTGCACATCGCCACGCACGGCTTCTCGTATCCCGCAGAGAGTAGCAGCAGACACGACTGGCTGAAGACATCGACAACTTCAAACGCAATGCCCACCGACCCACTTTGCTATTCGGGACTCCTCTTCTCGGGCTGCAACAACAAGCTGCAGCATCCGCAAGACTTCCCAACAGACATCGACGACGGCATCCTTACGGCACACGAAATTGCACAGCTCAACCTGCAAGACCTCCAGCTCACCGTTCTCTCTGCCTGCCAAACGGGTACGGGTATGCTACGCGAGGACGGCGTCTTCGGCGTGCAGCGCGGCTTCAAGAAGGCTGGTGCACACACGCTCGTCATGAGCCTCTGGAGCGTCAACGACGCAGCCACGCAGCTGATGATGACCTCGTTCTACGAGGCTCTCCTCAGCGGCCAGTCGCGCCACGAAGCATTCCTGAAAGCACAGGCCAAAGTGCGCGCAACTTATCCCGACCCGCACTTCTGGGCGCCCTTCATCATGCTCGACGACATTTAGCCCAACAAAACCACACTTTTCCATACATTCAGAAACAAGCCGCCCAACGCCGTTGGACGGCTTTTTTCACGCCAAAATTCCAGTCCCTACAGGCGGCATTGCTCAACTTCACACGTGACATTCATTATAGATACATGTATGTATAATTATAGATACATGTATGTATAATCGTAGATACATGTATGTATAACGAACCCCGCATGCGGTGTTTTATAACCCACCGTTTTGAGCCG
>Ga0247609_10001169_pt1 | contig 32448 bp, 27 predicted proteins | sample 172DNAGHGlowgp2_FD_193487 | JGI IMG/M metagenome (GOLD analysis project Ga0247609, IMG submission 193487) | Sheep rumen microbial communities from Palmerston North, Manawatu-Wanganui, New Zealand - 1728 DNA GHGlow gp2 | ecosystem: Host-associated > Mammals > Digestive system > Stomach > Rumen ... | reverse complement strand
TACGACCTACGTTGTTGAAGGGGTCTTGCTCGGTGAGCGACCATCCTGAGGTCTGTGAGTGTGTACGCAGAGCGAGCGACTTCGGGTTCTTGGCGCCGAAGCTCTTCACTATCTTCGCCCAGAGCAGGCGTCCGGCACGCATCTTGGCTATTTCCATGAAGTGGTTCATGCCGATGGCCCAGAAGAACGAGAGTCGTGGTGCGAAGGCATCCACGTCGATGCCGGCATTGACACCAGTACGCAGGTAGTCCATACCGTCGGCGAGTGTGTATGCCAGCTCGATGTCGGCCGTAGCGCCAGCCTCCTGCATGTGGTAGCCCGAGATAGAGATCGAGTTGAACTTAGGCATCTTCTGTGAGGTGTACTCGAAGATGTCGGCAATAATCTTCATCGAGAATGCAGGGGGATAGATATAGGTGTTGCGCACCATGAACTCCTTCAGAATATCGTTCTGAATGGTTCCTGCCATCTCTTCGAGCTGAGCGCCCTGCTCCAGTCCTGCCACGATATAGAAGGCGAGGATGGGGAGCACGGCACCGTTCATGGTCATCGAGACCGACATCTTGTTCAAGGGGATGCCCGAGAAGAGCACCTTCATATTCTCCTCGTTGCAGATGCTCACGCCAGCCTTACCCACATCGCCTACCACGCGGGGGTTGTCGGGGTCGTAACCACGGTGTGTGGGCAGGTCGAAGGCCACTGACAGGCCTTTCTGTCCGCTGGCGAGGTTACGGCGATAGAAGGCGTTTGACTCCTCAGCGGTAGAGAAGCCAGCATACTGGCGAATGGTCCACGGGCGGAACGGATACATCATTGAATACGGGCCACGCAGATAGGGAGGGATACCGGCTGTGAAGTCGAGATGCTCCATACCCTCGAGGTCTTCTTTGGTATAAACGGGGCGCACCTCGATATGCTCGGGTGTCTTCCAGTTTTCTACGATACCATTATCTTTTATCCACTTAGCACCATCTTGAGCATGAATGCCAGCGTAGATATCAATATCTTTAAATTGTTTGCGCATAATTCAAGTCTCCTTTCTTTTAGATACCAAGTTTCTGATTATATTCTTTCAAAGTTTCAAGCACATTGCACTTCACGTGGATGAAGTTCTCGATGCCGGCAGCCTTCAGGTCGTCCATGCAAGCAGGAGCGCCGGCTACGACGAACATAGCGCGACCGTCGAGATACTTGTAGGCGGGGATGGCATACTCAGCATACTCATCGTCAGAAGAGCAGATCACCACGATATCGGCCTTGGCCTCCAAAGCAGCATCTACACCCTCCTCTACGGTCTTGAAGCCGAGGTTGTCGATGACCTTATAACCAGCACAAGCGAGGAAGTTGCATGAGAACTGTGCACGAGCCTGACGCATGGCGAGGTTGCCAATGGTCAGCATAAAGGCGGTGGGCACCTTGGCGGCCTTCTCGGTAGAGAGGCGCAGCGCCTCGAAGTCGCTTGCCATACGGCTCAAATTCAGGGCGGGCACGTTGGCGTCTCCAGTGTGGGCGCAACTGCAGTCGACAGCCAACGGCTCCTTGCCTTCGCTCTTCTCGGTGAAGTTGGGGAACTGGTTGGTGCCCAGCAGGAACTCCTTGCGCTTGGCAGCATCGCCATGACGCTTCACGTTGGTGGCGTTGATATCCTCCTGCACGCTGCCCTTCTTCACAGCCTCCAGGAAACCGCCTTCTTCCTCCACCTTAAGGAACAGTTTCCAAGCCTCCTGTGCCAGGGCGTCGGTCAGATGTTCGATATAGTAACTGCCGGCTGAGGGGTCTACGATACGGTCGAAGTGGGCCTCCTCCTTGATGAGCAACTGCTGGTTACGGGCGATACGCTCGCTGAACTCGGTCGGCTTCTCGTAAGGAGCGTCAAACGGCGTCACCACCATTGAGTGAACACCACCCAGAGCGGCACTCATAGCCTCGGTCTGCGAACGCAGCAGGTTGACGTAAGAGTCGAACAGGGTCTGGTTGTAAGTAGTGGTCGAAGCGTTGATAATCATCTTGCAGGCGCAGTCGCACTTCGGCTCATACTGCTTCACTATCTGTGCCCAGAGCATACGCACGGCACGGAACTTGGCAATCTCCATGAAGTAGTTCTCGGAGATGCCCATATAGAACTTTATCTTCTTGGCAGCCAGGTCTACATCCACACCGGCATCGACCATCTGCTGCAGGTATTCATTACCCCAAGCCAGAGCGTAACCCATCTCCTGCACGATATAGGCACCGGCATTGTTGAGCAGGTCGCTGTGCACCATCACGCAGCGCAGGTTGGGATAGTCCTTCAGCTTCTCTACGAGCTTAGGCATCTCTGACAGCAGCATCGTGGTGTCTTTGCCCTTCATCAGCATGCGCTCGATGGGGTCGAAGCCCAGACCGCCCACAATCTTCTCCTTGTCGTAGCCCTGTTTCTCGAAGTAGGCCACCAGCAGGTCGGCCAACTGGAGTGCATGGCGCTGGCATACGCGGTAGCTCACCTCCACGATGTCGAGGCGGATATCCTTGAGCAGCGTCTCCAGATACTGGGCGCTGAGCTCGGCATGACCCAGGCGGAAGCCGATAGAGTCGACACCCTTGTTCAGAATGTCGAGAGCCTTCTTGTTGGCCTCTGCGGGATCGTCCACCACGATATTCTGACGGACATACCATTCGTTAGTGTCTTTCTTATTGCCGCGCACAAAGGGGAATTCGCCCGGCAGAGCGTCGGGTGTCTTCAAATCCTTCAAGTCTTCACGGCGATAGAAAGGCTGTACGTTGAAACCTTCGTTTGTTCTCCACACGAGGCGCTTCTGGAAGTCGGCCCCCTTCAAGTCTACCTCAATCTTGTCCAGCCACTCTTGTGTGGTGGGCGCGGTAAACTCGGTGAAGAGTTTCTCTTTGTTGTTTGACATAGTTTTGTTTTGTAAAATTATATAAGTTGTAGAATATTCTAGCGTGCAAAGATACGACATTTTTTGTAATGCCGCAAGAATATCGGAAAATATTTCATATTTCGCTGCAGGTATACAGCTGATAATACTGTCCCTTGAGCGCCAGGAGCTCCTCGTGGGTACCGCTCTCGGCTATCCGTCCGTGGTCGAGAACGATAATCTGGTCGGCATTCCTGACCGTCGACAGGCGATGGGCAATAACAAAGGTAGTACGTCCCTGCATGAGCGAATCCATGCCTCGCTGCACCACCTTTTCGGTGAGGGTGTCGATGCTGCTGGTGGCCTCGTCGAGAATCAGCACAGGCGGGTTGGCAACGGCTGCGCGGGCAATAGCCAGGAGCTGTCGCTCGCCTTGTGAGAGGTTGCCGCCATCGCCTTGCAACCAGGTGTAGTAACCATTTGACAAACGACGTATAAACTCATGGGCTCCAACTAGTTGTGCAGCCTTGACACATTCATCGTCAGTAGCCTCTAACCGTCCATAGCGGATATTATCTATGACGGTGCCCGTGAAGAGATGAGTCTCTTGCAAGACGATGGTCATGCTCTTGCGAAGCGATGCCTTACGGATGTCGTTGATGGGTATGCCGTCGTAGAGAATCTGTCCTTTCTGAATATCGTAGAAACGGTTGATGAGGTTGATGATGGTGGTCTTGCCAGCACCTGTTCCACCGACAAAGGCTATCTTCTGTCCAGGGTTGGTATTGATGTTAATATCATAGAGCACCTGTTTACTGGGCACGTAGCCGAAGTCGACATGCTGAAAATCCACATCGCCCATCAGTTTCCTTGACGGCTCATTGTCAATTGTTAATTGCTCATTGTCAATTATCACCCTACCCTCGTCTATCTCGGGCTCGGCATCGCCCAGGGCGAAGACGCGCTCCGCTCCCACCGTAGCATTGAGCACCGAGTTAATCTGCTGACTGACGTGGGTGATGGGTTGTGTGAAACTCTTGTTCAACTGGAGGAAGGCGACGATGGTACCCAAGGAGAGGGACAGGTGAGAGTTGAAGACAGAGACATCACCCAAGGCCAATGCAGCACCGACGACAGCGATAAGCACATATCCAAGATTGCTCAAGTTGGCATTCACCGGCATCACGATACTGGCTATCTTATTAGCGTTGTAGGCCGATGCCCTGAGCGTTTCGTTGATTTGCTCAAAGCGTTTGATACTCTCACTCTCACGACAGAACACCTTGACGACCTTCTGTCCCGACATCATCTCCTCGATAAAGCCATTCACCTCGGCAAGCGTCTGCTGTTGCACACGGAAATAGCCCCTCGACCATGCACCCAGTTTCGTCGTGACAACCATCATCACCACAGCCATCACAATGCTCACAAGCGTGAGCGGCACCGAGAGCACCACCATCGAGGTAAACGTAGCCACAATGGTAATCACACTTGAGAATACCTGTGCCAGCGCGGTGGAAATCATCTGGCGCAGAGAGTCTACGTCATTGGTATATACCGACATGATTTCGCCATGCGAATGCTGGTCGAAATAGCTCAGCGGCAACTGTTCCATACGCTCGAAGACAGACTTGCGCAGACGGAGCATCGTGCCTTGCGACACGTTAATCATCAGTCGGTTGTAGGCATAACTGGCCACCACGCCCAGCAACAGGATGAGTCCCAACGTGAACAACGCCTGCAGGAGTGAGGCATACTGGGGATTGTCCACCTGAGTGAGGGGTACGATATAATCGTCAATAAAGGTGCGTGTGAAAAGGGTGGAAGCCAGTGAGGTAAGACTTGACACGACGATACATCCTAGCACCGCCACGATAGAGAACTTATAGTATCTGAGCACGAAGGCAAACAGGCGCGCTATGACCCTACGCTGCTGCTTGGTAGTACGCTGAAAGCCTGCGTTCTGCCCCGGATGCCCCTGAGGACCACGATGGAAGTTGGGTTGTCTCATACCTTCTGACCTTTTAACCTGTTATCGTCCTTGGCCTTGTCAAAATCTCCCACATCGGCATTCCGGATATCGAAAATCTCACGATACAAGGCGTTGGTCTGCAACAGTCGCTCATGGGTGTCAAAGCCGGTCACCACGCCATTGTCGATGACCAGGATGCGGTCACAGTCCTTCACACTCGAGATACGCTGGGCGATGATGAGTTTGGTCATCGCGGGCAGTTGTTCACGGAATGCCTTCTGTATCAGGGCGTCCGTCTTCGTATCGCAAGCCGACGTGGAGTCGTCGAGTACCAGAATCTTCGGCTGTTTCAAGAGCGCACGGGCAATGCAGAGACGCTGCTTCTGTCCACCGGAAACATTGGTACCGCCCTGTTCGATATGCGTGTCGTACTGCTGGGGCATCTCCATGACAAACTCATCGGCCTGAGCCATACGACAGGCCCGGCGACACTCCTCCAACGTGGCATCGGGCTTGCCCCAGCGCAGGTTGTCGAGCACCGAACCGCTGAAAAGGGTGTTCTGCTGAAGCACCACGCTCACGGCTTGGCGTAGAGTACGCAGGTCATACTCCTTCACATCACGTCCGCCCACCATCACGGTACCTTCCCTGGGGTCATAAAGACGGGAAATAAGACTGATGAGGGTCGACTTGCCGGAACCCGTCCCACCAATAATACCGATAGTCTCGCCAGAGGATACTCGGAAGGTGACGTTATACAGGGCTGAGCGCTTCGACTTGCGCTCCGTCACATCAGGGGTGGCATAGTCAAAACGCACACCACAGAAAGACAGACTGCCGTCGGAAACCTCATACACCGGATGCTCGGGATTCACAATATCGGGCTCCTCCTCGATGACCTGACTGACACGCTTGGCGGATGCAGCACTCTGAGTGAGCATCACGAAAACCATAGACAGCATCATCAGAGCCTGAAGGATAGACATCACATACGTAAACAACGAGGTCAGTTCACCAGTGGTCAGCGTGCCTTCCACAATAAAATGGGCTCCCCACCAACTGAGGGCTATGATACAGCCATAAACCACCATGTTCATCACAGGATGGTTGAGCGCCATCAGACTCTCGGCACGCGTATACAGCCGATACAGACCTTCTGCGGCCTTGGCAAACTTCTGATTCTCATAGTCTTCACGCACAAAGGCCTTCACCACACGAATGCCGGTCACATTCTCCTGAACGCTCTGGTTCAGAGCATCGTACTTCTCATAGACCTGTTGGAACAACCTGGCTACACGCGATATAATAAGGTAGAGACTGACACCAAGTATCATCATGGCCACAATGAAGATAAGCGACAGACGAGGATCGATGATTAGACACATCACCACAGAGAGCACCAGACGGAAGGGGGCACGCACCGTGATGCGCAGAATCTGCTGAAAAGCACTTTGAAGACTCTGAACATCGGTGGTCATACGCGTCACAAGTCCTGAGGTGGAATATTTGTCGATGTCGGAGAAGGCAAAACGCTGAATATTACGATACATGGCACGACGTAGATTACAAGCAAAACCGGTGGAGGCATAGGCCGACACACGACCAGCCAGAATGCCGAAAGCCAGCGACAGAAGCGCCATCAGCAACATCAGCAGACCGTAGCGGTAGACATCGGGCATGCTGCCTGCAGAGATACCGCGGTCTATCAACGAGGCGGTCACGTAAGGAATCATCACATCCATGACAACCTCGGCAGCGGTCAGCAGAGGGGTGGCCAGCGCCGCACGCTTATACTCGCCTATCTGATGATATAGGGTACGAAACATCTGTACTTTTCTTTTATTCTACAAAGAGGGCCATTCTGGCTGCAAAGATACAAAAAAAGAGTTAACAACGTCATTCTTTCCGTAAAAATAACTAACTTTGCCCTCGCAAAAAAAACTATTCACAATGAAGAAAGAGGAGATGTATGAAGAGCTGATACCTCAACTGGAGGCTCTTATAGAAGGGGAAAAGGAGGAGATGAGTGTGCTGGCCAACGTCAGCGCCCTGTTGAAGGAACGCTTCGGATGGTTCTGGGTGGGATTCTACATGGAGCGCGAGGGAGAGTTGCGACTGGGGCCCTTCCAGGGAACGGTGGCGTGCATGCACATCGCATTCGGAAGAGGCGTCTGCGGTACGGCATACGCACAACAAAAAAGCATCGTGGTCGATGACGTGGAACAGTTCCCAGGACATATAGCATGCTCATCGCTCTCACGATCGGAAATAGTGGTGCCCCTCTTCAACAAGAAAGGACAACCGGTTGGCGTACTCGATATCGACAGCACAGAATTGTCGACCTTTGACGATACTGACCGACGATATTTGGAAGAAATATGCATGATTATCAGTAAAACCGTTTTTGCGGAATAAAACTCAAAGAATTATTTGCAGTTTTCAAAAAAAGCACTATCTTTGCATCCGAATTATGGAGAAAAAAGATATTGTATGCATCGGTCATATCACCCATGATCACATTATCACACCCGATATTCCCGAGGGTGTGCATTGTGCTGGAGGGACGGCTCACTACGTGGCATGGGCATTGCACCAACTACCAAGAAACGTTTCTTTCAGTATCGTAACAGCGGTGGGCGATGACTTGAAAAACGAAATAAGACAACTCAGAGAGAACAATATCGACGTACTGTCGTTTGCCAGCCCTACAAGCGTTTTCTTCGAGAACAAATACGGGCATAACATGAACAACCGCCAACAGCGGGTTCTCTCGAAAGCTAACCCTTTCACCATCGAACAACTGAAGCCGCTGCAGGCAAAGGTCTTTCATCTGGGCACCCTGCTGGTCGATGACTTCGCACCCGAGGTGGTAGAGTATCTGTCGACAAAAGGACAGGTGTGTGTCGATGTGCAGGGCTATCTGCGCGAAGTACGTGACAACAGGGTCTTCGCAGTAGACTGGAAGGATAAGTTGAGGGTGCTGAAACATACGGATATACTCAAGGTCAATGAACATGAAATCGATGTACTGACCAACGGGGAGAAAGACTTGCATCAGGCTGCACGCATCATCCGGAAATGGGGCGTCCGCGAGGTACTCATCACCCTGGGCAGCTACGGCTCAGTCATCTATGCCGACGACAAGTTCTACGAGATACCAGGCTTCAAACCACGCAAGGTGGTGGATGCCACAGGATGCGGAGACACCTATGCTGCCGGATACCTCTATTTCAGAGCCTTAGGTGCCGACTACGAGGAGGCAGGAAGAATGGCGGCTGCGATGTGTACGCTCAAGTTGGAACATACAGGACCATTCAATAAAAGTCTTGATGATGTGAAAAACATCGTTAACCATTACAAAAACATCTGATTTATGGAAAAAAACGTCTTTGCCGAACTTATCTCCAAGACACTCAACCTTGGCATTGAGGCTGTAGGCAACACACTGGCTCTTCTAGAGGAAGGGTGCACCATACCATTCATCTCTCGCTACCGCAAAGAGCGGACAGGAGGCCTCGACGAGGTGCAGATAGCAGCTATCAATGATGAGAGCAACCGACTGAAAGAGATTCAGAAACGCAAGGAAACGGTGGTCAAAACGATTACCGAACAGGAGAAGATGACCGCCGAACTGCAGAAACGCATAGAGAACTGCTGGGACACCACAGAACTGGAAGATATCTACCTACCCTACAAACCACGTCGACGCACAAGGGCACAAGTGGCTCGCGAACAGGGCTTGGAACCATTGGCAAAGATTCTGCTACTGCAAAGGGAACGCGATCCGCAAGGGGCTGCCCTGCGCTTTGTCAAGGGTGAGGTGAAGGATGCCGATGCTGCCATCAAAGGGGCACAGGACATCATCGCCGAGACCATCAGCGAAGATGAGCGCTCACGACAGCAACTGCGTGGCACCTACCGTCGCACGGCCATCATCACTTCCAAGGTGGTGAAGGCAAAGGCCGACACGGAGGAGGCTGCGAAATATAGTGACTACTTTGACTGGCAAGAACCACTACGACGATGCTCCAGCCACCGCCTGCTGGCTATGCGCCGAGGGGAAGCGGAGGGTATTCTAAGACTCAGCATCGACCCCATAGACGATGAGGAGTGTATCGACCGACTGAAACAGCATTATGTCTATGGTAACACACCATCGGGAAAAATAGTGGCAGAAGCGGTGGAAGACAGCTACAAACGTCTACTGAAGCCATCGATAGAAACGGAGTTCTACGGTATCAGTAAGGAACAGGCCGACGACGAAGCCATCAGGGTATTTGCAGAAAACCTGAGACAACTGCTGCTGGGAGCACCGCTGGGACAGAAGCGGGTGATGGGCATCGACCCAGGATTCCGAACGGGCTGTAAGGTGGTCTGTCTGGATGCTCAGGGCAACCTGCTGTATCACGAGGCTATCTTCCCCCACCCGCCTGTAAACCGTTTGATGCAGGCTACAGTTCACCTGCAACAGATGATCAAGGACTACCAGACAGAGGCCATCGCCATCGGTAACGGCACGGCTTCGAGAGAGACACGCGCGTTTGTGGAAGAGGCTATCAAGTCTCTGACTGCCACGCCACAGGTGTTTGTGGTCAGCGAAGACGGGGCCTCAGTCTATTCTGCCTCCAAGGTGGCACGCGATGAGTTCCCCGATGAGGACGTGACAGTACGTGGAGCGGTATCTATAGGCCGACGACTGATGGACCCCTTGGCAGAACTGGTGAAAATAGACCCGAAGAGCATCGGTGTGGGACAGTATCAGCACGACGTCGATCAAGGAAAACTGAAACACCAGTTGGACCAGACGGTAGAGAACTGCGTCAACCAGGTAGGTGTCAACCTGAACACGGCCTCAAGCCACCTGCTGCAATATGTCAGCGGACTGGGACCTACGCTGGCAAAGAATATCGTGGACTACCGTAGGGAGAACGGCGCATTCACCTCGCGCACACAACTGAAGAAGGTGCCACGACTCGGACCGTCGGCCTATCAGCAATGTGCCGGCTTCCTACGCATACCAGGGGCAAAGAACCCTCTCGACAACAGCGCCGTGCATCCAGAGAGCTACAACATCGTGGAACAGATGGCGAAAGACCAGAACTGTTCCGTGACTGACCTCATAGACCACAAGGAACGTCGTGAGCACATAGACCTTAAGAGGTATATCACCGCAGAGGTCGGTCTGCCTACGCTCACGGATATCATGAAAGAACTGGAGAAACCAGGACGTGACCCTCGCGAACAACTGGAAGAGTTTGAGTTTGACAAAAACGTTCACACGGTAGACGACTTGGAGGTAGGCATGATACTGCCTGGCATCGTCACCAATATCACCAACTTCGGAGCCTTTGTAGACATCGGCGTGCATCAGGACGGACTGGTACATATCTCGCAGATAGCCAACCGACGCATAGCACATCCTACCGACGTACTGAAACTGCATCAGCATGTACAGGTGAAGGTCATAGAGATTGACAGACGAAGAAACCGCATCGCACTATCTATCAAACAAGTATAGCAGGAACCCGTGGTCAGTCTGAGATTGCCTTGAGAAGCTGAATAAGACTGTTCACATCGACCCAACTGAAATCGGGAAGCGCCATGATACGTTTCATCATCGTGCGCTTCTCCTTCTTTAGATGACGGGCTATCTCACGCTCGTGAACCCTCACAAACTCACCATTATATAAATAATAATAGTGGCGGAAGACGGGCATCTTGAAATCATCCTCACCATTCAAGTCGACGGTGGTCGTATTCACCATGTCGGCACTGAAATCAAGATTTGAGATATTGACGTTGTTCTTCAGATTGCGCTCATAGGTATCCTTGTCAAATAGTTCGATGCAATACAGGGCATTGCTGCCTACTGAGTCGACAAGATAAGCCAACTTACGGTCTATTGCCACAAACGAACGGTCATCAAAATCAACAGCCACTATATTACTCATGTTAGCCTCCATCGCCTGCTCACCTTTCAGGAATAGCAGCGAGCCATTTTTCAAAAACACATTCGTAAAAGCATTCTTGGACTTGTGACCATCGGAAAAGGTAATGACAGCCGAACGATAGTTTTTGTAGAATGTCGGCATCGTGGTACGTTTCTGGGCTGCGGCGCTAAATGACATACCGAGAACCACAATGAGTAATGTAAGTAGTTTCTTTTTCATCTTCCTATATAATTAAAAAGCTCATCGACCTGAAATCAATGAGCTTAAATACCTTGCGGTGCGTACGAGATTCGAACTCGTGACCTCCTGCGTGACAGGCAGGCATTCTAACCAACTGAACTAACGCACCAGTCCATAGAGCATCGAGAAAAACTGCGGTGCGTACGAGATTCGAACTCGTGACCTCCTGCGTGACAGGCAGGCATTCTAACCAACTGAACTAACGCACCAGTCAGCTGTTTTTCTGTTTGCGGATGCAAAGGTACGCTTTTTTTTCTGATTGAAAAAATATTTCAAAAGAAAGTTTCAGCCAATAACATTCGTTAACAATTCCACTTTGCAACAGAGTTCTATTTGTTGACAAAAAACTCGTTTTCGCTTATTTTTTTTGCGAGAACCGACAATTATAATTATCTTTGTGGCGAGAAATAAAAAAAGCGTGGATCAGATTCTTCAAACATTCGCACCTATCACACTCGACCAGATGAGTAGCGTGAAACTCATGAACCGCACGGACACTAAGTTCGTGACACACTTACCCATGCTCCTGCAACTGCTGCAAAAGGCCCAAGATGACTACTTCATACAGGTAATCAACGGTGAGCGCAACATGCTTTACGACACCACCTACTTCGACACTTCCGACTTTGCCATGTATCGTCAGCATCAAAACGGACACGTGAATCGCCAGAAAATAAGGTTCAGGAGTTATGTCAGTTCGCACTTGCAGTTCATGGAAGTGAAGACGAAGAACAACCACGGACGCACTAAAAAGAAACGCATCGAGGTCAGCGACATGGATCTCAGCGACCAGGAGAAGCGCGACTTCCTTGCACAGCACCTGCGTTTCGATGTCGACGCGCTGCTCCCTCACATGCACAACTATTTCCATCGCATCACACTGGTCAACAAGAAGAAGACAGAAAGGCTGACCATCGATACCCAACTGGAGTTTAACAACCTCATATCCCGACAAACGAAGTACATGGGCGACCTCGTCATCATCGAACTGAAACGTGACGGACTCGTCTTCTCGCCAGTACTTCAGATGCTACGCGAGCTGCACATCCACCCACATGGCTTCAGCAAATACTGCATGGGAGCGGCGCTGACCAATGCTGCCCTACCCCTCCATGAATTCAAGGACAAACTGAGAGACGTTGAGAAGATAACACAACAAAGACTAATAATATAAGAATATGGACGCATTTTTCAATTTACTATCAAGCGGTTTCGGTGAATGCATGATCAGATTCCTCATCTGCATCATAGTCAACGGCATCATTGTGGACCTGCTCTACTACAAGAAGAGTCATAGACGCGACTTCTATTTCACGTTTATGATTATCACCGTGGCTATCTTCTTCCTCGTATACTTCATGATGGGAATGGATAGAGGAAAGGCCACCATGGGTGTCGGTCTGGGACTGTTTGGTATCTTCAGCATCATGCGCTATCGTACCGATACCATGCCTGTACGCGAGATGACCTACCTTTTTGTAGTGGTATGCCTGTCGGTAGTACATGCCCTGGAATCCAACTTCATCGAACTGGCCATTATCGACGTCATCACCCTCCTTTCTATCATCATTGGCGAGGCGAAGGTAAAGGTTCAGTGTACGAAACTGATACAGTACGACCGTATAGACCTGATTAAGCCCCAGCGACGCCAGGAACTTATTGCCGACCTGGAAGAGCGCACCGGACTGAAGATTATCAAAGTGGATGTAGGTGGTATCGACTTTCTTAAAGACGCAGCCGTACTTCGTATCACATATGAAGGCGAGAAGGTGGAGAGTAGTGACGTAGACAATATCTTTCAAGTAAAAAAATCACAATGGAGAGAACAGTAAAAATATTAACATTGGCGCTGGCTATTGGCGCCACGACAGAGCTGCACGCCCAGGACGACTTCTGTCTCTGGGGTGAAGTGAATGTAGAGAAGAAAATCGACAAGCGTTGGTCAGCCGGCGCAGGTTTTGAATTCCGTTCGCGTGATGATGTCAAAGAGGCCGACAGATGGAGTGTGGGTGCCGACATCTCCTACAAAATCTGTGACTTCCTGAAGGTATCGGCAGGATATACCTTGCTCGACGACCACCGGCAGAAACTGAACAACAGCGGTAAGAAATATTCTGACTATTGGGGACTGCGTCATCGCTTCAACGTGTCGCTGACAGGGTCCTACGACATCGGAGACCTGAGCATCTCACTACGTGAACGATGGCAGTACACCTACCGCCCCGAAAAGGAAGCCTACAGATACTGGAACTATACCGATGACGATGAAAGCCGCTACTATGGTGAAGTGGCTGACCTCGACGATGATGGCAACCCTGTGAAAAACGTCTTCAGCGGAAAGGCCAAGCACGTGTGGCGCAACCGTTTGCAAATGAAATACAAATTCACTAAGATGTGGCGACCATACGCCAGCGCAGAGACTTATGTCTCCAAAGGTCTGGACAAGATACGCTATGCCGTAGGTACTGAGATACGCCTCACCAAACAACACTCGTTTGATGCGAAGTATATGTACCAGAACACAAGTGACGACGACGAAGAGGGCAACCGACATATCATCAGCATCGGTTATACGTATAAGTTCTAAACAAAAAAGTACACGCGCACGTGTACTTTTTTTTATATTTGAATGTTGTTTGATATTTTTTAATTAACTTTGCAGCAAAAATCAAGAACATGGCATCAGAACAAATCAGAATAAAGGATATTGCAGCAAGGGCTGGCGTTTCAGTGGGAACGGTGGATCGTGTGCTTCACGACAGACCCAACGTCTCGAAGTCAGCACGCGAGAAGGTGGAGAAAGCTCTCGCTGAGATGGACTATCAACCCAATGTCTACGCTTCGGCCTTGGCTTACAACCGCAGTTACTCATTCTATTGCATCATCCCCAAGCACGACAGCGAGGCTTATTGGGAAGAGATAGAAGAGGGCGTGCAGGCAGCTACCACGTTGCGACGTGACTTCCACGTGTCGCTCCGACTGCTTCATTATGAGCGGTTCAATTCCGACTCGTTCACGGAAGTGACCACCCAGTGTCTGGCCGACAATCCCGATGGTGTCATCGTGGTGCCGGCAAAGCTCGAACTGACCCAGGCATTTGCCAATCAGTTGCACGACCGTAACATTCCCTTTATCCTGCTCGACTCCTACCTACCCGACCTGAAGCCCCTGGCTTTCTACGGACAGGACTCATTCCAAAGCGGTTATTTCTCAGCACGCATGATGATGCTCCTCGCCTCTAATGAGAAAGAGATCTTCATGATGAAACAACTCAAGGACGGTCATATCGGATCTAAGCAGCAGTCGAACCGTGAGACGGGATTCCGCCACTATATGAAAGACCACTATCCGCATATCAAGATTACAGAACTCAATCTGCCCTTAGACGTCGACCGCAAGCAGTATGACGGCATCATGGAGGAGTTTTTCTCTACTCACCCCACCATCCATCATGGCATCACCTTCAACTCAAAAGCCCACCTCGTAGGACTGTTTCTGCTGCGTACCAACCGTCGTAACGTGCAGATTATGGGTTACGATATGGTGCCGAAGAATGCCGAGTGTGTGCGTCAAGGCAGCATCTCGTTTCTCATTGCGCAACATGCCTATCTGCAAGGTCATGCCTGTGTGGAAACGCTTTTTAAAGCTATCGTGCTGCGCAAGGCTGTGACGCCCGTCAACTACATGCCTATCGAACTGCTGACGAAAGAGAATATCGACTTCTATCGTCGCACCAACGTAGGATAAAACCAAGAATTATTAACTAAAAAACCAACTATACTATTTATGGAACAAACTACATTTCTTAAAATCAATCCTGCCGACTCCGTCTTCGTTTGCCTGAAGGACAAGAAGAAGGGCGAGGTGGTAGAAGTTGCTGGTGTGAAGGTGGTACTCAACCAAGACACACCGGCTGGTCATAAAGTGCTTATCAAAGACGTTAAGGAAGGAGAGAACATCATCAAATACGGTTATCCCATTGGCCATGCACGTCAGAATCTGAAAGCAGGCGACTGGGTGAATGAGAACAATCTGAAGACCAACCTCTCTGGCACCTTGGAATATACCTATGAGCCCGTCAACGAGCAGTTGAACATCAAGCGTGAGAACCGCACATTCAAAGGCTATCGCAGAAAGAACGGCGAGGTGGGTGTGCGCAACGAGATATGGGTTGTGCCTACAGTAGGCTGCGTGAACGGCATCGCCGAGCGCCTGGCTAAGAAGTTGGCTGAAGAGACCGGACTCAAGGGCATCGACAATGTGTATGCCTGGCATCATAACTTCGGTTGCTCACAGCTCTCAGGCGACCATGAGAACACCCGCAAGGTGCTGCGCGACATCTGTCTGCACCCCAATGCCGGTGGCGTGCTGGTGCTGAGCTTGGGATGTGAGAACAATCAGCCCGACCAGTTCATGGAGATGCTGGGCGACTACGACAAGAGCCGCATCCGCCTGCTGGTGACCCAGAAGGTGGAAGGCGACGAGATGGAAGAAGGCATGCGTATCCTTCGCGAGCTCTACGACATTGCCAAGAACGACAAGCGCGAGGACGTGCCCGTAAGCGAACTGCGTGTAGGTCTGAAGTGTGGCGGTAGCGATGGCTTCAGCGGCATCACAGCCAATCCCCTTGTGGGCGAGTTCAGCGACTGGCTCGTAGCCCAGGGTGGCACCAGCGTACTGACCGAGGTGCCCGAGATGTTTGGTGCCGAGACCATTCTTATGAACCGCTGCGAGACCCGCGAGCTCTTCAACCAGACCGTCTCTATGATCAATAACTTCAAGGAATACTTCCTCTCACATGGTGAACCCGTAGGCGAGAACCCCAGTCCAGGCAACAAGGCCGGTGGTATCTCTACACTTGAAGACAAGGCCCTTGGCTGTACACAGAAGTGTGGTCGTGCCCCTGTCTCAGGTGTGATGGAATATGGCGACCGTCTGCAACATAAAGGTCTCAACCTGTTGTCAGCTCCTGGCAATGACCTTGTAGCCGCCACTGCCCTTGCCTCTTCAGGATGCCATATCGTGCTGTTCACAACAGGTCGTGGCACACCCTTCGGCACATTCGTTCCCACCATGAAGATAGCAACCAATCCCACCCTTGCTGCCCGCAAGCCCAACTGGGTAGACTTCAATGCCGGACAACTCGTGGAAGGACGCACCATGGAAGAGCTTGTACCTGAGTTTATCAACAAGGTGCTCAGCGTAGCCAGTGGCGAAAAAGCCCGCAACGAAGAGAACGACTATCGTGAGATTGCCATCTTTAAGAATGGCGTGACCCTATAGTACCATCTGCATGCTTAATATCATCATTCGCAATTATCTCCGCCTTCTCCGTGCTGGCTGCTTCGGCCAGGAGGAGAAGGTGGAGCCTATGTCGGCATGGAAATGGAGCAAAGCCATTGAGTTGTCGGTTCACCACAATACGACAGCACTTGTGAGTGACGGTATTGAGAGATGTAGCGACCAGTTCTTCCTGCAGATACCCGACCGTCTGAAGGCAGCCATCCAACAAGCCACCCAGAAGACAGTGGAGATGAAACGTCAGACAGACGAGCAGCTTGTAGAACTGGAACAGATACTGACAGGGATGCTCTTGCGTCCCATCCTTATCGGTTCGCAAGCTATTGCTCCACTCTACGACCGTCCGGAACATCGTCTTCCTGAGGAGACTGAGTTTTTCTTCCCTTACGAGACGCAAGGCAGGAAGGCTGATGTATGGGCAGAGGAGACGGGTGAAGACATAGAATATCCCGACAAATACACGATGAGATATACGTGGCACTCCATGGCAGTCATCCACAACCATCGTCTGATACGTCTGACGAATAAACTGTTAGGCCATGGCATGCAAAACCTCTTTGAAGAAGAACAGCGTGAGATGTCAGCCTCGTATATCACTATCAATGGTCATGAGACTGAGATCCTGTCTCCTACGCTGACCCTCTTTCAGTTGCTCACTCAGATTTCCCATGACATGCTCAGTCACGGCATCATGTTGACCGACCTTCTCAATCTGGGTATTCTCCTCCGAAAGATAGGACATCGTATAGACTATGTGAAGTTGCAGACATGGACCGACAAGTTGAAGATGCAGCGTATGCTTCAGCTCATCTCCCAACTGATGATCGACTTGCTTCATTTCTCAGAAGACGAGATGCCATTCCTGACACCATCATCCAAGCCCGTAGACGCCACTCGTATTGTTCAAGAGATACTCATGCCACCCTCTATGCGCGGCAAGAATATCTCTTTCTCACAAGCTTCTGGAAGTATCTTTGTACATGCCAGCAACACCTCGGCTATGATGTGGCATGCTCAGCGTTCAGCACGCTTTATCAAATACTATCCGTCAGAGAGTATCACCAATTTCTTCTCTTCTTTCACACACTCTCTGACAGATATCGAAGAATAGTTAAATCTTCAGTTCTCTCATTATCTCACTCATGCGCTGACGAGTAGTAATACGCGTTGGCACTAGTGGCAGTCGCAGCACGTTCTCAATAAAGCCCATCTCATGTAGCATCGCCTTCACTCCGGCAGGGTTACCGTCGACGAAGAGTAAGGAGAAGAGGTCGGTAAAGCGATGATGAATCTTTCGGGCGGGGTCGTACTCTCCTCGCATCTGGAGGCGTATCATCTTGGAGAACTCCTTCGGTAGTGCGTTGCCGATGACAGAGATAACGCCTACGGCTCCACATGATACCATTGGGAATGTCAAGGCATCATCGCCTGAGATGACATCAAAGTCTCTTGGTTTGTTTTTGATAATCTCATCGACCTGTTCCAGATTACCGCTTGCCTCCTTGATAGCCACAATATTCTGACAGTCGCGTGCAAGTCTGACAGTAGTCTCCGCCTTCATGTTCACGCCTGTTCTTCCCGGTACGTTATAGAGTACCACTGGCAGTTGTGTTGCAGCCGCAATCGTCTTGAAGTGCTGATAGAGTCCCTCCTGTGATGGTTTGTTGTAATAAGGACAGACACTAAGTATGCCATCCACTCCTTTGAAGTCGCCATTGCGCAGTTCTTCCACTACAGCTGCTGTGTTGTAACCTCCACATCCCATGAGGATGGGCACACGCGCCTGCACCTTTTCCACGACGAGGTCTTTGATTTTCTGTCGCTCCTCTCGTGTCAGCGTTGGTGTCTCTCCTGTTGTTGCGAGGATGCAGAAGAAGTCGGCTCCGTTTTCCAACTGATAGTCCACCAGTCGCATGATGGCCTCATAGTCTACGGAGCCATCCTGCTTAAATGGAGTGATGAGCGCAATGCCCAGTCCTTTGAATATATTATAAACCATTATTCCGCTTTGAAAAGTTCCTTGATACCTCCGATGGATCCCATCAAGTTGGTAGCCTCGTAAGGCAGATATACTGTCTTCGTCTTATCACCCTGTGCCAGTTCCTCGAGCATCTGTATATACTTCTGTGCCAAGAGGTAGTTGGCGGGATTGGTTGACTTTCCTACAGCCTGGGTAATCAGTTCTATGGCCTTTGCTTCAGCCTCTGCCTTACGTATACGAGCCTGTGCCTCACCCTCTGCTTGTAGTATCTGCTGCTGTTTCTGTGCCTCGGCACGGTTGATCATCGCAGTCTTCTCACCCTCTGATGCAAGGATTTCAGCAGCTTTTTCTCCCTCTGATGTCAGGATCTGGGCACGCTTGTTACGCTCTGCCTGCATCTGTTTCTCCATGGCATTAAGCACGGTAGCGGGTGGTGTGATGTCCTGCAGTTCCACTCGGTTCACCTTGACGCCCCATTTATCAGTAGCATCGTCGAGCACGGCACGCAGTTTCGTGTTGATAGTGTCACGTGACGTCAGCGTCTCATCGAGTTCCAGTTCACCGATGATATTACGCAGTGTGGTCTGTGTGAGTTTCTCAATAGCGTTGGGCAGGTTGTCAATCTCGTAGGTAGCCTTGAACGGATCCATGATTTGGAAGTAGAGCAGCGCATTGATCTCTGTCTGCACATTATCCTTGGTAATCACGTTCTGCTTTGGGAAGTCATAGACTTGCTCACGCAAATCGATATTATTGGAATAGATATAGCGACCATGCTTCAGCACCACGATATTCTTGGCCCTGTCGATGAAGGGTATGATGATATTGATACCAGGCTTGAGTGTGGCATAATAGCGACCTAAACGTTCGATAATCTTCGTCTCTGACTGTGGGATGATGACCAGGGTTTTTTTGACGAAAATGATTGCTAAGATGACGATGGCAATCAATACATAAGTCACGGGAGTAATAGTCATAATGTTTTTGATTTGGTTATTAATGATTATTCTTTTTCTACGGTAATAATGATGCTGTCGATAGCGACGACACGTACTGTCTCGCCCTCAGCTATTTCCTTCTTATTGGCAGCCTGAGCCTTCCAGTCATCACCGTCGATGGCCACGCGTCCGAAGCCCTGTGCCGGTATGGTCATACTGACACGTCCCTTGCGTCCTACGATAGCATCGTAATTGCTGGTTCTGTTCTCCTCTCCTCGATGCAGATAGCGCAGTGCTAATGGTCTGAACCAGAAGATACTGACGACGCTGACGATAGCGAAGACAGCCAACTGGATCCAGAAGATACTGAAAGGAGCGGTGATGGCGGCCGCTACTGCTCCGATGGCGAAACTACAAAAGAAGAAGTCACCTGAAGTCAATTCAAGAATCAGGCATATTACGGCTATAATAGCCCATGCCTGCCATAAGTTTGCTGCGAAATATTCTATCATAAAAGAACTCCTATTTTGATTTGACCACAAAGATACGAATAATCCTTGGAACATCCAAATTTTATAACATTTATTTGCTACCGATATATAGGAACAGCATGCCGAGGAGCACCAGTGCCAAGTCGAAGGCTTTGGCTTTCAGATTCTTCTCGTGGAAGAACAGGGCACCGCAGATGAAACTGACGACGACGCTCCCCCTACGCACCATAGACACGATGCTTATCATGGCAGCAGGCAGCGACAGGGCATAGAAGTACATGAAGTCGGCTGCTGAGAGAAACACGCTGATGCCGATGATAGACCAGTCCCAGCGAAAGGCAGTGGTCTGCTGGTGCTTGGGCCACCATAGCAACAGCAGCATCACCAGCATCATGCCGCATTGGTAGATGTTATACCACGACTGCACCAGCATACGGTCGAGCCCTACTCCACCCTCACTCTCGGGTGCCATGATGTACTTATCGTATAGACCGCTGATGGCTCCCAGCACCGCAGCACCAACTATCATGTATATCCATACGTCGTGCTTGAAGTCGATACCCTCCTTACGTCCGCTGCGGCTCAGCATCAGGAAACTGCCGACAGCCAACAGCACTCCGATCCATTGCCACACGTTCAGTCGCTCTCCAAAGATAAGGAGGGCTCCTACGAGCACCATTACCGGTCGGGTGGCATTGATGGGGCCTACTATGGTGAGAGGCAGGTGCTTCATGCCGAAATAGCCGAGCACCCAACTGCTCAAGACGATGAATGCCTTGAGGACGACATACTTATGGACCTCCCACCCAGCCGATGCCACATGAAAGATGGAACCTTCGAGCCATGAGGTCGATGAGCTAAGTATGATGAAGGGAAGGAATATCAGCGATGAGAACAGGGTATTGAGAAACAACACAGGAATCACCGCATTGTTTTTGAGCGACTTCTTTTTCAGTGAGTCATAGATACCGAGTCCTACTGCTGAAAGGAATGCAAGGAGTAACCACATGAAAGATTAAAATGAGAAATGTGAAATGAGAAATGTGAAATGAGAGAGAGCGCTTAGGGATAAGTGATATTCACGAGGAAGAGTGCGTTGCCTGGCATCGACTCTCCTGCATCTGAGCGGCACTTGCCTTCGATGACCTGCCTGAAATCTTCAAGCGACAGTCGTCCGCGCCCCACATCAACCAGTGTGCCTACGATGGCACGCACCATGTTACGCAAGAAGCGATTAGCAGTAATCTCAAAGCGCCATTGGGCAGGAGCTGTCTGTTCCCAGCAGGCTTTGGTCACATGGCATAGCGTGGTCTTCACGTCGGCACCACTCTTGCAGAACGCTCCGAAGTCTTCGTATTCCAGCAATATCGTTGCTGCCTCGTTCATCTTAGCGAAGTCAAGTGGATAGTGCAGTTCGCAGGAGTAGTGTCTGAGGAAAGGCGATTTCTCCGTATGCAAAAAGTAATGGTATGTGCGCGATGTAGCCGAGAAGCGTGCATGCCAGTCGTCAGGCACCCGTTCTATCTTCTGAATGGCTATATCGCGAGGCAACAGCTTGTTGAGTTTATACGCCAGCTGTTGTCCGTCCACTTCTTCGTCGCTATCGAAATGAGCCACCATCATGCTGGCATGTACGCCGGCATCGGTACGTCCGGCACCCACCGTCTGCACGTTCCTGTGCAAGAGGAGTGAGAGTCCGTGATCCAGCTCCCCTTGCACGGAGATGCCGTTGGGTTGTACCTGCCATCCGTGAAAGCGTGTTCCGTCGTAGCTCAGCGTGATGAAATATCTCATGTCATTCTACTGTTACCGACTTAGCGAGGTTACGTGGCTGGTCTACATTCTTGCCTTTGCATACAGCCACATGATAGGCCAGCAGTTGCAGGGGTATGGTAGCCACCAGTGGTTCCAGGCATTCCATGATCTCGGGCAGTTCGATGACCTCGTCGGCGATCTTGGCAATAGTGTTGTCGCCCTTGGTTACAAGTGCTATGACACGTCCCTGTCGGGCTTTTATTTCCTGTATGTTCGAGAGTACTTTCTCGTACATCGCGTTATGTGTGGCGATGACGACGACGGGCATATCGCTGTCTATGAGTGCAATAGGTCCATGTTTCATCTCTGCGGCAGGATAGCCCTCAGCATGTATGTAGCTGATCTCCTTCAGTTTCAAGGCGCCTTCCAGTGCTACGGGATAACTGAATCCACGTCCCAGGTAGAGGAAGTTGCGTGCATAGGTGAATGTTCTGGCGAGGTCGGCAACCCTGTCGTTGGTTTTCAGCACCTCCTTCATTTTCTCAGGAATCTCGCTGAGTGCCTTGACGACCTGCAGATAGAGTTCGCGGCTGATAGTGCCCTTGGCATCGGCAAGTGACAGTGCAAACATAGTGAGCACGACGACCTGTCCGGTAAATGCCTTTGTGGATGCCACGCCAATCTCTGGTCCTACGTGGATATATGTGCCAGTGTCGGTGGCTCGGGGTATGCTGGAGCCGATAGCATTGCAGATGCCGTAGATGAAGGCGCCTCTGCTCTTTGCCAACTGTATAGCAGCGAGTGTGTCGGCAGTCTCGCCGCTCTGTGAGATGGCTATCACCACATCGTCCTCGTTGACCACGGGATTGCGGTAGCGGAACTCTGAGGCATACTCCACCTCTACCGGGATGCGGCAGAAGGTCTCTATGAGTTGTTTGCCGATGAGTCCGGCATGCCACGACGTGCCACAGGCGACGATGACGATGCGCTTAGCCTGAAGCAGCTGACGTCGATAGTCAATCATAGCTGAGAGAGTCACGTGGTCAGCCTCTACGTTGACACGTCCTCGCATGGAGTTGGTCAGGCAGTCGGGCTGTTCGAAGATCTCCTTCAGCATGAAGTGCGGGAATCCACCCTTCTCTATCTGTCCGAGGTCTATATCCACGGTCTTCACCTCCAGTGCCTGTTCCTCGTTGAGGATACTCACCACCTTCAGTTCCTCGCCCAGTCGCAGCACGGCGATATTGCCATCCTCCAGATAGACCACCTTGTCGGTGTACTCGATGATAGGGCTGGCATCCGAACCGAGGAAGAATTCTCCTTCGCCGATGCCCACCACCAGCGGGCTTTGTTTGCGTGCTGCGATAATCTGGTTAGGATCGCGCTTGTCGATGATGGCAATGGCATAGGCGCCAAAGACCTGGTGGAGCGCCACCTGTACCGAAGTGAGCAGGTCGAGGTTTTTCTTGTTCATGATATACTCTACGAGTTGCACGAGTACCTCTGTATCGGTATCACTGACAAACTTCACGCCCTTCTGCTGAAGGTTCTTTTTGATGTCGGCATAGTTCTCGATGATACCATTATGGATGATGGCGAGATTCTTCGACTCGGAGTAATGGGGGTGTGCGTTGCGTGACGAGGGTTCACCATGGGTGGCCCAGCGTGTATGGGCGATACCTACGGTTCCTGTGACGTCTTTCTCCTCACAATAGGCCACGAGGTTGTCTACCTTGCCTTTTGTCTTGTACACGCTAAGTTGCTGATTCTTGTTGATGAGCGCCACGCCTGCACTGTCATAGCCGCGATACTCCAGTCGTCTCAATCCCTTAATGAGTACGGGGTACGCCTCTCGTTTTCCTAAATATCCTACTATTCCACACATAATAATTTGTTGTTTGTGTTATGTTTTTTAATAAAAAGGAGCTGCATTTTCTGCAACTCCTATAATTCTTTTTATCTTAAGATATTATATAAAAGCGATGTCAGTGAGATAAGTATCGAGGTAGCCGAGAACCAGAGTGTTGTCATACTACCCACACTTGAGTTTTGTGCCTTTACCTTATTAGGCGTGACGTAAACCACGTCGTTCTGCTGCAAATAGAAGTAAGGCGAATTGATGATGTCGGCATCGGTGAGGTCGAAGGTGTAGATTGACTTCTTACCGGTGGCATCCTCACGAATGAGCTGCACGTTCTTACGCTGACCATAGATTGTCAGGTCGCCAGCCTGTGCGAGAGCCTCCAGAATGGATATCTTCTCACGTGAGACGGTAAACGTACCTGGTCGCGCCACTTCACCGATGACTGAGATCTGATAGCCAGTCATCCTCACGGTCACGATGGGATTTTCCTCGGCTGCCATGTAAGGACGTATCTTATCCTCGATCATCTTCTCAGCCTCTGCCTTTGTCAGACCACCCACTTTCAGTTGTCCCACTACGGGATAGTTGATCATGCCATCATTATCTACCAGGTAGGTCTGCAACATAGCCTGTGAATACGACGAGCGCTGGTTGACTGTCATAGGCGTAGGCACTGTCATGTTGAAAGGAACGGCAGCCTGGTCGTCGAGTGTACTGACGGTGATGGTCAGCTGATCTTTCGGCATGATACGCGCATCATAGAGATACTGCGACTTTGAGAGGTCTATATCTTTGGCGTTCTGGAAATAAGGAACGTCCTTCTGACTACCGCAACTTACCAGCACCAGTGCTGTCAACAGAGCGATGGAAAACTTCTTGATATTCATTCTTTAAGTTGTGTTCGTTTATTTTGACTGCAAAGATACTATTAATTTTTATAATGAGCAAAAAAAAGGGGGAGTTTTTTAACAACTCCCCACACTTTATTGACAAGTGTCTATTTAATAGAACTTGAAATAGCGACGTGCATTGTTGTAGCTGATGTCCTCAACCATGCGACCCAGGGTCTCACGATCGTCGGGCAGCAAGCCCTTCTCTACGTCATTGCCCAGCAGGTTGCAGAGGATACGACGGAAGTACTCATGACGCGGATAGCTCAGGAACGAGCGTGAGTCGGTCAGCATACCTACGAAGCGACTCAGCAGTCCGAGCACCGAGAGGGCATTCATCTGGCGGATCATGCCGTCCATCTGATCGTTGAACCACCAGCCCGAACCAAACTGTATCTTGCCTGGCTCGCCCCCCTGGAAGTTACCGAGCATCGTAGCGATGACCTCGTTGGCACAGGGATTGAGGGTATAGAGGATGGTGCGTGTGAGCTTATCCTCCATGTTGAGTTTGTTGAGGAACTTCGACATGGCCTTGGCGGTATTGAACTCACCGATAGAGTCGAAGCCGGTGTCAGCACCCAACTTTTTGTACATCTTAGTGTTATTGTCGCGGATAGCACCATAGTGGAACTGCTGGGTCCAGTCGCTCTCGGCATCCATCTCGGCCATACGGGTCAGGAAGCAGTTCTTATACTGACGGATCTCAAACTCCGACAGCTGCTGGCCGCGCAAAGCTTTCTCAAAGATGGTCTCAATCTGCGAGTCGGTGTACTCTTCGTCATAGAACTCCTCGATACCGTGGTCAGAGAGCTTGCAGCCGTGCTCGGCGAAGAAGTCGTGACGCTTCTGAAGGGCATCTACCATATCGGCAAACTTACGGATCTCAACACCGCTGACACGTCCCAGGTCTTCAACATAGGTAGAGAACTCGGGCTTCTCGATGTTCATCGCCTTGTCGGGACGCCATGCGGGAATCATCAGAGGATCGTTGGCAGCCTTCGTCTTGGCATACTCCACGTGGTTGTGAAGGTCGTCTACTGGGTCGTCGGTGGTACATACGCACTCCACGTTGTAATGACGCATCAAGCCGCGAGCGGTGAAGTTGGGATCGTTGGCCAACTTATCGTTACACTCATCAAAGATTTCACGGGCAGTCTTCGGCGAGAGCAGTTTCTCAATGCCAAAAGCGGTCTTCAGTTCCAGGTGGGTCCAGTGGTACAGAGGGTTGCGGAAGGTATAGGGCACGGTCTCGGCCCATTTCTCAAATTTCTCCCAGTCACTGGTGTCCTTGCCGGTGCAGTAGCGCTCGTCCACGCCGTTGGTACGCATGGCGCGCCACTTATAGTGGTCGCCGCCCAGCCACAGTTCGGTGATGCTCTTGAACTTATGGTCTTTAGCTACCATCTCGGGAATCAGGTGACAGTGATAGTCAATGATAGGCATCTTAGCCGCATGGTTGTGATACAGGTCCTGAGCCACCTCGGTCTCCAGGACGAAGTTTTTGTCATTAAATTGTTTCATAATAGTTTGTTTATATAGCGTTAATAGTTATCGTTATCAGTACGATTCACTCTCATTGGGGAAGTCGCCACTCTTCACGTCAGTGACATACTGGCCGATGGCGTCGGTCATCACGGTGTTCAGGTCGGCATAGCGGCGCAGGAAACGGGGCGAGAAGCCCTGCGTCATGCCCAGCATATCGGCCACCACGAGTATCTGTCCGTCACAATAGCCGCCGGCCCCAATACCGATGGTAGGCACACTAATCTCGGCTGTCACCTGCTGAGCCAACTTCGCCGGCACCTTCTCCAGCGTCACTGCAAAGCAGCCCACCTCGGCGAGGGCCTTGGCATCGCTCAACAACTTGGCAGCCTCCTTCTCCTCCTTGGCACGCACGGCATAGGTCCCAAACTTATTGATCGACTGTGGGGTCAGTCCCAGATGTGCCATCACAGGGATGCCGGCATCAAGGATGGCCTTCACCGTGTCGATAATCTCAACACCGCCCTCCATCTTCAGGGCGTCGCAGCCACTCTCTTTCATGATACGGATGGCATTCACCACACCGTCGTGAACACCAGTCTGGTAACTGCCAAAGGGCATATCGCACACCACCAGCGCACGCTTCACGGCTCGCGTCACGGCACGGGCATGGTAAATCATCTGGTCGACGGTCATAGGTAAGGTGGTTGAGTTACCCACCATCACGTTCGAGGCGGAGTCGCCTATCAGGATGCCATCGATGCCAGCACGATCCACGATGCCGGCAGTGGTATAATCATAGGAGGTGAGCATCGAGATTTTCTCACCTTTCTGCTTCATCTCAATAAAACGATGAGTCGTCACCTTACGCTCATCACTCACTAAATAGCCTGCCATTTCTCTTTAAGCTTTTGATAATCAAAATTATTATAATTCGCTAACTGATAATCAGATAACGGTTTTATAGTCTCTTCACTATTTGTGGTCGTAAGACCCACGACAAACATACCTGCTGCCCTACCCGACTTCAAGCCGTTGATGCTATCTTCAAAGACGACACACTCTTCCGGACAAGCCTCGAAACGGGCAGCACCGCGAAGGTAGCAGTCGGGCGACGGTTTGCTCTCGGCAAAGTCCTCACTGGTCAGAATGGCGTCAAACATCTCACGGAACTCAGGACGCTGGCGGTAGACGCTCTGCATCTTAGGCCGATTGCTACTGGTCACCACAGCCGTTTTCACTCCATGCCGGCGAAGGTCGCTGACAAAGAGCTCAAAACCCTCCACGTAGATCATTTGCATCTGAGCCTCGAAAGCGTTCAAGCGAGCGGTCACCTCATCGCGCTCAGCCACCAAGTCACCGTTCCACCAGCGGTCGTAGATCTGATCCAACGTTGACCCCTTTATCTCATATTCCAGTCCGGGATGCTCAGGATGGTACTGACGGCACATCTCTCCCCAGAACACAGTGTACTGTGGCTCGGTGTCGAACACCACACCATCTAAGTCGAATAAAGCTGCCTTTAGTTGTTTTCTCATATCCATCTCAGCTGCAAAGGTACGAATAAGCGGTTAAAGAACAAAATAAAAACTCATTTTTTTTATTTTTTCTTTCAAGCGGAAGTACCTTACAACAAGAAAAAGAGCGAAACGCCAATGACCGAGATGACGGCACCGAGAACAGCACGCGGTGTGATGGGCTGATGAAACAGCCAACGGGATGGCAACAGGATAATAATAGGTGTCATCGCCATGATCGTCGAGGCAATGCCTGCTGCGGTAAACTGCACTGCCATCAACGAGAAGCCGACTCCGATGAACGGACCTGACAGCACAGCTATGAGCATAGCCAACAATCCACGATGTTCCTTCAGGCTCTCACGCATCCTGCCGGCATGACCGCTGAGGATAAGCCAGGCAGAGAAACACGCCAACCCCGCCACACAGCGTATCATGTTAGAGGCAAAAGGCAACACGGACTCCATTGAACATTGAACATTGAACATTGAACATTGAACATTGAGCATTGAGGATGACTCCACGTCGTGAACGTAGTGGTCCACTCCGATTTTGCTCAATACCAGTCCGACACCCTGTCCCAAGCCTGCTCCGATGCCATAGAGGATGCCCTTCAGCGGGAGGTTGAGTGCCACATGGTGATGAGCATCGCGACCCAATACAGAGATGGCAATACCAAACAGCGTGACAGCCATCGCCAGCAATGCCGTCCACGACAGCGTCTGCCCTATCATCACCCATGCAGAGAGTGCAGTAAACATGGGGGCAAGCGTCATGAAAAGCTGTCCCATACGTGAACCGATGGTCAGGTAACTGTTGAACAGGCACCAGTCACCGAAGAAATAGCCTACCACACCAGAGAGCAACAGCCATAGCCACGTCTCCAGTGAGGCATAGACGGGGTAAGGCTGTCCCAGCGTCAGCCACATCAACACGGCAGAGAACAGCAGAGCCAAGCCCATGCGCCATACATTCATCACAAAGACGCCAAGACGCTTACTGCCCACTTCGCTGGCCAGCGCTGCTATCGTCCATGAGAAAGCCACACCCAGTGATATGAGTTCGCCTAAATATGCCATAGAGTAGAGTCGGATATAGTCATTATGTCGTTTGGGGTGCAAAAGTACTATTTAATTGATAATTAACAAACAAAAAATCATCCTATTTATAAATAAATAACACTTTAGCCACTCCATCTTACTCAGAGTACTCAGATTACTCTGATTTTCATCTGGGGGGGGTATGTTTTTTTGGGGGAAAATCTCCGCTTTCCGCAATAAACGCTGGGGATTACCAGAAATTCATTTGTACATTATGTTAAAAAGTTAAAAAGTAAAAAGTTAAATTTTATAGTATAACATCTTGAGTTTTAGATGCTTATAATATTTTTATAAACTATATATAATATTATAATATTATATATAGTTTATAATTTTTTAGCCCAACATCTAAAATTTAATTTTTTACTTTTTAACTTTTTAACGTAGCAGTCAGTCAAAGTGTCTTTCCCTGTATAGTGTTGACTCCCTCAGAGCCTTGATTTGTTACTGTTTTGTTAATTACTGTTTATTATACTGATTTTGTTGACTTATCTCTCTGATTAGGTTGTCTGCTTTCCTGCATTTGTTGTCTCTTTTCCCGGGTTAGTGGACTTCGTACGGATATTGTTTACTCTTCATCTGTTTTGCTGTCAGTCAAAGAACTCGTGGCGGCGGCTCGTTATTAACACGCTGCCTTCGTGTTATTAACGTGAAGGCTTCTTGTTATTAACAGGAAGCATGCAAATTTCAGAGCGCCAATAATGCCAATTCTAAAAAATTTGCAAATATACCAAACAATATAGTTTCTTTTGAAAATAAATTTTGTATCTTTGCATCGCATATGGGAATGATAAAGAAAATACTGCAGTTCACGTTGCCACTCCTGCTGGGAGGAGCAATACTCTATTGGATGTATCGCGACTTCGACTTCCAACAGATAAAGCATGTCATCTTCTATGAGATGGACTGGACGTGGATGCTACTGTCGTTTCCCTTCGGCATCATGGCACAGGTGCTCCGCGGTTGGCGATGGAAACAGACACTGGAGCCTCTGGGTGAAAAGCCACGAACGAGCGTATCAGTATACTCTATATTCCTCTCATACGCTGCGTCGCTAGTGATACCGCGTATAGGAGAGTTCACACGTTGCGGAGTCATAAAACGCTGGGAAGGCATATCGTTCACAAAAGCGCTGGGCACCGTGGTCACTGAACGCGCCATCGACTCACTCTTGGTACTGATCATTGCGGGCACTACTATCCTCTTCCAAATGACCACCTTCGGCTCATTTTTTGAACGCACAGGCACCAGCGTCAGCGGTTTGCTCAGCGGCTTTACCGGGGCGGGCTATCTGGTTACTGCCATCTGTCTGGTGGCAATGATCATCCTACTTCATCTCTTGCTACGCCACTTATCAATATATAATAAGGTAAAGACCACACTCAGTGGGCTATGGGAAGGCATCTGCTCTCTGAGGAATGTGAAGAGCATCCCACTCTTCAGTGCCATGACCATAGGCATATGGCTCTGTTACTTCCTGCATTACTTCCTGACATTCTTCTGCTTCGACTTCACAGCCCACTTGGGCATCGGGTGCGCACTGGTGACCTTCATCGTGGGCAGCATAGCAGTCATCGTACCCACGCCCAACGGGGCAGGACCCTGGCACTTCGCAGTGAAAACGATGCTTATCTTGTATGGCGTGGCCGACACGCAGGCTCTCTACTTTGTACTCATCGTACATACCGTGCAGACACTGCTGGTGGTGGTGCTAGGCATATATGGGTGGGGCGCGCTGTCTTTTATGGCAAAGACGCGAGGAGATTTCGAGGTACGAGGTACGAGGTGCGAGGTGCGAGAATAGACTTGCTGTTGCTAATTGTACTGATTATTTGCAATAATATGAATGATTTTTACTATAGAAAAGTTGATGCGTACCAGTTGGCAAAGGAACTGGCAAAATATATTTATTCATTATTATTCAAATTTCCAGAATTTGAACGCTATGCGCTTTGTGACCAAATAAGGCGGGCTGCCATATCCATTCCCTCAAACATAGCAGAAGGATTAGGAAGGTTCGCCATCAAGGAAAGAATCCATTTCTTAGACATCGCAAACGGCTCCTTAACCGAAATACTCTGTCAAATGGAGATTTCACATGACAACAACTATATCACGGATGAAGAGTTTACACAAGTAGACCTTCTCGGTTCGCGGGTGTCAATGACAATATACGGACTAAAAAAATCCCTATCAGAAAAAGCAAGAAAACAAAACCTAATAAATAACCCTGAGTAAGAGATAAAAGGAAAAAGGTATTCTCGTACCTCGCACCTCGTACCTCGTACCTCGAAAAAACAAAAAACTATGAACGAAATTCAAAACCTACAGCCACAATGCATCTGGCGCAACTTCTATCGACTGACACAAGTGCCACGCCCTAGTGGACACCTGGAAAAGATCCAACAGTTCCTCCTCGACTTCGCCAAGGAAGCAGGAGTGGAAGCCTTCAAAGACCCTGCTGACAACATCGTGATGCGAAAGCCCGCAACACCAGGCATGGAGAACAAGAAGGGGGTTATCCTGCAAGCTCACATGGACATGGTGCCACAGAAGACCCCTGAGTCAACACATAACTTCGAGACAGACCCCATACAACCGTGGATTGACGGGGAATGGGTGAAGGCTACAGGCACCACACTGGGAGCCGACAACGGTCTTGGCGTGGCTGCCATCATGGCTATCATGGAGGATAAGACACTGAAACACGGACCTATCAATGCACTCATCACTGCTGATGAAGAGACAGGCATGTTTGGTGCCAATGCACTGCCAGAGGGCGAACTGCAAGGCGACATACTGATGAACCTCGACTCAGAGCACTGGGGTAAGTTCGTCATCGGCTCTGCCGGCGGCATCGACGTCACAGCTACCTTAGGCTATCAGGAGGTGGAGACCGACCCTGAGGATGTAGCAGTGAGACTGACAGTGAAGGGACTGCGTGGCGGTCACAGCGGACTGGAGATCAACGAGGGACGTGGCAATGCCAACAAACTGATGGTGCAGATAGTACGTGACGCCATCGAAGAACTGGACGCTCGTCTGGCATGCTGGCACGGCGGCAACATGCGCAACGCTATCCCATTTAAGGCAGAGACCATAGTGACCTTGCCAAAGGACAACGTCGACGCTCTGAAAGAACTCGTAGACGACTATAGAGAAACTTTCAACGATGAGTTCAAACTCATTGAGCCACAAGGAATTGATGTCACATGCGAACCCACAGACCTACCCAAGACAGAACTGCCATTAGAGATACAAGACAACCTGGTAGACGCCATCTACGCTTGTCATGACGGCGTCATCCGTTTCATACCAGCCTACCCCGCTGTTGTGGAGACGTCAAGCAACCTGGCCATCATCGACATCGAAGACGGCAAGGCTGCCATCAAGATCCTGGCACGCTCCAGCCGTGAGGATATGAAGGGCTATGTGGTGGGCATGCTGGAGAGCTGCTTCTCAATGGCGGGCATGAAGGTGGAGACCTCAGGCTCGTACGGCGGATGGGATCCCAACCCCGACTCAGAGATACTGCACCTGCTGCTGAAGGAGTACAAGGAACTCTTCGGAGAGGATGGCATCATACAGGTGGATCATGCCGGACTGGAGTGTTCGGTCATACTGGGCAAATACCCGCATCTCGATGTCGTATCACTCGGTCCTACGATGAAGTCGCCACACACCACCACGGAACGCGCACTCATCGCCACCGTAGCACCCTTCTGGCAACTGCTGAAGAAGACACTCGAAGATATTCCTGAAAAATAAGAAAAAAAAAAGAAAGGCATTCCCGATATTTTGGGGATGCCTTTTTCCAGACAGACAACCAACAGATAGCTGTTGATGAGAAAATTTTTCAAAGGTTAGCACGCTATTTGAAATCTTTTTCGTATCTTTGCAGCCGAAAACCGACAGGAGAAACTGACGGAAACATCAATTATTCACTAAAAACAAAAAGATTATGGACGATTACCCGGCGGATAGTAACAAACGCTAAGGCCAGGGGATAGCAGGCAAGACCGCTAATCCTCTTGCCGCAAGAGTCAATTTACAATGAACAATGTTCAATGTTCAATGTTCAATGTTCAATGTTCTAAAAAGGATTAGCAAA
>Ga0247609_10001168_pt1 | contig 32481 bp, 21 predicted proteins | sample 172DNAGHGlowgp2_FD_193487 | JGI IMG/M metagenome (GOLD analysis project Ga0247609, IMG submission 193487) | Sheep rumen microbial communities from Palmerston North, Manawatu-Wanganui, New Zealand - 1728 DNA GHGlow gp2 | ecosystem: Host-associated > Mammals > Digestive system > Stomach > Rumen ... | reverse complement strand
CACCTGCCATGTGTGTTTTTCATGGTAATTAGATTAAAAGGTTAATGATTTTTTCGCAGAAAGGAGGTCAGTTAAGAAAAAAGTACTACTTTTGTGCCCGAAAGCCGAATGTGCAAGTGCGCAGGAAGCAACTGAGGAGAATGTGCACTGCCTCAGGAAGAGATTAAAGCAAGTGTGTACAACATCAGGAAACTTAGGTAACAAAGTGTGTACCTTTTTCAGGCAAAGTCACATCCTTAAAGATCTTGGACAAAAGCCTTAAGGGTTTGCGGAAAAAGCCTTAAGGCTTTTGGCGGAAACCCTTGAGGGTTCCGAGTGAGGTAAGGCTCAGAAAAGTTCTTCGAAGTATCGAAGCGACCAGAGGTCGAGCGTAAAGTTCAGGTAAGACACAAAAAATTTTTTGTTCAAAACAGACTACAGACTACAGCGTAGGGAATCCATTGCGGCTGTAGTCTGTAGTCTGTTTTGATAAAAATTTATTTTTTTGTGGTCGTTGGGTTGACTATTGCTCGAGCTCGGTCCTTCTCGTGCTGGGCCAGCATCTGGAGTTCTCCGATGGCCACAACGACGTAGCCAGGAGTTACTTCTGGTGTTTGACGAACTGGCGGTAATCATCGCATCGTGAAACGTAGTCAGACAGCCGTCCGGGGTTCTGCTGCTCGTGCTGGTAGAGTGCGGCGAAGGCAGCGTACTGGTCGGTCGCGGGCTGGGGAATCCATGTGAAATCCCTCGTCTCGCGGTTCCATTCGGCTTCATACCAGCGGGATTTGTTGAGATAGACGTAGGAGAGTGCGAAGAGGGCACGTTCGCGGAGGTAGAAGTCCTTGCTCTTGGCGGCTTCGCGAAGCAGTTCGACGGCGTGCTCGGCATAAGGGTGCATACACTCGTCGTAAGTGCTCTTCGTGTCGGAGAGCAAGAACCAGCAGTCGCCGGTTATGTCAGCCTGGGCATAGCGCACGGCGAGGTCGAAACAGCGCTGCTGACGTATGTTGCCCTTGAGGAGGTTGAGTCCGGCTTCCTTGGCCTGCATTTCCTTGGCGAAGGCCAAACGGGGATTGACGTCAGGCTTGGCGGCGTTGTCGCCCCACACCTGTTCGTCGAAGAGCCACTGGCGATGCACCCAGGGCTCTACGGTCCAGCGCCGGAGGGCAGCGTAAGGAGCATAGCCCTTTTCGGCATAAAAGGCCACGGGCACTTTCTGCAGCCACTCGATGGCCTTTTCCCAATTGCGCTCTGCGAGGAACTTGGCACCGATAATGTCGTTGATCTCGTCGGCATTGATTTTGGCACGCGCCTTGACGTAGCGTTCGAGTTCGTTCTCGGCGGGAGCCTCGATGAAATTGATGTAGGAGATGAGGGTGTCGGGACCCCATGCCTCAACGGTTTCGTGGTAGTAGTGTGAGTCGGCGGCGTTGAACAGGGCGAGCGTGAGCTCGGGACGGCCCGAGGCGACGTATTTGTCGTGGAGGTTCTGGCACATGATGCGGTCGCGTGCTGCGTTGAAGGGGTAGCCTTCGTACCATTGGGTGCCCTTGATGGCATCCATCCTCTCCTGCATCCATTCGAGTTCCTGTGCGACAAAGTTGTCGAGATGTTGGGTGAGCGGTTCCACGCCGGTCTTGATGTAGAAGCGTATGACGCGTGCACAAGCGAGTTGCTGGTCGGTGCCGTCGAGCTTCACGGCCTCGTTGATGTCCTTGAGCGCCTGCTGGCGGTCGGCGAAGAGGTATTCGATCCATGCCTTGGCGGTCTGCCACATGGCAGGCTGAAGCGTCTTACCTTCATTGATGACGCGTGTGGCCAGTTCGATCATGCTCATGGCTTCGGGGCGTTCGATGTCGCGGATGAAGAGCTTGCCACCGAACGATCCAGGCGTTTCGTCCTGGGCGTCGTAGGCCTCCTGAGTGTTGTTGACGAAGTCCTGCAGCAGGAAGGGGAGCACGGTGGAATTGGGGTCGCGCTCGTACTCGGTGCGTATGGCTTCGCATGAGCGGCGCTCGTAGAACTGCGTCATGAGGCTCTGCCAGTCGCCCTGTTCGCCGTAGATCTGGCTGGCCTCAGCAGGACGTCCCGTGTGGAGGAGAGCTCCGGCATAGATGTTCTTCATCATGTCGCGATAGACGCTCTCGATGAACTTCGAGCCTGTTTCCTCATAGAAGCGCACGTTCTCGTCGTGCCGCCCCATGAGCATGTTGCATCGCATGAAGAGGAGTCCATGCTGGCTGCGGAGGCGTGATTTGAGCTTGGACTGCGCATAGAGGCGTATGTTGGTGAGCGTTTGGTAGTCTTCGCCCAGCTTCTCCTTGGTGGGGTATTCCCAGTCCTCGTAGCTGACAGATCGGGCGCAATCGAGGTACATGCGCAGGTATTTGACGTAGCTGGCCATGAGGTCATCGCCCCGTCCCTTGGCCACCTCGATGATGGCATCGGCATCGAACCAGAAGAATTCGCCGGCATCGGGGCCAAGGTAGGCCTTCCAGTTGCTCTCGGTGAGCCTATCGACACGATCGCGGAACTCGTTGCGGTCGTAGATGCGATAGAGGTAGTCGTTGTAGTCGCCGAACCAGATGCAGGCAGCTGCGGGCAGCGCCAGGACAGCCAGGAGGCTAATGATGATAGAACGTTTCATAGTCGTCGGGTGTGTATCGGTTAATATTATTACAGTCGAGATGATAGAGAATGATGGAGCGTGCGAGCTCCGGGCGGTGGTGCTCCACCATATCCTTCACAGCCCGCAGCTCATCGGCTTCGACACGATGCTCAACGTGGACACCATAGATAGTGCGCTGCCAGAGATAGACGGGATAGGCAGCAGCGAGAGGGAGGTCGTAGCCGTCGAGGCGCCGCACGTAGGGCTGCACGTCGCGTTGGTCGAGGACGGGGTTGCGCTCCTGAAAGCGTCGCGGGTCGCCGGTGTTGTAGAGCATCAAAACGCCGTAGTCCACGGGCGGAGGGGGCATGGAGAGTTGGTGGAGGCGTATGGTGGCGGAAAGGTGGAGGGCAGCGAGGTCGAGCTCACGTCGCACTTCCTCGAGGAAGGCGTAGAAGGTGTGGCGGCTGCGATCGGTATAGTCGCAGTCGATCTGCAATTCTCGGACGCCATGGATGTCGCGCGTCTCGTTCATTTGGAGGATGCGGCGCACGAGCTTCTCGGCGAGACCGTCGTGGTGCTCGTGCATGCAGTCCTCGGTGATGAACACCGTGGGGACGATCTCAATGCCGTCGGGCGGCTGCTGCACGAAGGTGATGGTGGCGTTGGGCATGGGCCCCTTCTTGGCGTCCATCACCACGTCGAAGTAACGGCAATACACCTTATTTATATTATAGGTGTCGAGGAAAGCGCGCTCGGTGGAATCCAACATCCATTCCGTGCGCCAGTAGTACACCGAGTTCATCACAGGCATCGGCGATTCCGATCGGCGGCAGGCTGTCAGCGCCATGGTCAGGACCAGGACGAGAGCAGGGATGATATGGAGGGAACGAGGTGACAAGTTGAAAGTTGAGAGTGAAAAGTGAAAAGTGAAAAGTGAAAAATAAAAGTAACCTTAGAGTTGAGAGTTCTTCGCATGCGAAGCGACCAGAGGTCGAGCGGAGAGTTGAACGAAAGTCAGCGAAGCTAAAGTTGACTTAACGTGTTACGAACTTCTTTCCGCCTCGGATGTAAACGGTGCCGGGCTTAAGCACGGTGACGCGTCGTCCGAAGAGGTCGTAGGTCGGTGTCTCGCTTTGGCCGCTGAGGATTGAGGAGTCCATGCGCGGAGCCTCTACGGCGGTGATTTCCTCATAATCGTCGAGGTCGCCGACGAGGTTGTATTCCTTCCAGTCGGATGCCTTATAGGCCTCGAGGACGCTGGCATAGACGTGAACAGTGGGTTTCGAGGAGAAGAGGTACGAGGAGATGGCGGGCGGCGTCTTAGCCAGCACGAAAGCATCCTTGACGGGTGAGCTGTAGAACACCCCCTTCGATAAGGTCTTCACCCTGGAACCGATGATGACACGGTTGAGCGACTGGCAATAGGCAAAAGCATCTTCACCGACGAACGTGACTCTTTCAGGGATGGTGATTTCGCGTAAGCCGGAGTTGGCGAACGCCACAGCATCGATTTTAGTGATGCCCTTGGGCAGACGGATGGCGATGAGCTGACGGCACTCGTGGAAGGCATGGGGACCCAGCACATTGGAAGAGGTACGGTAGGACTCGTAGTAAGCCTGACCGCCAGCCTTGACGGTGGCGTCGGTAAGGTCGAGGCTGGCGAGATTGCCGTCGGCGATGAGCTGACGCATCAGCAGGAAGTCGGAACCGTTGATACCGCCGCCGACGGTGGCTTTGATGACCTTCGCGGAGAGCGAGTCGGCGAGCGTGCCGGGGGTGTTGAGATAGACGTACTCGGCACCTTCGCCGGCCTTGGCGACCTCATGCAGCGTGCCGTCGGCATCGATAGAGAAGAGGGTGAAGTCGCTGCCTACGCTGGTCGGGATGCAGTAGTTGAAGGCATTAGCCGCATAGACAATATTGTTCAGCTGATCGAGCATGATGAATCCCACGCCGCCCTCGCCTTCCATGGCGTAGAGCGAATCGGCCTGCAGGAAGGTGTAGCTGCCGGGAGTAGCTGCGTCGGGGAGGTAGGAGGTGAACTGCCCAATGTCGCCACACTGTCCGACCTTCTCGGCTTCGCGACGTTTCTTGCCGGCGGTGGTGAGGAAGTCGGTGGTGAGGACATAGTCCACGCGGTCCTCGACGAAGAGAGTGGTGCGGTTCTTGGGGTATTGCTGAATGGCGGAGAGGGTGGCGTTGATGTCGGACTGGCGGACGGTCATCGTGTGGGCGCCGTAGTCCTCAATGGCTAAATTGTTGAAGGGGATAAAGAAGCCGTAGGCCGTGAAGAAGTCGGTGAGGTCCTCCTGCGCCACTTCGCACGCCTTGCGCACAAACTTGAGCGAACTGCCGTTACTATCGCCCCACACCTTGATGGGATCTTCGCGCAAAGCCTTGAAGAGGTTGGGATAGAAGGAAGTGTTCTTCTGACCGAGATGGTAGTAGAGGTAGAGCTGCCAGTACATGCGCAGCTGGCTATCGACGTTGCGGATGAAGAACGGCTCTCGGCGGGCATATTCCTCCATGACCACGGAAAGCGGCGAGCCGCCCGAGGTGACGAGGCCGTCGAGATAACGAATGTAGTTGGAGAAGAGGTTGTTGGACGATTCCGTGCCGCCTTCGAGATTGATGGCACTCTGGTTGTTGTGCCCGTTCTCATGGGCGGAGCACCAGTCATCGAGGTCGTAGCGACTGACGTCGAAGGAGTTGCGGATGCACTCGACCGAGTTGTAGCACGTGCGATAAGGCGTGGAGTTGGCATAGCCGGCATCGGCGGAAGTGCCCTCGATGGCGAAGCCGGGGTTGTTGTAGTAGATAGGATAGACGGCTTCACCGCCCGTGAGGTAATAAGGCGCACCGGCACGCTGTCCCGAGGCTACGGCCACGGTCATGCCCATGAGATCCCTCTCCCAGACGAAGAGGCTGTCGAACCAGTTGATGCTCTTGTCGATCGTACGCGGCCACACGGTTCGATACGTTGACCTCTTGAAATTGAACAGGGCATGCCGGCTCTTGACAGTGAAGAGCTCATGACGAGCCGCCGTGAGCAAGGCTTTGTAGTCCGTGTCGCTTTTGCGTGCTACATCGTAGTAGCCGTTGACGGCACCGCCCTCGATGTGGATGGTGATGTCGGGCCATTGGTCGAGGGTCTTGGTCATGGACTCAGTGGCGGCGGTATAGACGATATAGTAGAGCGCATCGGTGAGGCCATCGATGACGTTGAGGCCTTTCGTGAGCTTCGTGCCACTTTTGGCATTGGTGATGAGTTCGTTGCCTACGCAACCCTTGATATAGAGCGTCGCGTCTTCAGGGATATCGTCACCGACGAAGACATAGAGAGGATCCAGCGTCGTGGAGTAGATGCCGGTGGGATTGCCCATATAGGAGCCGCCCGTGCTCTTCATCTTCGTGTTCCAATAGGAGGCATCGCTATAGGCATTGTAGTCGTGGATGCGGAAGTCCTTCTCGTAGGGCGCCCAGCTGTCGTTCTTCAGTTTCACGGCAATGGTCGTCATGAAGTCGGGCATACCGGCTGCGGCGAACGCTTCGCCCAATGCCTCGTCGCTCATCGCCTGGTACTCGGCCTTGAGCTGCGTGCAGGCGACATCCTCAAAGAAGGTGGCGCAAAGGCTGTTGACATTGTCGCTGGGATCTTCGTCGAGGGGATAGTAGTTCTCCAGTCGGCCAACGAGGCGGCCGTAGGTCTTCCAGTCGGTTTCCTTATAGTCGGCGAGCACATCGGAATAGACATAGATGGTAGGGTTAGAGCTGAAGAGATAGGCCGATGGGCTGGGCGGAGAAAGGGGCTTGACATAGGCTTTCGTCACGGGTGAGCTGTAGAACACCCCCTGATCCATCCTCGACACGCGTTTGCCGATGACCACCTTAGCCAGCGCCGAACAGTAGGCAAAGGCATCGCCGCCCAGCTGCGAGACGCTGTTCGGGATATCTATCTCACGGATGCCCGATTGGGAGAACGCATTGGCCAGGATGGCGGTGATATTTTGCGGCAACTGGATGGTACGCAGCTTCTTGCAGTCGCGGAACATATACTGACCGATGATGTTGTTCTCGGTCTTATAGCTCTTGCCGGCGTCATCGATGAAATAGGCAGAGCCGCCCTTGACGATGTTAACCTCCGAGAGATCCAGTATCGTCACCGTTCCGGCGTCGATGAGTTCTCGCAGGTATTTCACATCGGTGCCGTTGATGGCGCCTGTGATTTTCAGTTCCCTTTCACTGGTCGTCAACAACGACGATAGGTTGCCGGCGGTCTCCACGTGAACTTCACTGCCAGCCCACGCGCCGAAAGTATTAAAAAAGACGATAGTTGTCAGCAGGCATCTGACAACGCTCATGATACGTTTCAAGTTCATATTTCTGAGTACTTTAGGTTTTCTGAATCGGTTTAGGTTGAATGATTTGTCATGCACGAAGCTGTGCTTATCGCTTGCAAATTTCTTCATTTTCCTTGAAACGGGCAAGGTTTTTGACAAAAAAGTTGCTTTCTCCCTCTTTTTTTCCACTTTCCACTTTCAACTTTCAACTTTCAACTATAAAATTTTCAACTTTCAACTTTCAACTTTCAACTTTTTATTACCTTTGCGCCATCAAACTTGTTTTCTTAAAGGAAAGACATGCCAATACGGACATTTTTTATCGCCATCGTCGCGTTAGTCCTGACGTCATCGGCGACAGCTCAGGAATCCGATACGCCCTTCGGAAAGGCGGTCTCATGGGACCGCCACAGCCTCATCATCGACGGCCGACGCGTGTGCCCCGTCATGGGTGAAATCCATTACAGCCGCGTGCCAGCCGACGAATGGCAGCGCGAAGTGCGGAAGATGCGCGAGGGTGGCGTCACAATCATCGCCACCTACGTATTCTGGAACCATATCGAGGAGCAGGAAGGCGTGTTCCGCTGGGACGGGCAGCGCGACCTGCGCCGTTTCCTTGAAATATGTCGCGACGAAGCGATGCCCGTGGTGCTGCGCATGGGACCGTGGTGTCACGGCGAGGCACGCAACGGAGGCCTGCCGGAATGGCTCTTCGCAAAGGAGTGCAAGATGCGGTCGCAGGACTCCACTTTCCTCGCCTACACAAAACGACTCTACCGTCAGATCTTCGCCCAGGTGCAGGGGCTGCAATGGAAGGACGGCGGACCCGTCATTGCGGCACAGTTTGATAACGAATATCGTGGTCCGGCCGCCTACCTGCTCGCCCTTAAGCACGCAGCCCTTGACATCGGCTTCGACCTGCCTTTCTACACCCGTACCGGCTGGCCTGAGCTGACCACCCCGATGCCCTTCGGCGAGATGCTACCGCTCTACGGCGACTATGCCGACGGTTTTTGGGACAAGAGCACAGACGAAGGCGTTGGCAATTACTACAAAGCCTTTAATTTCAAGGCTTTCCGTTCGTCCACAGCCATCGGCACCGACTTCCTCAACTACACCCAACAGGGAACGGACAACAAGCAGCCCACGATGACAGATTACCCCTATTTCACCTGCGAATTGGGCGGTGGCATGGCCACGGCCTACCACCGCCGTCCGTTCATCTACGCCGAAGATGCCTACGCCATGGCGCTCGTGAAACTCGGCAGCGGCAGCAACCTCCTGGGCTATTACATGTACCACGGCGGCACGAATCCTGAGGGGCTGCTTCACACGATGAACGAATGTCAGACCTCGCCCTTCACCGCCAACAACGACCTACCCGTCTGCACCTACGATTTCCAGGCGCCCCTCGGCGAGTTCGGCCAAGCCTACCCCCAATACTACGGTCTTCGCCCTCTGCACCTGTTCATGCATGACTTCGGTGAGCTGTTGGCCCCGATGGAAGCCCACTTCCCCTGTCCTCAAGACCTGAAGCGCGGCGAAGATACAGCCCTGCGCTGGGCCGTCAGGAGCAACGGAGCGCACGCCTTCATCTTCGTGAACAACTACGAACGCTTTGTGCCGCTCACGACCAAGCGCGCTGTCGAGCTGGAGGCCTGTGGTGTAAAACTGCCTCGCCTGACCATCCCGTCGGGCACCATGACCTTCTTCCCCGTCAACCTGCCTGTGGGTCGCAGCGTCATCAACTACGCAACCGCCCAACCCGTAGCGTGGCGCGATGGCAAGATGTGGTTTGAGCAAAAGGGAGGTATCGATGCACAATTCTGCATCGATGGCAAAGTACGTAAGGTCAAGAGAGCCAGCACAGTGAAGCCCTTCGCCACCATCGATGGCATTGCCCTCTACCTCATCACGACGCAGGAAGCCGAGCATCTTTTCATGTCAGCCACGCAGACCATTGCCTCCCAAAATAGTTCACCCATCACCTTCACAAAGATGAGCGAACCCGGGCCGCTGCGCACTATCACCAAGGGTCGTGCCAAAGTGGCCGCTGCTCCCACAGAGGAGGACTGGCAGCAGGCCGCCGTCTATCGCATCACCGTCCCTACCCCACTCCACCGAAACCAGGAGGAGTTGTTGAGCATCGACTATCGTGGCGACTGCGCCCGGCTCTATGTCAACGGTCGTCTCGTCGCCGACAATTTCTACTACGGCCGTCCATTCCTCTACGGCCTGTGGCGACTGCCCGAAGGATGCACAGAGCTGGAACTGCGCATCCTGCCGCTGCAGCCCGATGCACCCATCTATCTGCCTCGCGAGGCTGACCACACGCCAGGCGAAGCGGTGATGGAAGTGAAGAAGTTGAAAACTGAACGTCTGCGAAGAGCTGAATAAATAGTCTTATGAAGAAACTGATTATCTTATTATTATGTATAAGCAGCGGCTGTGTCACAGCCCAGGATGTTATTGACCTCTCCGGTACGTGGAAACTGACGTCTCGCCTCGAGGCCACGTCCATGCAACTTCCCGGTTCTTTGCTCACCAATGGAATCGGAGACGATGTGACGACAGACACCCGCTGGACAGGCTCGTTGTACGACTCCAGCTTCTACTTCAACCCCTTCATGGAGCCCTATCGTCGAGCCGGTCAGATGAAGTTTCCCTTCTTCCTCACGCCCGAGAAACATTTCGTCGGCGAAGTGACTTATAGCCGCAGCGTCAACGTACCCAAAGCTTGGAAACGCCAGCGTGTCACCCTGTTCCTCGAACGTCCTCACATCGAGACCACCGTCGTCGTCAACGGCCACGAGGTCGGCCATCAGATGTCGCTCTCCGCACCCCATCAGTACGATGTCACACCCTACCTCCGTTTCGGTGGCGACAACGAAATCAGCATCCGAGTCTATAACGGCATCGAAAATGTATGCGTCGGACAGGATAGCCATAGCGTCACCGATCAGACACAAGGCAACTGGAACGGCATAGCCGGGGCTATCGAGCTGCGCGCTACACCTATTATATATAAGCGCCGCGTCACCACCGACCTCGCCACCAATACCGCTCATATCACCATTAACGAACTCACCTATGACGTTGTCGTGCCTAACGCCAAGCCCTGGAGCGAGCACTCGCCGCAGCTATACACCGCTAAGGTTTCCTACCATGGCACACCCGTCCGCATCACCTTTGGTTTCCGCGAGGTCAGCATTCAGGGCCGCGATATTCTCCTCAACGGACAGCGCATCCATCTACGCGGCACAGTTGAGAACTGCTGTTTCCCCGAGACCGGCTACCCGCCGACAGACACCGTCTCTTGGATGCGCATTCTCGCCAAATGTAAGGAATATGGTCTCAACCATGTGCGTTTCCACAGCTATTGTCCGCCCGATGCCGCCTTCGCTGCTGCCGACCGTCTCGGGATATACTTGCAGCCCGAAGGACCATCGTGGCCCAACCACGGCGTGAAGCTCGGCAACGGTATGTCCATCGACAACTACCTCAAGGACGAATGCCGAGCCATTCTGGACAACTACGGTCATCATCCCTCGCTCATCATGCTGGCTGCCGGCAACGAACCCGCTGGCAACTGGGTGGCATGGGGTGTAGATTTCGTCAAGGAGATGAAAGCTTACGACCCCTCGCGCATCTACTGCACCGCCAGCGTCGGCGGAGGATGGGAGTGGGACCGAGGTTCGGAATATCACGTCAAAGGCGGTGCACGGGGATTAGAATGGAACCAGCGTCGTCCCAGCAGCGACGATGACTTCACGGCGCAAATTCAGCATCCGCGCAACTTCCGAGGCGAACGCAATGACGAGCCGCTCATCTCACACGAGCAAGGCCAGTGGTGCGCGTTTCCCGATTTCCGTGAAATACCTCAATACCGCGGAGCCTATAAAGCCTGCAACTTCGAGATCTTCCGCGACCTTTTAGCCGCCAACGGTATGGCTGCACAAGCCGAGAAGTTCCTCATGGCCAGCGGACAATCGCAAGTGCTCGCCTACAAATACGAGATCGAGCGCCACCTTCGCACGCCCCACTACGCCGGCTTCCAACTGCTCAGCCTCAACGACTACAGCGGTCAGGGTACAGCCCTCGTCGGTCCCTTGAACGTCCATTGGCGCGAGAAAGGCTATTGCAACGCTGCCGAGTGGCGCGAGTTCTGCAGCGACGTCGTACCCCTCGCCGCACTACCCCGCTTCACCTATTCCACTGCAGACACCATTCGCGCCCATGTCCTCTTATATAATATGAGCGGAACGCCAATTTCCCGATTATCATACACCATCAACAACGGCGAGCGGATCCTCGCCGAAGGCCAATGCCAGGAAGGCACGGATATCGTGTTCATGCCCCGCGACATCACGTCAGCACAGAAGCTCACGCTGACACTCACCGCCGGTGGGCACAACAACCATTGGAACCTTTGGGTGTATCCGGACGAGCCGGCATCAGCCACCAATCATCAATCATCAATCATCAATCATCACTCTCCCCTCATCACCTCTTCACTCGATTCCGCGCTGAATGCCTTGGCCGACGGTCACGATGTCCTCCTCTGCGCCGCAGGTCGCATCCGTTATGGCGCTGACGTCGTTCACCGTTTCCTACCTGTTTTTTGGAATACGTCGTGGTTCAAGATGAAACCGCCGCACACCACGGGCGCTTATATCCAAGCCAGCCATCCCGTGTTCCGCGACTTCCCCACCGATGACTGGCAGGATCTGCAGTGGTGGGAACTGACCAACCGTGCACAATGCATCAACCTCGCTGAGTTTCCGAAGGACTATCAGCCCATCGTGCAACCCATCGACACATGGCACCTTTCGCGTAAACTGGGAATGATGGTTGAAGCCCGCATCGGAAACGGACGCCTCCTGCTCACCACCCTCGACATCGAGAATGATCTCGACCGCCGTATCGTAGCTCGTCAGCTGCGCCAAAGCATACTCAGCTACATGGCATCCGAAGACTTCCAGCCCTCGCTGAAGCTCGACCCCGAAATCCTTCATCATCTCTTCGAGCGAGATGCTCCTGCCGTCAATATGTTCACCAACGACTCCCCTGACGAACTGAAACCCAAACTGAGTAATTGAAACTCATCACAACCCTTGGACGACAAACGCTATCTTCTCAGCCTCATCCATGAAGGCGAGCACCAGCAGCAGGACTTCAAATATCGTGTCGCCGATGCCTGCAAGCTGGCCAAGTCGGTGTCAGCTTTTGCCAACACCGACGGTGGTCGTTTGCTGATCGGCGTTCGCGACGATGGTCATCTTGCGGGGGTACGGAGTGAAGAGGAGATTTACATGATGCATCAGGCAGCGTATAAGTTCTGTAAGCCCGAGGCAAGCATCACCTTCGACACATACCACGCCGACGGGCATACGATTGTCGTGGCAACCGTGCCGCCGTCTAACAGGAAGCCCATCTGTGCCAAGGATGAGGAAGGGAATATGCGGGCTTATATCCGTATCAACGACGAGAATATCGTGGCATCACCTGTGCACCTCGCCCTATGGCGTGAGTCGCAAAGGCTTCAAGGCGCCGTAATCACTTACGACGATGACATCCGCCATTTGTTGGATGTCATGCAAGGCCAAAACACGCTCAACCAGATTGTACGCCTCTCCCACTTGCCCCGTCGCACAGTCATCTCCCTTCTTTCGCGCCTCATCCGTTTCGGCACAGTTCGTTGGGAATATGTCAACCAACAGTTTGTGTTCAAAGTGGAAAGTTGAGAGTTGAAAGTTGAAAGAAAGTCAGCGAAGCTAAAGTTCAAAGCACTTCGAGGATGTCGCGGATGTCGGTGGTGTAGAACGGTGAACGGCGGTCATGAATGATGCAGTTGCGGAAAGTGAGGGCCTTGCCTGTTGTGGGATCGGTAGGACGCAGGACACTGGCCACCTGAAGGCTCTCGTCGCCTATACGTTGGTTGATGGCATCTGCAACATGCGACAACGTACTGAATTTCTGCTTCAACACAGGCGGAATATCTAAGAAGGAGGTCTGCAGCTCAGTGTTGCTGACCACGCCACTAACAATGACCCCGGCACGTTTCCACTGCAGATGGGCTTGACCGACTGTGGTCAGACAAGCATCAAGACCCTGCAAGGCGGCTCGAACAATCTCTGGATCGGAATCTGCTGCAGCAGGCAAAGCTACCGTGTTCGACAACGATTGTTGGTCGAGATCCTCACGGAAGGGATTCGTGGACATAAACACCGTGACAAAGGAAGCCATGCTATGCTGTTGACGCAGCTTGTGGGCGCAGCGAGCAGCAAAACCGGAAACAGGAACCCGCAACTGCTCGGCAGAAGTGAGCATCTTGGGGAAACTGCGACTGGTGCAGATGGTCTGCTTCATAGGCAGATGGTCGAGGGAGATGCAGTCGTGACCTTGCAACTCAAGCCACGTGCGCTCGCCGGTCACCGTCATCATACGAGCCACTAAGTGTCGCGGCAGGCGGGTGAAATCAAGGGCTGAACTGATGCCGCGCTCGATCAGACGTGAAGCATGACGGCGCCCGATACCCCAGACATCCTCAATGGGAAAGAGGGAGAGGGCACGCTGGCGCTGGGCTTCGCTGTCGATGAAGCAGCATTTGCGGTAACCGGGATAGCGCTTGGCATAACGGCTCGCCATCTTCGCCAAGGTCTTGGTGCGGGCGATGCCGACACTCACAGGCATTCCCGTCCACTTCCGGACCTTAGCAGCCAAAGCTTCGCCCCACTGCTTGAAATCAACGGACAGGTAGGGCGACTCGTCCCAACGGAGAAAAGCCTCATCGATGCTATAGACAAAGACCTCCGGGGCACTGTCGCGAAGGATATTCATCACGCGGCGGGACATATCTCCATATAAGGTGTAGTTGCTGCTCAGTGCATGAATCTCAGCGTGGGGGAAGCGCTCGGCGAGTTGATAAAAGGGTATTCCTTCGGGCACACCTAGCTGCTTGGCCTCAGGGCTGCGAGCAACGACGCAACCGTCGTTGTTGGACAGCACAACGACGGCTTTGCCTTCAAGCGACGGGTTGAAGACACGTTCGCAGGAGACATAACAATTGTCGCAATCAACCAAAGCGTAGATCATCGTGGCGGCAAAGGTACGAATTATTATTGATGATTGATGAATGATGATTGAAAAAGTACAGTTTTTAGTAGAAAGCAAAAAAATAAAAGTTAAAAGATGAAAGTGGCGCACGGACATTTGAACGTTTTTATTACTTTTGCAACGGAAATCGAAATGAAACTGTCATCCCATGATGAACGAAGTACAATTCCTGACAGTGGAGATTGGTGAATCGGTGACGCTGCCTTACTATCCCGAAGGCATCCGTGCCGGTTTTCCCTCACCGGCGACGGATTATGAAGAAGAGTCCATCGACCTCAACCGCGAGCTGATTCGCCATCGTGAAGCGACGTTCTTCGCCCGTGTCAAAGGCGATTCGATGATCGATGCCGGGTATATGCCGGGCGACCTGCTGGTGGTGGACAAGTCATTGGATCCCAAGGACGGCGATGTCGTCGTGGCCTACGTGGATGGCGGTTTCACCATCAAGGAGCTCGACCTCTCACAGCGCGACAAGGGCATCGTTTGGTTAGTGCCTCACAACGAGGCCTACCAGCGCATCAAGATCTCCGAGGAACAGATGGGGGTCATCTGGGGCGTAGTCACTTATTGCATTCATAAATCATTTAAAAAGTAATGAGTCATGAAATCATTTAAGTTTGCATTCTTTGGCGAAGCTGTGGTCATCGCCATTGGCCTCTTCCTCGGCGGAAGAGCAATCAAACAAGGTATCGAAAGTTTCAAAGCGATGGACCGCACCATAACGGCTAAAGGTCTATCCGAGAAAGAAGTAAAAGCCGACAAGGTCACGTGGGCACTGAAATTCAAGGAGCTGGGCAACGATCCCGCTGAGTTATACGACCGTATCGAGAAGAACACGGGCACCGTGGTGGAATTTCTCAAGACAGGCGGCATCAAAGAAGACGAAATCTCCTTGGCTCCACCGACATTGCTAGACCAGCAAGCCAATGTGAGCTATATGAGCGAAAGCGTACGCTACCGCTACAAAGCAAACTGTGTCGTCACCGTCGTTTCGAAGAACGTGGAACTCGTGCGTAAACTGGTCAACCGACAGGCACAACTCATGCGCTATGGTGTGACCATCGTGGGCGAGGAATATGGTGTCGACGGACCCAGTGTGTACTATGAGTTCACAGGGTTGAACGATATCAAGCCGGAAATGATTGCCGAAGCAACAAAGAACGCTCGCAAGACGGCAGAGCGCTTTGCCGAGGATTCAGGAAGCAAACTGGGAAAAATACGCACGGCTGACCAAGGTCAATTCTCCATCGAGAACCGCGACCAAAACACGCCGTGGCTGAAAAACGTACGCGTGGTTACTACCGTGGTTTACATGTTGAAGGACTAACCCCTACGAACCTCGCCGGGCGTAACGCCGAACTTTCTCTTGAAAATGGCAGAGAAATGGGAGACGTTCTTGAAGCCCACGTCGAAGCACGTGTCGGTAACACGATGACCCCGCTTGAGCAGTTCGTAGGAAGCACGCAAACGACGATCGGTGAGCCAACGCTCGGGTGAGAGGTCACTCATCTTCTTGAAATCGCGCTTGAATGTGGAAAGGCTGCGCCCCGAAGCACGGGCAAATTCACTCATCGACATATCGTTTTTGAAGTTCTTCTCCATGAAGTCCTTCAAGTCGATCTTTGGAGCCTGAGTGCTATTGTTCACGAAATCGGCCATAACTACTAATGTCTTATAAGTGAATTCTTCGATTAAATTGTTAAAAACAGGTGGGTTTATTCACCTTGCGCTGCAAAGATAATCGATTCTACGTGATAGCCATTTGTTTTAAGGGTCAAAATACTTAAATGACGTGTTTTTGTTCATAAAATATGTAAAGGTGGGACTTTTTACAATACTTTTCCTTATTTTTGCGTTTGTATTTGGTTAATTTTTACATTTATGAAACGATTTGCATTCAAAATGTTCCTCAAACCTGGTTGCGAGGAAGAGTACGAGAGACGCCACGCGGCATTGTGGCCGGAGCTTAAGCAGGGTATCAAAGAAGCAGGAGTAGGCAACTACAGCATCTTCTGGGACCGCGAAACGAACATCCTGTTCGCCTATCAGGAGATTGAAGGCGAACAGAGTTCACAGGATATGGGAGCCGACGAAACGACGAAGCGATGGTGGGATTACATGAAGGATATCATGGAGACCAACCCCGACAACAGCCCCGTCACCATCCCCATCCAGGAAGTCTTCCACTTAGATTAGTGCATCCTTCGATCCGGTCTCACAACGAAAGAGGCAAATAAGACGAATTACCTCATGGCTCACTTCAAGATGCCATAACAAGTAATTCGTCTTATTCGCCTCTTTCGTTATATATAGAATGCTATTTCACAACGCAAGTGCCGAGGGCGAAGGATTTCTCCAAGTTGCCCGTACCTTCCATGTTATCAGTCTTTGCAGAGATGTCGTCGAGATGGCTGATGAGCTCGGCCTCGGGGGTACAGGGCACGACAGGGGATCCGAACTCGAGACGACCGTGATGAGCCAGCACACAGTGTACGATGCGCTTGGTCTCCTCGACGTTGATACCACGACGCTCCAGCTCGGTGTGCAGTTTGTGTGCACCGATATAGATATGCCCCAACAGATACATATCTTCCTGACCTTCGCCGGCACGATTGTATTCATAGACCTTGCCGTAGTCATGGAACAGGATGGCAAGGACGCAGCGTTCGAGCTTGAGTGGATAAGGCAGCATAGGATAGATGCCGTCGAGCATCGCCAACATCTGATGGGTGTGGTTGAGCAGACCGCCGGGGAAGGCGTGATGAACACTTGTTGCAGCGGGAAACTCGGAATAGGGCTTGAACAGTTTATCTGCAAATTCACGGATGATGGGAACGAGTTGCTCGTCCTTGCAGCAACTGACAAGATGCGTGATAGTAGCATCCCACGTCTCACGACTGATGGGGCGCGGCAACAGGTTGTACAACGGATGCGACGGGTCGGGCATAGGACCGTTCTTGATATCCATGGCATTGCATGACTTCTTGCCCTGATTATCTTTGAGGGTGTAGAACGAGACGATGCGTCCGACAACAGGTTCCTGCTGAGGGCCAAGTTCCCAGACAGCGACATTCAACACCTCTTCCTGATCCGCCACCTTCAGCGTAGCGAACGGCGCACCAGTCTTCGTGGTGCCATTCTGGCGGGCTAATACAATATATTCTTTCATAGTTTGTAGGTTTTAATCTAGAATATCTAGATAGTCTAGAAAATCTAGAGCTTCTAGAGTATCTAGACAATCTAGAATCTAATCTTAAATCTCAGGGCCTCGGCATCGAAGACGATGCCGGGACCGGAGAAGAAGCGGGGTAAGGCTCCCGTGGCAGCTAATTCGCGCGGTGTGCCGATGATGAGTTCCTCAGTGTCGCGTCCCATGAGCCAGAGGCGGTCGGCAGTCTGCAGCGCCAGCTCGATGTCGTGTGTCGAGAGAAACACGGTCTTTTGCATCTCACGTGCCAAGCGACGGAGCAACAGCAGCATCTCGACCTTCGAGGGGAAATCCAGGAAGGCCGTAGGCTCATCAAGGAAGATGATGGGGGTCTGCTGAGCCAGTGCTTTGGCTATCATCACCTTCTGGCGTTCGCCATCGGACAAGGTATCGACCTGCCGACGTTCGAGATTGTGAATGCCCACTTGAGCGATGGCCTCGTCAACAGCCTTTTCGTCCTCGGCCTTCAGCCCGCCCCAGAAACCCGTGTAGGGACTGCGGCCCATCGCCACCATTTCCCTCACGCGCATTCCTTTTATACTTGGCCGTTCGGTGAGCACGACACCGATGCGCATTGCCAACTGTTGCGCCGTGTATTCCTGAAGCAGCTGCCCGTCTAAAAGCATCTCGCCGCTGAGGGGAGGTTGGAAAGCAGCCAGCGTGCGCAGCAACGTGCTCTTGCCGGCACCGTTCGGACCCAGCAGACAGGTGAGCTCACCAGCCTGCAAGGTCGCTGTTATCTGTTTGCTGACGACGTGTTCACCGCGTTTCGAGCGATAGCCCGTCGTCAGCGCTTTCAATTCTATTTTCATAGGAAGCCCCTATTCCACCCCGCTGCAATAGTTGACTCCGATGCGGTTGTAGATTTGCTTCATGTGAGGCAGACGCGTCTTGAAGTCCTCGAAATCCTTCTGGTCGGAACGGCACCACTGTACCTCACTGATGGCGTCCAAGCGCGGCAGCAGCATATAGAAGACGTGCTGTGGATAGGCCACATATTCTGTCCATAGGTTCACCTGTGGACCGAGGATATACTTCTGCTCCTCTTCGCTGAGATCCTCGGGCACCAGCGGCTCGAAGCTATAGACCTGCGACAAGGGCAGATAGCCACCGATGCCTTCGGGCTGACGGTTGCGATCCTTGAGCTGGTAGTAGTCGATGTAACAATAGGTGTTCGGCGTCATGATGACGCGGTGGTGCTGCTTGGCAGCCTCAATGCCGCCCTTGATGCCGCGCCACGACATGACGATACCATTTTCCGTCAGACCGCCTTCGAGCACTTCATCCCAACCAATCATGTCGCGACCACGATCACGGAGAAAAGCTTCCATCTCGTGGTTCACCCACGTCTGCAGCTGTGCCTCGAGGCTGTGCTTGCCGTCGTCCTTAATGCCGAGTTCCTTGATCTTGGCCTGACATTTTGCACAGGTCTTCCAGCGATCCTTCGGACATTCGTCACCGCCGATGTGGATATACTTTGAGGGGAACACGTCGCACAGCTCGCCGACGACGGTCTTCAAGAAAGTCATCGTCTCGGGGTTGCCGGGGCAAAGCACATCTCGCGAGATTCCCCATTGGGGCCATACGGGATACGGGCCGCCGGTGCATCCGAGGTTCGGGAACACATGAAGGGCGCCCATCATGTGACCAGGCAGGTCGATTTCAGGAATCACGTTGATATACCGTTCGGCAGCATAGTTGACAATCTCGCGGCACTGCTCCTGGGTGTAGTAGCCGCCATAGCGCTGACCGTCATATACTTCGGTGTTATGGCCCACCACGGTCTGTTCGCGCACACTACCCTTTTTGGCCAGTTCGGGCAGTGCCTTGACCTCGAAGCGCCAGCCCTGATCCTCGGTCAGGTGCCAGTGCAGCTGGTTGCAGCCGTGCAATGCTGCCACGTCGATATATTTCTTGAGGACATCGACGGCAAAGAAATGACGGGCACAGTCGAGCATCACGCCGCGATATTCGAAACGCGGTTCATCCACGATCTTCGTGAAGGGGAAGTCAATGCCGTTGGCTGCTGTGCCGACCACGGGTAATGTCTTACGCAACGTCTGCGCCGCACGGAAAAGCCCCACATGCTTGCGGCCTTGCAGCGCGATGCCATTCTTGTCCACGGTGATGGTATAGGCTTCCTGCTGCTGTTCCGTCAGCGGCTCATTCTTCTTAGCCTTCTTGGCTTTCTTGTCCGTCGGCAATCCGAGTGTCAGACGGATGGCAGCCTTCTTGTCGTCGGGAGTCATCTGGAGCTGCAGTCCAGTCAACTCCTCAATCCAACCGCGCAGGAACTGTGCATTGCGAGCCATCTCGGGGTCGGAAGCGTCATAGGCAATGCCCATGCCCGACTTCAGGTTAAACACTTGCGTCGTATCGGTAGCGACGCTCTTAGGTAGGGGAATGATGCGGTAGTCGGCCTGCTGCGCACGCATCAACGAGGGAGCGCAGAGCATCAAAAGTAGGAAAAAGTACTTTTTCATAAGCGATATTTGGTTAGTTACTTGAGGGAAATGAGGCAAAAAGGATGCCTTTTTATGCTTTCGCGCTGCAAAGCTAAGCATTCTTTTCGATATTTCCTACTTAAAACCGAAAAAAGATTCCCTTAAGTGTGTACTGCACGCAGACGTCCTAAGTCAAATGCCAAGATCAATAATATTTATTTGTCCGATGAAAGATGCGAAAAAGGCGGAGTCGTTGTCGGCTCAGCCCTATATATATAAAGGTGTAGCTTATCGCTTATATAAGGTGTTGCTTATTGCTTCTATCAGGTGTTGCCTCTCATCTATAGTTGGCATCCATTCTCACTTGGTATGTTAGCCGAGTTCCTTAGGGTTCGGCGAAAGAAACACCCGGGTGTTCCGTTTGGAAAACCTTGGTCTCCCCTCTGGAACGCCCGGGTGTTTTGTTTGGAACACTTGGGTGTTTAGCTTGTTTTCACCGTGCAAAGGTACTTTTCCAATACCTTCACGTTCGAAAGAGCTCAAACGAGCTTGGCGCTTTGCTTACTTCTTTATGACCTTGACAGCCTTGCCGTCCTTCGAACGAACGATGTTGATGCCGCGACGTGTCTGGTCGAGTTTGCGGCCTGTGACGTCGTAGATCTCAGCGGGAGCCGTCTCGGCAGCATCGATGCCTTCGATGACATCCGTGCCCTCCTTGATGATGACAGTCTCGGTTGCGGCGCCGCTACCGACGATGGTGCCTTCACCGTCAGCGATACCGAATTTTCCATCACCCTCCTTGTCAGCGATCTTCGACGGACGCGGCTGTTCGACATAGCAGCCATTGAACGTGATGTTGCCCCAATCATAGATAGCGCCATAACTATGAGCCGAAGCCATGATGTTAGAGTTGTATATGGCCAGATTGTTTGTTTTTTCACCCGTGATACCATAACAGAAGCCATCACCATAGACTTCGATGTTGGCGTTCTTGATGGTCAGGTTACCTACGCGTTGATAGATGCCGATGCCGTCGTTGCCAGAAGCCAAGCACATCAGCGTCAGCTTGCCGCCAGTGATTGTTGCGTCGTCATTCAAATAGATAATAGAAGTTGAGTAATTGCTGACGATCGTACTGTTGCCGTCCACCTTGATGATGAGGTCTTTGTTTTCGCTATTGATGACATTGTCGTAGGCTGTCATGGTGTAGTTGCCCTTGATGGTCAGGGTATTCGAAGCCTTGTCGTACTTGAACACGCCGTTGCCGAGGATGTCTGCCGCGTTGTTCTCAGTCACAAGCACACCAGCAACCCAGATACCATAGGTTTCCTGCGACTGGAAGACCACGTTTGTGGCGTTAGCTCCACTAAGCTTCACAGCATCACCGCTGACAGCCGCACCTTCCGGCTCAACCACCGCTGTGGCGCCCTCCAGTTCAATGCCGCCAGCCCAGCCATAGACGCCCTTGGCCGCCTTCACCTTCTTGGTCTTATTCGTCAGGTTAACGATCAGCTTTGAGCCAGAACCTGTAGAATAGATATCGCCTTCGGCTTCCAAATTAATATCTTCTAAGGTAACCGTAGTACCAGCTTTTCCATACAGGTCGCCTTCAGCTCCGGTCAACTTGAGGGTGCCATTGCCCTTGATGGTTGTATTCTTCCATAGGTTGAGTGCAGACCTACCACCAGTATTATTGCAATTCACCGTACTCGTATAGTCTGAACCGTTCACGTCGATGATCAATCCTTCAACGCCTTCGTTCTGGATACCATTTATATTGTCAGTACCCATGTTGATCGTAGCATTTTCCAGCGTCAGCGTCTTCGTATTGGGATTGTAGCTGACGCCAGTCTTCGTACAGTACTTATTGCAAAAACCACCGGCATTACCCTTCACGTTACCGTCGATGACAGCACCATAGAGTTGAGTACCGGCTACGTAGATGGGATACTCGGTCCATGTGATGTCGCCACGAATCCATGTACCATTGGTTTCAATATCCGCGGGATCCGTCCTATGGGAAGCTTCTCTATAGCACATTCTATGTCCATCCTCGCTGAACCATGTCCATTTTGTGTGAATCTTCACACCGGTGCCAAGTGTGAGGTTAGTATTCTCAATGTTACCATACGAACCAGCGAATTTGTAGAGTGCACCGTTGGAGCTGTCCTCCTTGTAGATGGCCAGTTTTGTACTGGTCTCGCCACTATAACCATAGTTGGCACCCATGATCTTGGTGATGCCTCCCGAACGCTGCAGCGTCAGGTTGGTGATTCCGAACGTACTGATAGCTGATTTAGCTGACGAGGAAATCGTCAAATCGCCGGAACCCTTGATGGTCGTGGTGCCGCCGCCGCCCAAATCGAAGCCGATAGAGGATGCCTCAAGGTTATTCGTGCCGGTGGCAGTAATGTTCAAATTAGCAATCTCGCTATACACAACCATGCCTAACTTGTTGAAATCCGTGCGTGTCATGCCCGAGATGGTTGCGTCGGTAAACGTCAAACCTGTTGAGCCGTTGAAGAAAACCTTACCCTTCGTCAGGAACGGGCTACCCACAGCGTAGCGGTTACAATCGGTGATCTGCGTGCCGGCAATCCAGATGTTGTATTTTTCACCGATGCGATAGAAATTAACAGGCGTGCCCTTGACAGGATCGCCGCCAGTCTTTTCTACGCGATGGTCCGTTTCGTCGAAGTAGGTGCCCGCCGTACCACCGTTGTCTCCATTTTCAGAGGTATAGAAATCCATATCGGTGAGCTTCAAATGAGAGACATCGGTAATAGCTCCATTCGCGCCTTTGAAGTAGTAGTCAGAATTGTTGCCAGCGTACACCAATGCGAGGTCGGAGTTGGGGTTGAGAGAATTATGGTAGCCAAAGAAACCGGTCGTACCATAGAAACGAACCTTATTGTTGACCTTGATCGTCGTCGTGTAGTTACCCGTAGAATAGACAGCGGCATAATTCTTAGCCGTAACGGTCAGGGAGCCGTCACCCGTGAATGTAGCTGGTGCATGTCCGCCCAAGCGGATACCACCTTCGTTTGTCGTAATGCTATTGGTTCCAGTAAGGGCGATGGTCAAGCCGTCAACCTCATTATTGATACCTACGGTATTGTTGCCAGAAGGCATTTCGATGGTTACACCGTTCAGCGTCAAGGTCTTCGATGAGTTATTATACGAGGCCGTACCGCCAGTGATATACGGGCTGGGAATATTAGAGTAGTTTTGACCGTTAACCCTTGTTCCGGCGACATATAAGTCATAGTACGTGAATTGGTTTGTGCTCTTGAACCACGTGCCGGAAGGAGAGCCATTGTTCGACGAGGCTTCTGCACCGTTGTAATACAACTTATGATCCGTCGGGTTGAAGTAGGTATTAGGAGTCCACACATCCATGTTGCTCAAGTCGAGGCTGCCCGCCCTAAGGTTATATACAGAGCCGAGGAACTTATGAACGGTATTATCGCTATTCTTATTGAGCGTTAAGGTGCCAGGAGTGTACATACCATAGGCACCGCCGGTAGCTTGAAGTTCGTTCGTGCTCACCGTAATCTTCGCGGAATCATACACTCTGATGCCATAGCCGCTGCTCGTATTAGTGCCATTGAGTATCAGCCTACCGCTACCCGATAAATTGGTGTTGGTATGTGCTGCAAGGCCTTCCCAGTTTGACTCAACCTTATAGGAGCCATCACACTTGATGGTCAGACCGTCGATACCATAGTTTTCGATTCCCCTATAGGTGTTTGCACTGACGTCGCCCGTAATCTCCAGTGTCTTGGTGTTCTTGGACCATTTCCAGGAATAAAGCGAGCCATATTCGTAATCTATTTCCGTACGTACGGGTTCATTACCAACAACCAATAGCGGCCAAACGGTGAGAGACGTAAGCAACGAGCCGCTGGAATTGACGTAACCAGTGCCAGATTTAAAGGTTGCACCGTTGGTGGTACATTTGCAGTCGTCGTAGTAAACGTTCTTGCATTTTACAATCGCACCGCCATCGCAATTGATGGAGACCATCGAATTGACGAAAGTCAAGGTGCCGCTGTTCGGGTTACCCCAGAAACCCATTGTCTTACCCGACATGATGAGTCTGATGGCCCATACCTCGAAATGACTTCGTTCAATGTCGATACAAGCCCATTCTGCAGTGCTGGTGCTTGTATTGATGTACAGCATTGACCCCGCAGCGCCATAAAGGACCGTGTAGCAATCGTCAAAGCGCATAGCCGAATAACTGGATTCAATCGTGTTCGAACCTGTCAAACGAATAAAAAAACGGTCTCCACTGGAATAAGTCCCCAGGTTCTTACCTTGGATTGACCCTTTGATGGTGGCATTCTTAAGATAAAGAGTCTTACTGCTTGGATTGTAGGTTACCGTTCCTGAGATGCCGGAGCCAGTAATCGTCTGCTCTGTGGTGGCACTCAAGTTGACTGAAACCCCACCTACAGTGAGCGACGACTGCGCCCACACAGTTGTACTGACGAACAGCATCGCCAGCATCATAAGATGAGTAAATAGTCTTTTCATAATTTGATTATTTTTTAAGGTGAATAATGAATGTTTTATCGCTTGTCGTTGCAAAGATACAATTTATTTGCTGAAATGGCCTCGGTTTTGATAAAAAATATGGACTTTAGTGGTAAAAAATGCTCAATACTCGTGGCTTTAGGTGTCAATAGACACGAAATAGGGCGCTCCATGTGGGGCGCCCTATATATAATAAGGTGTAAAACTCAAGCGAGCTTGACGCTTTGCTTACTTACGCATGACCTTGACAGCCTTGCCGTTCTTCGTGCGTACGATGTTGATACCGCGACGTGTCTGGTCGAGCTTGCGGCCTGCGACATCGTAGATCTCGGCGGGAGCTGTCTCGGCAGCCTCGATGCCGTCGATGGCATCAGCACCTGCCTTGATGACTACGGTGGCAGTTTCATCGCCGGAGCCTACGTAGCCGTCTGCATCGGAAATACCCATTTCGTCGACGGTGGACGGACGCGGAGTCTCGACGTAGCAGTTGGTCAACGTGATGCCGCCCCAGTCGTAGATAGCACCATACGAGTGAGCCGAAGCCGAGATGTTGGAGTTGTCGATGACCAGCTTGCTGCTGCTGTCACCCGTGATGCCATAGGTGAAGCCGTCGCCGGTGACATCGATGTCGGCATCCTTCAAGGTCAATATACCACCATCGGAGATATAAATGCCCAATCCGTCGTTGCTGGGAGCAGTACACATCAGCGTCAGCTTGCCGCCGGTAATCGTCGTGTTGGCATACAGGCGGATGATGGTATTATCTGCTGCGCTTACCAGCATGCTGTTGCCGGCAACGTTGATGGTCAGATCGGCAATAGCGCTCTTAACGAGATAGTCGTCGCTCGTATAGGTGTGGTTGCCCTTGATGGTGAGGGTGTTCGAAGTGGCATCGTATGCAAATACACCGTCGCCGAGAATGTTGTTGCAGTTGACGCTGTTGACAGCCTTTTCAGCAATCCAGAGGTCGTAGGCGGTAGCACCTTCGATGACCACCTTGCCGCGATAGACCTCTCCATTAAGAGTGATTCTCTTGTTCTCGAACACCGCGCCGTCGGGCTGCGTGATATACATACCTTCGCCGAGGGTGAGGCTCTTAACGCTCAGAGCAGTTGCGTCGCTACTCGAGTTGGGGTTGAAGATGAGCTTACCGCTGTTGATAACAAGGTCGGAACCGCTGCCACCGACGGCCCTATCTCCAGTGAACTCGAAGGTCAGACCGTCGAGGGTGACAGTCACGCCGTCAGTGGGCAGATAGATACCAAAGCCGTCATAAGCCTTGAGTTCACCCTTAATGCTGCCCGTTCCGGTGATGGTGGTGTTCTTATCCAACTGGAAGATGTTGTCATTCACTTTGAAGTTGTTCTCGCCCTGAACGTTGATCTTCAGGCCATCGACCTTCTGGTTATAGACCACATCGCTGATGTCAGTGTTGTCGATCGTGGCACCCGTGATGGTGAGGGTCTTGGCTTCGTTGTCGTAGGCGAACTTGCCGTCGCCGAGAATGTCGCTGCAGTTGTAGCTGTTCACGGCCATGTCTGCCACCTTGAGGCCATACTCCTCAACCTTCATGATCATAACATCCTGTGCTAAGGTGCTGCCGACCCTGACGGCTTTGTTGCTGAAAGTGGCGCCCATAGGTTCTACGATGGCATGACCGTCTTCGAGTGTCAGGGATCTGAGGTAGCTGATATGCTTAGCCTTGACGACTGCATTGCCTCCGACAATCATTTCACCCATATCGTTGTTCGAGCCGATACCTTTGTTCAAGGCTTCCAGCGTCACGTCGCCCTCCACCTTGAGTACGGTCGAATTCAAACCATAGAGGTCATCTGTTTTGCCGGCGAGGTTAAGTGTGCCGTTTCCGTTGATGGTGACCTTGCTATAGTCGAGCCACAGGCCACCGAAAGCTGTAGTGCTGCTGAGATTGTTAATGCCATTGGCGGTAATGGTCAGTTCGGTGCCTTGTTTCGTCGTGATGATACCATCGTTGGTGTTAGACGCTGTTGTGTAGTCGATCTTTGCATTATTCAGCGTCAGCGTCTTGGTGCTCGGATCATAGCATACAGCCTTGGCTCCACCGCCTGTAATATACTTGCTGCCGACCTCGATGATGTCGGTTCCGTAGGGTTCGGAAGTATATTCATAAACGACGTTCAGCTGCTTGCCGCAGATGTAGATAGGCAGTTTCTGTTTGATGGAGTGGAAGGATACGGATTTAGCCACTTGGCCACCATTGACTTCCACGCGCTTGTCAGTTTCGTCGAAATAGCAGCCGGCGGAATAAGAGGCATCGCCGTCACTTGCGAAGAAGTCCATATTGTCCAACGTCAGCTTGCTGATATTATAGATAGCCGCACCGCCACCAGTGTTGGTGAAACGGAAACCATTTCTGTCGCTTGTGGCCTTCTTCAAGTACAATTCATTTTGGGTGCCGTACAAAGCAAAACTTTTGGCGTCAACGAGGAAGTGTCTGGTATTGTCAATCGTCAATTTGCTGCAAGCGCCCATACAGGATATGCCATAACCGTTCGTCGAGGTCATCGTCATACCACCGTCTCCCGTGAAAGTAATATCCTTGTTGGCTCCTACGCAGGTTCCCTTTGTGGTGATCTTGTTGGTGCCAACGAGCTTCACGGTGAGTTCGGCATCGGCAGACGTTGATGTCGTGTGGATACCATAGACATTGTCTTCGGTCACATTCATCGTCACGTTGTCCAGCGTCAGCGTCTTAGAGCTGGTATTGTAGTTGACTGTTCCACTAGTAATGTATGGGCTACCAACAGCTAAATGGTTGCAGTTGTTGAGCTTTACGCCAGCTATGCTAATTGGATATTCATTTTTTATGACATAGAAGTTAACATCTGAGCCCTTGACCACTTCGCCGCCAGTCTTCTTCACTTGACGTGATGAGGCATCCCAATAACAGCCAGGGGTGCCATAGCTGCTGTCGTAGAAGAAATCCATATCGGTCAGTGTCAAGTGACAGACACCTATGATAGAAGCTTGACTGCCGCCATAGAAATAGTAGTCAGAATTGCTACCGGCCTTTTTCAAGATCAGGTCGTTATTGGGAGCGGACTCGCTGTAGTCGTTATAAACGCCACGCGAAGAACCTGTGAATTTTGCTGTAGCATCTACGTTCACGGTCAGAGGGCATTTCCAGCCCTTATTCATATAAACAGCGGAACCGTTTGTGTTCTCAAATGTGATCTTCTTGTCACCTGTAATCTCCGTGGAACCATATATGTCTAGCGGGATTGAGCTGGCCTTGATGAGGTTTTCGGAACCCGTAGAGTTAATCTTGAAGGAAGAGAGGTAAGAAACAATACCTTTCGACAGCGTAACGCCATTCATCGTCAGCGTCTTGGTGCTGTGATCCCATTTGATCGTTCCTGACGTCAGACCCATTAACGAGGCATCTGATGACGACGAAGAGTACGATTGATCGTTACCTACGACGATAGGCTTCTGTCCAATGACCAAAGCCGGAGCAACATTCGCTTTGTTCACCAGATTACCGCTGGCATCTACGATACCGCCCTTGCTACTACTAAATGAGCAGCCAACAGTTGACACAAAGCTCTGTTGCACGCCATTCAGATTGGTGTAGATGGCATTGAAGCCGCTCATGGCAGCCTTGCCAGTGGGAGCCTTCAGCGACATCCAGGTGAAGTTGGGAGCAAAGATGTTGTTGTCGGAATAACCACTCAAACAGTCGTTGTTGGACGTCTCGGCAGTAAAATGGATACCCGAAATGTCGAGCCTGTAATTAGGCTCCATGCGAATGGCATTACCCGCTCCAGTGTTTTTAACAGTAAGCGATCCTACCTGACCGGATGCTGAACCGATCCAGATCTTGCTCTGACCGTAAATGCCAGCGCACGAGGAGGAAGTGGGCTCGGAACAGATGATGGTGTTGGAACCTTCACAGCGGATGGTTAAGCCATCAGTAAAGCCGGTGACAAAAACGGCGTCATTGTCTGATACGGTAATCGTAGCATTCTTCAAGGTGAGCACTCTGTTGCTGGCATCGAAGTGTACCGAACCGGTGACGGCCGAGTTGGAAATATTTCCAGTGGTCGTGTAGTTAACGCCACCAATTTTTACGCGTTGTGCCCACATAGGCGCAACGAGTATGGCGAGCATTAACATAGAAGTAAAAAATCTCTTCATAATTTGATTATTTTTAAGGTGAATAATGAATGAATTATCGCTTGACGCTGCAAAGATACTATTTATTTTTAGAAAAGGTCTTGGATTTTGGTGACAAAATACTTGGACAGAAGTGCCGAAAGCGTCACAATAATCCTAATTTCACAATCTTTAACAGCTTTCGGGGCTACCTCCCTAAGAATTGCGAAGGTGTCATGCCCGTCTCCTTCTTGAAGAAGCGGCTGAAGTAGGAGTTATCCTCGAAGCCGCAGGCACGAGCCACCTCGATCATCGAGTGACCGCCGCGACGGATGAGGGTGCAGGCCTTGCGAAGACGGCGTTGTTGGATGTACTCGCTGACGCTCATGCCTATGGCAGATTTCATCCTGCGGTTGAGTTTGAAGCGGTCGAAGCCCAGCGAAGCCGCCAACTGGGCGACATTCACTTCGCAACGACTGATCTGATCGTCCAACAAACGGTCGAGGTCATAAAACAGATAGCGCGCACTGCCCTTGGGACGAGGCAGGGGACGAGGTGTGTAAGGCTGGAGATGTGATTGATCCATAACTTTTGCAGTTGAGGTTTGACGCTGCAAAAGTAGGACAAAAAAGTGATACAGGCCTTGGACAAAAGTGACAAAAGGTTGGACTAAAGTGACAAAGTGCTCATTTACAAGGTCCGTTATGCCTTGTTGACGAACTCCGAAGGCGACATTCCCGTTTCCTTGCGGAAGAAACGGCTGAAATAGGCATCGTCGTCGAAGCCGCAGGCACGGGCCACCTCGGCCACCTTGAGACGACCTTGACCGAGCAGCATGCAGGCTCGTTCGGCACGGTAGCGGCTGGCATACTCCTGCATGGTGATGCCCTCGATGGACTTGACCTTGCGGTTGAGCAGGGTGCGGGTGATGCACAGCGCATCGGCCAGCCGGGCAAGATCGACCTGGCAGGCTCGCATCTGTTCATCGAGGAGGGCATCGACTTTAATTATAAAAGGATCGCGCGAAGCTTGTTCCTGTGCTTCGCCAGAAGAGGGCGAAGCGGCGTCGGGGGCCTTGCTTTCGTCGGGGCCGTCGGGAGCATCGGCTGTTCCACGTGTGTTCTGAGCGGTCTCAGCTGCCGCTACGGCAGCAAGATACTTCTCCTGCCACTGCCGCACACGGCGGTTGCGTTCCTTGATGCTGCGCAGCTGCAGCAACACGGCAATGATGAGGACAGCGCCGAAAACGACGGCTCCGATGATGAGCAGACGGGTGAGGCGTTCCTGACGTTTATTCTGCTGCCGCATACGTTCAAGTTCGTAGCGGGCATCGTAGTCGGCCATGGCCTGCAGCGTACCTTCCTCGAAGAGCGAATCGCGCAGCAGACTATAGGCTTCGAGATGGTCGGCAGCACGCTCGGCATCGGTGACACGCAGCGCCTTCCATAGTCCCAAATGGCTCTTGACCTGACCATTGCGGTTGCCGGTGCGCAGGTTGATGGCGAGGGCTTCCTCGTAGAACGCTGCTGCGGCGGCGAGCCGCTGCTGATGAACGGCGATGCTGCCGAGCTGGTTGAGGCAGATGGCCAGGGAGGTGGCGTTGCCGGCGCGCCGCAACTCCGGCTGCGCTGTCTCGAGCAGGGCACGGGCTTCGCTGAGATGTTCCGTGGCTTCGAGGACGCTGGCTTTCTGCACCTGACGGATGGCCATGCGATGAAGATCGCCGCGCAGGGAGTCCAGACGCAAGGCTTCATTGGCTGCCGCGAGGGCTTCGTCAGGACGGTTGAGCGAGAGGTAGATCTCCGAGAGGGTGCCGTAGCGACCGGCTATCTTCACGCTGTCGTTCAGCGATACCGCGAGGTCTAAGGAGCGACGGACATATTTCTCGGCATCGGCAGGCTGACGCGTCAGGACATAGATGGAGCCAAGGGTATTCAGCGAATAGACGAGGCGTTCCTTGTCGTCCAGCTGCTCGTCGAGCTGTATGACTTTCGTGGCGGCGGCAAAGGCTTCGGCAAACATGCCGCGACGGACGTAGCAGATGGAGAGCTCGCTCAGGCAGTCGCTGTGTTTCTCGAGGTCTGAGGAATCGATGGCCTGGAGAAGATCCTGGAAGTAGTCGGTAGCCTCGACAAAAGCCGCACGACCCATCATCTCCTCGCCACGGTCGAAGAGTGTGTCGAACGGCACGGAGGTGTCGATGGCAGTGGATTCGAGGTCGGGAGAAGAAACGCGCGAATGTGTGCAGCCCAAAACGAGGGCCGCACACAAACACACAAAGTATAATATAAGGTATTTACTGAACTTCAACGAAATCAGAGGTTTCTTCGACAACGGGTTCGGGCTCGGGAGCTGCAGGCATCAGCAGGAACATGGAGACAATCAGCATGAAGTTGACGATGACATCAGCGAAGTAAACACCGACGCAGCAAGCGCATAAGCCGAGGATGGAGATGCCAATCATGGTGAGCGCCATGAGCAGGAGTTCCCAGAAATGGCCCTTTGTCATTTCCCACGAACGGCTGAAGGCTTCGCCGAAGGTAACGTTCTGAGTGGCGGCAAGGACGGGAGCGTACCACAGACGAATGGCAATCCAGATGCCCGGGAGGATGCAGAGGAGGCAACCCAAGGCGACGATGATGCCGTAAACGAACTCTACGCAGAAGAAAATGGCCAAGCTGTTGAGGTCAACCTTGAAGATGGAGCCCATCGTCTCGTAAGGCTTACCCTTGCAATAGGCGTTCACGTAGAGGTTGAAGCCGATGTAGCCGAGATAGATGGTCAGCAGGAAGCCGATGGCCACCAGGAAGTAGTTGACCTGCAGCACCTCTGACAGCATAGCCACCTGAGCGGTTGGGTCGCTGCTGTTGGTGATCAGCTCGGCATAGCGCTCAGCGTCGATGCTGACGCCAAAGCCGCTGACAAGGCTCGTCACGACGGAGAGGAGGACGAAGATGGGCCAGTGTTTTACGGCGAGGTCCCACGCCTTGGAGACGAGGTCTCCGATAACGATTTTGTTCATTTGACGAATAGGATTAAGGGTTAATATTTCTTATTCTTTATTCTTTTGACGTAAATTGTCCCGCTAAAGTTGCAGGGCAGGCACGATATTTCTCACCACGCCCCAAAGGATGGAGAGGATGAGGATGACGAGAGCCGCCGTGGACGACAACTCACGTTTCCACAACCACCACGCCGCAACCAACGGAGCGCCGATGGCCAAGCCGGGGTTGAACCAGAAGGCCTCGACCCACTGACCGTGGCACAACGCCCACAGCATTCGCTGTCCCCCGCAGAAGGGACACTCGAGACCGGTGAAGATGTGGAAAGGACAGGGAAGCATGGGAGTTGAAAGTTTTGCGGTGCAAATTTACACTTTATTGTGTGAACAGCCAAAAGTAACCCTAAAAAACTACGATTTTGAATTGTACTTTTTCGTCTCGGCCACGATAACGCCTGCCAAGGCAAGCAACGAGATGAGGTTGGGGATCGCCATGAGGCCGTTGAGCAGGTCGGCAAGGTTCCAGACCACCGTCAGCTGCACCACGGCACCGATGAAGATGACTGCAACGTAGAGCAAGCGATAGATGATAAGGTACCGTTTGCCGCTGAGGTACTCCACGGCACGCTCGCCGTAGTAGCTCCAACCGAGGATGGTGGAGAAGGCGAAGGTGACGATGCCGAACGTGAGCAGCGGAGCACCCACGACGGGAATCTTCTCGAAAGCCATCTTCGTCAGGGCACCGCCGTTGTGGTAGTCGATGTCGGGATAAGCCAGGATGCTGCTGACGAGCACCAGACCGGTGAGGGCACAGATGACGACGGTGTCCCAGAACGTGGCCGTCGAGGACACGAGGGCCTGGCGGACGGGATTGTCGGTCTTGGCAGCTGCAGCCACGATGGGTGCCGAACCCATACCGCTCTCGTTGGAGAACAAGCCGCGGGCGATGCCGTAGCGGGCCGTCATCATGATGGTGGTACCTGCGAAGCCGCCGCCGGCAGCTGCCGGGGTGAAGGCGCTGCGGCAGATCAGACACAGCGCATCCCACACATAGGCTCCATTAATAAATAGGATATAGACGCAGCCGATGACATACAACAGCGCCA
>Ga0247609_10001167_pt1 | contig 32501 bp, 20 predicted proteins | sample 172DNAGHGlowgp2_FD_193487 | JGI IMG/M metagenome (GOLD analysis project Ga0247609, IMG submission 193487) | Sheep rumen microbial communities from Palmerston North, Manawatu-Wanganui, New Zealand - 1728 DNA GHGlow gp2 | ecosystem: Host-associated > Mammals > Digestive system > Stomach > Rumen ... | reverse complement strand
TCGTCCCCAGTTCTACCTCCGCACCATAGACTGCACAGGTGAGATTACCCTCCCCGCAGGTGTTGAGATGGTAATGCCTGGTGATAACGTAGAGATCACTGTTGAGCTCATCTACGCTGTTGCTCTGAACAAGGGTCTGCGTTTCGCTATCCGTGAAGGTGGCCGCACCGTTGGTTCTGGTCAGATCACCGAGGTTTACGAGGATTAATAAGCAATAGCAACTATAGCTTCTATAGCATCTATAGTAACTATAGCCACTATAACTCAAAAATAGCCCCCGCTTTAGGGTGGGGGCTTATTTACGGGAATAGCTCAGTTGGTAGAGCATCGGTCTCCAAAACCGAGGGTCGTGGGTTCGAGTCCTCCTTCCCGTGCTAAGAAAAGAAGAAGATATGTTTAAGAAGATTGTAGATTATTGCAAGGCTTGTTATGACGAACTTGCTCACAAGACAACATGGCCGACGCTGAAGGAATTGACTCACAGTGCAGTGGTTGTGCTGTCTGCATCCCTTGTCATTGCTTTGGTAGTATGGGTAATGGATGTTGCATTTAAGTTTGTGATGACTCAGATTTATCCGACGATTTAAGAACTATGGCAGAGACGGGAATGAAATGGTATGTGCTGCGTGCCGTAAGTGGTAAGGAAGGCAAGGTAAAGGAATACCTTGAGGCCGCCATGAAGCACGATCCGGTACTTGCTGCTAATGTGTCGCAGGTCATCCTGCCCACAGAGAAGTATGCCATGATGCGCAACGGAAAGCGTGTCATCAAGGAACGTCTCTATCTGCCTGGTTATGTCCTGATTGAAGCTAACCTGCAGGGTGAGGTAGCTCATACGCTACGTTTCATGCCGAACGTGTTGGGTTTCTTGGGAGGTTTGGATAATCCCTCTCCGGTCCGCCAGTCAGAGGTTAATCGTATCCTGGGCAATGCCGAGGAGTCGATTATTGAGAGTGCGGAGATGAGTATTCCATATTGCGTTGACGAGACCGTGAAGGTTATCGAGGGTCCGTTCAGTGGCTTCAGCGGTGTCATCGAGGAGGTGAACACCGAGAAGCACAAGTTGAAGGTCATGGTAAAGATTTTCGGCAGAAAGACCCCGTTGGAATTAGGTTTCACACAAGTAGAGAAAGAATAGCACATGTGAAAGAACAAGGCGTAAGTTACGATACGTCTTTTCTATATATACGGTCCAGGTGGCTTCCACTCCTGCGGCTTATATAAATCAAATAATAACAATAAACAGAAATGGCTAAAGAAGTTGCTGGATTAATCAAATTACAGATTAAAGGTGGCGCTGCGAATCCCTCACCCCCCGTTGGACCTGCTCTGGGTTCTAAGGGTATTAACATCATGGGATTCTGCAAAGAGTTCAACGCCAGAACCCAGGATAAGGCAGGAAAGATTCTTCCTGTTGTTATCACCTACTATGCAGACAAGTCATTCAGCTTTATTATCAAGACTCCTCCCGCAGCTGTTCAGCTGAAGGAGGCCGCAAAGTTGCAGAGTGGTTCTGCTCAGCCTAACCGTAAGAAGGTGGCAACTGTTACCTGGGATCAGGTACGTGCTATCGCTGAGGACAAGATGGCTGACCTCAACTGCTTCACTGTAGAGTCTGCTATGAAGTTGATTGCCGGTACTGCAAGAAGCATGGGTATCACTGTGAAAGGGGACTTCCCTGAAAAATAAATTTAAACTTCAATTAGAAAAATGAGTAAACTGACAAAAAATCAAAAGTTGGTAGCTGATAAGGTTGAAGCAGGGAAGGCATACTCTTTGAAGGAAGCTGCAGCATTGGTCAAGGAAATCACCACGACCAAGTTTGACGCTTCTGTTGACATTGATGTACGCTTGGGCGTTGATCCGCGTAAGGCCAACCAGATGGTTCGTGGCGTTGTATCGCTGCCGAACGGTACGGGTAAGGTGACACGCGTGCTCGCTCTCTGTACTCCTGATCAGGAGGCTGCTGCAAAGGAAGCAGGCGCCGACTATGTTGGTCTTGATGAATATATTGACAAGATCAAAGGTGGATGGACAGATGTTGATGTTATCATCACGATGCCCTCTTGCATGGGTAAGCTCGGCCCTCTCGGCCGTGTGCTCGGTCCTCGTGGCCTGATGCCTAACCCCAAGAGCGGTACTGTTACTATGGACGTTGCTAAGGCAGTGAAGGAAGTAAAGCAGGGTAAGATTGACTTTAAGGTTGACAAGGCAGGTATCGTACATGCTTCAATCGGTAAGGTGTCTTTCAATGCTGATCAGATTTTCGAGAATGCGAAGGAGTTCCTCCAGACCATTATCAAGCTGAAGCCTGCTGCTGCCAAAGGTACATACATGAAGAGTATCTTCCTCTCAAGCACCATGAGTCTTGGTGTGAAAGTGGATCCTAAATCAGTTGAATAACTCGTAAAAAGTTTAGTAAAATGAAAAAGGAATTAAAAGATACTATTATCGTAGAACTCGGAGAGAAGCTGAAGCAGTATCCTCATTTCTACCTGGTCGATCTGACCGGTATGAATGCTGAGAAGACCAGCGACCTCCGTCGTAAGTGCTTCAAGAACGAGATCAAGCTGGTCATGGTGAAGAACACCCTTCTTCACAAGGCCTTTGAGGCTTCTGATATCGACTTCGAGCCCATGTATGAGAGCCTGAAGGGTAATACTGCTATCATGTTTGCCCAGACAGCTAACGTCCCCGCTAAGCTGCTTAAGGAATATAAGAAGGAGGGTATCCCCGCCTTGAAGGCTGCCTATGCTGAAGAGAGTATCTTCGTAGGTGCTGACAGACTTGAGGAGCTGGCTGCTCTGAAGAGCAAGAACGAACTTATCGCCGATGTTGTGGCTCTGCTGCAGTCTCCGATGAAGAACGTTGTTTCTGCTCTGAATGCCGGTGGTAAGATTCACGGCTTGCTCGATGCTATTGGCGAGCGTAACAAATAAATCATTCACAAAAAACAATTAAAATTTTAAATAAAAATGGCAGATATTAAAGCTATTGCAGAAGAGTTGGTAAACCTTACTGTAAAAGAAGTTAACGAGTTGGCAACAGTCCTGAAGGACGAGTATGGAATTGAGCCCGCCGCAGCCGCTGTTGCTGTTGCTGCTGGTCCTGCTGCAGGTGGTGCTGCTGAGGCAGCTGAAGAGAAGTCTTCTTTCGACGTAGTTCTGAAGGAAGTCGGCGCTGCTAAGCTGCAGGTTGTAAAGGCTGTCAAGGAAGCTTGCGGTCTTGGCCTGAAGGAGGCTAAGGACCTCGTAGATGGTGCTCCCGCTACCATCAAGGAGGGTCTGTCTAAGGACGAGGCTGAGAACCTGAAGAAGGCTATCGAAGAGGCTGGTGCCGTTGTTGAACTGAAATAAGTTCAGACTTAACAATATCCAATGGTTGGGGGCTCTCCAGTAGAGAGTTCCCGACCATTTTTTGTCTTTTCATATCTATAGTTTCTATAGGGACTATAGTTACTATAGAAATCAAACGGAATAAATAACCAAAATATATGGCTTCAAAAATCATAGACAACAGAGTAAACTTTGGCAGCGTCAAGAATCCGATGCCGTTTCCGGATTTTCTCGATGTGCAATTAAAGTCTTTCAAGGACTTCCTGCAGTTGGATACCCCGCCCGAAGAACGCAAGAACGACGGTCTGTATAAGGTGTTCGCAGAGAACTTCCCTATCACCGACACGCGTAACAACTTCGTTCTTGAGTTCCTCGACTACTATATTGACCCGCCCCGTTACACCATCGACGAGTGTCTGGAGCGTGGCCTTACCTATAGTGTACCCCTCAAGGCAAAACTGAAATTGTATTGCACAGACCCCGATCACGAGGATTTCGGTACCGTTATTCAGGACGTGTTCCTTGGTCCCATTCCTTATATGACGGCCAATGGCACGTTTGTCATCAATGGCGCCGAGCGCGTCGTTGTGTCGCAGTTGCACCGTTCCCCCGGTGTGTTCTTCGGCCAGAACGTGCATGCCAATGGTACGATGCTCTATTCTGCCCGTATCATTCCCTTCAAGGGCTCCTGGATTGAGTTCGCTACTGACATTAATAATGTTATGTACGCGTACATCGACCGTAAGAAGAAGCTCCCCGTTACCACGCTGCTGCGTGCCATCGGTTTCGAGACTGACAAGGAGATTCTTGAAATCTTCGACCTCGCAGAGGAGGTGAAGGTCAACAAGAAGTCGCTCAAGGAGGTCATCGGCAAGAAGCTGGCCGCCCGTGTGCTGAAGAGCTGGAACGAGGACTTCGTCGATGAGGATACCGGTGAGGTAGTGTCTATTGAGCGTAACGAGGTCATCATGGAGCGTGAGACGGAGATTACCGAGGAGAACATGCTCGAGATTCTCGAGAGCGGTGCCCAGACCATCCTGGTTCACAAGGATGCTGTCATGGCACAGGACTACTCCATCATCTTCAACACCTTGCAGAAGGACCCGTCCAACTCCGAGAAGGAAGCCGTCCTGTATATCTACCGCCAGTTGCGTAATGCCGACCCCGCCGACGATGCCAGTGCCCGTGAGGTCATCCAGAACCTGTTCTTCTCTGACAAGCGTTACGACCTGGGCGATGTAGGTCGCTACCGTATCAATAAGAAGTTGGGACTCGACACCGACATGGATGTACGTGTCCTGACGAAGGAGGACATCATTGAGATTATCAAGTATCTCATCCAGCTCATCAACTCGAAGGCTACCGTCGATGATATCGACCACCTGTCGAACCGTCGTGTACGTACCGTCGGTGAGCAGCTGTCTAATCAGTTCTCCATCGGTCTGGCCCGTATGAGCCGTACCATCCGTGAACGTATGAACGTTCGTGACAACGAAGTGTTTACGCCCATGGACCTCATCAATGCCAAGACCATTTCCAGCGTCATCAATTCGTTCTTCGGAACCAACCCGCTGTCACAGTTCATGGACCAGACCAACCCGCTGGCTGAGGTGACCCATAAGCGTCGTCTCTCTGCCCTCGGTCCTGGCGGTCTGTCTCGTGAGCGTGCCGGTTTCGAGGTGCGTGACGTACACTATACCCACTACGGCCGTCTCTGTCCTATTGAGAGCCCTGAAGGTCCGAACATCGGTCTTATCTCGTCCCTTTGTGTCTATGCGAAGATCAACGAGCTCGGCTTCATCGAGACTCCGTACCGTAAGGTTGAGAATGGCGTAGCCAACCTGAACAACGACGATATCGTATTCCTGACCGCTGAGGAAGAAGCCAACTACATTATTGGTCAGGGTAACGCTCCGTTGAATGAGGATGGCACGTTCATCCGTGACGTCGTGAAGTGCCGTCAGGATGCCGACTTCCCCGTCGTTCCTCCTGCACAGGTGAACCTCATGGACGTGTCGCCGCAGCAGATTGCTTCTATCGCTGCCTCACTCATTCCGTTCCTGGAGCACGACGATGCCCACCGTGCACTGATGGGCTCTAACATGATGCGCCAGGCAGTGCCCCTGCTCCATAACGAGGCTCCTATCGTGGGTACCGGTATTGAGAAGCAGGTGTGCGAGAACTCCCGTACGATGATTACCGCCGAGGGCGATGGCGTGGTGGAATATGTGGATGCTACGACCATCCGCATCCTCTACGACCGCACCGAGGACGAGGAGTTTGTCAGCTTCGAGCCGGCACTGAAGGAATACCGCATTCCCAAGTTCCGCCGTACCAACCAGAATATGACCATCGACCTGCGTCCTATCTGTGACAAGGGCCAGCGTGTGAAGAAGGGCGACATCCTGACCGAGGGTTATGCTACCGAGAACGGTGAGCTCGCCCTGGGCCGTAACCTCCTGGTGGCTTACATGCCTTGGAAGGGTTACAACTACGAGGATGCCATCGTGCTCAACGAGCGTATCGTTCGTGAGGACGTGTTGACTTCCGTTCATGTCGATGAGTTCTCGCTCGACGTCCGTGAGACCAAGCGTGGTGTCGAGGAGTTCACTGCCGACATCCCCAATGTCAGCGAGGAGGCCACCAAGGACCTCGACGAGAATGGTATCATCCGCGTCGGTGCCCGTGTGGAGCCCGGTGACATCATGATTGGTAAGATTTCCCCGAAGGGTGAGAGCGATCCCTCTCCTGAGGAGAAACTGCTCCGTGCCATCTTCGGTGAGAAGGCCGGCGACGTGAAGGACTCTTCCCTCAAGGCCAATCCGTCACTCTCGGGTGTCATCATCGACAAGAAGCTCTTTGCCCGTGCCATCAAGGACCGTAAGTCCAAGCAGCAGGATAAGATTCTGCTTGCCAAGATTGACGAGGAGTACGAGGCAAAGGTGGATGACCTGAAGGACATCCTCGTTGACAAGCTGCTCACGCTCACCAAGGGCAAGACCTCACAGGGTGTGAAGGACTATACCGGAGCCGAGATTATCTCCAAGGGCAGCAAGTTCACCGCCACCAACCTGAAGAACCTCGAGTACGGTGACGTCCAGACCAGCAAGTGGACCACCGACGAGCATAAGAATGAGTTGATTGCCCAGCTCATCATCAACTATATGAAGAAGTACAAGCTGCTCGATGCCGAACTGAAGCGCCGTAAGTTCGCTATCACCATCGGAGACGAGCTACCCTCCGGCATCCTCCAGATGGCGAAGGTCTATGTGGCTAAGAAGCGTAAGATTGGTGTCGGCGATAAGCTGGCCGGTCGTCACGGTAACAAGGGTATCGTGTCGAAGGTCGTTCGCCAGGAGGACATGCCGTTCCTCGAGGATGGCCGTCCCGTCGATCTGGTGCTCAACCCGCTGGGTGTGCCTTCTCGTATGAACCTCGGTCAGATTTTCGAGGCCATCCTCGGTGCTGCCGGTAAGCGTCTCGGCGTGAAGTTCGCTACGCCTATCTTCGACGGTGCCAAGCTCGACGACCTCGCAGAGTGGACCGACAAGGCCGGTCTGCCGCGCCTCTGCTCTACCCACCTCTATGATGGTGAGACCGGTGAGCAGTTCGACCAGCCTGCAACGGTAGGTATCACCTACTTCCTCAAGCTCGGTCACATGGTCGAGGATAAGATGCACGCCCGTTCCATCGGTCCGTACAGTCTCATTACCCAGCAGCCGCTCGGTGGTAAGGCACAGTTCGGTGGTCAGCGTTTCGGTGAGATGGAGGTCTGGGCACTCGAAGCCTTCGGTGCCAGCCACGTCTTGCAGGAGATTCTTACCATCAAGTCCGACGATGTCGTTGGCCGTTCCAAGGCTTACGAGGCCATCGTCAAGGGCGATCCCATGCCGACGCCGGGTATTCCTGAGTCACTCAATGTGCTGCTGCACGAGTTGAAGGGTCTCGGTCTGAGTGTAACGCTTGACTAAGTGAAATTGTAAATCGAAAATCGGTAAATAGAAAATATAAAATATGGCTTTCAAGAAAGATTCAAAGATAAAGAGTAATTTCACGAAGATTACTATCGGACTGGCTTCTCCTGAGGAGATCCTCGAAAGCTCGTTCGGCGAGGTCACCAAGCCTGAGACCATCAATTACCGCACCTATAAGCCGGAGCGTGACGGCTTGTTCTGCGAGCGCATCTTCGGTCCTACCAAGGACTATGAGTGTGCCTGCGGCAAGTACAAGCGTATCCGCTACAAGGGTATCGTCTGCGACCGTTGCGGTGTCGAGGTGACTGAGAAGAAGGTTCGCCGCGAGCGTACCGGCCACATTGAACTGGTGGTTCCCGTTGCCCACATCTGGTATTTCCGCAGCCTGCCTAATAAGATTGGCTATCTGCTGGGCATGCCCACCAAGAAGCTCGATGCCATCATCTATTACGAGCGTTACGTGGTCATCCAGCCGGGTGCCTTGGCAGGCAAGAAGGATGCTGAAGGCAATCCCCTGCTCGGCTCTCAGGCTTACGACCTGCTCTCCGAGGATGAGTACAACGACCTGCTCGACAACTACGTATCGCAGGACAATGACTACCTGGAGGACAGCGACCCCAACAAGTTCATCTGTAAGATGGGTGCCGAGGCCATCTATGACCTGCTCATCCGTCTCGATCTCGACTCCCTGTCCTACGAGCTTCGCGACCGTGCCAACAGCGACTCTTCCATGCAGCGTAAGAACGAGGCATTGAAGCGTCTGCAGGTGGTCGAGGCTTTCCGCTCCAGTGTCGAGAAGGGCATCAACCGTCCTGAGTGGATGATCATGAAGATTATCCCCGTCACGCCGCCGGAGCTGCGTCCCCTCGTTCCCCTGGATGGTGGCCGTTTCGCCACGTCCGACCTGAACGACCTCTACCGTCGTGTCATCATCCGTAACAACCGTCTGAAGCGTCTCGTCGAGATTCATGCTCCCGAGGTCATCCTGCGCAACGAGAAGCGTATGCTGCAGGAGGCTGTTGACTCGTTGTTCGATAACTCCCGTAAGTCCAGCGCCGTGAAGAGCGACAGCAACCGTCCGTTGAAGTCTCTCTCCGACTCACTGAAGGGTAAGCAGGGCCGCTTCCGTCAGAACCTGCTCGGTAAGCGTGTTGACTACTCCGCCCGTTCGGTTATCGTCGTCGGCCCCGAGCTGAAGATGGGTGAGTGCGGTCTGCCGAAGCTGATGGCTGCCGAGCTCTATAAGCCGTTCATCATCCGCAAGCTCATCGAGCGCGGCATTGTGAAGACGGTGAAGTCAGCCAAGAAGATTGTCGATCGCCGCGAACCGGTGATTTACGATATCCTGGAGAACGTCATGAAGGGCCACCCCGTACTCCTCAACCGTGCTCCGACGCTGCACCGTCTGGGTATCCAGGCGTTCCAGCCGAAGCTCATCGAGGGTAAGGCCATCCAGCTGCACCCGCTGGCATGTACGGCATTCAATGCCGACTTCGACGGTGACCAGATGGCTGTCCACCTCCCGCTGTCCAACGAGGCCATCCTCGAGGCACAGATTCTGATGCTCCAGAGCCATAACATCCTGAACCCCGCCAACGGTGCTCCTATCACCGTGCCGTCACAGGATATGGTGCTCGGTCTTTACTACATCTCCAAGATTCGTCCGGGTGCCAAGGGTGAAGGTTTGACCTTCTATGGTCCCGAGGAAGCCATCATTGCCCACAACGAGGGAAAGTGCGACCTGCACGCCCAGGTGAAGGTGGTCGTTGACGACATCGTCGATGGTCAGCCCGTCCGCCACATGGTCGAGACATCCGTCGGTCGTGTCATCGTCAATGGCATCATCCCGAAGGAGGTAGGCTATGTCAATAAGATTATCTCCAAGAAGTCTCTCCGCGACATCATTGCCGACGTCATCAAGAACGTGGGCTTCGCCGAGGCTTGTGAGTTCCTCGACGGTATCAAGAACCTTGGTTACCGCATGGCTTACGAGGCTGGTCTGTCGTTCAACCTCGACGATATCATCATCCCTGAGTCCAAGAAGGACCTCGTTGCCAAGGGTAATGCCGAGGTACAGCAGATTACCGAAAACTACAACATGGGCTTCATCACCGATACCGAGCGTTACAACCAGGTCATCGATACCTGGACACATATTAATAATGACCTCGGCAACGTGCTCATGAAGGAGATGACCGAGGCCGACCAGGGCTTCAACGCCGTCTTCATGATGCTCGACTCCGGAGCCCGTGGTTCTAAGGACCAGATTCGTCAGCTCTCCGGTATGCGTGGTCTGATGGCGAAGCCGCAGAAGGCAGGTGCCGAGGGACGTGGTACCATTGAGAACCCGATTCTCTCGAACTTCAAGGAGGGTATGTCCGTGCTGGAGTACTTCATCTCTACCCACGGTGCCCGTAAGGGTCTTGCCGACACCGCCATGAAGACGGCCGACGCCGGTTACCTGACACGTCGTCTCGTTGACGTCTCTCACGACGTCATCATCAACGAGGAGGACTGCGGAACCCTGCGCGGCCTGGTATGCACCGCCCTGAAGAACGGCGACGAGACCATCTCTACGCTCTATGAGCGCATCCTCGGTCGTGTCAGCGTTCACGACATCATCCATCCTACCACTGGCGAGCTCATCGTGGCTGCCGGTGAGGAGATTACCGAGCCCATCGCCCAGATCATTGAGGACTCTCCCATCGAGAGTGTCGAGATCCGTTCCGTGCTCACCTGTGAGTCGAAGCATGGCGTCTGCATGAAGTGCTACGGCCGTAACCTCGCTACCCAGCGCATGGTTCAGAAGGGTGAGGCCGTCGGCGTCATCGCTGCCCAGGCTATTGGTGAGCCGGGTACACAGCTGACCCTCCGTACGTTCCACGCCGGTGGTGTGGCAGGTAACGCTGCCGCCAATGCTTCTATTGTGGCGAAGAACGACTCCAAGCTTGAGTTCGACGAGCTCCGTACCGTACCGTTTACTGACGACAATGGCGTCGAGTGCCTGATGGTTGTCAGCCGTCTGACGGAAGTACGCTTCGTCGATAAGAATACCAACATCGTACTTTCTACGATGAACGTGCCCTACGGCTCCTCGCTCTACTTCAAGCAGGGAGAGGAAGTGAAGAAGGGTGACCTCATCGCCCGTTGGGACCCGTTCAATGCCGTCATCGTTACCGAGTATGCCGGTACACTGAAGTTCCGTGACGTCGTCGAGGGTGCTACCTTCAAGGCCGAGACTGACGAAACGACCGGCTTGACCGAGAAGATCATCACCGAGACACGTGACCGTGCCCTCGTGCCGACCTGCGACGTCCTCGATGCCAATGGCGACGTCATCGGTACCTATATCTTCCCCGTGGGTGGTCACGTTGTCGTTGAGGACGGCCAGACTATGAAGACGGGTGAGACACTGGTCAAGATTCCACGTACCGTTGCCAAGGGTGGTGATATCACCGGTGGTCTGCCGCGTGTCACCGAGCTCTTCGAGGCCCGTAACCCGAGCAACCCCGCTGTCGTCAGCGAAATCGACGGTGAGATTACCATGGGTAAGGTGAAGCGTGGTAACCGTGAGATCATCGTAACCTCCAAGACGGGTGAGCAGCGCAAGTACCTTGTATCGCTCTCCAAGCAGATCCTGGTACAGGAGCACGACGCCGTTCGTGCCGGCACACCGCTCTCCGACGGTGTCATCACGCCTGCCGACATCCTGGCCATCAAGGGTCCCACGGCTGTCCAGGAGTACATCGTCAACGAGGTACAGGACGTCTATCGTCTGCAGGGTGTGAAGATCAACGACAAGCACTTCGAGATTATCGTTCGCCAGATGATGCGTAAGGTCGAGATTAACGACCCGGGCGACACCACGTTCCTCGAGCAGCAGATTGTCGATAAGCTCGACTTCGCTGAGGAGAACGACCGCATCTGGGGTAAGAAGGTGGTTACCGATGCCGGTGACTCCGAGAACCTCAAGGCAGGTCAGATTGTCACCGCCCGTAAGCTGCGTGACGAAAACTCCAGTCTGAAGCGCCGTGACATGAAGCTCGTCCAGGTTCGCGATGCCGTGCCCGCCACGTCAACGCAGATCCTGCAGGGTATCACCCGTGCCGCTCTCCAGACCAAGTCGTTCATGTCTGCCGCCTCCTTCCAGGAGACGACGAAGGTGCTCAACGAGGCTGCCATCCGCGGTAAGGTTGACTACCTGGAGGGCATGAAGGAGAACGTCATCACCGGTCACCTCATCCCTGCCGGTACTGGTCAGCGTGAGTTCGAGAAGATCATCGTTGGCTCCAAGGAGGAGTACGAGCGTATGCAGGCAAACCGCAAGAACGTTCTTGACTTCGCCAACGAGTCAGTGCTTGAAGAGTAATAGCCAGGAAGCCTGACAGCTTCCTTCATCACAAGGAGTCCACTTCCGTGGGCTCCTTTTTTTTATAGTTTCTATAGTTTCTATAGTTTCTATAGCTTCTATAGCCTCTATAGTTTCTATAGCCTCCACAGTCTCTCCAGCCTCCATCATGGTTCTCCGTAGGCTGCGGTTTTGCCGCAGCTTTACAGCCTCTATAGCCTCCGCAGCCCCCGTCCTTAATAGTTAAAAATCCTTAACGTGTTAAAAAATTATACGAAAACGTTTGCTTGTTTGTATAATTTTTTTTAAATTTGTCGTCCAAACTATAAACATTTTATAACCACTTGGCTCGAAATTGCGTCTAAATACTGCATTTTTGGGAACATCCCTTAACTAACGATAATAAACATAAAACAATACAGAATGAAAAAACTATTATTCTTCACAATGTCTGCTATGCTGATGGCAGCTTGTTCCAGTGAGGAACTCAGTACACCTGACACCCAGAAGGAAGTGGCCGTCAATGCCGCGGTGAAATTTGATGCCTATGCCCTGCGTGGTCTGACCCGTGCAGGAGCAGCCGGCGACGTCACCAACGACAATATCGCCAACAAGGGTTTCGGTGTCTTTGCTTACTACACGGACGGAGCTACCTACGGCAAGACAGCAACACCAGACTTCATGTACAATCAGAAGGTGGTGAAGACGGGCGACACGTGGTCTTACGAGCCCGTCAAGTACTGGCCTAACGAGTACGGCGAGAAAGCCGCTTCAGAGGGAACTGACTATGTGACGTTCTTCGCCTATGCCCCTTGGACCGATTTCGTGCCCTCTACCGGAAAGCCTGTGACAACTGATGCTCGCGATCAGAACTTCAACATCATCGGCATCAAGGACAACACCGAGATGGGCGACCCCATCGTGCAGTACGTCGTTGATACCGACCCGCTGACCTCTGTCGATCTGCTGTGGGGTGTAGCCAAGGAGAATCCCTCTGACTACTACCAGCCCGTCGCAGGAACCGTTGCCCCGCAGGCCGGCTATCCCTTTATTAATATGGTAAAGCCCTCGAGTGCTACCGACGGCAAGCTGAGCTTCAACCTGCGTCATGCATTGGCAAAGGTGAAGGTGACCATCGACTTCATCGACGATGCCGCCACACCGGCAGGTTCGGCAGCTGGAAAACTCAATGCTGACGAGACACGCATCTACCTCCGCGAGGCTTCCATCAGCGGCTTCGCCCTGCAGGGTGCCTTGAACCTCAACAATACCGAGGCCAACAAACCGCTGTGGAAGGACATCGACGGCGACAAGATACTGGCATTCGCTGACTACCTGGAGTTCTTCGACGGACGCCGCGACGGCTACGAGGGAACAGCCAACGGTTACAACAATGGCGAGGCAAACGCCATGCTCAACCCCACACTCGTGGAGAACTTCTGTGCTCCCGTGCTGGAGGGTGGCGTCTATAAGTTTGCTGAATGGACGGCCGACGGCACAGGCAAGACCCCTGGCGTCACCGCCACTCCGCAGTTCCTCTTCGCCACGTCCGCAGGCATTGACATCGCTAACGAAGACCAGGGCTTCTTCTACATCATCCCCCGCAACGGCGGTCAGAATGTTGACCTTCGTCTGCTCTACGATGTGGAGACTATCGACGGCCGCGTCGCTGGCCTGTTGGCAGACCGTGTCACTCACGGAAAGTCCATCACCAACGACCTCAGCAAGGAAGCCATCTTCGGTGCAGGCAAGGACTTCGAGCCCGGCAAACAGTATGTCATCAAGATTCACCTCGGCATGACCAGCGTCAAGATTGATGCAGAGGTTACCGACTGGACCGACACCACACCCGTCGAAGTCAGCGTTCCTGATATGACACTCTATCAGGCTGTGCAGCATGCCATTGCATACCGCTATTCTGACTTCACCCCCAGTGGCACATGGGCTATCAGCTCCGCAGGCGACCCGTTGGGACTTACCTATTCCAATACCTTGGGACGTGCTATGGCTGACGTAAGTGGCCGTCCGGCAATCGTCAACGACATCGCCCGTCTCTTAGGTGCCCTCTACCGTGCTGGCGGCATCCAGAGGCTGACCTTCCAGGGGACCGACTACACTTGGAATCCCAATGGCACCCTCAAGGGCAGCAACTGGGAAGCCAATGGTACCACACTTGTAAATGCCATCGCAACGGCTTTCGGCACCACGATTCCCTCAAGCGTGACGGTTACCACCGACAAGGGTGATATCAATGTCATCTTTGATGTCCACTAATTTCCTTTGAAAACAAAAAAATAATATAACGTGAAAAGGATACATTATTACTACCTGCTCCTTGTAGCCTGGCTATTGCCGCTACAGTCAGCAACAGCCCAGAGCGACTACGCAAACGACACTCTGGAAGTACATTTTCGCGTCGGTCAGAGTGATCTTGACCTCCAGTATGCAGATAACGAAGAGAAGATTGCCTCGTTCGTTGAAGGAGCACGAATGCTCTGGGGCGACCGCTCCGCTCGTGAGCTGCAGCTTGAGATTTACGCAGGTGCCTCGCCAGAGGGTCCTGCCGAGCTCAACCGCCGACTTGGTGAACAACGTGGTATTGCCTTGCGCAAGGAACTGCTCAAGCGCCTTAATGGTATGGTCAGCAACATCACTGTCGTCAACCAGGGAGCCCGCTGGGGTGCCCTCTACGACATGATTGAGCAGAGCGACGAGCCCTGGCGCCTGGAGGTGCTCGAGATTCTTGGCAAGCGTCCCGAGACGGACAACTGGCAGTCCGACCGCCGTGAGAAGCTGCTTCACAAGCTGAAGGGCGGTGCCGTCTGGCAGGTGCTCAACGAGCGTTACCTGCCTGTGCTGCGCAGCTCCGGTCTGGCTATCATTGCCCCGCTGCCCGACGAGCGTCTGTGCTGTGGCACGGACACCATCGTCATCCGCGACACCATTATGTACATGCCCGAGCCTTGTCCGCAGTACGAGGCTCCCATCGACCTCGACCCCGCATGGGCCATCAAAACCAACCTCCTGCTGTGGGGCGTCATCGCTCCCAACATCCAGGTGGAGCGTTCCCTTGGCAGCACCAACCGCTGGAGTATCGAGGGCGAGTTCTTCTGCCCCTGGTGGATTTGGAGCCACAACACCCATGCTGAGCAGTGCCTGAACGCCGGCGTAGAGCTGCGCTACTGGTTGGGCAACCGCCAGAAGCACCATACGCTCGACGGCTGGCATATCGGTCTCGGCGCTGCCGTGGGTTACTACGACTTCGAGTGGAAGCGTAGCGAGGGTTATCAGGGCGAGTATGCCAATATCTACTGTAACATCGGCTACCAGCACCGCTTCGGCCGCCGTAACCAGTGGGCCATCGATGGTGGTATCGCCTTTGGCTATATTCCCACGAAGTACCGCCACTACCTTGGCAGCACCCTCTTCCCCGTAGGTCACGAGGAGGAGTACGATGACCACCTGATGTGGCAGGACACCGGTTGGAAGCACATCATTGGCGCTACACACGTCAACGTCACCATTGCCTACATCATCGGTGCGAAGAAGTCTAACCGCAAAAACCCTGAAGAAAGATGAAAAGAAGCAGAATATATTTAGCATTGTCGCTGCTCGTGCTGCTCGTCCTTGTGATGGGCTGCCGCCGCGACCTGTGGGTTTATCAGGACGAGTACAAGTCGTTGGAACTGAACATTGACTGGCGAAACTATTTCCGTGAGTGGGGCATCAATCCCCATGTCGATCCGGCTCCTGACCCTGATGGTATGACCGTATGGTTCTTCCCCAAGGACGGACGTAAGTCCATGAGATACACCACCACCCAGGTACGCCAGTTCGAGGCATACCTCAGCAAGGGTGACTACGACGGCATGGTCATCGACTACTCTCCCGAGGAGTACGGCCGCCAGGAGTTCGTCGGTATGGACTTTGCCAACACCGCCAAGGTGCGTGCCACCCCTAACAGCTACCAGCCCGAGGACTATCCCGAGCTCTTCGGCGAACCCTGCTATGCTCAGCCGCTGCCGAAGAACGTGAACGGTTACTATACTGTTGCCAACGAACCGGAGAACATTGCCAGCGACACCGTTCACATGCACGTCACCAGTGGTGAGTACGACAAGTACATCCCCTACAAGGAGCGTGACACCTACCAGTCAACGCTGGTCAAGCAGGTGTTCAACATGGAGCCGCTGCTCATTCCCTGGGACATGCGTATCCGCGTATATATCAGAGGCATCTACTATCTCTGGCAGGCTCATGCCTCGCTTGCCGGTGTGGCAGACGGCTACTACCTCGTGAACTGCATCAGCTCTGATACACCCTGTCTGCTGAACCTCGAAGACTGGGAAGTACATGTCACGGGCGACAATGTAGGCTACATTGCCAAGACCTTCAAGACCTGGGGACCCATGAATTTCGAGAACCGCAACTGGGATGTCCATGTGCCGCAGCGCCCGCTCTCCGACCGCGAGTACAGCACGTCGGCTGATATTGATGCCTACAGCTATGAGGAGCTCGCCAGCCGTAACCCCAGCGAGATTCGCCTGAACCTCCGTCTGGTGCTGCGCGACCGCCACACCACGCTCTACTACCACTACGACGTATGTAACCTCATCAATGTCTTCCGCAACGAGTACGCCCTGCGTATCGACCTGCTTGACGGTTTCGACGGACAGCCCGACCTGCCCTACGTGGAGCCTTACAACGGCATGGAGTTCGACGGTGTCGTCGTGCCTTGGGAAGATGGTCCTAACGTGGATGTCGATTTCTAATTGTAGAAACCTATACCATATAATATATATAAAAGAATATTTTTCATTTAATTCATTTTTTTATTAACTTAATTTTTTAACGTATGAAGAAACTGTTTTACTTTGCAGCCGCAGCCATGATGATGGCAGCCTGCACCAGTGAAGAGCTGAACGTCAAGGAGGCCCAGCAGGCTGTTCAGGACAATGCAGCCGTGAACTTCGATGTCTATACCCTTCGTGGTGTGACACGTGCCGGTACGCCGGGTGACATCACCGACGGCAACATCCGTACGGGCGATCATCAAGCAGACGGCTTTGGTGTGTTCGCTTACCACACCGACGGTGATGTTTACAGCAACACCTCCATCCCCAACTTCATGTACAACCAGCAGGTGACATGGAATGGTGAAAAGTGGACCTACGAGCCCGTGAAGTACTGGCCGAACGAGTTTGGTGACGCCGCCATCTCCGACCAGGTTGACTACGTGACGTTCTTTGCCTATGCTCCTTGGACGAAACTTGTTGTCAGCAAGGGTCAGCCTGATGTTACAGGTGTTGCTGATGTTGACAACTGGCAGAACAAGAACATTGTCAGTGTGACGAGCAACAAGACCGCTGGCGACCCCATCATCAAGTACCGCGTTGACACCGACCCCGAGACGTCAGTTGACCTGCTGTGGGGTGTGAATGCCGACGAGAATGGCTGGGCTCCCATCCAGGATCAGGAGGATGCCCAGAACGTTGAAGGTCTGCCTTTCATCAACCTGGTGAAGCCCGTTACTCCGTTTGACGCTGACGGTGGCAAGATCAAGTTCAACCTGCGCCACGCGCTGGCAAAGGTGAGAGTGACCATCGACTACATTGCCGACGACAACACTCCTGCTCCCGCTTCTACTGACTACGATCCCGCTGCGGCTCCCAACAAGATCAATGCTGACCAGACGCGTATCTTTGTTCGTTGGATCAAGATGAACGGTTTCGCCCTGGAGGGTGCCCTGAACCTGAACAACGACGAGCCTAACACTCCTAACTGGAAGGCCTTTGACGGTATCCGTGAGCTGAACTTCGACGACATCACCTTCAACGACGGCCGTAAGGACAACAAGGAAGGTATCAAGAACGGTGTTGCCAAGAATGAGCTGAACATTGGTCTGAACGAGGAAATCGTTGAGAACTTTGCAGAGCTCGAGGACGGTAAGTTCTCATCTAAAAAGAATCCTGGTGTTAAGCCTTTCGTGAAAGACAACTATGCTACAGCCCAGCTGCTCTTCGGCGGCGACCCCGAGGCTAACGGTGGTTACTTCTATGTAATCCCCCGCGGCCAGGAGGGAGAGTCTGTCAACATCGAGATTGACTACGACGTGCTGACCCTTGACTCTTGTCTGTCCACCACGCTGTCTGGCACGAAGGACTTTGGTAGCCAGGTTGAGAACCAGATTGCCAAGAATGATATTTTCGGTGAAGGCGTCGACTTCGAGGCTGGCAAGCAGTATGACATCCACATCCACCTCGGCATGACGAGCGTGAAGATTGAGGCCGTTGTTGAGCCTTGGAAGGACGGCTCTACAGGTACTGACGTTGACCTGCCCGACAACCAGCCCGATGCTGTAACTCCGACTCCAACTCCGACTCCGACTCCGACTCCCGCCCCTGCAACTGTTGCAGAAGCTTTAGCAGCTACCCCTGCTATCACAAGCTTCAAATATACCCTTGTCGGTCATACAGATGCAGATTTAATAGGTACTATGACAACCGAGACTTTCGAGTACAGAAGTACTTCTTTTCCATCCCGCAGTGGCACTTACTATAAGTTCAACCGTGCGAACGGTACAAACTATGTATGGGTTAAGGCTGACGCAAAAATTGATGGTACCACCGAAACCAGAGTTCTGGCTCAGAATGGCACTATTTCTCAATGGAGTATAAAATTAGTACCTGCAGATTAATATTCTTAAATAAAGGCAGAGCCGTCGGTGAGAATCCGGCGACTCCGCCTTCTCAAAAAAAACTTCGGACTCGGTCCGACCTTTCGCTTGCCTCGGCATAGTCCAGACATACTCGGCCTCTGCGCTTGGCAGCAATAAAAACGCTCTTTGACATTGCTGGCACAGGAAAAAAAGAAGGAAATTGCTTGGAAGTTTCCTGAAAATTCTCTATCTTTGCACCATCATTAATTAAATATGATAGTATTGTGAAGGAAGAATTTGGAAAGTGGTTGTTGGATATCTCCAAATATATGGTGACAGCATTATTGCTTTCGACCATATTTACAGATATTACAAATCCGCTGATTTTAGGTTTGGTGGTCATTATAGCCATGATTATTTTGGCGTGTGGACTCCATTATGTGAAAGTTGGTAAAAAGGAAGAGAATAAACAAAAGAAAGGAAAGAAACAATGAGTACAAGCAGTTTGATTGTTTATGTAGGAGTTCTGCTAATTATAGTAGTAGGTTCCTTAATTGTCAATCACATGGATAAGGAAGTAGGAAGCGAATAGACTCTTCCAATCCCCTTTATGGTTAGGCCTCACACAGCTATTAAGCAGGTTGTGGACCATCCTGTAACAGCAACCTCGGCCCCCGGGCTAAGGCTGCTTTTTCTGTGCCATCCTATGATATAACATTACCGGCGTGTCCCCTGCCGGTGCCCCTACAGGGCAGAAATGAGGGAGAAAACATGGAGCACAGGTTCACGGAACTACGGAGTGACGGAACTACGGAACTACGGAGTGACGGAATCACGGAAATGATGACGAAAGAAATTAACAGAAATGGACCAGAAATTATTGAGACATAAGAAGAAAATTCTTTTCTTGAAATTTCTCCAAATTAATGGCAATTTCTTTCAAAAAGAAAAAAGACAAAACGGTGCTCCCACTGGAAGTAGAATATAAAAAAATAAAAAAATATAAGATATGAAGAAAATCCTCACATTGTTTGCTGCTGCCATGCTCATCACAGCATGCAGCAACGAAGACGGGACGACAACGCCTGACGGTCAGCAGACCGCACAGAGTCCCATCACGTTCGACGTGACAGACAACGGGTCGCTCACCAGAGCGCAAGGTGACATCACGAGTAGCAACTTCCAGACAACGAGGTTCGGCGTCTTCGCCAGCTATACCGGGAAGCTGAAGTACGAGAACACCACCGTGTCACCCGACTTCATGTATAACCAGCCTGTCAGCTATGCCGATGGCGCGTGGAGCTATGCTCCCACAAAGTACTGGCCGAACGACGCTGCCGAGTATGTCAGCTTCTTCGCCTACGCTCCCTATGAAGAGAGTCCTGCCGACGATGGCCGATGCATCATCGACATGTCGAAGTGGGACGACAAGGGAGACCCCTGGGTGAACTACCGCTTGGCACAGGATCCGTTTGGCGATAACCCCCTCCACCCGCAGGTCGATCTGCTGTATGCCGTCAACGAGGGAGCCTCTGCCGAGGTGACCGACGACACCCCCTGGCTCGACCAGCAGAAGCCCGACATCAACGCAAGGGTGAAGTTCACCTTCAAACACGCCCTGGCATGTGTCGGCGACAAGATTACCATGAAGCTGACGGAGTCGCTGGCACAGAAGCTCGACGGCTATGCCGAGCTGACCATCAACAGCGTGAAGATTGACTACAAGAACCTGACCAACAAGGCTCGTCTGGTGCTGAAGTGCTCGAACATGCCCGAGTGGCGTGAGATCGTCAGCGGACAGCTGACCGTCAGCCGTACGCTGACCATTGCCAGTCCTGAGCTGGACGGCACGACGGAGAAAACCATCTCCGAGGGTAAGGGACTCTTCTACATCCCCCTGCAGGTGGCAGGCACCGAGGCTCCCGTGGCTGAGGTGACGCTGAACTACACCGTCAAGATTCTGGCTACGGGAACCGTGATGAGCGGCACCGGCACCGGCACCTTCGCACTCTCACTCGACACCATGGAGGGTAAGAAACAGGCTATCAACCTGAACCTCGGTGAGAACATCGACATGCGGCACCTCATCTATCAGCTTGATAATGACCCTGCTACAGAACCATCATACGCACCTAAATTCTAAAACAGGAGGACCACAATATGAAAAAGACTATAAAATATATTCTCGTTCTTTTGACGATGATGCTCACCACGCAAGCGTGGGCACAGACGGAAATTACTTTTCCTAATGCGTCATATACGACATTAGCCGCTGCTATAGATGCTGTCCCTGATGGAGGTACTTTAAAGTTCACAGAAGATTACAATGCATCGGGGGAGTTTGCTACCGCCTCGACTCGTCTGGCAATTTCCAAGAGCATCACTATTGATGGAGGAAACCATACGCTGACAGTTGGCGGACGTGGTCTCGCTCCAGGTTTGGATGCTACGTCGAATGTTGATGTCACCATTAAGAACATCACCATTCAGAACTCAGGTGCCGGTGCTCGCTGTGTGGATACACGTGGTAATCTCGGCACGCTTAATCTTACTAATGTGACACTGAAGACCGATGGCGCTTCTGGCTATACTCAGCCGTTGACCATCGGTGGCAATCAGTTAACCGCAGCCACGATTAACATTACCAACAGTACCATTCAGACCAATGATGCTGCTACTGCCTATTATGCTATCATTACGTTCAATCCTGTGAACATGACGATAGACAACAGTACCATCAAGGGCTGGGCATGTATCTATGCTAAGGGTCCTGATGGCTCTGCCGGTTCTGCTGGTTCTGTGTTTACGATTAAAAATGGCAGCAAACTGATTTCCAAGAACATTAATAACGGAACCACAAATGCCTTTGGTGCTATCGTTTTCGAGGATGATGATGTCACCGTTAATATTTCTGATTCTAAAGTAAATGTTGAATCAGCAAGTGACCAGAAACAATCTATAGCGCTCTATAGCTCTGGGGCAGGTGATACCGATGAGGTTAATATTAATGCTTCTGCAATTACGCTAACAGGTGAGAACGCGACCTATGCAATAAGGGGACAAGGGACTTCGGCAACTCAAACCCATGTTACTTTAGGTGAGGGAACAACTTCCAACGAGGACATTCCTGACAATTATATTAATACAAGCAATTCTGTAGTTATATATAATGGTGTTGATACCTACACCGTCGGTTCTGCTGATGATGCTGTCGCTAAGATAGGTGATAGATTATACGCTACCCTGGAGGCAGCTGTTGCAGCTGCCACTGATGGTCAGACCATCGAATTGCTGGATAACTGCTCTGGCAGTGGTCTCTTCATCGGCCCCAACAAGTTCCCCACAGGTTTGACGATTGACTTCAAGACCTTTACCTATACTGTGAACACTCCGGTTGGCTCTCCCGGTACCGTGAACCAGGCACTGCACTTTGAGAAGGGCAACAACATCACGCTCACTAACGGTGGTATTAAGATGACTACCGATGCTACCGCACTGGGAGCTTTCGAGATGTTCATGCAGAACTATGGCACGCTAATCATTGACGGCATGAACCTCGATGGTACAGGTATCGCTATTGCAACTTACAGTGATCCTAAGTACCAGTCATATCCTGAATGGTACAATACAGAAAAGCCGCAGTTCAACTACAATACTGCTGGTAGCTCTGTGATTCGCAACTCTACCATCACGATGCCCGGCGACATGGGTATCGACGATGCTGCGGCACTCACCATTGAGGACGATGCTGTCATCAACGTGAACAAGATTGCAACGAAGGGTACGGACGCCAGATACGAAAGTGCTACTGGATCGGTTACGGTTGAGAACGGTGCGAAGTTTAAGTTAGTCGATGCCGATGGTGTAACCGCATTCGAGGCACTTCTCAACGCTAAGGGCCAGACCCTCGGTACAGCTGATGCACAAGGTGTTTATACGGTAGGTATGCCAGCTGTTGCCAAAATTGGCACTACTGAATATGCTTCTTTGGAGGAGGCTATTGCTGCTGCAAATACAGATGACACCATCGAGCTGCTGGCAGATATTGATGCTACGGCACAGATTGTTGTAGATAAGAAGGTGACACTGGACCTGAACGGTAAGACCATCGAGTACAAGGGTACGTCAACGCTTAAAAGTGGTGTGATTGGTGTGAAGCGTGGCGCTGACCTGACCATCAAAGACTCAAGCGACCCAAGTACCGGTGCCATCAAGAGTGGTAACAAGGCATACGCTGCCGTGGCAGTGACTATTCCTGGAGAGACCAATACCGGTGATCCCGCCAAGCTGACCGTGAATGGTGGTACGTTGGAGGGCTACTATTATGGTATCACAGGTAACGGAACACGTCACGGAACGGAGATTACCATCAATGACGGTGTCATCAAGGGTACCTGTACTGGTGATAACTTAGGTATCTATCATCCGCAGGACGGTACGCTGACCATTACTGGCGGTACCATCGAGGGTTACAGCTCAGCTATTGAGGTCCGTTCCGGTACGCTGAATGTTACTGGTGGTACGTTCACTGCCACCTGTCCGACCTACAGCTGCAATCCTAACGGCAGCGGTACCACGACAACGGGTGCAGCGATAGCCATCGCACAGCATACGACCAACAAAGCCATTGCCGCCAACATCAGTGGCGGTACGTTCAACGTCACGGGTAATGGCTTGAAGCTGTCGGTTGCTAACCCGCAGAACAATACCTTCGCCAACGTGACCGTAAAGGGTCTCAATGAACTGATTGGCGAGAGCGTCGTAGTTCCCGAAGGCTACGCCTGGAAGGACAATGGCGACGGTACCAGTTCGCTGGCACCTGCGGTAGCCAAGATAGGTGACAAGGGCTATGCATCGCTGAAGGATGCTATTAACGCCATCGCAGCCGACGGTATGCCGCGTACCATCCAGCTGGTTACTGACATTGCCGACCAGGAGGCTCTTGAGATTGCTGAATCGAACAAGAGTATCACCATCGACATGAATGGTCATAAGATTACTGCCAAGGAGAACCAGCCGTTCAACGTGACAGGTAACAACGTCAACCTGACATTCACCGGAACGGGTGAGATTGTCAATGCCAATAACGGCTATCAGGGTGTGAGCATGCGCGGTGAGAATGGTCACCTGACCATTGGCGCCGGTGTAACCCTCACCGAGGCTACTGTCTTCGTACGTGGTAAGAACAATACGGTTGACATCAACGGTAAGATTAACGTGACGGGTGAACAGGCTGCCATCCAGACCAACGGAGAAGATACCAATACGGGTAACGTCATCAACGTGAACGACCCCGCTGTCATTACCTCTGAGGATAATGCCATCTACGCTGCCGGCGATGCCAACTATAACATCAATGGCGGTACGATTACCGGTGCTTCCGGCGTCTATATCAAGAGTGGTAAGCTCACGGTGACCGACGGTACTATCCAGGCTAATGGTGCTAAGAGTAACTATGTAGAAAATAACGACGGTGGTAACGCAACGGGCGACGGTATCATCATCGACAACTGCGGATATCCTGGTGGCGCGCCTGAGGTAAGCATCAAGGGTGGTACCATCACCAGCGTCAATGCTGAACCCGTGGCAAGCTACAGCCGCAACGGACAGCCGAAGTTGACGGGCTTCATCTATGCTGGTCTGTATAATAAGGAGTTCGATGCCTCCCTGCTCGCTTCTGGCTACGTGCTGCAGAGCAACGGCAGTGGTATGTACACTCCGGTGCCCGGTGCAGGTGTTGCCAAGATTGGTGACGTCTATTTCCCGACGCTCGACGCAGCCATCGCTGCCGTGCCGACCGACAATACGGCAACGACCATTGAGCTGCTGACCAATATCAACGCCGCACAGCGTGCCCTCATCCCGAGCAATACGAACATCACGCTTGACCTGGGTGGCTTCACCCTCCGTTGCGACGATGACTTCACCATAGCCTTCTTCGACGGTGCTCCGGGTACAGTCGGAACAAACAAGACAGAGAATGCCCAGCTGACCGTGAAGAACGGTGTGGTAACCTCCAAGAAGAGCTATGCTATCCGCACCGATGGTACAGGCAACACGCTGACCATCGCCGAGGATGCTACCATCAAGGCAGGCAATGAGACTGACTACGCTGTCGTGGTACGTGGTAAGAATACCACCGTGACCGTCAATGGTACGGTGGAAGTGCTGAAGGGTACAGCCATCTCGACCAATGGTTTGGATGCTACTAATAATAACAGTATCATTATCAACGATCCGGCTAAGATTAGCTCGCCTAACGACAATGCCATCTACCTGCCGAGCGGTTCGCTGACCGTCAACGGTGGTACCATCACGGGTACAACGGGTATCTACTTCAAGAGCAAGAACCTCGTTATTCCTGCAGGTTCAACGGCTGTCATCACGGGTACTGGTGAGCAGCGTCCCGCCCACTACAACGGCAATGGCGGCGACTGGACGGGTGACGCACTGGTAGTTGATAATGCAAATTATCCTGCTGGCGAACCTCTTGCTGATATCCAGGGTGGTACGTTTGTCAGTGCAAATGCTCTGCCGATAGCCTCTTATGCAACAGGTTCGAGCGCTACGGCTGCTACGAAGTTTGTCAGCGGCGGTAAGTTCAACAAGGTCATCCCGATGGATGTCATTGCTGATGGACTGATCTGTAAGCTGGATGAAAGCGGTGACTACTATATCCTTGGCACGGGCAACTATGTCGCCGAGGTTGAGGGATTCGGTTACGAGACCTTTGCCGAAGCTGCTACGGCTGCCGGCAATGATAAGATCATCACCCTGCTTGCTGACATCACCGACGAATATACGCTCTCTGAGGGTCAGACACTGATGGTGGCAAAGAACGGCAAGAGCATCACGGTGAAGGCTCCCGATTCCTTCCAGCTCTATACAGAGGATAAGGAAATCGACGGCGTGACAGTAACCATCTACACGCTGAAGACCGACATCAGCCAGCTGATTCCTGACAACCTGCGTTCTGACTGGACAGGTACCGAACAGAGTGTTCCCCTGGTCATCAAGGACGGTGACTACACACTGGTGAAGGGTACTGACTACAAGCTGAAGGACAATACCGGCTCTGATGTTGACGACATCAAGAAGACCGACGTAGGTCCTGTGACCTTCAAGGTTGTCGGACTGGGCAAGTATATCGGTGAGAAGGATGTGACTTGGACCATCATCAAGAACATCAATAACGATCCTATCCGCATTGAGATTGACCCGGCCGTATATACCCGCGACAATATCGACCCGAAGGACTATATCCACGTCTATGACGGACAGACCGAACTGCAGAATGGTGCCGACAAGGACTACACCATCGCGGTGACAACCACCATCCAGGATGCTAAGACCTACGTCAATGCCATCACCATAACGGGTACGGAGAAAGATCCTAACTACATTGGCGGCGAGGTAACGTTCAGCATGTCTGTACAGCCTGGTGACGTAAGGGATATGACGGTTGACGGTAACGTACAGCCATGGCGTGAAGCTGGCTACACAGCAGCTCAAATCGCTGACCTGATAAAGCTCACCACTATTGATGGCAATGTCTTGGAGAAGGATGTTGACTACACCATCACCGTTGCTGCCGGCACCTATAAGGATGCGAAGACCTACGAGAAGATTATCACCATCACTGCCAAGGAGGGTAGTAACTATACTGGAACGATGAAGGTTGACTTCACCATCATGCCGGAGGGTCTCATCGACATCTCCAAGTGTGTGGTAACTTCGAAGACCGTATATACCAGCCAGTCCCAGAGCCCTAACTATAGTAATATTGAGGTGGTTTATAAGAATGGATCTAATAGGGTAGTACTCGATAGCAAACAGTTCGATATTCAGCTTAACGGTACGATGGGTGGCTATATCGACGCTAAGACTTACTCGAATGCCATTACGCTGGTTGGTACCACAAAGGCTGGTGATTCCAACACGCTGAGGTTCTATGGCTCTGTCAATGCAGACTATGTCATTGCTCCGCGCGACCTGGGTGATACCAACTTCGCTGACGACCAGGTAGAAGTGGTTCTCGAGAAGCATAAGGATATGGTATGGGATGGCACCGATCTCTCTAACGATATTAAGATTGGTAACATCTCAGGCGAAAATAACCTCTACCTTTACTTGAAGGTGAAGGATAACGGCTATCGCTATCCGTTGGCTAACAACGATGCTACCGGTAAGTACGACTACTCTTACACTGTAAGTCCGTCGCCGATGATTGAACCGGGTGAGTACACAGTCACCTTTACCGGTCGTGGCAACTTCACGGGTACTCGCGAGGTGAAGATCAATGTACTGAAGGATATCAGCCAGATTGCTGAAGGCATTGAGGTTCCTCTTCAGGTTATCCCCAATAATACCTCTCTGACTCCCAGCGCACTGAAGGATATCGTGGTGAAGGACGGTAACAAGGCTCTTGAACTTGGTGTACACTACACGATTGTCATCAAGAACATGGCGCAAACCGAAACCTTCGAAGAGGTAACAAACAATGGTATGTATAGGGCCATCTTCTTTGGTAAGGAGCCTTACTACTCCAACTTCACTACTAAGGAGATGCCCGTTGTGTTCGAGTACAACCACTTCAATGCGGAAGTGAACGAACAATACTACAACGGCAACACCTCTGGCTACCAGATTGTGCAGCCTGTCAGCATCCACGTTACTTCAGGCAAGAACCTGGAGTGCACGGTGGGCGACATGAACATGCCTGCAGTGGCTCCCGACGTTACTTCGGCCACCCTGCCTGGCGAGGCTAAGTTCAAGCTTGGCAACAATACGTACACGCTCAAGGTTGTCGGCATTGACAATAATGCCTTCGATGGTGCCGCAGACAAGATGCACTATTTGGATGCTACTGCACTGACAGACTATGTGCCTGCAACACTGACACGTGATAAAGTCGGCCCGTTCAACGGACTGCCCAAGCAGACGCTCGTCTTCCTGCGTGGCACGGACTTCACTGGTGAGAACTACATTTATAAGTATGGTGATGGCGATACCGACTTCCGCTGCGACGAACTGAAGATCTACGACGACGTCAGTGGTGTGCAGACGAGCTTCACCGAACAGGACGGCTACAAGTGGGGCTTCGAGAACCCGTATGAGTTCAAGGCCAACACGGTGACGAACACCCGTCAGCTGAACAGCGGCAATGGCTATACCATCTATCTGCCGTATGCACTGCCGACACCGACCGGTATCGATGCCTACACACTGACTGCATCGAAGAACGACCTCTTAGGATTCCTGCCTGTCCCAGCAAGCACGCTGGAGGCACTGACTCCGTACGTGCTCCTCGCAAATGCCAGCGGTCAGCTGCTGAGCACGACGAATGCTACCGTCATGAAGACGACCGATGCTGATCCTGAGACTACGAAGGTGACTTCAGCAGCCGTCAGCGGCCAGAATACCTACACCATGTATGGTAACCTGGATTACAACGATGGCATCGCAGGTGCTTACATCATGCAGGGTGGCAATGTCTGGAAGCCGATAGTAACCCCGGGTAACGAAGGACAGGGTGCTTGCATCCTCCCGATGCGTGCTTACATCGTAGTAGATGGCGCTGCTCCTGCTCCTGCCCTCCAGTCGGTATTCGGCATGCCTGGCGCAACTGACATGGATATCTTCGACCACGTCGGCAACGACGTAGAGGATGGTCAGTACTATGACCTCCAGGGTCGTCCGGTTGAGACCCCGACCCGCGGCGTCTATGTCCGCAACGGCAAAAAGGTCGTGATTAAGTGAAGCCTCACCCCCAACCCCTCTCCAAGGGGAGAGGGGAGTTAAAACCCCTCGCCGAGTGCGAGGGGTTTTTTGCTGAAGCTCTCGAAACAGGCTTTTTGGGGAGTTAGAGGGAGTTAGAGGAAGTTAGAGGGAGTTAGAGGACAATACCTGAAACTCTCGAAAACGAGCCTGACTCCGGAAAAAGGGGAAGCAGAAGTAATGTCCGTTAAAGGACAATAGCTGAAGCTCTCGAAACAGTTACAAGGAGTTAGGAGGAGTTAGAGGAAGTTAGAGGAAGTTAGAGGGAGTTAGAGGAAGTTAGAGGACAATACCTGAAGCTCTCGAAACAAACGGAGGAGTTCTTTGTAAGCAAAGCGGCATAGCCGAGCGAAGGGGAGTTAGAGGAAGTTAGAGGGAGTTAGAGGACAATACCTGAAGCTCTCGAAAACGAGCCTGACTCCGAAAAAAGGGGAAGCAGAAGTAATGTCCCTTAACTTCCTCTAACTCCCCCTAACTTCCTCTAACTCCCCCAGAAAAAGTGCAATTCAAAACTTGAATTATCATTAAAATAAAAACAACAATGAACGAAAACGACAACAAAAAAGGACAGTTACAACTGGAACTGCCACAGGAGGTGGCACAAGGAGAATATGCTAACTTCGCCATCATCACACACTCCAGCTCAGACTTTGTATTAGACTTCGCCCGCGTGCTCCCCGGAGTACCTAAAGCCATGGTCAAGAGCCGCGTGCTCCTCGCCCCGGAACATGCCAAACGCCTGTTAGGCGCCCTGCAAGAGAACATCATGCGCTATGAACGGGCCTTCGGACCCATCCGCATCCCTGATGCCAAGGGTGGGGGAACCATCGCTCCCTTCGGTAACCCCAAGGGAGAAGCGTAGTTTTGTTTAGAGGAAGATTGGAGGAAGTCATCGCTCCGCTCAAGAAGTTAGAAGAAGTTAGAGGAAGTCATCGCTTCGCTCAAGAAGTTAGAAGACATTACCATATCAATAGAACTGAACTATTGTCCTCTAACTTCCTCTAACTTCTTCTTACTTCCTCTAACTTCCTCCAATCTACCTCTAACTTCCTCTAACTTCCTCTAACTTCCTCCAATCTACCTCTAACTTCCTCTTACTTCCTCTAACTTCCTCAATATAAAAGTTAATAAACCCTAACGGAGTTATATTTTGTTAATTTGCGTAGGCATGGGCAATATTTTCTCCTTATATATTAGGTGGTTTCGGTAAATTGTGTTACCTTTGCAGCCCGAAACGCCTTTTTGTGGGGCGAACTATGGCTGTACGTGGCTATAATGTGCTGAATATAAACAAAATAATATATAAATAATTTAAAGTAAAAGTATTATGCCTACAATTTCACAATTGGTAAGAAAAGGCAGAAAGGTGCTCGTTGACAAGAGCAAGTCGCCCGCTCTGGACTCATGTCCCCAGCGTCGTGGCGTCTGTGTTCGTGTCTATACCACGACCCCGAAGAAGCCTAATTCGGCTATGCGTAAGGTAGCCCGTGTTCGTCTGACTAATCAGAAGGAAGTTAACTCGTACATCCCCGGTGAGGGACACAACCTGCAGGAGCACAGCATCGTGCTGGTTCGTGGCGGTCGTGTGAAGGACCTCCCCGGTGTACGTTACCACATCGTTCGCGGTACGTTGGATACTGCCGGTGTGGCTAACCGCACTCAGCGCCGCTCCAAGTACGGTGCTAAGCGTCCCAAGGCTAAGAAGTAAGCCTGCAAGTTGATGAGTTGTTGGGTTTTTGAGTTTGAGAGTTGGCTCGGAGAAGAGCGTCACTCAAGACCAAAAACTCACGAAGCAGAAACTCAGAGACTCAAAAACTTCAAAACTCAAGAACTCAGAAAAAGAACAATCGTTTTGCTGGAGAATTTGTTAATACAGGTTGAGTAAATGCTCAGGAGCGAGCGTTGAAGAACAAGAAAGAACAACCCCAAGCAGAATCAAACAAAACAATTAAAATTAAAAATGAGAAAAGCAAAACCTAAGAAGAGGGTAATCCTTCCCGATCCCGTCTTCAACGACAAGAAAGTGTCGAAGTTTGTGAACCATCTGATGTACGATGGCAAGAAGTCTATTTCGTACGAGATTTTCTACAATGCATTGGACGTTGTAAAGGCTAAGATGCAGAATGAGGAGAAGTCTGCCCTGGAAATCTGGAAGCAGGCACTGGACAACATCACCCCGCAGGTGGAGGTGAAGAGCCGCCGTATCGGTGGTGCCACGTTCCAGGTTCCTACTGAGATCCGCCCCGACCGTAAGGAGAGCGTATCCATGAAGAATATGATTGCCTTTGCACGTAAGCGCAGCGGTAAGTCGATGGCCGACAAGCTGGCAGCAGAGATTATGGACGCCTACAACAACCAGGGTGGTGCCTTCAAGCGTAAGGAGGATATGCACCGCATGGCTGAGGCTAACCGTGCTTTCGCACACTTCAGGTTCTAAGCAAGGCGGAATAACGGAATAACAGAATAACGAAAAAAGGTAAAAAGAATGGCAAACCGCGATTTACATTTGACCCGTAACATCGGTATTATGGCTCACATCGACGCTGGTAAGACCACCACGTCAGAGCGTATCCTCTTCTATACGGGTAAGACACATAAGATTGGTGAGGTGCACGATGGTGCTGCCACCATGGACTGGATGGCTCAGGAGCAGGAGCGTGGTATCACAATCACCTCTGCCGCCACCACGTGTAACTGGACTTGGAACGGCAAGAGCTACAAGATCAACCTCATTGACACTCCGGGACACGTTGACTTCACCGCTGAGGTGGAGCGTTCCCTCCGCGTACTTGACGGTGCTGTGGCTACCTATTCTGCTGCTGACGGCGTACAGCCCCAGTCAGAGACCGTATGGCGCCAGGCTGACAAGTACAATGTACCCCGTATCGGTTACGTGAACAAGATGGACCGTTCAGGTGCTGACTTCTTCGAGACTGTTCAGCAGATGAAGGACATCCTGGGCGCTAACCCCGTGGTAATCCAGGTGCCCATCGGTGCCGAGGAGAACTTCAAGGGTGTTGTTGACCTCATCAAGATGAAGGCTATCCTGTGGCACGATGAGACCATGGGTGCCGAGTACGACGTTGAGGAGATTCCCGCCGACCTGGCTGACGAGTGCGACGAGTGGCGTAACAAACTGCTCGAGGCTGCTGCCGAGTATGACGAGGCCCTGATGGAGAAGTACTTCGATGACCCCAACTCCATCACCGAGGAAGAGATTATCACTGCTATCCGCAAGGGTACCATCTCGATGGCATGCACACCGATGATCTGCGGCTCCTCTTATAAGAACAAGGGTGTTCAGCCCCTGCTCGACTATGTCTGCGCATTCCTCCCTGCTCCCGTTGACGTGGAGATGGTGATGGGTACCAACCCCAACACCGACGAAGAGGAAGGCCGCAAGCCCAGCGAGGACGAGCCCACGGCAGCCCTGGCATTCAAGATTGCCACCGACCCCTACATGGGACGTCTGGTATTCTTCCGCGTCTATTCTGGTAGCGTGAAGGCCGGTTCCTACGTCTTCAACCCCCGTTCGGGCAAGAAGGAGCGTATCAGCCGTCTGTTCCAGATGAACTCCAACAAGGAAATCCCCATGGAGTCTATCGATGCCGGTGATATCGGTGCTGGCGTAGGTTTCAAGGATATCCGTACCGGTGACACCCTCTGCGACGAGGACAAGCCCATCGTACTGGAGTCTATGACCTTCCCCGACACGGTGATCTCCATCGCCGTTGAGCCGAAGTCTCAGGCTGACGTTGCCAAGCTGGACAACGGTCTGGCTAAGCTGGCTGAGGAAGACCCCACATTCACCGTACGTACCGACGAGCAGAGTGGTCAGACCATCATCTCGGGTATGGGTGAGCTCCACCTCGACATCATCATCGACCGTCTGAAGCGTGAGTTCAAGGTTGAGTGTAACCAGGGTAAGCCCCAGGTGAACTACAAGGAAGCTATCACGAAGACCGTCATGGGCTATCGTGAGGTATATAAGAAGCAGTCTGGTGGTCGCGGTAAGTTTGCCGATATCATCGTCAACGTTGGTCCGGTTGATGACGACTGGGACATCAAGGAGAACGGTGGCCTGCAGTTCGTGAACGAGGTGAAGGGTGGTAACATCCCCAAGGAGTTCATCCCCTCTATCCAGAAGGGCTTTGAGGCTGCCATGAAGAACGGTATCCTGGGTGGCTATCCCATGGATTCGCTGAAGGTGGTTGTCGTCGATGGTTCGTTCCACCCCGTTGACTCTGACCAGCTGTCGTTCGAGATTGCTGCCCAGATGGCTTACAAGGCAGTCTGCGCTCAGGCTAAGCCCGTACTGATGGAGCCCATCATGAAGCTCGAGGTGGTAACACCTGAGGAGAACATGGGTGACGTCATCGGTGACCTGAACAAGCGCCGTGGCCAGGTAG